>Ga0208242_100206_pt1 | contig 67606 bp, 59 predicted proteins | sample SubbioAug_CSW13A_FD_184825 | JGI IMG/M metagenome (GOLD analysis project Ga0208242, IMG submission 184825) | Serpentinite rock and fluid subsurface biosphere microbial communities from McLaughlin Reserve, California, USA - CR12Aug_CSW13A (SPAdes) | ecosystem: Environmental > Terrestrial > Deep... | reverse complement strand
TTGCTTTAGCCTGCCATTATTGAGCTTACCAAAGAGCGTATTGCCATATGATGTTAATATTGTAATTTTTTGCAAATTATCCTTGGTTACCTTTAATATTTAACGAAGGGACTTTCTGATACTACTCGACAACTACGGTTATCCTTGTTTATATCACACAGATTATATCTTTTTAAAAAAGTAATGTCAAGCTCTGCCACATGGCTGAAATCCTTATCCCTTCGGCATTCCATGCCTGCAGCTTTCCACTGCTTAATCGCTATTGCAGGAGACGGCATATTTTGTTAAGATAAAAAGGTAAGATTTGTTTAAATATTTAATAAATACATATATGTTGTATTGTGTATAACTTTATTCTTCTTTATTAAAAAGACTATTAATGTCCGGGTTTTTACACTTTTCCACAGGAATTGTGGACAACTCATTGATTTTGTGGATAAAATGTTTTTGCCCTGACTTTAATATTGTTTTCCTGTGGACAAGTCTTAAAGGAGGTTTTTGCATGGAACAGGAGCTGCAAGAAATCTGGCAGGCCACCCTTAGCGAAGTCGAAAAGCAATTGAGCAAACCAAGTTTTGAAACCTGGCTTAAAACTACCCGCCCTTTATCCCTCACTGACAGCACCCTGATCATAAGTGTCCCCAATGATTTTACAAAAGACTGGCTTGTGACACGTTATGCCGGGATGTTAAAAAAAGCTCTCCAGGATGTCTGCAACAGCGATTATGACATTCATTTTGTTACACCCCGCATTAACGGAGACAGTGAAGAGGAAACGCCCTCAACAACAGTAAGCATGCCTCGTGTACAGCATTTTACTTCTTCTGTTACTAATTCTTCTTGGTTAAACCCCAAATATACATTCGACACATTTGTGATAGGAGGCAGCAACCGCTTTGCCCACGCTGCTTCCCTGGCTGTTTCTGAAGCGCCGGCAAGGGCTTACAATCCTCTCTTTATTTACGGGGGCGTAGGTCTTGGCAAAACTCATCTAATGCATGCCATTGGTCATTTTGTGCTTGAACATTCCCCTGCTAACAGGGTTGTTTATATTTCAAGTGAAAAATTTACTAATGAATTTATTAATGCCATCCGTGATAACAGGACACTTGATTTTCGAAACAAGTACCGCAGCGTTGATATACTCCTTGTTGACGATATACAGTTTTTAGCAGGAAAAGAACAGACCCAGGAAGAGTTTTTCCATACCTTCAACGCCCTGCATGAAAACAACAAGCAAATTATCATCTCCAGCGACCGTCCTCCAAAAGAAATACCCACCTTGGAAGACAGGTTGCGTTCACGCTTTGAATGGGGCTTGATCACTGACATTCAGATTCCCGACCTTGAAACCAGGATTGCTATTCTGCGTAAAAAAGCCGTTTTGGAAAATATTTCTATCTCCAATGACGTCCTCCTCTATATTGCTGATAAAATTGTTAACAACATAAGAGAGCTTGAGGGCGCTTTTATCCGTGTCATAGCCTTTTCTTCGCTTACCAGTCATAAAATAACTTTATCTCTGGCGGAAGAAGCGCTAAAAGATATTATTTCCCGCCAAAACAAAAAAAAGCTTATCACAATAGATAATATTCAAAAGCAAACTGCTCTCCATTTTTCCTTAAAACAAGATGAACTGAAAGCAAAAAAAAGAACAAAAAATGTCTCTTTTCCGCGCCACATAGCCATGTACCTTTCCCGTGAATTAACAGATGCCTCCCTGCCAAAAATAGGAGAAGAATTCGGCGGCAGGGACCACACCACTGTTATGCACGCTCATAAAAAAATTATTACGGACATCCGCACTGATAATGATTTGAAAACCCTGGTCGAACAAATAATCGATAAAATTAACAACTGTTAATAACCTGTGTATAAATTAAAGATAAGCTGTTCTTTTATTATGGATAACTTTTTCCTTTTTGCGGATATGTGAAAACAGTGGATAAAAGTTTCGTTTTTTCCACCGTTTCATCCCCACCTCTTTCCCCCGCCGTTAATTGACTTAACCCTGTTATTAACAATTCACAGGCCCCTATTACTACTACTGTTAACTTAAAATAATATTAATATTAGTTTCTTTACACAACAAAAAAAAGGAGGAGATAACGTGCGCTTATCCATTCCTCAATCGGTTTTTTCTGATCATCTGCAGATAGTGGGAAAGGCTGTGCCTGCAAAAAGCACAATGCAGGTACTGGAGGGAATACTGATTAGAAGCGACGGCAATGCAATGACTCTGACTGCCACCAATATGGAAATGGGTATCAGCACTTCTTTTACAGTTGCTCACACTGAGCCGGGAGGGGTAGTGCTGCCTGCAAAAATTGTGGATATTGTCAGGAGGCTGCCGGGAGAATCAGTCCAGCTTACTGTAAACTTAGATAACTACCTGACAGATATTAAAAGCGGACAGACAGAATTTCAGCTCTACGGAACAGGCCCTGACGAATTCCCGGCCATTCCTCAGGCAGAGGATCAGACGTCCCGCTGCTCTTTTGTCATAAACGCGCAGGAGTTGAAGCGGGCTCTGAAACAAACACTGTTTGCCGTCTCTCACGATGAAGGGAAACCGGCATTTACAGGCATTAATTTTTCTCTGCATGACAACATTCTTACTCTCTCTTCGTCAGACACTTTTCGCCTTGCCAATACTTCCTGCAGGGTAAACAACCTGCTGCAGGAAAGTGCTAATATTCTTGTCCCTGCCAGGGTTCTGCAGGAAGCAGGTCGTATTTTCGGAGAAGAAGATAGCGATATAAAGGCCGACGTGATAAAAAACCAGCTGATACTGGTTTGCGGTGCAACCAAAATCTCTTCCCGCCTGCTGGAAGAAAACTTCCCCAATGTGGAAAGAGTTATTCCCAGGGAATTTTCCGGCCAAGCTGTTATCGATGTAGATGCTTTCCAACGAGCCGTAGAGAGAGCAACACTCCTGGCTGAGGGAGTTAACCATGTAATTCGCCTGTCTATCAGCAAGGAGCAAATGCTGATCAGGGCTGCTTCCAAGTTTGGCAGAATTCAGGAACAGGTTGCAATTAAGTTGGAGGGAGAAGACCTGGAGTTGTCACTTAATGCCAGGTTTTTATCTGATATGCTTAAAATATGCGATGGAGAAAAGTGCTATCTGCAGACGACCGGGGCAAACAGGCCGTGTGTGCTCCGTGATACTGCTTATGAGGACTACCTTTACCTTGTCCTGCCGGTTAAAACCTGAAGATGGAGAGAAAAATGTGAAGATAGAGTCTGTGGAACTGAGAAATTTCCGCAACTATAAAGCACTTGAACTTAAAGCGGACAGTAATCTTAATGTTTTTGTAGGCGCTAACGCACAGGGAAAGACCAACCTGCTGGAAGCGCTTACCTTTTTGGCGGCGGGTAAATCCTTTCGCACACGTAGTGAAACTGAAATGGTACAGTGGGGAGAAAGTTTTTGCACAGTGGCCGGCAAAGTAATACACCAGCATGGCGACAGCAAATTAAAAATAAGCTACAATGCGCAAACAAAGCATAAGAGCTATATTGTCAACGGAAAAGAACAAAGTAAGTCTGCTTTAGTACGAAAGTTTGCCGCGGTTCTTTTTACCCCGGAAGACCTGGAACTTGTCAAAGGAGCCCCGTTTTTGCGCCGCAGATTCATAGACGAGGAAATATGTAAAGTTTCGCCGCAATATGAATATAGTCTGGCCCGTTATCAGCAAGTTGTCAGACAGCGCAATCAACTGCTGCGGACATACAGGCAGAAAATTATTGATTCTGATGAATTAGCCGGGTGGAATGAGCAGCTGGCTAAGCTATCTGCAGCAATCATAAAAAAAAGACTGGCTGCTATACACCGCCTTGGATTGCTGGCCAGGCTGGTACACAGAAAGCTGACAGGGAGAGAAGAAAGCTTTGAACTTTCTTACCGGACACCGCTGACAATCGGGGAAGAAGCAGGAGAAGAAGAGATTTTTTCCGCGGTTATGGCAGGACTGGCGCAGAATAAGGAAAATGAGGCAAGACAGGGACAGACTCTGGTGGGGCCGCACCGTGATGACCTGGCGCTAAGAATAAACGGCCGGGAAGCCCGTCATTTTGCGTCACAGGGGCAGCAGCGAACACTGGTTTTGGCGCTTAAAATGGCAGAGTTAGAATTTTTTAAAGGGGAAAGAGGGGAATTTCCTGTCTTGCTTTTTGACGATGTATTTTCAGAGTTGGATGAGAGAAGAAGGCGCCTGCTGGTGGAAGCCATAGACGGCAGGGTGCAGACTTTTATAACAGGGACAGAAGTGGAGAAAATGGGCAGGCTAAGAGTCTCGGGCACTGTTTTTTCAGTTGCCGACGGCGAGGTGAAAAAATTTGAAGAGGGTATCTGAGATCCTGGAAAAAACGATTAAAAAGATGCCTAACTCACTTAAAATAAGAGGACAGCTCATAATTGACGCCTGGCCGGATGTGGCAGGAGAGCTGATAGCCGCAAAAACAGAGCCGCTGTTTGTTGAAATGGGTACTCTCTATGTGAGGGTGCAGGACTCGGTCTGGGCCCAACACCTTTCCCTGCAGAAAATAAGCTTTATCAACAAACTGAACCGCAAAGCAAGGACAAAGATACTTAAAGATATACGCTTCCAGGTGGGAGTGAGAAGTAATAAAAGCTGCCTAAACCAGCACACAGAAAAAGAAGAGGAAAACAACTGGCGGGATATGGAAATTGAGGGAAATGAACTGACCGCAATAAAGAGTGCTCTCTGTGAATTAGACAATTGGCCTGAGCTGCGCGGGCCGATGGAAAAATTGATCATGTCACAGAAAAAATGGATAAGATGGCAGCTAAAGCAGGGTTGTGACGCCTGCTTAAACTGTGGGATGCCTGTATATCCCGGGCACGCATCAAAGCTTTGCTCCTGTTGCCGCAGTTAAAACTGTTGAAATTCAACGAGAAGGGTAAAATATTATAAAAAGAGGAGGCAAGTTTATGTTTCTTCATATAGGCGGCTCAAATGTAGTGGCGGCTGAAAAAATTATTGGCATTTTTGATGTGAGAATAAAGGAAAAGCAGTGTAATAAAGAATTCTTACAATCTGTAAGGACAGCAGGCAATAAGTCTGAAGAGGAGTTTAAGGCGTTTATAGTAACTGACCAAATGGTGCACTTTTCACCCATTGCGCCGGGAACGCTTAAAAAAAGGTTTCAGTCAAATATATTCGATAAAGAATGATAGCAGCAGGATGTAAATGTGGACGGGAGGGTTAAAAGTGACTGAAGAAAAGAAAAACAATCATGCAGCCGGCAGTTATGATGAAACACAGATTCAGGTGCTTGAGGGACTGGAAGCTGTAAGAAAGCGTCCCAGCATGTATATTGGCTCCACCGGGGCAAGGGGGCTCCATCATCTTGTCTTTGAAGTGGTGGACAACAGTATAGATGAGGCGCTGGCAGGTTTTTGTGAAAATATAACAGTTACTATTGGCGAAGATAACCGCATTACAGTCACAGATGACGGACGCGGCATACCGGTTGGAGAGCACCCCCAGATGAAGCGCCCGGCAGTGGAAGTGGTGCTGACAGTGCTTCATGCAGGAGGCAAGTTTGGCGGCGAGGGGTATAAGGTCTCAGGAGGCCTGCACGGTGTGGGGGTATCAGTGGTGAATGCTCTTTCTGAATGGCTCGAAGTAGAGGTACAAAGAGAGGGTCAGATTTATGTGCAGCGCTTTGAGCGCGGCAAGCCGGCCACAGAATTAAAGACAGCAGGCAAGTCAAAAAAAACAGGTACTAAAATAACGTTCTTAGCGGACCGGGAAATTTTTGAATCACTGGCGTTTGAGTATGACATGCTTTCTCAGCGCTTGCGGGAACTGGCCTTTCTAAACAGGGGGATCAGAATTACACTCAGCGACCTCAGACATCCCGGCCAGGAAAAAGAAGTATTTAAGTATGACGGCGGCATAAAGTCTTTTGTGGAATTTCTTAACAGAAACAAAGAGCCGCTGCACAAAAAGGTAATTTTTCTGGAGCAGGAAAAGCGGGAATTCGCCAGAACAGAAATTGCCCTGCAGTATCATGACGGCTACAATGATATGATTCTTTCCTTTGCCAACAATATTCGCACACATGAGGGCGGAACACATGAACTGGGCTTTAAAACGGCCCTGACCAGACTGGTGAACGACTACGCCCGCAAATATAATCTGCTCAAAGAAAATGAGAGCAATGTAAGCGGTGAGGATATACGCGAAGGCCTCACAGTTGTCATCAGCGTCAAACTGCTTGAACCCCAGTTTGAGGGACAGACAAAAACAAAACTGGGAAACAGCGAGATGAGGGGCATTGTCGATTCCATTCTCTATGAAGAGCTGGGCGCCTTTTTTGAAGAAAACCCTCCCATCGCGCGCCGGGTGATTGAAAAAGCGATCAGTGCCGCCAGGGCACGCGAGGCAGCAAGGAAAGCAAGGGAATTAGCGAGGAGAAAAAGCGCGCTGGAGATAACTGCACTGCCCGGAAAACTGGCAGATTGTGTCAGCCGCGATCCTTCTATGTGTGAGCTTTACCTGGTAGAGGGAGATTCAGCCGGCGGTTCAGCTAAACAGGGCCGGGAGCGCAAGTTTCAGGCCATTTTGCCGCTGCGGGGAAAAATTATCAACGTGGAAAAAGCCCGTCTGGATAAAATTCTGGCCAACGAGGAAATAAGGACGATTATAACGGCGCTGGGGACAGGTATCGGCGAAGAGTTTGAGCTGTCGCGCGCCCGCTATCATAAAATTATAGTTATGACTGACGCGGATGTGGATGGTTCTCATATACGCACACTACTTTTGACCTTTTTTTACAGGTATATGCAGAGGCTGGTAGAAGCGGGCTACGTTTATATAGCCCAACCGCCTCTCTACCTGATAAAGAAGCAGAAAAAAGAATATTATGTCTATACAGACGCTCAATTGGAAAAGTTGCAAAAGGAAATCGGACGCCAGGGAATGGCACTGCAGCGCTACAAAGGCCTAGGCGAGATGAACCCGGAGCAGCTGTGGTCCACTACCATGGATCCCGAGACGCGCACAATCCTGCAGGTAACAATGGAGGATGCCATCCGCGCTGACGAAATGTTCACTGTGCTGATGGGGGATAAAGTAGAGCCCAGGCGGCTCTTTATTGAGAAATATGCGCGCGAGGTCAAAAACCTTGATATCTAGTAAAGCTGATTATGGCTTTTAGTGAGGAAGGAAGTGAAAGCATGGATTTTTCACACGGCAAAATTGTACCAATTGCCATTCACGATGAAGTTAAGAACTCTTTTTTAGACTATGCCATGAGCGTTATAGTAAGCCGGGCGCTGCCCGATGTGCGCGACGGGCTGAAACCGGTGCACCGCCGCATTCTTTATGCCATGCATGACCTTGGCATGTGGCCGGACAAGCCTCATAAAAAATCGGCGCGCATCGTCGGTGAAGTATTAGGTAAGTATCATCCGCATGGTGATATGGCTGTCTATGATGCCATGGTGCGGCTGGCACAGAATTTTTCCAGCCGCTACCCCTTAGTTGACGGACACGGCAACTTTGGTTCAGTTGACGGAGACCGGGCGGCGGCCATGCGCTATACAGAAGTAAGAATGGCCAAGTTAACAGTGGAAATGCTGGCTGACATAGAGAAAGAAACAGTGGATTTTCGGGCTAATTTTGACGATACACTGGAAGAGCCGGTAGTACTGCCGTCACGTTTCCCCAATCTGCTCTTAAACGGTTCCTCAGGGATTGCAGTGGGTATGGCCACCAATATTCCTCCTCACAACCTGAGAGAGGTAGTTGACGCCCTGACACTTTATATCGATAACCCGGACGCTGAAGACCAGGATTATATGCGGATGATCAAGGGGCCGGATTTCCCCACCGGCGGCCTGATTTTAGGCAGGGAAGGAATCCGCACAGCATACCGCAGCGGGCGCGGCATAATCAAAATAAGGGCACTGACACAGATAGAGCGGCTTGAAGGCGGAAAAACCCGCATCGCAGTTACAGAACTGCCTTTCCAGGTGAACAAAGCCAAAACCATTGAAAAGATAGCCGAGCTGGTGCGCGAAAAGAAAGTTGAAGGCATAAGCGACCTGCGGGACGAATCAGACCGCAACGGCATGCGGATGGTGATTGAACTGAAGCGTGACGCCAACCCGCAGGTAGTCCTGAACAAACTGTTTAAACTCACTCAACTTCAGCAGACCTTCGGCATCATCATGCTGGCCCTGGTAGATAACAACCCCCGTGTCCTGAATCTGCGCGAGATGCTGCACCACTATCTTGAACACCAGAAAGAAGTAGTTGTGCGTCGCACACGCTATGATTTGCGCAAAGCTGAAGAAAGAGCGCACATCCTGGAAGGGTTGCGCATTGCTCTGCGCAATCTGGACGCCGTGATTAAACTGATACGCGCCTCCCGCACCGCAGATGAGGCCAGAAGCGGCCTGATGGATAAGTTTAAGCTTACAGAGATACAGGCCCAGGCCATCCTGGACATGCGCCTGCAAAGGCTGACAGGACTGGAGCAGGAAAAGCTTGAAGCGGAATATCTGGAGTTGATTAAAAAGATCAGCTACTACCAGCAGATACTGGCCAACGAAAGGTTGGTCTACCAGATTATAAAAGATGAACTGCGGGTAATCCGCGAAAAATACGGCGATGACAGGCGCACTCAGATTGTTGACCACGAAGACGATTTTGCTGTGGAGGACCTGATTGCCGAAGAAGATATGGTTGTGACTCTCACACACAACGGCTATATCAAGCGCCTGCCACTGACAACCTACCGCGTACAGCGCCGAGGCGGACGCGGGGTGACCGCCATGTCAACGCGCAGTGATGATTTTGTGGGGCATCTCTTTATTTCCTCCACCCATAATTATTTATGCTGCTTTACAAACAAGGGAAGAGTCTACCGCCTCAGAGTGTTTGAAATTCCCGAGGCGGGCCGGCAGGCGCGCGGAACAGCCATTGTTAACCTGCTGGCCGTTGAGCAGGGCGAACAGGTGACAGCGGTTATACCTGTCAAGGATTTTCAGGAGGGCAGTTTCCTCTTCATGGCAACCAGGCAAGGCTATGTAAAGAAGACGCCCCTTGAGGAGTATGGCAACCCCCGCAAAGGCGGCCTCATCGCACTTACTCTCTCCGAAAACGACGAGTTGATTGACGTGCGCCTCACTGACGGCAATCACGAAGTAATGCTTGTCACCAGCCGGGGTATGTCCATTCGTTTTGCCGAGGATGATGTGCGCTCCATGGGAAGAAGCGCCCGCGGCGTCAGGGGTATTGCCCTCTCAAAGAAAGACAGGGTTATTGCCCTGGAAACTCTCTCCAGGCAGCAGGGAATGGAAAACGAACTTTTGGTAGTGACAGAAAACGGTTTCGGCAAACGGACACAGCTGGATGAATACAGGGGACAGACAAGGGGAGGCAAAGGAATTTATACCATCCGTGTCACTGATAAAAACGGGCCGGTGGTGGGAGTTAAAATGGTGCGCAGCGGGGATGAAGTTATGATTATTACCGCCCGCGGCGTGGTGATTCGCCAGGATGCAAAGGAAATTTCACAGCAGAAAAGGCAGACTCAGGGAGTGACCCTGATCAGGGTTGGGGAAGGGGACCGCGTAGTCAGCCTGGCACGACTGCTGCCGGAGGATAACGAGTAAGGCGGAGGAAGAAATGCCGAAGAAAAAAAGAAAGAGCCGCCTTTGGCGCAGGGTTTTTATGATATTATTATTAGCTCTTACGCTGGCTTCTTTTAGCCGGTGGTCACTGCAGAACATCCGTCCGGAATATCCTGCCGTGCCAATAAGTGTAGACGTGGTTGTTGTGGGGAGCGGCCTTGCCGGGTCTGTGGCAGCTTTGTCTGCAGCTGAAGCGGGGGCCGATGTTCTCCTGATTGATTTATCAAAGCCGGAGGAGGCGGGATTCCCGGCCTTCAGCACTTCCTTTTGGGCGGCAGGGTCAACATATCAGGAAGAGCTGGGGATTGAGTATTCCCCATCCGCCATGGCAGCCGAGATTTATGCCCGGGGCAGGGAAGCAGGAAACCCCGGGCAAATCAGGGAGCTTGCGGAGGCATCTGCCGCAAGCCTTGACTGGCTGGAGAAGAGGACAGGCGTTTTATTCTCCAGCTTGGCCGACCCGCAGTTGCGGCCGGGCCTGCACCTGCCCGCTTTCGGTGACGCTGCTCTCTTTGTGGCGCCCTCACTGGCAAAAGAACTGCCCAAACTGGCTGCTTACTCAAGCGTTCTGCGGCCGGAAAAATTGCTGCTTGACGGGGGCAGGATAACAGGCATATTGCTGCGCGATGAAGAGGGTGTCCTGCTTACTGTTTACAGTCGTGCTGTGATACTGGCCGACGGGGGCGTAGGCGGTGATGTGGGCTTGCTATTTACATATACCGGCCGGACAGGTGTTGTGCCAAGGCCCGAGGGAGGCCACGGCGGGACGGGAATCAGGCTTGCACTTTTAGCCGGGGCTATTTCCGAGTCTCTGGAAAGAGCGGCGCTGCTGCCGGTTTTTTTGCCATCGGGACGGCGCCTGCGGATTGCTGCCTACCCGGAAGCCCGCTACCTGGACAGCAATGGAAATGAGCTGCTTTTGGGTGCAGATGCCGCGGCTCTCAGCCGTGCAGGCGGGACGACTTTTTTAGTGCTTGGAGCCGGCCACGGGGAGGCCGGAGGCAACTTTACCGCCTATGACGGAATTGACGAGTTGGCCGTCCGCCTTGGGCTGCCGGCGGAGAGACTGGCGGAGACCCTTGCCGCGCTTGATGCCCCTTACATGGTGGCTGAGGTTGGACTGATAGCTCTTACCCCGGGAGGACTGGCCACAGATGAAAAATTCAGGGTGCTTGGCCCTGACGGCCCCTTGGAAGGACTTTTTGCGGCCGGAGAAATAGCTGCCGGACTGCACGGCGACGACATCATACCGGAACTGTTTTTTACAGCCGATACGGTAGGGCCGCTGCTGGCAGGCAGAGAGGCTGCCCGTCTTGCTCTGCGCTAAGAAAGCACTTGCTTTTTTAAATAATAAAAGGTATATTTAAAGGTACATTTATTTCCTAAGCCCCGGGTGCTCACCCACCAGACGGGGTATTTCTATAATATAAAGAAGGGTATTAAAGACAAGAGCGCAAATAAGCGCGCTAAAGAGGAGGATATCTACATGACACGGAAGAAGCCGGTTGGAATCACAGACACATCATTCCGTGATGCACACCAGTCACTGATGGCGACGCGTATGAAGACAGACCATATGCTTGGCGTGGCGGAAGTAATGGACGGCATCGGTTTTCACTCCATGGAAGTGTGGGGAGGAGCAACTTTTGATACCTGCATGCGCTTTCTGGATGAAGATCCCTGGGAAAGACTGAGGAAACTGCGCGGTTCGATTAAAAAAACTAAATTGCAGATGCTGCTGCGCGGCCAGAACCTGTTGGGATACCGGCATTACGCCGACGACGTGGTGGAAGAGTTTATAAAGCGGGCCGTGGCCAACGGCATTGATATTATACGTATTTTTGATGCCTTGAATGATGTGCGCAATATGGAAAAAGCAATGGAAGTGACAAGTCGCGAGGGCGCCCATGTCCAGGTCACCATTTCTTACACACTTTCACCTGTACATAACCTGGAGTACTTCACTCTGGTTGCGCGCCAATTGGTGGAGATGGGGGCGCATTCCATAGCAATCAAAGATATGGCAGGCCTGATTTCACCCTATGACGCGTTTGAACTGGTGACAATGCTGAAGCAGGTGGGCGTGCCCGTTCAGCTGCACTGCCACTACACCAGCGGCATGGCGTCCATGGCTTATCTTAAAGCTGTGGAGGCCGGAGTGGACGTGGTGGACACAGCCTGTGCGCCGCTGGCGCTTGGCACTTCACAGCCGCCCACAGAAAGTATCGCTGCCGCACTGAGGGGGACGCCCTATGAGCCGGAACTTGATTTGGGTCTTCTTTCCCAAGCCAGCGAGTATTTTAAAGAGATACGCAAAAGTTATTATATACCCCCGGAGGCGCTCGGTGTCGATACTGATGTGCTCAGCTACCAGATACCAGGCGGCATGATTTCAAACCTGGCCTCCCAGCTGGCGCAGCAAAAAGCAAGCCACCTGCTGCCCGAGGTGTTAAAGGAAGTACCCAGGGTAAGGGAAGAACTGGGGTTTCCTCCGCTTGTGACGCCTTCTTCACAGATTGTAGGCAGTCAGGCAGTTGTCAATGTGCTGCTTGGAGAGCGCTATAAGCTTGTCTCCACTGAAGTAAAGAACTATCTGCGCGGCTTGTACGGCCGGCCGCCGGCGCCTGTAAACAAGGAACTGCAGAAAAAAGTACTGCTTGATGAAGAGCCGGTTTCAGGCCGGCCGGCAGACCTGATTTCACCGCAGCTTGAGTCGGCAAAAGAGGAAATCGGCGAGTTGGCCGAATCCATTGAGGATTTAATCTCCTATGTGCTCTTTCCGCCGGTGGCAGAGAGTTTTTTCCGGCGGCGCAAAGGCCTTCTGCCGCCGCTGGCGGAAGAGGGGAAAAACGGTTTTGCGCAGAGTTCAGCAAATGAAACAGCGGGCTGTGGCAGGAAGCACGAAGTAAATTTTGAGCAGCTCTATACTGTGGATAAATCTCTTCTGCTCAATGATGAAGACAATAAAAAGTACACAGCGTATCCAGTTGGGTAAAAACAGGCTTAAGCCGGCATATTTATGTCCTTTTGGCGGAAACTAGCAGTACAAACGCAGAAAGGATGATATTATGCCCACTGTTTCACTTTACACCACACATACCTGACCATACTGCCAGCGCGTGAAAGAGTTTCTTTCCGAGAGAAATGTTGACTACAAGGAATACAATGTGGAAGATGACCAGGAGGCACGCCGCCGTATGGTTGAAATTTCACGTCATACAACAGTGCCCACAGTGGTAGTGGGAGATGAAGTTGTGGTCGGTTTTGACCCGCAAAAGCTTGATAAACTGCTGAGTTGAGATATTGTTGCGAAATTGTTGAAAATTGTTGAAAAATACTGTTTTTATTGACAATTCCGGGCTTCTTGTTTATAATAAAAAGCAACATTTTGAGAAATAAAAGCAATGAAGAGGAGAGTAAGCCGGGTAGTTTTACAGAGAACCGGTGGTTGCTGCGAACCGGTAAACGCCCGGGTGAAGGTCGCCTCGAAGCTGCCAGCTGAAATCAAGTAAGTATGGCCGGAGCTGTCCGTTATCAGCAGTCGCTTAACCGAGAGTTCGGCTCTGCCGAAGAATAAGGGTGGTACCGCGGAGGAAATCCTTTCGCCCCTTACTGCTGTGAATGGGCGGAAGGTTTTTTTTTACTTAACTAAGAGAGGTGATAAGGTTGAACAGCGATAAAATGAAAAAAGGCCTGGAACGTTCACCACACCGCTCGCTGCTTTACGCAATGGGTTGGGTGGAAGAAGAAATGGAAAGGCCTTTAATCGGCATTGTCAATTCCGCCAATGATTATATCCCGGGCCACAAGCACCTGCACCAGATAGCTGCCGCGGTTAAGGAAGGTGTCCGCCTGGCAGGAGGCACACCGCTTGAGTTCTTCACTATCGGTGTCTGCGACGGCCTGGCCATGAATCACCAGGGGATGAACTATTCCCTGGCCAGCCGCGAACTGATTGCCGATTCAGTGGAAATTATGGTCCGTGCCCACCCGCTTGACGGCCTGGTGTTTATTCCCAACTGTGATAAAATTGTCCCCGGTATGCTGATGGCTGCGGCACGCCTTGATCTGCCTGCTGTATTTGTCAGCGGCGGACCGATGATGGCTGGCCGTTTTCGCGGCCAGAAGGTAGACCTGAGCAGTGTGTTCGAAGGAGTGGGCAAAGTCCAGTCCGGCCAGATGAACGAGAGGGAATTGGTTGAACTTGAAGAGTGTGCCTGTCCAGGCGTTGGTTCCTGCGCGGGTATGTTTACCGCCAATTCTATGAACTGTATGACAGAGGCTCTTGGCATGGGGCTGCCCGGTAACGGTACTGTGCCGGCGGTGACTGCGGCACGCATCCGCCTGGCAAAACAGGCTGGTATCCGGATTATGGGCGCTGTGAGCGAAGGGCTTACAGCTGCTAAAATAATGACCCCCCAAGCATTTAAGAACGCTCTTACTGTTGATATGGCACTTGGCTGTTCAACCAACACCGTTCTCCACCTGCCTGCCATCGCCCATGAAGCCAGCGTCAGGCTGGACCTTGACATGATAGATGGCATCAGCAGGCATACGCCGCAGGTCTGTAAACTGTCCCCGGCAGGCGAGCACCGCATAGAGGACCTGGAGGCAGCCGGCGGTATACAGGCGGTGATGAAACTGCTGGCCGGCAGCGGACTGCTTGATGAGACATGCCTCACAGCGAGCGGGAAAACACTGGGTGAGCAGCTGGCCAAAGCCGCGGTCCTGGATGAAACTGTTATCCGCCCCCTGGACGACCCGTACAGTCAAAGCGGAGGTATCGCAATTTTGCGGGGGAATCTGGCTCCTGACGGAGCTGTGGTCAAGCAGGGCGCCGTAGCACCTGAAATGATGAAAAAAACCGGCCCCGCCAGGGTCTTTGAGAGTGAAGAGGAAGCCGTGGCCGCCATTATGGGCGGGCGGATCAAAGCGGGAGATGTGGTTGTCATCCGCTATGAAGGGCCAAAGGGAGGCCCGGGGATGCGTGAAATGCTCACCCCCACCTCCACAGTGGCAGGACTTGGCCTTGATCGCGAAGTGGCGCTGATTACAGACGGCCGCTTCTCGGGAGCTACACGCGGCGCCTCCATCGGCCATATCTCTCCGGAAGCCATGGAGAAAGGCCCCATTGCGGTGGTTCATGAAGGCGACCTGATCGCCATTGACATCCCACAGCGGCGCCTTGACCTGCTGGTGGACGACGAAGAACTTAAGCGACGCCTGGCCGAATTAAAGCTGCCTGAACCCAAGATAAAAAAGGGTTACCTGGCACGGTACGCGAGGCAGGTAACCTCAGCCAATACAGGCGCCATACTCAAAGATTAATTTTTAGCTGTGTGCTGCAATAAAGATGTTCATTTCAGTATAAAAAAGGAGGCAACAACAAAATGGCAAAGATGTACTATGACCAGGATGCAAATCTTCAGTATTTAAAAGACAGGACTGTGGCCGTGCTCGGTTACGGAAGCCAGGGGCATGCACAGGCCCAAAACCTGCAGGAGTCAGGAATAAAAGTGGTGGTGGGGCTGCGCAGGGACAGCCGCCGCTGGGCGGAAGCAGAGGCTGCCGGCCTTAAAGTGATGACAGTGGTTGAGGCTGTTAAGTCTGCTGATATCATCCAGATACTCCTCCCGGACCAGACCCAGGCCCAGGTCTACCAGGAAGAAGTGAAGCCCTACCTGAAAGAAGGCGGCGCCCTGGTTTTCTCACACGGATTTAATATTCACTATGGACAAATTGTGCCGCCGTCAAATGTCGATGTTTTTATGGTGGCGCCCAAGAGCCCCGGTCACCTGGTAAGAAGAACTTATGAAGAGGGCAAGGGAGTACCGGGCCTGCTGGCAGTCTATCAGGATTACACAGGCAAAGCATATGAACTGGCGCTGGCCTACGCCAGAGGCATCGGCTGCACCCGCGCCGGAGTAATTGAAACTACTTTTAAAGAGGAAACAGAGACAGACCTTTTCGGAGAGCAGGCAGTGCTCTGCGGCGGCGTCTCCGAGCTGATCAAGGCCGGATTTTACACACTGGTTGAAGCCGGCTACCAGCCAGAAGTAGCCTATTTTGAATGCCTGCACGAATTAAAACTGATTATTGACCTCATTTATCAGGGCGGCCTGTCTTATATGCGCTACTCTGTTTCAGACACCGCACAGTACGGGGACTTTTCACGCGGCAGGCGCGTTATTAACGAGGATACACGGCAGGAGATGAAAAAAATCCTCACAGAAGTGCAGGACGGAAGCTTTGCCCTGGAGTGGATTCTTGAAAACCAGGCCAACCGCCCCCGTTTCAATGCCGTGGACAGAATGGAGAAAAGCCAGCTGTTGGAGACTGTGGGTAAAGAGCTGCGCAGGATGATGCACTGGATTGACGCAAAAGAAGGCTTCTAAAAGAGAAAGCGGGAGATACATTATGAACATGACAATCGCTGAAAAAATCCTGGCCAGGCACGCCGGACTCGACTCTGTCCGTCCCGGCGAGTTAGTCAACGCCAGGGTGGACCTGGTGCTGGGAAATGATATCACAGCCCCGTTTGCCATTCAGGAATTCCGAAAAATCGGGGTGGATAAAGTGTTTGACCGTGGCCGCATCGCTCTGGTACCGGACCATTTTACACCTAATAAGGATATTAAATCTGCCGAGCAGAGCAAACTTCTGCGTGAATTTGCACGGGAGCAGGAGATTACTTATTACTATGAAGTAGGAAGAATGGGGATAGAACACGCGCTGCTGCCGGAGGAAGGGCTGACACTGCCGGGGGAAATTATAATCGGCGCAGACTCGCATACCTGCACATACGGCGCCGTAGGCGCACTGGCAACCGGTGTTGGCAGCACCGACATGGCCGCGGCCATGGCTCTTGGCGAGGCCTGGTTCAAAGTTCCCTCCACCATGCGCATTACCATCCGTGGGGAGCTGCAGCCGTGGGTAAGCGGCAAGGATCTGATCCTTTATATAATAGGGAAAATAGGTGTGGACGGCGCGCGCTACCGGTCCATGGAATTCGAAGGTTCGGCTGTATCCGGCCTTTCCGTGGACAGCCGCCTCTCTATGTGCAATATGGCAATTGAAGCAGGGGCCAAGTGCGGGATTATAGCTCCTGACGAAACTACACTGGCTTATGTGACGCCGAGGGCAAAAAGAGAATTCACCCCGGTTTATGCCGACAGGGACGCAGAATACGAGGCAGAAATTATTTATAACGCAGCGGATATCGAGCCTCAGGTGGCTTTCCCCCATTTGCCCGAAAACACGCGCCCCATCAGCGGCGTAGGAGAAGTACGCCTCGACCAGGTTGTAATCGGGTCATGCACCAACGGACGTATGGAAGACTTAAGGATTGCCGCCTCGATACTCAAAGGTAAAAAAGTCCACCGTGATGTCCGCCTGATAATTATTCCGGGCACGCAGGATATTTACCGCCAGGCCATGCACGAGGGGTTGGTTGATATTTTCCTCGATGCGCATGCAGTTTTCAGCACTCCTACCTGTGGTCCCTGCCTGGGCGGCCATATGGGAATCCTCGCCGCCGGAGAAAAAGGCCTCGCCACCACCAACAGAAACTTTGTGGGGCGGATGGGCCATCCCAAGAGCGAAGTTTATCTCTCCAACCCTGCTGTGGCCGCGGCTTCAGCGGTGACAGGCAAAATCTCTTCCCCTGAGGAGGTGCGCTAATGAACGGCCGTGTCTGGAAATTCGGTGATGATATAGATACTGATGCCATTATACCGGCGCGCTACCTGAACACATCCGATGCACAGGAGCTGGCCTCCCATCTCATGGAAGACGCAGACCCGGAATTTCCGCAGAAAGCAAAAAAGGGCGACATAATTGTGGCCCTTAAGAACTTCGGCTGCGGCAGCTCCCGTGAGCATGCACCCATCGCCATTAAGGAATTTGGCATCTCCTGTGTGATCGCCCATTCTTTTGCCAGGATTTTTTACCGCAACGCCATCAACATCGGCCTGCCGATCCTGGAGTGCCCGGAGGCAGCTGAGGCGGTTGCCGAGGGTGATGAAGTAAGTATAGACCTGGCAAACGGCCGCATCACCAATCTCAGCAGCGGAGCCGTCTACCAGGCCGTGCCATTCCCGCCCTTTATGCAGGAACTAATGGATAAAGGCGGATTAATTCCCTATGTACGGTGGCGCCTGAAAAAAGGCTAGATATCCTCACTGCCGCTGTTTGCAGCCGGAATGACCAGGGCGCAGACCAGGTAGGCAAGAAGGCCGCCAAAACCGAAGCCCAAAAAGAGGGAGCCTATTACCCAGATCAGACGGACAATGGTGGGGTCAACGTCGAAATATTCGGCGATGCCGCCGCAGACACCGGACAGCATTTTACCATTTTGCGAGCGGTAGAGTTTTTTTGACATCGTGACTCTCCTTTATTAAAATAATTACTCACGGTATATAAACTTCTGTTTCAGTGCAAAAACCCCTTTTCTTCTCGGGAGTTTTCTTTTGAATGATAAGCATGGGAGGTGAAGAGCAATGGCCCTCTGGCAGTGCCCGCAGTGCGGCTTGGAACAGGAGGCGCGCTGCAAGCCGAAAAAATGCCCCGCGTGTGACGAGCAGGTAACATTTGAGAAAAAGCAAGAGGAAAACGGGAAAAAAAGCAAGTAATAAGAGCGGGGCGCAGTGTTGTGCCCCGTTTCCCACATAAAAATATGTTTTTGGAGAAATATTAACCATTTGGAAGGATTTTTCCGGGGATAAGTCGAAGTAAACTGAGTATTTGTCAAAATACTGCCCTGTTTGAATGTATAAGGAGGATTTGCATGAAAAACTATACGACTGAACAAATTCGCAATATTGCTCTTGTGGCTCACGGTGGAGCAGGTAAAACATCGCTGGCGGAGGCTATGCTGTTTACAGCCGGCGCCATCACCCGCCTGGGCAGGGTGGAAGCAGGCACTACCACCACCGATTTTGATCCTGAAGAAGTAAAGAGGCAGATTACAATTAACACCTCACTGGCACCAATTGAGTGGGCCGGAGTAAAAATCAACCTCCTCGACACACCGGGCTACTTTGATTTCATAGGAGATGTGGCCGGAGCGCTGCGAGTGGCTGATGCTGCAGTAGTTTGTGTGTCCGCAGTGGCAGGTGTGGAAGTGGGTACAGAAAAAGTATGGTCTTATGCCCAGGAGAATAACCTGCGCCGACTGGTTTTTGTCAATAAAATGGATAGAGAAAATGCCAATTTTGACAATACCCTTGAACAACTCCAGCAGTTTTTCGGCCTGAAGGTTGTCCCTGTCCAAATTCCCATTGGCGCCGAGGCTTCTTTTAAAGGAGTTGTGGACCTGGTAAAAATGAAGGCCTTCATCTTCAGCGGCGACGGTAAAAAAATCACAGAGGAAGAAATCCCGGGTGAGCTGTCGTCGGCGGTGGAAAACTACCGCGAAAAACTGATGGAAGCTGTGGCGGAAAGCGATGACGAACTGCTTCTGAAATACCTTGACGGCGAACCCTTAAGCGATGAAGAAATGAATTCGGGCCTGCGTACAGGGGCGTTGGCGGGCAAAATCATCCCTGTCCTGTGCGGCTCAGCCACCATGAATAAAGGCATCCAGCCACTGCTTGACCTGATTGCCACGGCCATGCCCTCACCCGCCGATATGGGTGCGGTAACTGGGAAAAAGGCAGACAGTGATGAGGAAGTTTCTGTGGAGATTAAAGCGGCAGGCCCGCTATCTGCCCTGGTCTTTAAAACATTCGCCGACCCGTTTGTGGGTAAAATATCCTACTTTAAAGTATTGTCGGGAAAGCTAAAGGGCGACAGCCAACTCCACAACGCCAATAAAGACAGAGGCGAGCGGCTGGGCCAGATGTTTACCATGCTTGGTAAAACACAGATCAACTTAGATCAGGTTCCGGCCGGGGATATTGCAGCGGTAGCAAAGCTTCAGGTCACAGCCACCGGGGATACCCTCTGTGATAAAAGCCTTAATGTCATTTACCCGCCCATCGATTTCCCTTCACCGGTTATTACTTATGCTGTTGAACCGAAAAAGCAGGGCGAAGAGGATAAAGTAGCAGCCGGACTGGCGCGCTTCCTGGAAGAGGACCCGACTTTCCGCATGGAAAGAAGTGCTGAAGTCAGGCAGACTCTGATTTCAGGCATGGGGGAGCTGCACCTGGAGTTTATCACAAGCAAACTGGCTAAAAAATTCGGCGTTGAAGTGGAGCTGACTCCACCTAAGATTCCATACAAGGAGACTATCCGCGGCTTTGCCAAAGTGGAAGGAAAACATAAAAAGCAGTCCGGCGGGCGCGGACAGTTTGGACACGTTTGGATTGAGTTCGCTCCTCTTGAGGCTGGTGAATACTTTGTTTTCGAAGATAAAATTTTTGGCGGTTCTGTACCCAGGCAGTATATCCCGGCAGTAGAAAAAGGGCTGCGCGAGTCGCTTGAAAACGGAGTGCTGGCCGGCTATCCGGTGGTCGATATCAAAGCCAGCCTCTATGACGGCTCCTTCCACGCTGTGGACTCCTCAGAGATGGCCTTTAAAATTGCTGCCCACCTGGCTTTTAAAAAAGGTGTGGAACAGGCTAAGCCTGTGCTGCTTGAGCCGGTGATGTATGTGGAAGTAAGCGTTCCCGAACAGTTCATGGGAGATATCATGGGTGATTTCAACAGCAGGCGGGGACGGATTCTCGGCATGGAGCCAACTGACGGTTTGCAAAAAATAAAAGCAAACGTGCCGATGTCAGAAATGCTCAAGTACTCAATAGACCTGCGCTCCATGACCCAGGGCAGAGGGGCTTTCAGCATGAAATTCGACCGCTATGAAGAAGTGCCGGCGCACATTGCCGAACAGGTTGTGGCGGCAGCCAAGGCAGAAAAAGAAGAGTAGGTAAAAAGGAGCAAGCGTGAGCTTGCTCCTTCCATAATTTTTTTGTATACGTCCTGAGCATTGTTGAATAGACTAGTACTGTGTAACACCTAAAAGTTTCATTTTATTACAGGATATAATCGTTTTAACTTTGTCCTTGCGTCCTCGGTAGTAAACTGCCAATCAACACCTTTTTGTGTCTGGTTGCGATCAACATACCATGCCTTTAACTCATGATTTAGAACCGACAAATTACCGATACGTCGGCTTCCCAAGCATTGACGAGCAAGTGCAGACAATTCAATCTCGGCAATGTTAAGCCAGCTTCCATGTTTCGGTGTATGGTGTATCTCCAACCGTTTAGCCATCGATAATGCTTCTTTTGGGCAGAAAGCCTCATACAGGGATGATATATTGTGTGTGTTCAAGTTATCCATGACCAGCACAACCTTTTCAGCAGTAGGATACTGGTTTTCCAGCAGCCATTGGATCTGATGCGCCCAGTCTATTTTCGTTCGACGTTCACATCCCTCAGCAGAACGCCATCCGCTTAATGGCTCCGTAAAGAGAAAAATACTACACGTCCCGTTTCTTATGTATTCATTATCAATACGCTCCGGTTTGCCAGATTCCATTTTGATTCTGCAGCGGGCATCGGCAAGCAATTGTAACGGTTTTTCGTCCATGCAAACAACGGGAAACTTTTCGTCATAGGGGCGGCTGTATACCTCAAGCACATCTTCCATCGCAGCAACAAAGGCAGCGTTATGTTCGGGGGGTATACACCAGCACTTTTTCAGGTGAGGTTTAAGTTGGTTTTTTTTAAAGTGCGCTGGACCGTCATGTGGGAGATGGAATCAATATATCCAAGTTCTACGGCTTTATCAGCAATTAACCGCAATGTCCAACGTTCATACCCCTGAGGAGGTTCACTGCAACTAATAGAAATAATGTAAGCTTCAAGATTTCCGTCAACCTTCGGTGGCACCGGTGGAGTTTCACGTTTCTTCCTATACAGGGCACCATGGAGTCCGAATTTAGCAAATTCTGTCCGGACGGTCTGAACCGTTGTGGGTGTTGTGTTAAAGCGTTCCGCAGTTTCCGCTACCGTAAGAGGTTTTCCAAGCGATGAGTCGGATGCAAGCAAAATGTTGGCCCGGCTAATTACCTTTGCTGGAGAAGTACCCGTCTTGATAATTCTTGTCAATTCTAGGCGTTCGTAATCTGTGAGTTTAATAACATACTTTTTCTTTGGCATATGATATCCCCCCACTTCACTATATTAAGGATATCATAGCATGGACCAACATTTTATACAAGTTTTAGGTGTTACACAGTACTAGTAAGAAAGTAAAAAACTGCTCAGCATTAAGCAGAGCAGTAAGAAAAAAGCGGGGGGGATTATATTGGCCCGGTTGCAGATAGCAGTTCTTTTTGGTGGCCGCTCCGGAGAGCATGAGGTTTCTCTGCGTTCCGCAGCGGCAATAATAACGGGCCTGCGCGCACAGGAACAGTTTGAAGTACTGCCGGTGGGAATCACACGGGACGGGTCCTGGCTTTATGGCGGCGACCCGCTGCAGGCGCTCGCAAGCGGCAAGGTGCCGGGAGACAATGTGTGTGTCACTGTGTTGCCTGATCCGGCCAAGCGGGGGCTGTATGTACTGGAAGGGAAAGAAGCCGGCTGCATTATACCTGTCGATGTGGTGTTTCCGGTCCTGCACGGCACATTTGGCGAAGACGGCACCGTCCAGGGCCTGCTGGAATTGGCCCGGCTGCCTTATGTGGGAGCCGGGGTGCTGGGGTCTGCCGCCGGCATGGATAAAGTGATGATGAAGGCGGTTCTGGAGCAGGGTGGCGTGCCTGTGGGGCCGTATGTCTGGTTTAAGTCCATTGACTGGGAAAGGGACAGCAGCCGAATTATGATGGAAGTAAAGACTCGCCTTGGTTACCCCTGTTTTGTAAAACCAGCCAATTTGGGCTCGAGTGTGGGTATCTCCAAAGTCCATATAGAGGACGGCCTGGCGCGGGCGGTTGCATTGGCAGCCCGTTTCGACAGGAAAATACTGGTGGAAAAATACCTGCCCGGCAGGGAAATAGAGTGCAGTGTCCTCGGCAATGATGAACCGCGGGCCTCTGTGCCGGGTGAAATCATTCCCTGCAATGAATTCTATGACTACCGGGCCAAGTATATAGATGACCGGTCAGAAATACTTATTCCCGCAGACCTGTCGTCACAGTTGAGAAAGCAGGTAAGGGAGCTGGCAGTTAAGACTTTCGTCCTCATGGACTGTGCAGGACTTGGCAGGGTGGACTTTTTCGTTGATGACAAGGAAAATAAAGTGTGGGTCAATGAAATCAACACAATTCCCGGGTTCACCTCAATTAGCATGTATCCGAAGATGTGGGAAGCAAGCGGACTCCCCTTCGAAGACCTGCTGGCGAACCTTGTTGCTTTGGCGCTGGAGCGCTTTGTTGACAGGGAACGACTGGAGACTGTGTACGACCCTGAAGCATAGCAGCAAACCCCTGACCGGCCCTGTGGCCGGTTTTAAATTGCCGGACAAGCGGTGTAGAACGATTAACGATTATACATTTAATTAGGTATAAAATCTTGTCCTTTTTTGGAAAGTATAGTAGAATGAGTTATTATTGAACGCTCTTTGAACAGGTTGACTGAAAGGGGAAGAAATACATGGTAGAACATGGAACATTCAGAGTAAAAGCAGGGTTGGCCAAGATGCAAAAAGGCGGCGTGATAATGGACGTAACCACGCCTGAGCAGGCCAAAATAGCCGAGGAGGCCGGCGCGGTAGCCGTAATGGCTTTAGAACGTGTCCCCGCCGATATTCGTGCTGCAGGCGGTGTGGCCCGTATGGCCGACCCCGAGGTAATAGTACGCATCATGGAGGCTGTGACCATCCCGGTTATGGCCAAGGCCCGCATCGGCCATTTTGTGGAGGCCCAGATACTGCAGGAGCTGGGAGTTGACTATATTGACGAAAGTGAAGTCTTAACTCCGGCTGATGAGGATTTTCATATTGACAAGCATGTCTTTACAGTGCCATTTGTTTGCGGCGCCCGCAATCTGGGGGAGGCGCTGCGTCGCATTGGTGAAGGCGCGGCCATGATCAGGACAAAGGGCGAACCCGGCACGGGCAATGTGGTGGAAGCTGTCAGGCATATGCGGACAGTGATGGGTGAACTGAGAAAGCTGGTCAATACGCCTGATGATGAGCTGATGACTTTTGCCAAAAACATAGGCGCCCCGTATGAACTGGTGCGTGAAGTCAAAAAATTAGGCCGCCTGCCGGTTGTTAATTTTGCAGCTGGCGGCATTGCCACCCCCGCTGACGCGGCACTGATGATGCAGCTTGGCTGTGACGGCATCTTCGTGGGCTCGGGAATTTTTAAGTCCAATGATCCGCAGGCCAGGGCCAAGGCCATAGTGGAAGCCACGCTCCATTACAGCGACCCTGCCGTCCTGGCCCAGGTATCCCGCGGCTTGGGTGAAGCCATGCCGGGCCTTGAAATTTCCAGTATCCGCCGTGAAGAACGGATGCAGGAACGCGGCTGGTAGGTGTGAGAAATGAAAATCGGTGTACTATGCCTCCAGGGAGCTGTGAGTGAACACGGCGAAGCGCTGGCCAGTTGTGGTGCTGATGTAGAGTATGTAAAAAGAATAGAACAGCTTGATCACGTGGACGGGCTGATTATTCCAGGGGGAGAAAGCACCACTATCGGCAAACTGATAGAGCGTTTCGGGCTGGCTGGCCCGATTAAAGAGTTGGCCTCTTCCGGCAGGCCGGTTTATGGGACCTGTGCAGGATTAATACTTCTCTCCCGCAATGTACCCGGGCACAGCGAGTTATTGCTCCAAATGATGGACACCACTGTCTCGCGCAACGCCTACGGCAGGCAGCGGGAAAGCTTTGAGGCGGACCTTGATATTCCGGTGCTGGGAAGCGCGCCCTATAAAGCTATCTTTATCCGCGCGCCGCAAATCATCGCCCACGGGCCAGATGTAGAGGTGCTGGCCACGTATGACGGGCATGCTGTGGCGGCAAGACAGGGAAACATCCTTGTAACCTCCTTTCACCCCGAACTGACAGACGATAACAGGATGCACTGTTATTTCATGGAAATGGCCCAAGAAAAAAAATAGATTGGCGTTAAAAGAAGGGGGAACACCCTTCTTTTTCGTTATCACTTAAAACAGGAGAAAACAGTAACGTGTTGAAATATATATGATGGTGATGATAGATGAGTGACAAAAATTTATTTGACCTGCTGGCATGTGCGAGCAGGCAGAGTTTAAAATCGCATCGTCCTAAAGCTTGCGTGCAGCCGGCGGGGGCACTTGACGCCCTGGCACTGGAAACGGCAAAGTGCACACGCTGCCCGCTGCGCCGGGGCGCCAGTACTGTGGTGTTTGGCCAGGGCGACCCCGGTGCAGACCTGATGTTTATCGGGGAAGGCCCGGGTGCCGAGGAGGATGCACAGGGACTGCCGTTTGTCGGCGCTGCGGGACAGCTTCTAAACCGTATTCTTGACGCTGCCGGGATAAGCCGCGAGGAAGTATTTATCGCCAATATTGTTAAGTGCCGCCCTCCTGAAAACCGGGTGCCGCTAAAAGACGAGGTAGACGCCTGCTTTCCCTGGTTGCAGGAACAACTGCGGTTGATAGCACCCAAAATAGTAGTCTGCCTGGGGTCTCTGGCAACACAGGTCCTGGTTGACCCCAAGGCTAAGATAAGCCGGGTGCGGGGTAATTGGTTTGAGCATAACGGTATACGCATCATGCCGACATACCACCCAGCCGCACTTTTACGCGATTCCTCGCGCAAGCGGCCGGTATGGGAAGATATTCAACAGGTTCGTGATGTTTATCGCAAGATTAGGCCAAAGGAGTGATAAAGTGACTCGTATATTGGTTGTAGATGATGAACGGACAATCGTCAAGGGCTTAAAGTTCAGCCTGGAAAAGGAAGGGTTTGAAGTGTTTACGGCCTATGACGGTGATGAGGCGCTGCGTGTCTTTGCAGCTCACAAGCCCGACCTGATCATACTTGATCTTATGCTGCCGGGGGTAGACGGCTTTGAGGTGTGCCGCCGCCTGCGCAAAACAGAGAGTGTGCCCATAATAATGCTGACAGCGCGCGGCGAGGATATTGACAAGATACTGGGGCTGGAGCTTGGCGCTGATGACTATGTGACAAAACCTTTCAATCCCAGAGAATTGGTAGCCAGGGTCAAAGCAATCCTGCGCCGTGCCCAGACAGTGGGACTGGACCCTGCTAATATGAAGGTTATCAGGTTGCAGAATTTGCAGATAGACCTCTTTCAGCATAAAGTGAGGGTCCATGACAAAGACATTGACCTGACGAGCAAGGAATTTGCACTGCTTAGCCTTCTTGCCAGCAACCCAGGGCGCGTTTTTAGCCGGGAGAAGCTGCTTGAGCATGTCTGGGGGTATGAATATTACGGGGATGCCCGTACTGTTGATGTCCATATCAGGCACCTGCGGGAAAAGATTGAGCCGGACCCGGGCGCCCCGCAACTGATACTTACAGTGTGGGGGGCGGGTTACAAATTCCGGGAGGGTAAAAATGTTTAATAATATACGTACCAAGCTGACCGTCTCTTACCTGGTACTAATCCTGGCGGTCATGGTACTTACTTCATTTTTTCTTCTCGACAATCTTGAACAATACTACCTGGATTACCAATCGCGCGCACAGATGGCAGCTGCAAATATGGTGGCAGAGTTTACTGCAGGCTACCTGCGTGCAACGCCCGATGTTGTAGCAATTTCCAACATGGCGGAGTCCTTCGCGCGGGAGATTTCTTCACGCGTCATCATAACCGACCACCGTCAGCGCGTGGTCGGTGACTCTCTGCGCGTAGGAGGCCTGGTTGGCTCAGTCTTGGACAGGCCTGAAGTTGAGCTGGCTTTGGCCGATGGTGTCGGCTTCAGCGTTCAGTATTCAGAGCAGTCCAAACAGCATGTAATGCAGGTTGCCATACCCGTTAAAAGTGACGGAACAGTTCTGGGCGCGGTGTTTATTTCATCTTCGCTCTCACTGGTCTACAGGGTGCTGGGTGACATCAGGCTTTTTTTGCAGACAGCCACCATCCTTTCACTGTTTTTTGCCGGGCTGCTGGGCATTGTTTTTGCTCACCGCATTACCGGCCCTATAAAGTCGCTGACACGCGCCACAGAGTTGATGGCGCGCGGTGACCTCACTGTGCGCGTAAACATTCATTCCAAGGACGAAATGGGGCGCTTGGGTGACCAGTTCAACAACATGGCCGGCAGGGTGCAGGCGATGACGCGGCAGCTTCGTGAATTTGTCGCCAACGCTTCCCATGAATTACGAACACCCCTCACCTCAATGAACATTATGGTTAAAACACTGCGGGATTATCCCATGGATGCGCCGGAAAGAGAAGAATTCCTGAAAGATATAGATAATGAACTGGAAAGAATGACACACTTGGTTGAAAATCTGCTCGACCTGAGCAGGCTTGACCGCCTGGCCACAGAAGACACCATGCAGATGGTCAGTGTGGGGTCAATTGTGGAAAGCACCCTGGAGATGATGAAAAAAAAGGCCCAGCAGAAGGATATCGATCTTTCCTACTCCATCACAAAGCAGACTGCCAAAGCCCTCATTGTCCCGCACCAGATTAAACAGGTCGTGTTTAACCTGGTGGATAACGCGCTGAAATATACTCAGCCGGGGGGAAGTGTCTCTGTTACACTGCGGCAGGGACTAAGAGACCTGATTCTTACTGTCGCAGACACAGGGATAGGTATTCCCCCGCAGCACAGGGAAAAAGTGTTTGAGCGCTTTTATCGCGTGGACAAGGCGCGTTCCCGTGAACAGGGAGGCAGCGGCCTTGGCCTGGCAATAGTGAGGGAAATTATCAACCACCATGGCGGCAGGGTATGGGTGGAAGATTCCATGGGCAGCCAGGGCGCCGTATTCGTGGTGACACTGCCACTTGCCGGGGATGAGCTGATATAATAGGACTGGAATATTAAGAAAAATTAACGTCAGGATAAATCACTGTCAATATTTTAGGTTTATAATAATAAGAAAGAGCTTGTCAGGAGTGTATAATGCTTAAAACTAGCAAGAGAGTGCAGATTTCTCTAATCATATGCCTTACCCTGCTGCTCGCCCTCTCCGGCTGCGGCAGGCCTGCTGTTACTCTGAAAGGTACGCCGGTGGAACCGATTCTTCCCGGGGAGGATAAGGGGGAGATGCAGGCGCTGCAGGGCAGATTCGCGGTAAAGAGCGCGGATGTCCTCATGAGCCTGTCGGCTACAAGTGACGGCACTATGGTGGCAGTGGGCTCGGCATCCCGTACAGTCTACCTGTTGGAAAGCGACGGCAGACTGCGCTGGGAGAGGCTGTTTAATACAGTGCCCTTACAGACATATCTGGAACCATCCGGCAGGTTTATGGCCGTGGGAACAGCGGGGGGAAGAGTTTACCTGTTTAACCCCGACCAGTCGGTAAGGTTGGAACAAAATCTGGGAGACCCGGTGGGCTTACTTAAAATGTCAGCCAACGGAGAACTGATGCTGGCCGGCCTTTACCCGGAAAAGGGTGCTTCTGACAAAGTTGTGATTTTAGACAGATATGGCCGCCGGCTGACGGAGATGGAAGTTGAGAACCTGCTTGACGGCACAATCGCCGGCCCTGACAACAGGGTTATTTTAAACTGGGAAGCACAGGGAGAAACTTATCTTGGCGCCTTCACTCCGGAAGGAGAGAAAATCTGGGAAGTAAAAGACAGAAATCTCCTGGCAGTATCGGGCAACGGGCGCTGGCTTGCCAGCTCAAGCGGTCAGCAGATATTTTATTACGCTAATGACGGCGAAAAAGTGTGGTCATATAACGCAGCAGGAGTTGTCAGGAAACTTGTTTTTTCAGAAAACGGCCTTTTCCTGACTGCCCTGGTCAGAGATGAAGCCAGTCTTAAAGAAGAACTTCTATATCTGAATACTGACGGGGACAGACTGTGGAGCAAACGGCTGCCTGACGAATCAGAGCTTGAAGTATCTTCTGACGGCAGAAGGGTAGTTATCGCCTCCTGGCGCCAGTATCGTGATGATGCCACTCAGATTTTGATCTATAATCAAAGAGGAACCGAGATAAACACCCTGGAAGTGGCAGGAAGGGTGCAAAAAATGGCCCTGAGGCAGGATACACTGGTGCTGGGGCTGGAAGACGGCAGCATTTACTTCCTTAATATCGCCTCCCCCTCTACCGGTAATACAGCAGCTCTTAATCAGAACACAGATCATGGCCTGCAGTCGTTTTACCATCCCGTTGACTTCAGAAGAGAAAAAGACGAAACGCTTTTGACACTGTTTTTCTACGACCTCAATGCACAGGCGCTTATTCCTGTGACAAGGCGCACCAAGTGGACTCAGACGGCGCTCAGGTCAAGTATTGAGGAACTAGTTCGCGGGCCTGTTCAGGGCAGCCAGTTGCAGCGCACCATACCCAAAGACGTGGAAATCGCAGTTGCGCTCAACGAGGGAGTGGCTGTTGTGGATTTGCCCGCCGCACTGGATGAAATGAGTGGTACTACCTTTTTAACAGGCGCTTTGGAGTCGCTGCTGCTCACCATCAGCCAGTTTCCCACTGTGGAAGGGATACGTTTTATTGTGGGCGGCAAAGAAAAAGAGACCTTCGGGCAGGATGGTCTGATAATCAGTAATTCATTTGCCCCCAGGCGCTTTAACCGTTTGGAGGGAGAACAGCTGATTTTTCTGCCCTATCAAAGCGGGTCACGCTACTACCTGCTGCCTCTCTCCTACAGCTTCCTGCCATTGAAGGAAAAAGCGCTTGCTGAAGCGCTGGTGCTGCAGATACTGAGCAAATCACAGGACTTATTTCCTAATGACATTCGCCTCAAAAGCCTCTGGTTTGATGGTAATACAGCCTTTCTTAATTTCAGCGGAGAGATTGCCCAACTAACACAAGGGGAGGATGCCGAAGCGGCAGCTATCGCCGCCGTTATCCGGGATGCTATTGTTTTAAGCATTACTGAAAATCTCAACTATACCTCAGTGAAATTTTTAATAGAAGACGAACCCATTCCGCAGGCCAAAGGATATCTGCCCTGGGATTTGACTGTTTCGAGGCCGTATTATATAAACCAGGAGGAATAAAAGTGTATAAAAAAGTGGCATTGCTCATAGCCCTGCTTATGATAATTACAACCGGATGCGGGGCAAGATTGGCCCAGCCGCTTTCAGACAGAATAAAACCCCAGGCTTTGCCTGCAGGCAATGACGATTTCACCTGGGCAACTATTTTCCTGGCCCAGGGCGACTATCTTGTCCCGGTTACCGTGCGTCGGGAAAATACGGGCAAATCACTGCCCGGGGAAGCCATAGAAGCCCTTCTGGAATGGAATACACCTGAATGGGCGGTTTCGCCCTTGCCGGCCACGACTGAAATCAGGCAGGTGAGCCAGGATGGAGGCTTAGCTGTTGTTGATTTTGGCCGGCAGACACTGAGCGGTTTTTCAGGCGGCACACTGGGTGAGAAATTGCTCCTCGATTCGCTGGTGCTGACACTCACTGCCATCGATGGGATTGAGCGTGTGCAGATACTGGTGGAAGGCAAGGTTGAGGATGCCGCCTTTGGCCATGTGGATACCACCTTCCCTCTGGAGCCTCCCCCGGCGCTTAACCTGGAGCAGTCTGTACCGGCCTGGGGTGAAACAGGCCTCCTGCGTCTTTGGTTTATGGACCCGCAGGCCATGTTTGTGGTTCCTGTGAGCCGTCCTGTGGTAAAGGAAAGATTAAACCACCAGTTTGCCATCCTTGAGCTGCTTAAAGGGCCTGCCGCCGGCAGCCCGCTGCTTTCGCCTTTTCCGGACGGCACAACCGTACTCCGTGTTTCCCTGGACGGGAAAACCTGTACAGTAGACCTCTCCCGTGAATTTATTCAAAATCATATCGGCGGGTCAGCAGTGGAGAGAATGATTCTGCAAGCGCTGGTGCTGACGCTGACAGAGTTTGAGGATGTAAGTGAAGTTGTTCTCTTGGTAGAGGGGAAGCCGGGTGAAGCGCTGCTTGGCCACGTAGACACCTCCCGCCCGCTGGTGCGGGAGTATCCCAACATGTTCAACTAGCCCGACGGCTTGCCGTGAGTGTGGTTTCGGGGTATAATATTGGAAAATACCAGGAACGAGGTTCTTTTTGCATGCAAAGGTTCCGTGAAGAGATAGTAAATATACTGTCAGGCCAGGTTGCTCTTGACAGAGAGCAAATCGCCGCTGACCTGGAAACGCCGCCCAGCCCTGAGTTGGGCGATTTTGCCTTTCCCTGCTTCAAGCTGGCCAAGCTTTTAAAAAGTGCACCGGCAAGGATAGCTGGCGATCTGGCTACAAAGCTACCGGCAAGCAGTTTTTTTACAAAAATTGAAGCAAGGGGGCCGTATCTTAATTTTTACTGCAACCGGCAGTTGCTGGCACAACTGACACTGGCCTCGGTCAGAGAAGAAAAAGAGTCTTACGGCAGGCAGGACACAGGCCTTGGTAAGACTATAGTCATCGATTTTTCAGCACCCAATATTGCTAAGCCTTTTGGTATCGGCCATCTACGTTCAACCGTGATTGGAAATGCCCTCTACCGGATTTTTACTGCACTGGGGTATCGCTGCGTGGGCATCAATCACCTCGGCGACTGGGGCACCCAGTTTGGCAAACTGATAGCTGCTTACCGGCATTGGGGAGATGAAGATAGGTTAAATGCCGACTCAATTACATATCTATACGAACTTTATGTGCGCTTTCACAGCGAAGCAGAAAAGGATGAAGCCCTCGAAACCGAGGCGAGGGCGTGCTTTAAAAAGCTTGAGGGCGGGGACGAAGAGGCACATATGCTTTGGCAGCGTTTTCGCGAACTGAGCCTGTCCGAGTTTCAGCGCATCTATAAAATCCTTGGTGTCACATTTGACTCTTACCAGGGAGAAAGCTTTTACAACGAAATGCTTGATAACACTGTAAACGAGGTGGAAGGGAAAGGTCTTGCCCGCCTCTCCGAAGGAGCGCTGATTGTTGAGCTTGATGAGGAAGGGATGCCCCCTTGCCTGCTGCGCAAGCAGGATGGCGCAACCCTTTATGCTACGCGCGACCTCTGCGCCGCAGTTTACCGGCAGCAGATGTACAACTTTGACCGCATGCTTTACGTGGTGGGCGCTGACCAGGCGCTTCATTTTCAGCAGGTATTCTCTGTCCTGAAAAAAATGGGACATGAATGGGCTGACCGCTGCATCCATGTGCCCTTTGGGCTGATTCGCTTCAAGGAAGGCAAAATGTCAACCCGCCAGGGGACGCTTGTTTTTCTGGAAGATGTGCTTGACAGGGCAACCCAGCTTGCTGCAAATATTATCAATGAAAAGAACCCCTCACTGGCAGGCAAAGAAACTGTCGCCCGCCAGGTCGGAATAGGCGCAGTGATTTTTGGCGACCTGAGCAATGACCGGATTAAAGATATCGAGTTTGACTGGGACAAGGTCCTTGATTTTTCCGGTGAGACAGCCCCTTATATTCAGTATTCCCACGCCCGCATCTGCAGCATCTTGCGCAAGACTCCGGACAGGAAAGAAAACTTTGACGCAAATCTGTTGGCGACAGAAGAAGAACAAGCGGTGGTAAGCACTCTGGCCCGCTTCCCCGCGGCAATCTGCCGCGCTGCCGATACATATAAACCATCAGTGCTGGCACGCTACCTGTTGGACCTGGCCAAAGATTTCAACAAATTCTACCACCAGTGCCCGGTTTTGCAGGCAGAGGATAATACCCGCCAGTCAAGGCTAGCCCTCTGCGACGCCGTGCGGCAGGTGCTGGTAAACGGACTGACGCTCCTTGGCATCAGCGCCCCGCAGGAAATGTAACAGACGCTCCTGACCTAAACGTCGGGAGCTTTTTTGAGGAGGGGTCATTTGCTCACCAGTTTGCTGGTAATTATATTTGTAGGCCTCTTGCCCCGCTTAACGGAACAGGGAAATAAGAACAATAATACCAAAAACAATAAAAAGCAGTGAACTGGCAAGCCTGACCTTACGGGCAGGCAGCCTCGAAAGAAAACGCCCGCCAAGGAAAGCAGCCGCTCCGTGGTTAACCAACTGCCCTGACATGGCACCCAAAAAAACGGCCAGCGGCTGGCCGTAAGCCGCTGTCAGCGCAATTGCTGTCAGCTGAGTCTTGTCTCCCAATTCAGCTAAAAAGACCAGGGCAAAAGTCTGCACGGTTACACCGCAGGACGGAACAGCAGCAAGGTCTCCAGTGTCCTCTTTTTTAAACAACAGCCAAGCCCCAACAGCTAGAAAAAAGAGCCCGCTGGCTGTCAGTACGGTAGTTTGAGGAAAAAGGCCTGCCAGATAGTCCCCGAGTACCACCGCCAGCGCTGTAATCGCTGCCAGTGCGCCAAGCGCGCCCGCCAGAACCTGGCGCGGCGGAAAGCGTGAAGACAGCGTCAATGTGACCAGTTGGGTCTTATCGCCAAGTTCGGCGAGCAGTACGGCGAGAAATGAAATAAAGAAAACTGTCAATATCCCACATCCGTTCCTTTGTCTGTATTATTTATTATATCCCACAAAACCGCAAACTGTTGCTTTTTTTCATGGATGTGGGTATACTATACTTGGCAAAATCAGGGAGGGTAATAATTATGCTCGACTTAAAATTTGTCCGCGACAACCCTGAAGCAGTAAGCAGGGCACTGGCCGATAAAGGTGAAGAGGCTGACCTGGCTGGATTTACGTCCGGAGACGAGAGGCGCCGTGAGCTTTTGCGCGAGGTGGAACAGCTTAAAAACAGGCGCAACGTGGTGTCGGAGCAGGTAGCAGAGCTTAAGCGCCAGGGACAGGATGCGGGTGCAATCATAGAAGAGATGCGGCATGTTTCTCAGCGCATTAAAGAAATGGACGCACAGGTGCGCCAGGTGGAAGAATCACAACTGGAGATTCTTTTGACGCTGCCCAATATTCCCCATCCCGATGTGCCTGTGGGGCACAGCGAGGAGCAAAACATCCCTGTCAGGTTCTACGGAGAGCCGCCTAAGTTTGATTTTCCGCCTAAAGCCCACTGGGATCTTGCCGCTGAGCTTGACATCATTGACTTTGAACGTGCCGGCAAAGTAACAGGTGCACGGTTTGCCTTTTACAAAGGACTTGGTGCACAGCTGGAGCGGGCGCTTATAAACTTTATGCTTGACCTGCACACCTCAGAGCACGGTTACACAGAAATCTTTCCCCCTTTCATGGTCCACCGACACAGCATGGTGGGAACAGGCCAGCTCCCTAAATTTGAAGAGGATGCCTTCAAAGTTGAAGGGACAGAGTACTTTTTAGTTCCCACAGCTGAAGTCCCGGTGACAAACCTGCACAGGGATGAAATACTAAGTGAGGACGACCTGCCTAAAAATTACGCAGCTTATAGTGCATGCTTCCGCGCCGAGGCGGGTGCACACGGCCGCGACACACGTGGCCTTATCCGCCAGCACCAGTTTAACAAAGTGGAACTGGTTAAATTTACACGACCCGAGGATTCTGCCGGAGAGCTTGAGTCGTTGGTGCAAAATGCTGAAGAAGTGCTGAAACGGCTCGGCCTGCCTTACCGCGTTGTGCTGATGTGCACCGGCGATCTTGGTTTTGCAGCCGCCAAAAAATTTGACCTGGAAGTCTGGCTGCCTGCTTACAATACATACAGGGAGATTTCTTCCTGCAGCAATTTTGGTGATTTTCAGGCCCGCCGCGCCGGTATACGCTTCCGCCGCGCGCAGGGCGCCAAGGCGGAATTTGTCCATACTCTTAACGGTTCAGGCCTGGCTGTGGGCCGTACAGCAGCTGCAATCCTGGAGAATTGCCAGCAGCGTGACGGGTCTGTGCTCATTCCTGAAGCGCTGCGCCCCTATCTGCCCGGACTGAAGCAGGGCTGTATAAGTTAATAAAACCGGGCTTTTTGGGTTATTGACTACAGCCTGCAACCTGTGGTATACTAATAAACGCGCCCCGGAGGGGTGTCCGAGCGGTTTAAGGAGCTGGTCTTGAAAACCAGTGACTCGCAAGAGCCGTGGGTTCGAATCCCACCCCCTCCGCCATGATATTTAAGGCGGATAAGGGGAAAATAAAAGTATTAATACCACGGAGAGATGGCCGAGCCGGTCGAAGGCGGTCGCCTGCTAAGCGATTAAGCGGGACTAAAACCTGCTTCCAGGGTTCGAATCCCTGTCTCTCCGCCATTTTACTAAACCAACCCTGCACTGCAGGGTTTTTTGCTTATGTTGGTTGTATTACTTTACATTTGTAGCTTGGCAGATGAATTTAGCATGCTCTGAGGGAGCTGAAAAAGCACGCTTTCCTTTCCGCAAAATTTATTTTAATTTTTTTGAAAATTGGCAAAAAGGTGGTTGACAGAGTTTTTGATATATGCGATAATGAGTATACCAGATTCCGAGAGGCAGAAAGAAGCCCGGACAAAGCCCGATGACAGCGTGAAGTGAAGTACCACGTAAGTGAGAAAAGCGGTGCGTATGCAAGGGTAAAGTCTGAAGCGTGTAGGCGAGTCCAATGGAGAAATCCTGAAAGATGCGCTGGTCATGCGGGAGATGGGAGCGTACCAAAAGTTGATGGAAGGTCGCGCCTTTAAGCGGTGGCGGCTGGAAGTGGCAGAGGTGCTTCCACCGGGGGACAGATGGTCTGTTGGAATCTGGTGCTTTTTATTCTGTTTTCTCTTCAATCAGGGCAGCTATTTCCTGCAGATTACGGTATTTTTCATGATAGTCAAGTCCGTAACCTACAGCAAATACATCGGGAAGTTCAAATCCCTGGTAAGCAAGAGGTACCTCAACTATACGCCGGGCAGGCACATTGAGAAGAGTACAAACCCGCAATCCCGTAGGATTGCGGGTTTTTAAATTGCGCAGCAGATAGTTAAGGCTCAGGCCGGTGTCAACAATATCTTCAACGATCAACACTTCTTTGCCGGTAAGCGGCGTATCAAGATCTTTACTTATTCGCACAATGCCAAGCGGGTCGGACTCCTGGCTATAGCTTGAAATCCCGATAAAGTCAAGAAGAAAGGGAATCGTCAGCTCCCGGCTCAGGTCAACTGTAAAATATACACTTCCCCTCAGCACGCACACCAGTACCAGTTCACTGTCTGCGTAATCGCGGGAAATCTCCCGCCCAAGCTCAGCCACTCTGTTTTTGATTTGCTCACCGGTAAAAAGTGTCTCCAATTTGTATGCCAATCTAAACCCTCGTTCCTGTTGCATCTATGCTAATCGAGCCCAAACTTTTTCAGCAGGCTTCTGTAGTCTCTGCCATAAATAATCTTAATATTTATATCCGGGTATAGTTCCTTTAGCCTGCGGACTTTTTTATTTTTTTTCCAGACCAGTTTCTGCCTCTGCGTCGTCAGTTCCAGGTAAAGATTAAAGTCAGGCAGGAAAAAGTCCGGCGTCAACGCCTCAGTTACTTTACCATCCTCATCCCGCTGCAGGGCAAAGGTATGAGGCTCATACTGCCAGGAAATATTGTAAAAATCCAGGACATGGGCAAGCTCCGCTTCGCTTGGATGCATAAACCGGGCGCCGGTGCCTGTAGCTTCTTCAGCGACTGCATCGCTCTTTGGCTTTTCTTTTACCGCAAAACTGTCATGCAAAGACACTGCCTGCAAAGCAATCTGAGCCGCGCCTTGCACTGTCAGGCTGCCGGTATTTAAAACAAGATCGAAATACTCGATATCGATCCAAGAGCGGTTAAAAACTTCCCGTACATACCTTTTTTTACTGCGGTCGCGCTCCTGTACCAGTCTGGACGCCCCTTTCGGGTCGAGGTGGAATATTTCCTGTACCCACTGTATTCGCTGCTGGAGTGGCGCCTGGACCCTGATGTGAAAAGCCCCGGGCTGATTATAAAACAAAAACTGCCCGCCCCTGCCAAGTAAAACGATTGGCTGGCCTTTAGCCAGGTCCATGATATAATCGTGCAGAGCGGTCAGATAAAACCGCCTCTTTTTTTCCTGCTCCTCGGAATTTTTGACTTTTTTATCAAAACGGGTCAACTGTGGCGGCAAACCAAGTCCTGCAAGGCCTTCTGCAACAATTTCCCTGTTTACAAGCAGATAACCCAGTTCCTGTGCCAGTATACGCGCCACCATTTCGCCGCCGGCGCCAAACTGCCTCGAGATTGTAATAACAGTCACACTGCACCCCCGTTCTTCTTATCCAATTCTGCAGCAACAGGCAAAATCCTTCCAGGAAGGATTGGGCCACCCGGTTAAAAACTATCCAGCCAAAATGCTTCTTATAGCTTTAATATTATTCTTAAACAGCAAAGAGAACAATAAGTGCAGCTTTTGCCTGTTCCAGCGCAAGCCTTCGTAGGTTGACAATAGTATTATGATGTAATATTATATAATATATAGTAATACACTGAAAGAGGGATGAATAAACCCATGATAACAAAATCACTTAAGCTTGATGACAGCATCGTAGAAGATTTGGAGTTAGTTGTAAAAGGCTTAAATGAAAAAGCAGGCGCTGATATTTATGATTTCTCCAACGTTGTCAGAGTTGCCATTAACCAGTATCTTAACAGTGAAATTATAAAAGAAATAATTGAGTCAATCAGGCAAAGAGAACTTGGCAATAGAAAGGACTTGCTCCATGCGAGTGAAAGCAGTTTAAGTAAGGATTGGCTAACACCGAAGGAAGATAAAGCATGGGAACATTTGTAAAAGGCGACGTGGTTGTAATACCGTTTCCGTTTTCCGATTTATCCAGCAGTAAACGAAGGCTGGCATTAGTTTTGGCCAATCTAAAAGGTAATGATATTATTCTTTGTCAGATCACAAGCAAGGATGTAAATGATGATTATGCGATACCTTTACTAACCGGGGAGTTCCAAGAAGGTAACTTAAACCAAGAAAGTAATATAAGGCCGAATAGATTGTTCACAGCAGACGAAAGTATAGTTGTTTATAAGGCTGGTGCCATAAACAACAGCAAAATAAGACTGGCCATTGACAAAACCATTGAAATATTAACAAAATGAATAATTCTTAAACCCACCCACGCCCTCTGTCAGTTCACCAGTCCAGCCAGCTGCAGAACTCTCATATTCATGTGTTAGAAATCCCGCCAAATAAACCGTATGGTATTTCACCCAGCAAAGTATTTTTCAGCATTTCCCATCCAATGAAATACATAGTCTAAAAACTTGATTTTACAGGCTTAGTGTGTTAATATAATTCTACGCGCCCGTAGCTCAGCTGGATAGAGTAACTGACTACGAATCAGGAGGTCGCAGGTTCAAATCCTGCCGGGCGCGCCATCTTAATAAAACAAGCAACCACGGGAACTCCGTGGTTTTTTATTGCCTATGTAGAGTATCATGCGTTTTTAGACCTAAATTGCGCCGCTTGTGTGCCTAATGTTATTTTTAAGGGACGGTTTTTGCTTACACAAAGCAAAGTTAGCCCTGTCAGGTGTCACAGGATACTTTTTTCTTCGCAAATATTCCCGCGGAGAACGACATCCCCTCTGTAGGTTGCTTTTCTTATCTTCAGAAAAAAATATCTTCGGCTTAATCTTTATTAAAGAAATATCCATAAGCTAACAAAAATGAGATTTGTATACTGGGGTATTATCTTGGTTGAATGGTGCCTCATGCATCAGGTAAATCTTATGTAAAAAACAAGCGGATATGTAGTTATCCACATATAAACAATTGCTTTTATTTTTTAAATCACATACTGGTATTTTTCTATCCTTTAGCATATAATAATGTTAGAAAGTTAAACCGTACAACCGGCTAAACAGTCAAACATATAAAAAACGGTTGCCAGCTAAACTAGAAAGGACGATTAAAAAATGCCTATTGTTTCAAAAATCAAACAAAAAGGTCAGCTAACAGTCCCAAAAGAGATTATGGAGCAGCTTAATTTATCGGTTGGTGACGTTCTTGAATTTACCGTAATCGAAAACGAAATCAAGCTAAAGCCAGTAAAGGTGATGGCCATTCCCAAAGATGAAATTTGGGGTTGGCAACCAGACGTGATGGCAGCGATGAAGGAAACCGATAAGCTCTATGCCGAAGGAAAACTTAAATTCTACACCAAAGAACAACTAGAAGACCTCTTTACGGATTTGGATGCTGACTAAAGGAGAAGTGTAGATGCCGCAGTTAAAGATTACGTTTTCCCCAAAGTTCAAACGCAATTATAAAAAGATGACATCTCAGGAGCAAGGCATGATAAAAGCTACTATTGAAAAAATGGTACTAAACCCATTTGAGAGTGGCCTCAAAACGAAAAAGTATAATTCACGGCCCGGAACATTTGAAAGCCGGGTAAATATCAAAATTCGCATCTTGTGGCGATTTACGGACAAAAACGAAATCATCTTGGATGAAGTGGGGTACCACGACATTCTCTAAGGGCGGAACCATCCGGCTTATTTTTTTGCAGCTGCATGCTGCATCTAAAAACCGCGTTTTTTGAAAATGGGGATACTGTTATCAGCCATTATACATACAGCTCAGGAGAATTAACCCGCCACCTTCCGGGAGCGCCATTAAATCGGAAAAAACCCCGGATCGCCCGAGGTTTTTAAAATAATATCAATTTGTTTGAAATCCTTTTTCCTCCAGGTGCTTTAAAACTACTGCCAACTCTTTTCCTTGCAGCTTGCAGCCCTGTGGTATGGTCATTTTTCTGCCGAGTGTGTTTCTGACAACGGGGTTGCCTATACCAAGGAAACCCAGGTCTTTCAGTATATCCACCAGCTCCGGATGTTCTTCAGTTAGCTCAAAAACAGTCTTACTTAAATCAATCTTTTTCATCAAGCAGCCTTTTTTCTCCTTCCACTTTTTTCAGGTCTGTAATATCCATGGTAATTTCCATGGTTCCCAGGTATTTTCCTTCCCGGTCCCGGACTGCATAAAATTTAATATAGACAAGCCTGCCTTTGAAGTTAAGCCAAAAATCGGCGCTGTCTTTTCTGCCTTCTTTAAAAGCGGTGACGATCTTTTCCACATGCTCTACGCTTTGCGGAGGGTGGCAGTTGTGAACTTTGCGTCCGATTACAGATTTGGTCCTGATAAATATTCTTTCCGCGTGGTCGGAAAAGTATTTTACTGTGTCGTCCTTGTCGATGAATGTTATTTCCAGTGGCAGGGTGTTTAGCATATGAGTAAGCTCAACCGGGCTCAATTGTCCTGTAGGCATATTAATAATATTGCCTGCCAGAGAAGGTTCCTCACTGACAGCATTTTTTAACTGTTTGACAAGGGTTCCTGCCTCTTCAGGTGTTCTTATAAAAACATAACCGACATCGTCACTTGCCATCAGTATTTCCACCCAATCCTCAGAAGCTAATTTCTCCAGACTGGTGGGAAAAAGTATATTCTCTTCCTTAAAAATCATGCCCTCAATTTCTTCAATCAGGGGGTTAAGCAGTTCTTCACGGTACTGTAAAAATTGCTGCCGGTCACCTAAAGCGTCCAGCCCTGCCAGACTTGCCTTGTGTAAATTCCTGATTTCATCATCTTTCCCCCACATAACTTTGGAAGGGCCGATAAAGCCGTATTTTTCCAGGTAGGGAAAAAGTACCTGCTCTTTTCTGGTGTAGTGTATGTCAAGGCCCCTGAGTTTTAGGAGAAATTCCCGGATTTTGCCTTTCATCTCATCCGGTTCCAGCTCTGCATTTTCCAGCATTTCCTTAAATGAAGCAGTGATTTTTTCTATCTCCCTGTTCTCCAGCCTAAACAGTTGAACAGGATGAGCAGGATGTTCTTCCTTCATATCTCCCTGGGCAAGTGATGATTGAAACAACAGTGCATGCACATTGCAGAATTTCTTTATCTCGTCCGGTGACATGCCATCATTTATAAGTGATTGCTCTATTTCAGCAATCTCAATTGAACTGATGTTTCCCACTTCTTCTTCAAATCTCTTTTTGGCTTCCTCCACCGGCAGATCGCGGTGCAGCTGTAAAATTATGTCTCTGACAACCGCCTTTTTATGATGATTATTTCCGCTCATAATTTCCCTCCTCAAAAAAGTTGCTCTGGTATATATACTTCTTCCCTGCCCTAATCTCCTACCGATAGTCAGGTTGCCGCAAAATATTTGCTCTACTTGACAACCACAGTAGGGTCGGTTACAATAAATTAGCCCAGGCGAGCGTGTTATTTAGACAGCCTGAGAACTGCTTTAAAACATAAAGTATGTCACTGCGCATTGCACTGGCAGACTTTTTTATCTGAAGAGGGATGCATGTGCCCGATCAAGAATTCATGAGAGAAGCCCTCCGCGAAGCAAAGATTGCCTCGACTAAGGGTGAGGTGCCCATCGGCGCTGTCCTGGTACGGGACGGGCAAATACTGGCCCGCGACCATAACCGCCGTGAAGAGCAATCAGACCCCACTGCTCATGCAGAAATCCTGGTACTGCGCGAAGCCGGCCGCCTCCTTGGCGGTTGGCGGCTGCCCGGTTCAACCCTCTATGTCACCATTGAGCCCTGCCCTATGTGTGCAGGAGCTCTCGTGCAGGCCAGAGTAGACCGGCTCGTCTATGGCGCTCCTGACCCCAAAGCAGGCGCCGTCGATTCTCTCTACCACATCACAGACGACGCCCGTCTTAACCATCGTCTGCAAATAACAAGCGGCGTACTGGCCGAAGAATCCGCACAACTGATGCGCGACTTCTTCAAAAACAAAAGATAAACACGGAGAGATGGCCGAGCTGGTCGAAGGCGCACGACTCGAAATCGTGTGTGCTCGCAAGGCACCGTGGGTTCGAATCCCACTCTCTCCGCCATATACTTAAAGAAACTACAGCAGCTCTTGGGTTGCTGTAGTTTTTGTTTTTGGTTGGACTATTTATTTTTGACGACGGATTGTCGTCTAAAAAGCAGAACATAAAAATATTTTAAATGGAGAGAGATCGTGGCATGGTAATCAATAACATTTCATTGGTTAACGATATTTTTTGTGGTGTATTTATTTTAGATTAAAGAGGGAGGAATTTGCAGTGAGAGGAAAAGGCTCAATTTTAAAGGTGACTGGCATTTTTATAAATATTACGTTTGCACTTTTTATGATGCTCTTTTTAATTCAAAAAATTTAAAAGAATAGGATATTACACTTTTTACCTGGGAGGTATACATACCATTGCGGATTTCGGACGGCCCAAAGGTGCAGTTTTGTTAGGTACACCTTATGGGTCAGTCGGGTTCGCAGTTTTTATCTTTATTGTGCTGGGGTGCCTCGCCCTTTTGCTCGCGGAGATATTCCAGGAGGCTGTGGTCATTAAGAATGAAAATGACATGACAATTTAAGGAGAAAGACATGGCAATTATTGTGAACCTGGATGTGATGATGGCTAAGCGCAAAATATCCCTCTCTGAACTTGCGGAAAGAATTAATATTACAAACGCAAATCTGTCGATAGTTAAAACTAACAAGGCTAAAGCAGTACGTTTTTTAACTCTTGAGGCGATCTGTAGGGAACTTGATTGCCAGTCGGGTGATATTTTGGAGTATTGGAGTATAGGATAGACTGAAACGTTTGCTGTTCAAGGGGGTATACCATAGTTCTGAGCGAGTATATCATCAGGGAAGCGAATGCTGTTTTAAAGCGCAAGTTTCCTGGTAAAGAAACTTTGTTTGATATTTTACTGAATAAGCTAAATGTTGAAGTTATAAATATGCCGGCACCTTCAGCGGTTGGAAAAGCCAGGAGCTTGATTCGCGATCCCAAAGATGCAGCAATACTGGCCTCCGCAATGGAGGCTAATCCCGAGATTTTCATAAGTGGGGATCTTGACTTCCACACTTTAAATGTTCGTTCGGTGGTAAATAAGCCTCACGCGGAGAGAGGGCGGGTGGCCAGGCCACGATAGTAATATGTAGGCGTCATGCAGTGAAGGGATATATTACTAACGCTTTTGGGTTGAGGAATATCAATATATAGTTTAATATATTCATATAGAGAGAGGAGCCAGGAGGATGGTTCATTTTTTTTTATTTGTATTTTTTAGTTTAATAGCTTATTGCTTTCCAAAGAAGTATAAATTTTCTCATAATCGGGTCATTTCTCAAGCCTCGTTCTCAGGTGCTCCTCGCTATATTGCCGGAAGCACCAATGGTTCACCGTTGAGTGAGCTGGGGAGTCATTGCGGGTATAAAGCGGTAATAGAAGAGAAAAAAGCTGCTTACAGTGCTTTATATACGACGATTACTTCTTTTGCAGCAGGTCGCCTGCTGGAATTTGCTGTCTCTTTGCAGTCTGATCACGGTGAAACTTTTTTTACCCCATCTGCAAAAAGGGATATTCACTTTAAGCCATATTCTATTGAAGAAGAGGCTGAAGACCGCGGCTGGAAGCTTTTTTCAAATATTTTTTTCTTAAAAACAAACATTGCTGTCCTTCAGTTAAGGATTCAAGCAGGCACTAATAAGGGTACAGTAAGTATATTTCCCTTTTATCTGGGGCTGGGATACACCTCAGCAGGCGATTGGAATCAGTGAATGGAGCCCCATAAAAGCAACGCATAGCCTGTTTAATCAGCTCGAACCTAATTGTTTAAATACAACAAAGAAAACGAGAGGGCAGGTGCCGTGTAAGCTATCAGATTCGCTGCACGGGGTCTTAAATTTCTATTCTCAATCCCCTCTGCAATCCTGGTCTGCAGTCAATATCTGCCAGCGCATGCAGAACAAGAAAAAGGCTAAACTTTTTCAAAAAAAAATCAATCCTTTATTAAGAGAAAACTTAAGTTGGTGGGAAAGAAACAGACAGCGCCCCAGTGGTTTGTTTTTTTACCTGAACGGAATGGAATCGGGGTTAGATGACAGCCCGCGCTTTTATCCCCGGCGTTTTGTGCCCAGCTTTATTGCCGGGCTGCTGCCTCGCAATATCTGTGCTGTTGATCTTAACTGTTGGCTGTTCCAGTCATATATAAATTCTGCCTTCATAAGTTGGGAAGCGGGGCAGCCAAATACGGCAAAACAGCTTTATTTACGCGGCACCCGGCTGGCAGAAAAAATTGATCAAGACCTTTGGTGTGAGGAAGGGCAAGCCTGGCTGGATCAACGCCCGGATGGTTCTTTTGTCAGAGAGTTAACTCCGGTTGCCTGGTGGCCTGCTTTTGTCGGGGCTACACTGGATCTCAACCGCATTAAGGCAGTTATAGAAAAACACTTGCTTGATGATCAGAAATTTTGGGGAAAGCACGGAATACCAAGCGTTTCTTTTTCCAGCTCCGCTTATAATCATCGCCAGGACGGATATTACTGGAGAGGCCAGATCTGGTTGATAAACACCTACTCTGCTCTGGAGGTTCTTTTCCGTCACGGCTACACAAAAGAAGCAGAAGAGCTGCGTCGGAGGATCCTGACAACATTGACCGGTGCAGGAGGAATATATGAAACTTATAATGCTCTGACCGGAGAGAGAGGGTGGAGTTCGCGCGGCCCAGGCGATCCCGCCGCTTTCCAGTTTGGTATGTCCAGTGCCTGGGCGATGCAGATCCTATTATCCCGCTACCAGCAGTTTCGTTACCTTTTTAACGACACACAAAATATTGAAGGATATATAAGGTGTGCCGATGTTTTTGGCGATTACCACCGAACATCTCCGCCAGGTACGGGGGAGCAAAATAAGAAAGCAGTTCTTTATGTGGAAACTCCCGGCTTTGAGGTGCCTCATATGAGTTTACAAAGCGCCGATGGCAAATCGCTTATCCAATCTTCCCTTGTGGATGTTCAATTTACTGATCCTTATCACAACCTTCATACAAAATATGTTACCTTGTACTGGCATAAAAACCGCTTCAATTTAACAATTGGCGAGCGCCATCGCTTAAATTTATCTGTTGCCGTAAACTATTAAAGAAATTAGTGATTGCCTTGCCGGCTGTTTCTTGGCGCGCTCAAAAGGAACCCTAAATGGGAACTTAAAAACAGGAACACTGACCTCAGTTGGTCAGTATTTTTTTGTGCCGGAAATTATAACGCTTTGCAGTCAGCAAAGGTGTAGCGGAACCGGCAAAAGCGCGCGTTAAGGGAACCGAATAAGCGCGCTTTCTTATAATGACTAAAATATGACCGGAGAGGTATAACTTGTATATAGGCCTTTAGTATTGGCTGCACCAGTCATTTTTTTATCTGCAGTGTTAACAGACCCTTTAAATATCCCTCTATATTTTAGGATGCAGTGCATAAAAGATATCTTTTTAAGACCTGTCTGGCTGGACTTAATCGGATAACAATGCATAGTAACGTGAGAATAAGTAGAGATTAAGAGGTGGTAGCGTGATTACTTTTGAGTGTCCAATATGTTTGACCGTGGAGTATAGCTCATGGAGCAGAAGAGATGTAGAACTTATCTCCTGTTCTATGTGTGGGGAAAAGTATAAGAATCCCCACTATGACAAGAATTTCAAAGCCAGAATTAAAAATGATGAAGGACATAACGAAACGGGATAGGTCAATGATTAGTGCGAAAAGCCCGCCGCAGCCAGTGCTGCGGCGGGCTTTAGCTATTTATGCTGCAGTATAATGACTTAAGTGATTTTAATAACTGGACAAAAAGGAATTTCCTATCAGCTTGAAGAAGTTATTCTTTTACTTAATATCATGCTCAAAAGGAATAAGAAGTCGCTGAGGAGGCAGTTATGTTTGAACTGCTGGTAGTACTGCTGCAAAGGATTGGTATCACTGTCACGGTTGCTTTTGTCCTGACAAGGGTGCCTCTTGTACGGCGCCTGATTGACCGTGAGCAAACTGAGTTTAAAGAGAGAGTTTTTTTGGTGGTAATTTTTGGCCTGTTTGGTATCCTGGGGACTTATACGGGAATACCGGTGCAGTCTGCCCAGGAACTGGCGCCGATTTACGGCGGCCCCGTGACACAACAGCAAGCTCTGGCCAATTCCAGAGTAGTGGGCATATTTGTGGCGGGACTGCTCGGTGGCCCCTACATTGGCCTTGGCGCCGGGCTGCTGGCCGGAATACACCGGTACTCTCTGGGTGGTTTTACCGGTTTTTCCTGCGGTCTGGCCACAGCCGTGGAAGGGTTGCTTGCCGGTATTATCGGCCGGAAACTAAACCGTGTCCATATCCGCCCGGCCGTGGCTTTTACTGCAGGAGCCCTGCTCGAGGCGCTGCAGATGGTAATTATTCTTTTACTGGCGCGGCCCTTTGCAGACGCTGTGGCATTGGTCAAGCTGATAGCTCTGCCCATGATTCTGTCCAACGCTGCCGGCATTACAATTTTTGTTTTGATTCTGCAAAGCGTGTTGGCAGAGGAGCAGCGGGCAGGTGCTGTTTTGGCTAATAAATCACTGCAGATCGCCGATCAGACGCTGCCCTACCTGCGGGCGGGCCTGAATGCTGAAACTGCGAAGGCTACAGCAGAGATTATTAAAAGGACAATCCAGGTTGCTGCCGTAGTGATTACCGACAAAGAACAGATATTGGCCCACGTCGGCATCGGCGATGAAGACCACCGGCCTGGCACTATTATTTCTTCCGGAAACACCCGTAGGGTGCTTGAGACAGGAAGCCTTCACATCGCCCGCACAAAGGGTGAAATCGCCTGTGTTAATCCCCACTGCCAGTTTACCTCGTCTATTATTGTACCGTTAAAGCGAGAGGAAACAATTCTTGGCGCCTTACACCTGTTTTGGCGCAGGCACCAGATAAATGCTGTAGACCTGGAATTGGCACACGGCCTTGCCCATCTGTTTTCCACACAGCTGGAACTGGCCCGTCTTGATGAGCAGGCCCGGTTGCTGGCAAAAGCTGAAATCAAGGCGCTGCAGGCCCAGATTAACCCGCACTTTCTCTTCAATTGCCTCAATACCATTGTTTCCATGTACAGGGAAAAGCCTGAAACAGCCCGCTGTCTTTTAATCAATCTGGGAAATTTTTTTCGGCAGAACCTGCAATCGTCCAATCAGGAACTGGTTACCCTTGAGAAAGAAATCGGGCACATTCAATCTTACCTGGTAATTGAAAAAGCACGCTTTCAGGAAGATCTTCAAGTTAATTTTGAGGTTGATCCGGACGTGTTGGATATTTTGCTGCCGCCCCTGACGCTGCAGCCCCTTGTGGAAAACGCCATTAAACATGGCCTGCGCCAGCGTCTTGGCGGAGGCGCAATCACGATTAAAGCCGGCCGGGTTGTGGGAGGGGCACAGATAACGGTTGCAGACGATGGGGTGGGAATGACAGCTGATAAAATACATTCCTGCCTGAATGGAAGCAGTACCGGGACGAGCGGCAGCGGCATAGGCCTTAGCAATGTCCATCAGAGGCTGATGGGAATGTTCGGCCGGGATTCCGGCCTGAAAATCGTCAGCCGGTTTGGCCGGGGAACTGATGTAACTCTTTTTATTCCCGGACCCGATGCAAAAAGAAGGGAGGTTTCAATGCTTTGAGAGTTATGGTGGTGGACGATGAAGTGCTGTCCAGGAATGAGCTGAAGTTTCTCCTGGGAGCTTACCCTCATATTGAGGTGTGCGGCGAAGCTGCCAACGGAGAAACTGCTCTGGAAATGTGTAAAAGTCTAAAGCCGGACGCCGTTTTTCTCGACATCCAGATGCCGGGAATCGGGGGGCTGGCGGCCGCCGGAAAGCTGATGCAGCAAGAAGAGCCTCCGGTTATCATTTTCGCCACAGCTTATGACAAGCATGCTATCCAGGCATTTGAGCTGAACGCTGTAGATTATTTACTCAAACCCTTTTCCCAGGAACGTCTCTGCCACACCGTCCAGCGGCTGGAGCAGAATTGGGTGAAAAAAGAAAACGTGGTGGACCGCCTGGAACAGCTGCTGTCAAGGTTGGAAACTGGTTTTCCCCAACAGGGAATAGTTGTTAAACTGACTGCTGAGGTCGATGAGCGTTTTATTGTTCTCAACCATACAGACCTGGCTTTTGCCTATGTTGAAGGACGGTATGTCTATCTGAAGATCCGGGACCGGTCCTACCGCTCGCGTTATTCCATGAAAGAACTGGAGGGACGACTCCCCGCGCCGCCTTTCTTTCGCTGCCACAGGGGCTATCTGGTAAATATTAACTGGGTAAAAGAAATTCACCCGTGGTTCAACGGGACATATCAGCTGATTGTCAACGACAATGAGCTTTCAGAGATCCCGGTGAGCCGCCTTCACGTAAAAGAGATGAAAAAACTCCTTCATTTGTAATCATATTTTTTTAATTCATTCCTGTCCTTTAAGATCAGCCGCTTCCACCAGGGCCGGCCCTGTAAATTTCAGACTAAGGCAGTAATAAGAATAGTCAAAATTTTGAATGCATTTCAAGCACGCTTTTTGTCCGCTCAGGCGCTGATTCAAACATTAATTGCAGACAAGCTTCAAACGGTGCTAAATCCGTTATAAAATTTATGTGGATTAGTTAAATAAATAACAAAAAGGATGTGGTAATAGAGATTAGCAAAAGAGGGTTAACGGGTTAGTATGGAGGCATTCCCACACTGAAAGGAGGAAATGAAGTGCACGCTTTACTGTTTGTAGTTGCAGGTCTGGTGCTGTATATATTATCCTATCGCTTTTATGCCAAGTTCCTGTCCGAAAAAATATGGCAGCTGGACCCAAACCGTCAGACGCCGGCTTATAAGTATGAAGATGATTTTGAATTTGTTCCTACCGATACGCCGGTTGTTGCAGGCCATCATTTTACCTCAATCGCGGGTGCCGCGCCCATTGTGGGGCCGGTTGTCGCCGCTATCTGGGGCTGGGCGCCGGCACTGCTCTGGATAATATTTGGCACCATTTTTCTTGGTGCGGTGCACGACTTGGGAGCGCTTGTCGCTTCTCTCAGGCATGAAGGGAGAGGCATTGCGGACTTCCTGAAAGATTTGCTGGGAAAACGAGCGATGCAGCTGATGTATGTGGTGGTATTTTTCCTTCTTGTTTTGGTTTCCGCAGTATTTGTCCATGTTATCGCAGTACTTGCATCCAATTTCCCGGCTGCCGTCTACTCAGTCTGGATCGAAATTCCTCTCGCTATCTTTATCGGCCTGCTGATCCGCTACAAGTGGAAAGTAAATTTGTATGTTGCGGCAATTATCGCAGTGGTAATTATGTACGCAGTAATCTTGCTGGGAGTACGTTATCCTTTCCAACTCGACTACAAGACATGGGTATATATTCTGCTTGCTTACATGTTCATCGCTGCCCGCCTGCCTGTATGGCTTCTGGTGCAGCCGCGTGATTTCATCAACGGCATTCAGTTAGTCATTGCCCTGGCGTTCGCCACAGTGGGAATAGTGGCGTTGGCCGCCACTGGCGGTGGTCAACTGACCGCACCGGCACTGAGGGCTGCCCCACCAGGAGCCCCGCCGATTTGGCCGTTCGTAATGGTGACCATTGCCTGCGGTGCCATTTCAGGATGGCACTCCATAGTAGGCAGCGGCACCACGCCAAAACAGCTCAAGAATGAGCGGGATGCCAAGTTTATCGGCTACGGCTCCATGCTCGGGGAAGGCTACCTGGCCATAATCGCCCTCCTGACTGCTGTTGTCGGCCTCGGTGTGGTTGGCTACAATGATTTTTATGGCGCCTGGGGCAAGGCCGCGTGGCCGGCAATTTGGGCACAGGGAGGTTCGACCTTCCTGATACCGCTTGGCATACCGGCTGTGGTCGGTGCTGCGTTTTTCGCAGTGGTGGCAAAAAGCTTTGCCATGACCACCCTGGATTCGGCAATGAGGTTTACGCGGATCGCCTTTGCCGAAAGTACTGTGACTTTCGGATTGCCCAAGTTTCTCAGGGACAAAACTATTTCGTTGATCCCGGGTGCAGTGGTGATCTTCCTCCTCGCCAACTCCGGGTACGGTATGATCCTCTGGCCGTTGTTCGGGGCCAGCAACCAGATACTGGCAGCGATTGCGCTTTTAGCTGCAGCAACTTTCTTGATGACACTCCGCCGTCCGACCATTCACTATATCATACCGTTCGTAATCATGATTATAACTTCGATGACAGCCATGGCATACGAAATCTTTACAAGATATATCCCAAACGGTATGTGGCTCCTGATTATTATCGGCAGTGCAGTTTTCGTGTGCGGCCTGGGAGTTGTGGTCATCGCTTTGCAGACATGGCATAGCAAAAAAGCAGAACTTACTATATCTAAAGACGTTTAACCGCCTCGCGACAAATGCCTCCCCTTGCTGTGAAAGGGGAGGCATTTGTATTTTTAACTAACACTACAGCGAAAACTAACACCTCTTTTTAACAACTCATGTACCGCACAAAAATGGATCAAGCTTTGTCAGCGTTTTTTTATAATTTTGTTCGTTTAATGTCGGCAGGTGCATTGCTAAACGCATATTTTACTTTACCATCAGCGTATTTGCGTATGTACAGCCATACCTCCTGGTAGGGAATAAAATGTGATGATTCTTTTGTAGCTTCGATAACCCTAAGGCATTTAACCTGTGCGACAATCGGCCCCTTGGCTCCTTCGCCAAGAACTACCTCTCGCCAGGGGATACTCTTATCTCTGGCAATTTGAGATACAGGGATCGGTTGAGTGGACGCTCTTAATTTTTCAGGTTTTTTGCCGCGGCCACTGTACTCAGGCACGTAAACGGTTGGCATACTTTGCCATACCATGATGTTTTCAGGAATATCGGCAAAGTAATAATATTCTTCCGGTAGGGAAGCGAGAAACTCTTTGTTTCGGCCAAAGAAGGAGTCACAACCGATCCAGCGAGCCGGAAACAAGCCGGAAGCCGCTGTTTGGATGATCATTTCCAAAGCCAACGTGGTTAAGTTTACGAAAAAGAAACTCCAAGCCGACATTTGCCGCGACAAGATGGGTGAAGCGCGGTTCCAAGAATTGGCCGCCTTCCGGGCGGGTGTTGAAGGTGTGCCTTCGGTACTGCGAAGGAAGTATGCGATAGATGATATTCCGGTTAGAGGTCTGAACCGATCTAGGCTTTGGGTAAGCTGCAAGATAATGGCCTACAACTTCAAGTCGTTCTTCGGATATTGCAGGCGTTGTTTTGGCGCCGCCTCCTTCACCGGCCCAAAATTTCTTTTCTACCAGTAAAATATCTTAGAATTATTCAAGGTTTGTGGGTTTGAATCATTAATACATATTCGTCACAAGCAGGAGGGCGATTATGGGAATCAACACAATATTTCAAATGGAAATGTATAACATCATCTCACCAAATAAGAATAATTGGAGAAAGAATTAATCCATTTTGGAATACCGGTGCCTAGTACACATAGAAGTTTCCCACTTCAGATAAGCTAAAAGTAATGCTGATATAAAGAAAGGAGCCATAAAAACCTGTGAAGCCCATATTAAAGTGGCAGTATGACCAGCTTATAAAAGAGCTTCTGCTGTTGCAGGAGCACCAGACCGACACAGCATGTCCATGTTCAACCGACGGGGAAATGTGTGTCCGCAAACATCTGATGGCCATTGAAGGATATGCCCAGGAAACCATCGCCATGGCTGATGATGAGTACAGGGATAAACTTAAAGACCTTGCTGTGGAAGCGCAGACCTACCGTCAACAGGAAGAAAAAGCACTGCTTGGAGAGGGCGAACATGTTAGTCTTATTGAATGGACTCGTAATTGGCGTAAAGAATTTGAGGAGCACAGCCTCGCCCCCGGTACTCACGACTGAATGCTTTAGGTGAGCACCTGTTATTACTGGTTGACTTGGGTATGCCAATACATTTTCGTAACCTATGACCGCTTGCAGTGCCCATTGCTCTTTGGATTGAATATGTTGTATCAACATAACTCTTACATGGTTTGAGCAGGAGGCAAGGCAGTGACAATTATACCTGTCAGTATTGTGGGGAGAAAGATAGAGCGCCTGGAAAATGAGATAGAAACGCTGACATTTAAGGGGTTGGGATTGAAGGAGGAGGCTATAGAAGAGTTTATCAGGACCAACATTGATTCACTGTTTGGCGATGAACAGAGCCTTTTAATTGTGGGCCAGCAGGTAAGAAATAAAGAAGGCGGCAGATGTGATCTGGTCGCTATCGATGCCGGTGGCAACCTGGTGCTGATAGAGATTAAAAGGGATTACGGGGATATAAGAAGCAGAAAGGAAGCGCCTGAGTTCCAGGCCATCAGATATGCTGCAAACTTCGCTGGCATAAAGACGCCGGACGATCTTGTCAACAAGTTATTTGCCCCGTATATTGAAAAACATCCTTCTGAGTTTAGCGGCACAGAACTCACAGAAACTGAAAAAGCAAAGCGCAAGCTTAGCGAATTCCTGTCCAGCTATAATGCAGAAAAAAGCTTTAATTTAAAGCAGAGGATAGTGCTTATCGCCTCGGCTTTTGACGCCCAGACACTCTCTGCCTGTGCATGGTTGTGTGATAATGGGTTGGATATCTGCTGTTTTCAGGTGCACCCGGTAAAGCTCAAAAATCAGTTAATGCTGCATATAGTAAAGATTCTGCCGCCCCCCAATATAGAAGATTACTATGTTGATGTTGAACCGGCCATGAGGGGACAAAAACTTACCGATACAGGTCAGGCCAAAGGCAGCCATTCCCGCATGGGCCAGCTTTTTGCATGTGGTATAGTTAAAAAAGGAGATATATTGGCCATCAGGAACTTCCCCGGCTCAGAGGCCGTGGTTGTGGATCCTTACTATGTCAGGTTTGATGGTAAAAAGGTTAAGTATAATAAGTGGGGGCAGAGTGTCACGGGCTGGTCTTCCATCGGTATATATGCCCTGGCGGTGCACCTGAAAAGAGGAAAGACGCTGGATGAGTTGAGGAAAGAGATACTTGACGACATGGGGGGTAAAGCCGCCAGGCAGCAGATAGAAGACGATTAGCTTCCCTGCCTGCGCCCCTGGGATAAAGCCTTACGGTTATTTTAGAAATTGTTCGCCAAAGTACTCGCATTTCTGAACCATTTCTGCATCCGGGTTCCAGTAGCCCTTGAGCCCGTCATTAACTACTTCAAAGCCGGCCTCTTTGAGTTTTTCAGTCACAACTCCCACAGACTCGCCACTCCAACCATAACTGCCGAAAGCGGCGGCTTTTTTATTTTTAAAGGCCAGCCCTTTCATCTCCTCCAATATGGCGGCTACTGCGGAGAGGATTCCTTTGTTGATGGTGGAAGAACCTACAAGGATAGCCTTGCGTCGAGGTTACACAGGGCACTGTTTTTTGCACATAGTATATCAGCAACAATATCAGCAAGGAGGTGATATAATTGAATAATTACAGGTTTACACGCGCCATGGTCCCTGTTACAGAATCGCAGATTCCACGTCCGCCTAAAAAATGTGACGGGGACAGAAACGGGCCAACCCATGCCCATCGTTGGCGGGGCTGTGCAGCTTAATGCGCGTACAATTGTAAGGGCTACTTTCAACCGCCCGGTATCCAGGGCCTTCTTTTTCCTCGAGCCTACCGGGACAGAGACTTGTGAACTTGCCCGTCTGATTGGTATTGATTGTCCCAGTGCAGTCACCGGAGTAGCTGAGATTCTTTGGCAGGTGCCGCCGGGTACCCTGGACCGCGTCTTTGTTGTTGCCTGCTTAAACAGCTGCTGTGCCAAATCGGATGAGGTGCTCGTCGTTCGCAACAGTTAGCGTCAAGACCACGGACTCTAGTCCGTGGTACGTATTATTCAGACTTTTTATTGACCCTTGCAATAAAAATGGATAAAATAAAGTAAACCCTGAGCATTGAACAATAGAGGGAGGAAAATTAAATTGTGAGCGGTACACATAAGCATAAAAATATAGAAGATGTTATAAAGCGGTTATCCAGGATAGAAGGCCATGTGCGGGGAGTTAAGCTAATGGCGGCACAGGGTAAAAGCTGTGAAGAACTGCTTTTACAGATATCTGCCATAAGAGGCGCCCTCGATAAAGCCGGCAAGCTTATTCTCGATGATCACCTTGAAGGGTGCCTGATAGACATCATAAAAGAGAGTGACGAAAGCGACCGCACAGACGCCCTTGTTAAACTTAAGGAAGCTATACATAGATTTATCTGATATTGCTTAAAAAATACCCCCGCTTTGAAAAATCAAAGCGGGGGTGTTTATACCCATGATCAGGAGTGTACGTGTTCCTGCCTGTAAACTGTTTTAATATATTCAGGCTTCATTTCAGGCATGCTTACATAGGATAAAAGCCTGGCAGAATTACCTACCACTGCCACAGACGCGACATTGTGAATAATAGCAGCTGAAATAGGTGTCAGTGTACCCAGGCTGCCTAAAATCATACCTATGACATTTACAGCTACTGCAAAGGCCCATATATTCTGACCGATAATAGTTAAAGCCCTGCGGCTGAGTCCCAGAACTTCAGGTATCATAAGCAGTTCATCGCCCATAAGCGCTATGTCTGAAGCTTCAATAGCCACATCAGTGCCTGCGGCGCCCATGGCTATCCCTATGTCGGACAGCACCAGGGCAGGGCCGTCATTTACCCCGTCACCTATCATAGCCACTATTTCTTTCTGGCTCTGTAGTTCGCGCACTATGTTAAGCTTATCTTCAGGAAAGAGTTCGGCGCGAAAATCAGTAACGCCTACTTGTTTCGCGATTGCCTTAGCTGTTGCGGGGTTATCGCCAGTGAGCATTATAATTTTGTGTATTCCGCGCTCTTTCAGCGCGGCAACAGTACGGGCGGCCGTTTGCCTCACAGTATCAGCAACAGACAGGCCTCCGATTACTTCCTTGTTAGCTGTAACCAGAAGTACTGTTTCACCGCAGGCCTCCCTCTCACTCAAGAAAGCTTCTACCTCAGGAGCAAGATTTTGCCCTGCAGCAATACGCTTATTACCGACCTCCACTTCCATCCCGTCAACAACTGCGCACACACCGCGGCTTATTTCCATCGTGAAATCCTCTGTTTTGCAGAGCGGTAAACCGATAGAGCGGGCCTTTTTCACAATAGCTTTTGCTATGGGGTGTTCCGACTTTTCTTCAGCCGAGGCGGCAATAGTCAGTATATCCATCTCATCTTTAGCACTGAAACTCCTGATCTTCACCACTTCAGGCCGGCCGTTGGTAAGAGTGCCTGTTTTATCAAAAAGCACCGCGGTTACCCGGCCTGCAGTTTCCAGTGTTACACCGCCCTTGATAAGAGCGCCCCTTTTGGCTGCGTTGCCCACACTGGCTACCACGGCGGTGGGAGTAGCAAGAACGAGTGCACAGGGGCAGGCAATGACAAGGATGGTAACCGCACGGATGAGGTGCCCTGTAAGCATAAACACAAGGGCAGCCAATACCAGGACTACCGGGGTAAAGTAACCTGCAAATCTGTCTGCAACTCTTTGCGCCTGGCCTTTGTTATCCTGCGCCTCTTTCACTACGCGGATAATCTTCCCCAGCGTAGTATCGGCACCGACTTTTTCCACCATGACCTCAAGCGCTCCGTATTCAACAACAGTGCCGGCATAAACTTTATCTCCGTCCGCTTTATCCACCGGCAAAGATTCTCCTGTAATTGATGCCTCATTGACGGCAGCAACTCCGGTTACAACTTTTCCGTCTACAGGGACCTTTTCACCGGGCCTGACTAAGACGACCTGATTTTTGCATACCTGTTTAAGGGGGACAGTCACCCACTCATCGCCACTGCGTACTGTTGCCAATGAAGGGGTCAGTTTAATCAACTCTCTTACTGCGTTCCTGGTTTTCTCAAGGGTTAGAGATTCAATAGATTCTCCAACAATCATCATCCAGCCTACAATGGCTGCGGCAATAAAATCTTCCACATAAACGGTAGCCACCATGGCTATGAAGACTAACAGCCCTGCCGTTATTTTGCGCGACTGCAGGGTTGCCTTAAATGTTGACCAAAATATTTGCCCACCCGCTATTGTCAGTGGGATCAAAGCCAGATGGAACCCAAGCATTTCGTTGATGTTCTTAAAAGCAGACAGAATTATTAACAGCAGGAGGAACAAAGGATAACTGAAATTCATGGCATGCTCCAGGCCTGTGCGTAAATAAGTAACAGTATCCTTATGGGGCTGCTGCCCTTGATGATGGCTATGCTGCTCCGTATGATGGTGCTCTTCTTCTTCAGTTGAAATGTCATCAAGAATTCCGTGGTGACCTTCATGCATAACCAATCACTTCCTTTAATTGAAAATTAAACGAAAAAGAAATACTAAAACGATTGAGAGGGCAATAATACCCAGTGTTTTAGTCATATTCTTCGATGTGGCTGTACTCCCGTGGGGGGTTTTTTCACTGCCGCATGCATTGCACGAATGTGAATCATGATTGTGATGTTCTTCCCCGACGCCGTCAAGAATGCCATGGTGCCCTTCATGCATTATTTTTCGCCTCCTTTTTATCTTTACGGATTTGGAAATATGTGATAACATATAATCACCCTCCCGGACTGGTAAGCGTATAGCCCTTACACCCCATCCCCCGGGAGGGGATATCTAATTATATTAAACCACACTCTTTTTCGGGTGTCAACAGTTTGAGAGGGAAATCAGTGTCTGAAATGAGCGATAGAATAATGGATTGGCACTCGCTGCTCGGGGAAGCTGTGGATGCTCTTCAATTTATGATTTCTGTTGACACTTCCCGGGGCTCGGAAACCATCCTTGCACAATATCTCAGACAGTTGCTGCTAAAAGATGATTTAGCCGCAGATATCTATGAGCCCTGTCCCGGGCGAGGCTCTCTGGTGGCACTGCTTCCTGGAGGCCCCAAGCCTCCTCTGGTGCTGCTAAGCCACTTGGACACAGCCCCGGCCAAGAGCTCTGATTGGCCTTTTCCTCCCTTTGCCGGCGTTTTACGGGAAAACATGATTTGCGGCCGCGGCGCAATAGATTGTAAAGGCCTTGCCGCTGTCCACATGGTAGTTTTTATGGCTGTCAAGCGTCTTGGACTTAAGCTGGACCGGGATCTCTACTTTGTCAGTACTGCGGGTGAGGAAGGAGGAGGCCACATCGGCGCGTCCTGGCTTTTAACCCACCTGCCCCAACTAAGACGGACAGGGTATGTTCTCGGCGAAGGAGGAGGCTTCACACTAAATACAGGGAGGGAGCTTTTCCAGCTGTGCCAGGTAGGGGAGAAAGGAAAATTAAAAATCTCCCTACAAACAGAGCTGACAAAGCGCCGGGTAGATTCGCTGGCCATGGCTTCAGCAGGGAAGATGGCAACAGCATTCAACCTTGACTTGCCTTTGGGCCTTGGAGAGAAGCTCGATGTGAAAAGTATGACATCTAATAAGGTACATACTGAGGGCAAAGATATTATCTTTGAAATTTTACCGGGTGTGGATCCGGGCAGGTTGTTGGAGAGTTTTACAAAGGAAATCTGCAAAGCTGACCCCCAAGCTCTTATAACCATTAAAGAGCGGACTGAAGGTACTCTAAGCGATGTGAACACGCCGCTGTATAAAGAGCTGTCAAAACAGGCCAATAATCTGCAGGAAGTCAGCGTAACCCCATTTATAACGCCGGGCTACAGTGACAACCGTTTCTTCCGGGGACTTGGTGCAAATGTTTACGGTTTTCAGCCCCTTTTTCCTGACTGTAATCCAGGCTGGGTTCATGGAACAGGCGAACGAATAAGCACATCGTCATTAGCGGCGGGTATTAAAATTCTTATTAAAACGGTAACAGCTGTATTTTCTTAAAAAGGCAATTTAAACATGATAAAGAATTTAAATTTATGAATTAAACAAAAAAAATTATATTAGAGGAGGAAATAAATATGTCAGGTAAAAGGTTGTTATTGCTCGGAGTATACGGCATGGAGGTTGTAGAGGCAGGCGGGGCATTAGCAAAAAATGTTCTGGCGGGAGGAAAGTCATATGCCAACATCATGCTATCCTCAGAAGCTTCTCGTCCACAAGTCACTGAAGCAGCTAAAGTCTTAGGAGTCGAAGTCAGTTTTTCAGGATTTTCTTATGGACTGGTAGATTTAAGCGCGGAATCCAAGAAAAAGCTGATCAAGGTTGTCAGGGAAGTAAAGCCGGACATTATTATTACCCAGGATCCTGAGCATTCATTCCATGACCTTGACCCGGACCGACGGCAGGCAATGATCCTTATTTTAGAAGCAATAGCCCTGGCCTCACGGGATTTCGCTTTGGATGAAATGCCTGGCTTAGAATCTCACCCAATTCCCACAATTTACTATATGACTCCCGAGCACCCCAACTGCCTGGTTGACGTAGCACCGGTATGGGGTAAAAAGGAAGAAGCTATGGATAAGCTAGGCTCTCAAATGGCGTTTAGCGGCAAGGTTAGCCTGGAGAGGTTTGGTAAGGATGCTGTAAAAGTGGTTGTCCCTGAAGTGGACGAGCTGTTGAGTAAAAATGATTACTTCTCAATCGGGCGCAGATTGCATCTGGCTACAGATAAATCGTTCCATATGTACCATGGCATGTGCAGTCACGGTTCCTTTGCCTTGGCCGAACCATATCGTCTTGATGGTAAATTCCATTTAGATATTTTAACTGATCAATAAACACATTTCATGTTGTAAAAACATACCAGTTTTATTATTTACCAGCTAGAAGGATTTGTGTAATTTTTATCTAACTTAAGCTAGGTGACATTTTTATTGATTTCTCACGTCCCGGCAAGGCCGGGCCATGAAACTATAAAAAAAGGGGGAGACATTTAAAAAATGTTAAAAACAAGGAATTTTATCCTGGTGATTCTGGCAGTTGTTTTTCTCAGTTCCATTGTTTTTGCCGCCCCGCAGCAGCAGGTGGATTTGCTGCGCGTAGGGGTACACAACGATGAAAACACCCTGACCCCGTATACATACGTGACGGGCAGTCCCGGCCTGGAGATGGTGTACTTAGTTTATGATGCACTTTTCCAACTTGATAAAGATAATATTCCCCAACCCTGGCTGGTCGAGGATTATGAGTTAAGTCCGGACAGCCTTGTTTACACCTTCAAACTGGCAGAAGGAGTAAAATGGCATGACGGCGCAGACTTTACAGCCGACGATGTCAAGTTTACCTATGACTACCTGGTGGCATACCCGAAATCACGTTTTACAAACCCTGTTAAACGAATACAGAAAATTGAAGTGGTAGATAAGTTGACTGTAAGGATGACTCTGGCAGTCCCGGATCCAAACTTCTTAATTCAGCCCATAGCGGATCTGCCGATTCTGCCCAAACATTTATGGGAATCTGTTGATAAGCCAAATGAAGCTGATATCAGAATAGGGACAGGCCCTTATATTCTGGAGGATTATAAATCAGACCAGTATTATAAGTTTGCAGCCAATCCTGATTATTTTAAAGGCACACCAGTGGCTAAAATACTGATATTCCCCATCATAAAGGACAATACAGCTCTCTTTACCGCACTGAAGTCCTCAGATTTGGACGCCGTGACAAGGCAATTAACGCCTGAGCTTGTGACTGAATTTGAAAGAATGGACAAGATTGCCCTCTCTAAAGGCGCCGGTTACTCGACCACATTGCTGCAGCTTAACCACGAGAAGCATCCATTTAATATTAAGGGATTCAGAGAAGCACTGTTTATGGCTGTGGATAGAAACGATATTGTCAACATTGTACTGCTGGGGCAGGCTGTTTTAGGCAGCCCCGGGTTTATTCACCCTGATTCGCCGTTTTATAACCCTGCCGTTGCAAAGGCAGGCAATAAAAACAAGGCTGTGGAAATACTTGACCAGCTTGGTTTTAAAGATGTTACCGGCAACGGCTTCAGAGAAGATGCCGACGGCAAGGAGCTTAAGTTAACGATGCTGGTATATGCCAACAATCCAATCCGCATCAGGGCCGCTGAGCTTCTTACAGAAAGCTTTAAAGGGGTTGGCCTGGATATCACTGTTAAAGCCATGGACATAAACACAGTGGACAGCCTTGTCTGGCCTGATTTCGATGTCACCAAGGGCAGAGACTTTGATATGACTATGTGGGGTTGGTCAGCCACCATGCAGCTCTTCCCCTCCAGGTTAGTTGAGTTATTCCACTCCGACCTTTCTAAAGCCAACGTGAACATCGGGGCTTTTGGCAATGAGGAGTTCGACAGGCTCGCTGATGAACTGAGGGTAACAATGGATGATGCTGCCAGAAAAGACCTCATAAACAAGATGCAAGCCATAGTTGCCAATGAGTTTCCCATCATCCCGCTTTATTACGAAAACATAGTTAATGCTTATGATAAAACTGTTTTCAGCGGGTGGGAGTTCAGAAGCGGCACCGGTATTATTAACAAACTCTCCTTTATTTCTGAAGCAAGCGCTCAACCGCCTGATACCACACCTCCTGCGCCAAAGGATGACTCAGGCTCTGGTTTAATGCTCTGGTTGTTCCTGGCCGCAGCAGCAGTTGCCGGAGGCTTTTTCTTCCTTAAGCGTGGCAAACAGAGCTAAAGTTAAAGGGGATTCTAGATGACTAAATTCCTGGCACAAAAAATAGCGCAATATGCGCTGGTTATCTTTATCACTGTCACTATTAACTTTTTCCTTCCCCGGCTTATGCCGGGGAATCCCCTTATTTATCTTGCCGGAGAAGATGTGGCTTTTCTGTCAGCCGAGGAAAAGGCTTCTTTGTTGGCGGACTACGGTTTGGATAAACCTCTTGGCCAGCAGTATATAATTTACTTAAAAAACATTACCACAGGCAACTTTGGATATTCCTATCAGAAAAAAAAGCCTATCGCTGATATTATCAAAGAGAGGCTGCCCTGGACGCTGCTTTTAACAGGGTCTGCCTTAATTCTTTCTTCTTTGCTGGGTGTTGTTTTTGGCGCGGCGGCAGCGTGGCGCAGAGGTACTAAAACCGATGCGGCGCTCTTAATACAATTTATGTTTTTTAACTCCATGCCATCCTTCTGGGTAGGGATGATTCTTGTCGCTGTTTTTGGGGCTACTTTAAGGTGGTTCCCCATCTACGGCGCTCAACGGGCGTGGATGCCCCTGTCTGGTTGGGCCTACTATAAAGATATCCTGCGGCACCTGGTACTCCCCCTTACTACCATGGTACTTATCAGTATACCTTCAACTTTTATGATTATGAGATACTCCATGTTAAATGTGCTGGGTGAGGACTACATCCTGATGGCTAAAGCCAAGGGCTTACGGGAAAATACCATCAAATACCGCTATGCTGTCAGGAACGCACTGCTGCCGATGGTCACTATCTTTATGCTCCAACTGGGATACATGTTCAGCGGCGCCACAGTTATTGAAACTGTATTTGCCTATCCCGGCCTTGGGAGATTGATGTTTGAAGCCGTGACAGGGCGGGACTATCCCGTCCTGCAGGCTTCTTTTCTCATTATTACAGTTGCGGTTGTGTTGGGCAACCTACTGGCCGACTTGCTGTATCCACTTGTAGATCCCAAGGTGAGGAGGTAGGATTATGACAAGATGGCCGGAGTTCTGGAAAGTCTTTAAAGAGAAAAAACTGGGTGTCATTGGTGTTATAATTCTTATTTGCTTTATTGCTGTCGCATTATTTGCTCCCCTGATTGCTCCCTATAATCCAAGTGTACGTGTTTCAACGCCTTTTTTGACTCCCAGCTCTCAGCATTTGTTGGGGACTAATGATATTGGCAACGATATTTTAAGCGAACTTATATACGGTACCAGGATATCTTTATTAATAGGTGTCATTGCAGCATTTATTAGCATCAGCATTGGCTTGCTTGTCGGCCTGGTGGCCGGATATTACGGCGGGTTAACAGATGCATTGCTTATGCGCATAGTTGACCTCATTCTTGTTATTCCCTTCCTCCCTTTGATGATTGTATTGTCTGCCTATTTAGGGCCGAGCTTTTGGAATATTATTATTGTTATCGGTATTCTTAGCTGGGTGAGGCCGGCTAGGGTGATTCGTTCCCAGGTGCTGACTCTCAAAACCAAGACTTTTGTGGAGAGCGCAAGGTCTCTTGGAGCAACAAACAGCCGTCTTTTATTTACCCACATAATGCCCGGGGTGATCCCCCTTGCGCTGGCACAGTTTGTCCTTGCCTCCAGTTATGCCATACTGGTTGAAGCCTCCCTTAGCTTCCTGGGGCTTGGCGACCCCTTTCAAAAGAGCTGGGGGACGATATTATACTATGCCCAGGCCCGCGGCGCCTTTCTCACGTCTGCCTGGGTGTGGTGGATTCTGCCTCCCGGACTTCTTACCACAATTTTGGTTTTAGGGTTTACTTTCACGGGGTACTCCCTGGAGGAAATCCTTAATCCAAGGCTGAGGGGGCGATAAGTATGTCCTTGTTAGAAGTTAAGGAGTTGTCAGCCAGTTTTTATACAAAAGAAGGCAGGGTCAAAGCTGTAGAGCAGGTTAGCTTTTGCCTTGAGAAAGGCGAAATGCTGGGGCTTATTGGTGAGTCAGGTTGCGGAAAGTCTACCCTGGGGCTTTCGCTGCTGCGGTTAATTGAAAAGCCCGGCAGAATTGACGCGGGCAATATTATGATTGACGGTGTAGACATTGTACAGCTTAAACAGGAAGCCATGCGCAAAGTTCGCTGGAAGACCATCTCAATGATCCCTCAAAGCGCCATGAGCGCACTGAACCCCACAGCCCCTATCGGCAAACAAATTCTGGAGGCCATAGAGCTTCATATGCCCGAAATAAAAAAGCAGCAAGCCATAAAAAAAGTGAAAGAACTGCTGGAATGGGTGGGCATTGACGGAGACAGGTGGCTGCATTACCCCCATGAGTTCAGCGGGGGGATGAAGCAGCGCGTTGCCATTGCCATGGCCTTAGCCTGTGACCCCAAGGTGGTTATTTCTGATGAAGCTACTACCGGGCTTGATGTTTTAACGCAGGCACAGGTTATTCATTTGATAAAAAGACTGCAGGCAGAACTGGGTTTGAGCATACTGGTTATTTCTCACGATTTGGCCATGGTAACTGCTATCTGTGAGCGGATAGCTGTTATGTATGCAGGCCACCTGGTGGAAATAGGCCCGACGCAAAAAATATTATGCAACCCCCTTCATCCGTATACAAGGGGCCTGCTGTCATCTAACATCTCTTTGGACAGCGACGGGGCGCGTACATCAATACCAGGCAGCGTGCCCAGACTCATTAATCCTCCGCCGGGATGCCATTTTCATCCCCGCTGCAGCCAGGGAAAGGATATCTGTAAAGTATCCATACCCCGGCTGAGGCCGGTTAAAGATAATGAGCACCAGGTTGCATGTTTCTTTTATGAGGAGGGGTTCTAATGTCTGATGTACTTTTTGAAGTAAAAGACCTGGTAATGGCTTTTCACGGAAATTTTAATATCTTTAAAAGAAAGCGTAGAATTATCTATGCAGTAAATAAAGTCAGCTTTACTATTCACAAAGGGGAAATTGTGGGCTTAATCGGGGAATCCGGCTGCGGCAAAACAACCACTGCACGACTCTTGACGAGGCTGCTCAAAGAAACATCGGGGGATGTTTATTTTGACGGCACCAATCTTTGTAAATTGACTGATACTAAGCTGCGCTCTTTCAGGAAAAGTTTTCAGATGGTATTCCAGGATCCTTACGAATCAATCAATCCAAATATGAGGATTGTGGATATAATCGGGGAACCACTTGTAATTCACGGTGAGTCAAAAGATAAGGGTGCTATGCGCCAAAGAGTTGTAACAGCCTTAGAAAGTGTGGACCTGACACCTGCCGAAGATTTTCTCTACCGCTATCCTCACCAGTTAAGCGGCGGGCAGCGGCAAAGAGTGGTTATCGCCAGGAGCCTGATACTGAAGCCTCGTTTTATTGCTGCTGACGAACCCACATCCATGCTCGATGTTTCAGTAAGGGCGGGGATATTAAACCTCCTCCTGCAAATGAAAGAACGCCTGAACTTAACAATGCTTTTTATAACTCACGATCTTTCCACCGCAAGATACATGTGCGACAGAATAGGGGTTATGTACAAAGGGCGCTTGGTGGAAATCGGACCGACGAATCAGATTATCTCTAATCCGGCTCATCCCTATACCAAGGCTTTGGTATCCGTGGTGAAAGACTTAACTGAATTTATTCAGGAAAGAGAAAATATAATCAAAGATGGGCAGGTAAACTCATATACTCTTGAAGAGGGTTGTATCTTTCAGGAAAGATGTGTTCAATGCAGCCCCCACTGCATGTGTGTAGAACCGCCCCTGCGTGAGATTACAGACAAACACTTTGTAGCGTGCCGCTGCTAGAGAGAAGGGACAATGATGGTATTAAAAGCTGAGACCAATATTAACATTAGATTTATACCCCGTGAACCAGGGATTTTTACGCCTTCCCAGGTCAAAGTCCTGGCAGACATAATGTCACAGGACGGTGCAGCCTCTTTGCGACTCGTCCTGGATTTGCCATTATCGGTTTCCGTTATTCCTGAGCTCGCGGACAGCGTACGGGAAAAACTGGCCTTGGCAGGTTTTTTGCTTGTACCTGAGGGCAGCTGTATTAAGGATGTCAAGATATGCCCCCATTGCGACCACGGTACCGGTGCATACCGAACTGTAGGCAGAATGCTTAATGAAGAGCTGATGGGAAAAGAAACACCTGCTCCTGTGAGGGTAAGTGTGAGCGGGTGCGGTTGCAGGTGTGCAATGTCGCTGCTGCAGGATATAGGCCTGGTTGCAGAACCGGGTGGTTACAGTGTTTATATCGGCGGCAATCCTTACGGTAAACCGGTTGTGGGAGAAAAAGTGGCGGAAGGCCTGCCGGATGACAAGGTGGTGCCGGCCCTGGGGGCGATCCTGTCTGTTTACAGTTCTCAACGGGGTAGAATGAAGTATTTACATCAGGTAGTTAAAAGCATCGGAAGCATTCCGTTTGCGCAGGCAATTGAGGAATCTTGTGCAGGCTGATAATTAAATTAGAAAAGCCGGAAGCGTGTGACTTCCGGCTTTTCTTGTTACTATGCCAGGAACTTGGTCTGAACGCTCCTGAGAATATCTTCAGCTTCTTTGACAATTCCCTGCACCATATCGTTAACTTTGGGCATATCGTTGACGCGCTGTGCAGATTCGCCGGCGGCGAGCAGGGCTTTTTCTTTGTTGCCCTCGTACACGGCGTTGATGGATTCATGCTCAAACTCGATTAAAGACATATCCATGGTGGTGTAGTCATCGGGAACGCCAAGGAACACGCCCGGAGATTTCAGCAGCGTGTTGCGCGCATGCTCTTCGCTGCGTGGTGTTTTAAGCCAGCGTGCAGGCCCGACAAAGCCGCGGGCCACCAGAGTCCCACGGTCCCCAGCCGCCACGACTCCTTCTTTCCACATGGGATGAAAATCGCTTTCCTCGGTAGCCAGGAACCTTGTTCCCATCTGGGCTCCGTCTGCACCCAAAGTAAGGGCTGCAGCCAGTGTTTTGCCGTCGCAGAATCCGCCGGCACCCACGACAAGCGTTTTTTCATCGGAAACAGCGTCGACCACGGCGGGGAGCAGTATCATGGAGTGGACCGGTTCCCAGGCAGTGTGGAAACCTCCTTCGTGTCCTGAGGCCACAATCACGTCGACTCCGGCTTTCTTGCAGCGCAGAGCTGCTTTGACAGACGGCATAACGTGCATCCAGACCAGGTCGGTCTTTTTGATTACGTCTGTCCAGGGGAGGGGGTCGCCGGCAGATGTAACGAGAACCTTAAAACGCTTCTTCATTTCCGGGTCCTCTGCGCGGGCTTTAAGCATTGCTTTGATAACCACTTCGGCTACTTCTTTCATCTCAGCCGACACCATTACATTGACGCCAAAGATACCCTGCGATTGCCGTGTCAGGTCTAAAGTAGTCTGAAAGATAGTCCTTAAAATGGTTTCATGGTCATTCTCGGGATCGGCGCCGCCGGTCCGGCAGAAATAATCGAAGATTTCCTTTCGTGTGCCGCCGGAGGCGATGCCGCTTGAACTGATCAGGCCCAGCACGCCGGCATTTGAAGATGCCGCACATAATTTATTGGTGCCAAAAGGCCCCATTCCTGCCTGGATGATAGGATACTTGATTCCAACAAGGTCACAAAGTCTTGATTTAATCATAAGCAATTCCTTTCTTTTTCTGTTTTGTTTAAACTTTTCATATGTTAAGAATAGAATAAACCGGATTTTCTGTCAATAAAAACCGTGATATTTTAAAGAAATAAACGAAGCGAGAAAACAGCATACCTCTTTTAGCAGACTTTCTGCGGTTGAAGCGGAACACGTATTCATCCAGGTAGGCCTGCAGGTGTACTTCCTGTACCGCACCCTGGTGTGTACCGAACAGCCAGCGCTTTAAAATGATACAATCATGTGAACGTGCGGCAACAAATTCTTCTCGTCTGCGACTTCGAACTTTTTCGGCACAACATGCTGATAACCGATTTCGTCAATTGAAGCGTAGCTGCTCCAGCCGTCAGTGACGACCGTGCAACCCGGTTCGACATTTTCTTTGATGAAGCCCTGAAGCGACTCTTTTGATGCATCCGGTACAACTTTCATACGAACGCGCCCCAGCTGGTTTTTTCCCTCAAGAAGCTCAACCGCAATAACCACAAGGGTTTTGTTTTCTGTGCCGCGCCCGCGCTTACCGTCATTTTCTTGCCCGCCGATGAAGGTTTCATCAACTTCAACGACCCCAGATAATTTCGTTCACCCACCAAATTGCTGTGAACCAATTCCTCAGGGGCCTTCGTGTGTCCTGAAAAATCGTCCCGGCGATAACCGATGTCTGGTGGCCGCATCTCGAACACTCATATAGATTTTCACCTTTTGGCCATGCCTTTCCAGGTTCCTTGCACTTTGGGCAGACAAAGCCATCGGGTCACCTCAGCTGATAAAGGTAGCCCCGGCACTGCTTTTCGGTCATGAACCTCTTGATAAATTCATCGAATGTCATTGGATACTCTTTCATACCTCATAGTCTACATGTTGATAGTCTACATGTTGATAGTCTACATGTTGTGGGTACCGTATTCAAGTGGATAGCCAGTATGCTAAATAACAGATTGTCTTATACCTGATTAAGTGATATTATTGAATTCCACTGATTCAACCCCACAAACCCTGATTAATTGAGGGATTTTTTACTGGCAGCTAAGAAATTTTAGGCCGGCTCCCGGAAACGACGCAAAAAAGGGCTTGAAAACGTGAGATAAAAAAAGTAAAGATTCCTCCTTCTTCGCTTTCTGCCTGCAATAGCTAAAGAAAGACATGAAGTTGTAGGCCATTATCTTGCAGTTGACCCAGATTCTAGATCGATTTAAACCTCTCACCGGTATATGGTCTATCTCGTACCTCCTTCGAAGCACTGATGGCACGCCTTCGACACCCGCCCGGAAGGCGGCCAACTCTTTGTATCGCTCTTCGCCCATCTTGGCACGGCAAATATCGGCTTGTTAATGGCATAATAAAAATACCCGTTTATGACGGAGGAATTTCCCCACCTCAGTAGACGGGTCCATGATGCTTATTTGTCCTTGATTGGAATTTTTCTTGAACATGTTTATTCCCCCCGCAATATGGTAAATATGAGAAAATATTTCATGTTCATTATATATCAAAAATGGCAAAAAATAAAGATATTTTAAGCATTTCTAAGAATTTAGTAGTATATTAGTATAATTTACATGTTCACACCTTTTAAATGTCATTATTTGCGATTATTTGGGGAGAGACCTTTTCTCGAGGTGAAATTATATCTTTTTGGGTTTGAATCATATATACGTCTTTAAGAAAATCATCGCAGGGGCAACCCTGCTTTTTCATTTACTTAAAAAACGTTATTCTTCAAGAAACGTACTAACCTTAAACAAATGGGAGGTAAAGAATGATAACTGAGCTAAATCAGTAGTTTAGGCAGTTGCATGCTTTTTTGCTAAAACATATAATGAGAACAGATTTCAAGTGAAAATGATTATCAATCACAGGGGTGATGACAGGCAAGCAGATGGACAAAGAAGTGTAAGAGCTTTTATCCGAGGGGAACACAGACAAAAAAACATATTCGGGAGGCTGACATGAAGAAAAAATCTCTTTTACTTATGACTGTATTTTTGTTGATTGGTGCACTAGTTTTTGCAGGCTGCGGCGGCGGTGGAACGCCAAATGATGCTGATAACGGGTCGGATAACGGC
>Ga0208242_100204_pt1 | contig 68264 bp, 69 predicted proteins | sample SubbioAug_CSW13A_FD_184825 | JGI IMG/M metagenome (GOLD analysis project Ga0208242, IMG submission 184825) | Serpentinite rock and fluid subsurface biosphere microbial communities from McLaughlin Reserve, California, USA - CR12Aug_CSW13A (SPAdes) | ecosystem: Environmental > Terrestrial > Deep... | reverse complement strand
CGCACCTGCGCCGCCTTGCCCCGCACATTGTCGGGCAAGGGCACGTCGCTGGTGCGGTAGACGCCGGCAATGGAGACCAGCTCCGCTTCCAGCGACTGGGCAAAGATGCGGGCGTCGGCATTGCCCCGTGCGCCGGCAATGGCTTTGCCGCGCAGGGGTGCGTAGACGTGGATGTGTCCGTCGGCAATGACTTCGGCGCCCGGATTGACCATGGCCAGCACCACCAGGTCGCGTCCGCGGGCGTAGACCTGTTGGCCCGAGCGCAAGGGCCGATCGACCACCAGTGCCTGGGCGGGGCCGGCGGCTGGCGATGGGGTGGGCGCCGGGGCCGGCTCGGCGGCCGGTTGGGCACGCACCGCGGTCGCGTCTTCGGCCGCCACCAGCCCATGGGCCAGGGCCGCCTGGCGCTGGCCCTCGTTGCCGCCCTTGAACGCCAGTGGCTGCAGCCGCCGCTCCCGCAACAGGGGCAACAGGTACTCGAATTCCGGCACGCCGGCGTCGTCGGGCAAACCCGACAGGTCGATCAACAGCGGGTCGTTGTCGAAAAAGTCGGGCACATCGCCAAAGCGTTGCAGCAAGTCCTGTTGCAGCTGGGCTGTGTCGGTGCTGCGCAGCCACAGGGCCACCAAGGGCAGCTGGGCGCTCTTGATCTCGAATGTGGGACTGGCAGAGCCCTGGGTGACGGGTGGCATGCGCGGTATGGGGCGGAAAAACCGGATCTTAACAGTCGCGCCACCCGGGTTTTCTCGTCGCGCCAGGCGCGGTGGCGAGCGGTTGTTCTTACTAACTGACTTTTTCAATGTTTAAAGATAGTCGTGGTAGTAGAGTCCGCCTTGTTGTGTGGACAAGCCGCTTTTGTCCTGACAGATCAGCCACTTGCATTGCCTCAAACCGTGTGGAACGAGGTCGGACGGATGGGCCGCGGCACGAGAACAAGTTGGGGATAGGGCTGGTTGCTGTGGATAAGTCATGGGTTGTCCTTTTTTTATCCACAAAGTTGTTGATAAGAAAAAAAGCCAGCCCGCAGGCTGGCACACTGAATGAAAGGGTTTGCGACGCCGGAACTCAGCCGTGCAGGGGGCCATGACCACCGTGATGGCCGCCTTTGTGATCGCCTTTGCGGTCGCCGTGGCGGCCCATGCGCTGGTGTTGTTCGTCAAACGCTTTTTGCTGCTCGGGTGTGAGCGTGGCGTAGAACTTCTTCACGGCTTCCAGGCGTTGGTTCATGCGGGCTTCGCGTTCGGCACGCAGGGCCTGCATCTTTTCCATGCGCTGCGGCGTGGTCAGCTGGTCCCACTTGGCGCGGTCCAGGCGCTGGGCCGGGGCTTGGGGCGGCTGCATGGAAGCGGTGAATTCTTTCCACGCGCTTTCCTGGGCGGGTGTCAGCTTCAGGGCTTCCTTCAGGCGGGTTTCGTGTTCCGCCATGCGTTCCTGCATGCGCTCGGCGCGGGGGCCGTCTTCCATGGCACAGCCACGGCCGCCGCCAAAGGCCCAGGCGGTGGCAGTGGTGGCCAGCACGCCAGCGGCAGCGGTGGCGATGAGCAGGCGTTTGGTGAGGGGTTTCATGGGGTTTCCTTTCCTGTGCGGTTGCGGTGAGGAAAGTGTCTGCCCCGCGTGTGTCGGGCTGCCCCTGGTTGCGTGACGCTTGTGTAAAGAAGCGTCACGGTTTGTCAAAGTCCGGCCAGGTCATCCAGGATGGGACAGTCGGGCCGGTCGTTGCCCTGGCAGCAGTGGGTGAGGTGCTGCAGGCTGCGCTCCATGGCCTGCAGCTGTTCAATGCGCTGGCGCAATGCCTGCACATGGCGCTGCGCGATGCCCTTGACCTGGGCGCTGGCGCGGCCCTTGTCGTGCCACAGGCCCACCAGTTCGCCAATGTCGGGCATGGAAAACCCCAGGTCGCGTGCCCGCTTGATGAAGCGCAGGGTGTGCACGTCGGCGGCACTGTAAAGGCGGTAGCCGCTGTCGGTGCGGCCCACAGGGGCCAGCAACCCCAGCGATTCGTAGTGCCGCACCATCTTGGCCGACACTCCCGACAACGCCGCCGCCTGGCCAATGTGCACCGGCCAGCCGCTGGCGGGCAGCGGGGCCGTGTCGGCGTGGACGTTCATCTTTGAGGGCTCTGGTTCAGGCCGCCACCTGGTAGCCTTCTTCGGCAATGGCCTGGGCAATGGCGTCGCGCGGCTGGGCGGATTCCACTTCCACCTGGTTCTGCTGCCGGTCAATGCGTACCTGTGCCTGGGGGTCCACGGTCTTGATGGCCTGGGTCACGGCTTTTTCGCAATGGCTGCAGGTCATGCCAGTCACGGTGAAGGTCTGGGTCATGGTGGTTCTCCTGTTGTAAAGAGGTTGATGTGGGGTTTGTGGAAAGAAGTATGAACCTTTCCATGGTGGGAAGGTCAAGGCCGGATTTTTTGTGTTGGAACGCTTGACTCTGACATGGTGTCAGGGTTCATACTGCCCCTCATGAACACTGCAACCACCCCCTTTGACGGTGCCGACGGCACGGTGTGCGAACTGGACCTGGGCATCGGCGGCATGACCTGCGCGTCGTGCGTGTCGCGTGTGGAGCGCGCCTTGAAGAAGTTGCCTGGGGTGCAGGAGGCGACGGTCAACCTGGCCACCGAGTCGGCCCGTGTGCGCTGGACCGAAAACCCGGTAGCGGAAGAGGCTGGTGTTCAACCCGCGATGGCCGCGCGCATCCAGCGCGCGGTGCGCGACGCAGGCTACGAACCCCGGCCCATCGAGGTGGATGAAGCGGCCCGCCAGACGGGCGTGCTGGGTTTGCCGCGCGATGCCTGGCCGGTGGTGCTGGGTGTGCTGCTGTCATTGCCCTTGGCCGGCCCCATGGTGGGCGACCTGTTGGGCAAGCACTGGATGCTGCCCGCCTGGATCCAGTTCCTGCTGGCCACACCGGTGCAGTTTGTGCTGGGGGCGCGTTTTTACCTGGCGGGCTGGCACGCCTTGAAGGCCCGCACCGGCAACATGGAGTTGCTGGTGGCCATAGGCACCACCGCTGCCTGGGGCATGAGCACCTGGTTGTGGCTGCGGGCCGAACCCGACGAGATGGTGCACCTGTATTACGAGGCGTCGGCCGTGGTCATTACCCTGGTGCTGCTGGGCAAGTGGCTGGAGGCACGCGCCAAGCGCCAGACCACCGAGGCCATTCGCGCTCTGCACGCCTTGCGGCCCGAGGTGGCGCACCTGTTGCCCGACGGCATCAAGCGTGAAGCCATGCAGGACGTGCCTGTGGCCGAACTGCTGCCGGGTGACGTGGTGATGGTGCGACCTGGCGAGCGCCTGCCCGCCGATGGTGAAGTGCTGCAAGGGCAGACACAGGTGGACGAGTCCATGCTGACGGGCGAGCCCATGCCGGTGGCCAAACAGCCGGGCGACCATGTGACTGGCGGCAGCCTGAACGGCGATGGCGCGGTGCAGGTGCGGGTGACGGCGGTCGGTTCGCAAAGTGTGCTCAACCGCATCATCGCGCTGGTGCAAGACGCCCAGGCTGCCAAAGCCCCGGTGCAGCGCATGGTGGACCAGGTGGCTGCCGTGTTCGTGCCGGCGGTGCTGGTGATTGCGCTGGTCACCTTCCTGGCGTGGTGGCTGTGGCAAGGTGCCCCCCTGGAAGGGGCGTTGCTGCATGCCGTGGCCGTGCTGGTGATTGCCTGCCCCTGTGCGCTGGGCCTGGCCACACCGGCGGCCATCATGGCCGGCACGGGCGTGGCCGCCAGGCACGGCATCCTCATCAAGGACGCCGAGGCGCTGGAGGTGGCGCACCATGTGGATACGGTGGCCTTTGACAAGACGGGCACGCTCACCGTGGGCGAACCGCGTCTGGTGAAGCTGGTGCCTGCCGAGGGGGTGGACGAGGCAAGCGCCCTGCAGACCGCTGCGGCCTTGCAGGCGCAAAGCGAACACCCGCTGGCCCGTGCCGTGGTGCAGGCCGCCGCCGCTTCATCCACCGACGCGCAGACTGCCGAAGACGTGCAATCCGTACCCGGCCGGGGCACGCGCGGGCGGGTGCAGGGGGCGTGGATTTACGTGGGCAGCCTGCGCTGGATGGAAGAACTGGGTGTGGCGCTGGGGCCACTGGCCGAACAGGCCCGCGCGCTGCAGGCCGAAGGTACCACCGTGTCTGCGCTGGCCGTGGGGCAGGGCGGTGAGCCCGGTGCCGAACCCGCCCGGGTGGTGCCCCTGGCCCTGCTGGCCTTTGCCGACGAGGCCAAACCCGGCGCTGCACAAGCCGTGGCCGAGTTGCGCGCGCGGGGCCTGCGGCTGACCATGATTTCGGGCGACAACCGGGGCGCGGCCGAAGCGATGGCGCGCCGCCTGGGCCTGCGGCCCGAGGCAGGCGAGGTGCTGGCCGAGGTGCTGCCGGGCGACAAGGCCGCGCGTGTGGCCGAACTCAAGGCGGGCGGGCACCGCGTGGCCATGGTGGGCGACGGTGTGAACGACGCACCCGCCCTGGCGGCTGCCGATGTGGGCCTGGCCATGAGCCACGCGCAAGGCGGCTCCGACGTGGCCATGCACGCGGCGGGCATCACCCTGATGCGCGGCGACCCGTTGCTGGTGTCTGCCGCGCTGGACATCTCGCGCCGCACCGTGGCCAAGATCCGCCAGAACCTGTTCTGGGCCTTCGTCTACAACACGGCGGGCATCCCGCTGGCGGCGCTGGGCTACCTCAGCCCCGTGGTGGCGGGTGCCGCCATGGCGCTGAGTTCGGTGAGCGTGGTGACCAACGCGTTACTGCTCAAGCGGTGGCGGCCGTGAGGTGCATTGCTTGACCTGCATCAACGCCAATTGGCCACCGGGCTGTCATCCTGATCGGACCCAAGGAGACCATTGCAATGCCCACACCCGAAACCCTGCGCGTCATCCGCGATGAGCACATGGCCTTGTCGGCCATGTTGCAGTCCCTGCACCTGCTGGTCCAGCAAGGGCCGGGTGACGACGCCAAGCGCTACTTCGACACCTTGCGTGCCATGCTGTTCTACATCGACGAGTTCCCCGAGCGGCTGCACCACCCCAAGGAGTCCAACCTGCTGTTTCCGCGCGTGGTGCGCGCAGCACCCCAGACGATGGATGCCGTGGAGCGGCTGGAGCAAGACCACATCAAGGGCGAGGCTGCGGTACGCGAGATGCAGCACCTGCTGCTGGCCTGGGAACTGCTGGGCGATGTGCGCCGGGCGGCCTTCGTGGAGGCCTACGAGCGCTACATGCGCTTCTACCTCGACCACATGCGGCTGGAGGAGCACGAGATCCTGCCCGCGGCCGAGCAACACCTGGGTGCCGACGACTGGCGCGAGCTGGACGAGGCCTTTGGCGCCAACCGCGACCCGCTCACTGGCAAGTACCCGGCCTCGCCGGAGTACGAGCGCTTGTTCCAGCGCATCGTGCACGACGCGCCAGCGCCCATCGGGCTGGGTGGCTGACGATTTCTGACGCTGGCCCGCTCAGACGGGCAGCGTCGCCAGCAGTTCGTCGAAGTTGCGCAGCAACTGCTGCACATCCTCGACGCTGGTGGCAGGTGAACACAGCATCATGCTGTGGAAGGGCGTGAGCAGCACGCCCCGGTTGAGCATGAAGAGGTGGGTGAAGGCCTCCAGCTCGGGCTGGCCCATTTCGCGCACGTCCTGTGCGCTGCGCGGGGTGCGGGGCATGAACTGCAATTCCATGCGCGCGCCCATGCGGGTCACGGTCCAGGGGCGCCTTGCCGCCTGGATGCGTTGCACCAGACCGGTTTCCAGTGCTTCGGCACGGTCCAGCATGTGGCCGTAGGCCTCGTGGGTGTGCAGGTGTTCCAGCGCGGCGCGCAGCGCGGCCAGCGTGAGCGGGTTGGCGGTGAGGGTGGTGCCGATGCCGCTGTGCCCTTCGGGAGCGTTTTCCTTGGCCTGGCGCATGCGCCGTGCCATGTCTTCGGTAAAGCCATAGACGGCGCAGGGCAGGCCCCCGGCCACGGCCTTGCCCACCACCAGCATGTCGGGCTGCAAACTGTGGGTGCGGGTATAGCCGCCGGGGCCAGTGGACAGGGTGTGGGTTTCGTCCAGCACCAGCAGGGTGCCGTGACGGCGGCACAGGGCCTGGGCCGCTTCCCAAAAGCCCGGCTCGGGCGGTACCAGCCCAAAGTTGGTGAGCGCGGGCTCGGCCAGCAGAGCGGCTACTTGGCCGTCGGCCAGTGCGGCTTCCAGCGCCTGAAGGTTGTTGAACGGCACCACCCGCGTGTAGCTGTGGTGGTTGTGCACCTGCCCCAGCACCGAGCGGCGTGGCAGCGTCTGGCCGGTGGCGGGGTCCCTGTCCACCAGGGTGTCGTCCACGGCACCGTGGTAGCAGCCGTCGAACACCAGCAGCTGGGGGCGGCGTGTCACGGCGCGCGCCCAGCGCAGCACGAAGCGGTTGGCGTCGCTGGCCGTCATGGCGAGTTGCCACACGGGCAGGCCGAAGCGCTGCGCCAGCAGCTCGCCCACCTCGGGCGTCTGTGTGGCGGGCAGCATGCAGGTGAGTCCGCGCGCGGCCTGGCGAGCAATGGCTTCGGCCACCGGGGCGGGGCTGTGGCCGAACATGGCGCCTGTGTCGCCCAGGCAGAAGTCGGTGTAGTGCACGCCATCGGCGCATTCCAGGGTAACGCCAAACGCCTGCCGCACGAAGAGCGTGGCGGGGGTGGGCCAGTCGCGCATCCAGTGCATGGGCACGCCGAACAAAAAGTGCGCCTGTGCCTGTTGCGACAGGGCCAGCGATTGCGGGTGGGCGGCGATGAAGCGCTGGCGTTCGGCCTCGAACAGCGGCGCCAGCAGGGGATGGGGCAGGGTGGTGTCGCTCATGGGGCCACAGCTTACGGCGGCCATGGCGCAGAATGCGGAACCATGTCCACTTTGCCCGACAGGTCCGCTTTGCCCCCCTCTTCCACCGCTGAACGTGGCGGCCTGTGGATGGCCTTGGTGCTGTCGCTGGGGGCGGCCGTGTCGCTGGGCGTGACGCGGTTTGCCTATGGGCTGCTGCTGCCGCCCATGCGCGAGGACCTGGGCTGGAGCTATACCCTGGCCGGCGCCATGAACACCTTCAACGCCATGGGCTACCTGCTGGGCGCGCTGAGCACGCCGTGGCTGATGCGGCGCGTGGGGCCCGGTCGCCTGCTGTTGTGGGGCGCAGCGCTGGCCAGCGTGTTCATGGCGGGCAGCGGTTTTTTTGTGCATGCCACGCCGCTGATGGCCCAGCGCCTGCTGGCCGGGCTGGCCAGTGCCTGGGTGTTCATTGCCGGGGGCTTGCTGGCCGCGCGCCTGGGCGCGCGCTGGCCACGGCGCAGCGGTTTGCTGCTGGGTTTGTACTACGGGGGCACGGGCTGGGGCATCGTGGCGTCGGCGGTGTCGGTGCCGTGGGTGCTGCAGGCCATGGCCGGGCGCCCCCACGCCTGGGCCTGGGCGTGGTGGTGGCTGGCCGGGCTGTGCGTGCTGGCCACGGGTGCGCTGGCCTGGGTGGCGGGTGCCTTGCAGCGGCACGAAACGGGGGTGACGGGTTCGTCTGCCCCTGCAGGCTCGGCCGGTGTTGCCGTTGACGCGGCTGCGCCTTCGTTGTGGCGCTTGAGCCCGGCGCTGGCTGGTTACAGCCTGTTCGGGGTGGGTTACATCGGGTACATGACTTTTGTGATCGCGTTGCTGCGCGATCAAGGCCATTTGGGCGGTGCCATCACTTTCTTCTACAGCCTCTTGGGGTTGGGGGTGGTGGCGTCGTCGCGCATCTGGGCGGGCCTGCTGGACCGGCACAAGGACGGCCAGCCCCTGGCCCGCTTGAACGCCCTGCTCGGCGTGGCCACGGTGCTGCCCGCGCTCACCTCGGCCTGGCCGGTGTTGCTGCTGTCGGGAATGCTGTTCGGCGGCGTGTTCCTGTCGGTGGTGGCCTCCACCACGGCGCTGGTGCGCCACAACCTGCCCGCGGCGCGCTGGGCGGCGGGCATCAGCGCTTTCACCATCGTGTTCGCGGCGGGGCAGATCGTGGGGCCCACGGTGGTGGGTTTCATTGCCGACGGCCCGGGCGGGCTGGAGCGCGGGCTGCTGTTTTCTGCGGTGGCCTTGTGGGTGGGCGCGGCGCTGGCCTGGCGGCAGAAGGCGCTGGGCTGAATCCCGTCTGCATCAAGCCATGGTGCTCAGTGGCCGCCACACGGATGGCGCCAATGGCACCATTCATGCGGCGATTGAGGGGGTAAGGTACGGGTCCATTCAGCCCGAATCCCAAACTGACTCAAGAGGAACCCCCATGGCCCTGGGTGAATTTGCCTACGCGCAGAACAGCAACCGCTTCCTGGCTGCTGCGCCGCTGACCGACCAACCCTTCGCCGTGGTGGGCGTGCCCTACGACGGCGCCGTGACCAACCGCCCTGGCGCCCGCTTCGGGCCACAGGCCATGCGTGCGGCCAGCCTGATGCTGTGCGACGGCATCCACCCCGTGTTCGACGTGTCACCCCTGCCCCATCTGGGTGACGCGGGCGACATGCGCCTTCCCAACGCCTCGCCCCTGGCGGAAGTGCGTACCCACATCCAGCGCCAGGCCGCAGCGCTGATGGCCCGCCACCACTGCGTGTTCCTGGGGGGTGACCATTCGGTGACGCTGGCCCTGTTGCGCGCAGCCCGCCAGCAGTACGGCGAACCGCTGGCGCTGGTGCACTTCGACGCCCATTGCGACACCTGGGAAGACCACTTCGGCGAGCCTTCCGGCCACGGCACCTGGACTTACGAGGCGTTGCAGGAAGGGCTGGTGAGCCCGGCGCACACGGTGCAGATCGGCATCCGCTCCAGCGGGGTGCGTGCCGCGCGGGACTACGTGCAGGACCAGGGCGGGCAGATTTTCACGGCGCGTGCGCTGCGCGGGCTGGACGGTGCCGGGCTGGCGCCCATGCTGCAGGCCATGCGCGAACGCATCGGCCAGCGGCCGGTTTACCTGACGCTGGACATCGATTGCCTGGACCCTGCCTTTGCCCCCGGCACGGGCACGCCGGAGCCCGGCGGCATGACCAGTTCGCAAGTGCTCACTTTCCTGGAAGAGCTGGCTGGGCTGAACTGGGTGGGCATGGACTGCGTGGAGGTGGCCCCGGTATACGACCACGCGGAACTGACCAGCCACGCTGCCGCCACCTTTGTGTGGACCTACCTGAGCGGGCAAGTGGCGCGGCGGGGGGGCTGAGCCATGGTGTTCAAGCCCTCGCTGCTCAAGTCGGACACACAGCTCAACCAGCGCAGCTATTACGAGGCCAGCGCAGCGCGGGGCCCTGCCCTGCCCCCTCTGCAGGGCGATACCCAGGCCGACGTGCTGGTGGTGGGCGCGGGCTTTGCGGGCCTGAACGCGGCGCTGGAACTGGCGCAGCGCGGCCTGCGCGTGGTGGTGCTGGAGGCCGACCGCATCTGCTCCGGCGCCAGCGGGCGCAACGGGGGGCAGGCCATCGTGGGCTTTGCCTCAGGCCAGGGCCCGTTCGAGCAGCAACTGGGCCGCGAAGACGCCCGCCGCGCCTGGGACATGTCGCTGCAGGCGCTGGACCTCATCGACCAGCGCATTGCGCAACACGGCATTGATTGCGACCAGGTGAAGGGCTACCTGTACGTGGCCGATTCGCCGGGCAAGGCCAAGACCCTGCTGGCCGACCTGGAGACGCAGGAGCGCGACTATGGCCTGCGTTGCGAGGTGGCCACCGGGGCCGAGGTGCAGCGTTTCATCGGTTCAAAGCGCTACCACGCCGCGGGGTACGAACGCCTGTCGGGCCACCTGCACCCGCTCAAGTACGGCCTGGGGCTGGCGCGCGCGGCGCAGGGCCTGGGGGTGACCATCCACGAACACACGCCGGTGCGATCGCTGGCGCAGACCAGCGGCGGCGTGGTGGCGCACACCGCACAAGGTACGGTGCGCGCCAGCCACGCGGTGGTGGCGGGCAACTGCACCCTGGCCGAACACGGGCCCGGCGTGCTGCCGCAAGTCCATCCGCGCATCATGCCGGTGGGCACCTACATCATCGGCACGGCGCCGCTGGCGCCCGAGCTGTGCCAGCGGCTCATCCCCAACCGTGCGGCGGTGTGTGACAACAACTTCGTGCTGGACTACTTCCGCTTCAGCGCCGACTTGCGGCTGCTGTTTGGCGGCCGCGTGAGCTACACCACCATGACGCCGCCGCGCCTGCAGGCGGTGATGCAGCAGCGCATGGCGGCCATCTTCCCCGAGCTGGCGAGCGTGCCGGTGGAGTTTGTTTGGGGTGGCTTCGTGGACATCAGCATGAACCGCGCGCCAGACTTCGGGCGCGTGGGCAACCACATCTACTACCTGCAAGGCTTCAGCGGCCACGGCGTGGCGCTCACCGGGCTGGCGGGCCAGCTGGTGGCCGAGGCCGTGGCGGGACAGGTCGGTCGGTTTGACGTGTTCGCGCGGCTGAAGCACCGCAACTTTCCCGGCGGTCCCATGCTGCGCACGCCCGTGCTGGCGCTGGGCATGCTGTGGCACCGGTTGCGCGATGCGCTGGGTTGACCGCTACGCAGGCGCGCCAGATCAGGTCCGTGCGGACGGAACCTGTGTTTGCAGCAGGTGGCAAAGCGTCGCCCCATGCCGTTGGATGGCCTCCGGCGCCGCATACCCGTAGCCGATGGCCAGCCCGCGCAAGTCCTGCCGCTGCAGGCAGTAGGCCGACAGCGGCCGCACGGTCAGGCCCTCGCGGCCGGCCTGTGCGGCAATGGCCCGATCGTCCGTGTGCCCCGGCAGCCGCAGGCACAGGTGCAGCCCCTGCGCTGCGCCGTGGATGCGCCCCACCCCGCTATTCAGCACGGGGGCCAGCGCATCCACCAGCAGCTGGCGGCGTTCGGCGTAGGTCTGGCGGGCGCGGCGCAGGGCGCTGGCAAAGTGGCCCATCTCGATGAATTCGGCCAGCGCGGCTTGCAGCGGCATCTGGCCCGGTCGGTTCAAGTCGTAGTGCGCCTGCTTGAAGGCGTGCACCAGCGTCTTGGGCACCACCAGGTAGCCCAGCTTCAGCCCCGGGTACAGCACCTTCGAGAACGTACCCATGTAGAGCACCCGGCCCTCCTCGTCCAGCCCTTCCAGCGACGAGATGGGCGGCCCGCTGAAGCGGAACTCGCTGTCGTAGTCGTCTTCCAGCACCCAGGCGTTGCAGCGGCTCGCGCTGGCCAGCAACTGTTGGCGCCGCGCCAGCGACATCACCGCGCCCGTGGGGTACTGGTGCGAAGGCGTCACGTAGATGAGCCGAGGTGGCTGCTGTTCGTCTGCCTCCCTGGGTGCGATGCCTTCGTCGTCCACCGCCACGGGGTGGATGGCCAGGCCCGTGGCCGTGAAGGCCTTGACCGCGCCCCAGTAGGCCGGGTCTTCCAGCCACACCGTGTCGCCATGGTCGGCCAGCAGGTGCGCGCACAGCTCCAGCGACTGCTGCGTGCCGCTGGTGATGAGGACCTGGTCGGCGTCCAGCCGCACGCTGCGGAAGACACGCAGGTAATCGGCCACCGCGCGGCGCAGGGGGCCGTAGCCGCCCGAGTCGTTGTAGTCCAGCATCTCGGGGTAGGCCGCGCGCCAGTGCTTGTTCTGCAGGCGCTGCCACAGGGCCACGGGGAAGGCGCTGAAGTCCGCCGCGCCCGGCACGAAGGGCTGGATTTCCAGGTCGCTGGCCCGGTGGCGCTGGGTGAGCGCCTCGCCCCGGGCCGACAGGCGTGCCGCAGGCACCGCCATGGGCGCCCACTGGCGCGTGGCGCGCTGGGGCACGTGGTCGTGCACGTAGGTGCCGCTGCCCACATGGCTCACCAGGTAGCCTTCCACCGTGAGCTGGCCCAGTGCCGCCACCACCGTGTTGCGCGACAGCGCCAGGTCGTGCGCCAGGTCGCGGCTGGAAGGCAGCCGGTCGCCGGCCACCAGCTTGCCATCGAGCAGGGCGCGCCGCAGCGCTTCATACAGGCGCCGGTGCAGCGGCAGCTCGGCCGCCTCGCCAGCGCGGGCCATCTCGGCCAGCAGGTATTCGGACAACATGGTGGGTGACGGTGGGGTGACGGTGGGGTGACGGTGGGGTGACGGTGGGGTGACGGTGGGGTGACGGTGGGGTGACGGTGGGGTGACGCGGGGCAGAATCGCGGGCGCTGTGGCTGTCATTGGCACCATGCACCTGCCTCAAATGGCCCCCATTCTGAACCAATTTCCCTTGCAGAATGGTTTTCACGTATGGAAGCCGCAACCCCTACCCCCCCGTGCATGGTCTGGCTGCCGGCCGACCACCGCCTGCTCGGCGACCACGGCCATCAGATGCCCTTTCTCCTGCTCGGCGACAAATACGCCCGCGCCGTGAAAGTGGGGGCCCATGCCCAGCCTGTCATGTTCCCGCTGGCCGACGCGGCACAAGTGCCGCAGTTGCTGTCGTGGGTGGACGGCGTGATGCTCACCGGCTCGCCGTCCAACGTCCACCCCTCCCACTTCGACCAAGACGTCCTCGACCCCAGCCTGCCGCTGGACCCGGAGCGCGATTCGCTCACCCTGGCGCTGGTGCGGGCCTGCGTCGAGCAGGGCGTGCCGCTGCTGGGCATCTGCCGCGGTTTCCAGGAGATCAACGTCGCGCTCGGCGGCAGCCTGCACCAGGCCGTGCACGACGTCGCCGACCTGATGGACCACCGCGAACCCGACGACGCACCGATCGACCGCCAGTACGCGCCCAGCCACCCGATCCAGATCGTGGCCGGCAGTGTGATGGCGCAATGGGCCGGCGGCCAGCGGGCGATGGTCAACTCGCTGCACGGGCAGGGCATCGGTCGCCTCGCGCCCGGCCTCACACCCCTGGCCCATGCGCCCGATGGGCTAGTGGAGGCCTTCGAAGTGCAAGGAGCGCGCACCTTTGCCGTGGCCGTACAGTGGCACCCCGAGTGGCGCTGCTGGGAAAACCCGTTCTACAGCGCCATCTTCCGTGCCTTTGGCGAAGCCGTGCGCCAACGCCAGGCCACCCGGCTGAGCGAGGGCCACGCCTGGGCCAGCGAACCCGAAAAACCTTGAGCCTGCCGGGTGGCATTGCCTTCACAATGCCTGCAGCGAACCACCGGAGGCCCCAGATGACCATAGACAACAAAGTCCCCCAGAATTTCAACGAGCTCGAGCATTGGCTCAACCAGCGCCGCGTCACCGAGGTGGAGTGCCTGGTGCCCGACCTCACCGGCGTGGCCCGCGGCAAGATCCTGCCGCGCGAGAAGTTCACCGAAGACCGCGGCATGCGCCTGCCCCAGGGCATCGTGGCCATGGGCGTGACCGGCGAATTCCCGCAGAGCGGTCCGTACTATGACGTGATCGACCCGACCGACCGCGACATGCAGCTGCGCCCGGACCCGACCACCGTGCGCATCGTGCCGTGGGCCACCGACCCCACGGCCCAGGTCATCCACGACTGTTTCGACCACGAAGGCAAGCTCGTGCCCTTCGCGCCGCGCAGCGTGTTGCGCCACATCTGCGACCTCTATGCCGCCGAAGGCTGGGACCCGGTGGTGGCACCCGAGCTGGAGTTCTACCTCACCGCCCGCAACACCGACTCCAACACCCCGCTCAAGCCGCCCATCGGCCGCAGCGGCCGCGCCGAAACCTCGCGCCAGGCCTATTCCATCGACGCGGTCAACGAGTTCGACCCGCTGTTCGAGGAAATCTACGACTACTGCGACAAGATGGGCCTGAACGTGGACACGCTGATCCACGAGATTGGCGCCGGGCAGATGGAGATCAACTTCTTCCACGCCCACCCGCTGGGCCTGGCCGATGAGGTGTTCTTCTTCAAGCGCACGGTGCGCGAAGCGGCGCTGCGCCACGACATGTACGCCACCTTCATGGCCAAGCCCATCGCGGGCGAGCCGGGCAGCGCCATGCACATCCACCAGAGCATTGTGGACAAGGCCACTGGCCGCAACATCTTCAGCAACCCCGACGGTTCCCCGTCCGAAGCGTTCTACCACTACATCGGCGGCCTGCAGCGCTACGTGCCCGCAGCCATGGCCCTGGTGGCGCCCTATGTCAACAGCTACCGCCGCCTCAGCCGGCACACCGCCGCACCTATCAACATCGAGTGGGGGCACGACAACCGCACCGTCGGCATCCGTTCGCCCATCGCCAGTCCGCAGGCGCGCCGCATCGAAAACCGCGTCATCGGCGCCGATGCCAACCCCTACGTCGCGCTGTCCATGACGCTCGCCTGTGGCTACCTGGGCTTGAAGAACAAGATCAAGCCCAAGCCCGAAATGAAGGGCGACGCCTACCTTTCGGCCTACAGCCTGCCGCGCAGCCTGGGCGAGGCGCTGGACTGGTTGCGCCGCGAAACCGATCTGCACGAGGTGCTGGGCGAGGGCTTCGTCAGCATCTACACCGAAATCAAGGAACTCGAGTTCGAGGAGTTCATGAAAGTGATTTCCCCGTGGGAGCGTGAGCACCTGCTGCTGCACGTCTGACCGCACCGCCCCAGCCCCCGACCGAACGGAGACCCGCATGAACGCACCCACCCACCCGAAGCGCCTGAGCACCGCCGAACTGCAGGCGCTCGACAGTGCCCACTTCCTGCACCCGTTCACCGACCACAAGGGCCTGGCGGCCAAGGGCGCGCGCGTCATCACCCATGCCGACGACATTTACGTGTGGGACAGCGAGGGCCACAAGATCCTCGACGCCATGAGCGGCCTGTGGTGCGTGAACGCCGGCTACGGCCGGCGCGAACTGGCCGATGCCGCCCACGCCCAGATGCTGAAGCTGCCCTTCTACAACAGCTTCTTCCAGACCACCAACGAACCCGCCGTGCGCCTGGCGGCCCGGCTGGCCGAGCTCGCTCCTGCGGTGGGCGGCCGCCGCTTCCAGCACGTGTTCTTCAGCTCCAGCGGCAGCGAAAGCAACGACACCAACGTGCGCATGGCGCGCCGCTACTGGGACCTGATGGGCCAGCCACAGCGCAAGGTCATCATCAGCCGCCTCAACGCCTACCACGGCTCCACCATGGCCGGCGCCTCGCTGGGTGGCATGAGCGGCATGCACGCCCAGGGCGACCTGCCCATCCCCAACATCACCCACATCCAGCAGCCCTACTACTACGAACTGGCCGAACCCGGCGAAAGCAAGGACGCCTTCGGCCTGCGTGCCGCCCGCTGGCTGGAAGAGAAGATCCTTGAAATCGGGCCGGACAAGGTGGCCGCCTTCATCGCCGAGCCGGTGCAGGGCGCGGGTGGCGTCATCATCCCGCCCGACACCTACTGGCCCGAGATCCAGCGCATTGTCGACCAGTACGGCATCCTGCTCATTTCCGACGAGGTGATCTGCGCCTTCGGCCGCCTGGGCCACTGGTTCGCCTACGAAAAATTCGGCATCCGGCCCGACCTGGTGACCTTCGCCAAGGCCGTCACCAGCGGCTACGTCCCGCTGGGTGGCGTGCTGGTGGGCGACCGCGTGGCCCAGGTGCTGATCGAGAAGGGCGGCGAGTTCAACCACGGCTACACCTACAGCGGCCACCCGGTGGCCTGTGCGGTGGCGCTGGCCAACCTTGACGTGATGGCGCGCGACAACCTGCCCGGCCGCGTGCGCGACGACGTGGGCCCCTACCTGGCACAGCGCTTTGCCGAACTCAAGGACCACCCGCTGGTGGGCGACGCCGAAACCTGTGGCTTCGTGGCCGGGCTGGTGCTGGTGAAGGACAAGGCGACCCGCCAGCATTTCCCCGAAGAACTGGCCGTGGGCATGGTCTGCCGGGCGCACTGCTTCAACAACGGCCTCATCATGCGGGCCGTGGGCGACCGCATGATCATTGCGCCCCCGCTGCGCATGACCCGTGGCCAGGTCGATGAAATGATGGATCTGATCCGCCAAGCCCTCGATCTGACTCTGGCAGAATTGCAGCGGCGAGAGATTTTCTGAAATCGCTGACTAGAATGCCGGCAGGTGTGGATATTGCTTGCTCCACGCGGGCATTTCCATCGTTGGACCCATGAACCATTCTGGAGCATGTGCATGAACAAGAAACTGTTGGCCCTGGCCCTGTCTGCCGTCTTCCTGGCGGCTTGCGGCAAAAAAGAAGAGCCCGTGGCCGTCGCGCCGGTGGCTGCCCCTGTGGAAGAAGAGCCCAAGGTGCTCAACATCTACAACTGGCCCGACTACATCACCGAAACCATGCTGGCCGATTTCGAGAAGGAAACTGGCATCAAGGTCAACTACGACACCTTCGAGACCAACGAGGCGCTGCACGCCAAGCTGGTCGCCGGCAACTCCGGCTACGACATCGTGGTGCCCACCGCCGGCTTCGGCAAGAAGCAGATCGACGGCGGCCTCTACCAGCCGATCGACCGCAGCAAGATCCCCAACTACGCCAACCTCGACCCCGAGTTCATGGAGAAGATCGCGGCGGTGGACCCGGGCAACCAGCACTTTGTGCCCTGGGCCTGGGGCTTCACCACCGTGGGCGTCAACAAACAGAAGGTGCAGAAGGCCCTGGGCAACACCCCCATGCCCGACAACGCCTGGGACCTGGTGTTCAACCCGGAATACACCCGCAAGGTGAAGTCCTGCGGTATCGCACTGCTGGATTCCCCGTCTGAAATCCTGCCGGTCGCGCTGCACTACGTCGGCAAGCCCCCCTACAGCGACAGGGCCGACGACTTCAAGGCCGCCGCCGAAATGCTGGCCAAGGTGCGACCCGACATCCGGCTGTTCTCCAGCACCATGATCGACGACATCGCCGGCGGCAAGGCCTGCGTGTTCGTGGGCTGGTCGGGCGACATCAACATCGCTGCCGATCGCGTCAAGGAAATGGGCGGCAAGGACGAGATCACCCCGCTGCTGCCCAAGACGGGCGGTCTGGTGTTCATCGACACCATGGCCATCCCGAAGGACGCCAAGCACGTCGGCAACGCCCACAAGTTCATCGACTTCTTCCTGCGCGCCGAAAACGCCGCTGCCATGGCCAACGAGATGAACTATCCCACCGGCAACAAGGCCGCGCTGCCGCTCATCAACGAAGAGGTCAAGGGCAACAAGACCATCTTCCTGAGCGACGAAGACACCGAGCGCCTGATCCCGACCGGTGGCTTCTCCAACGAGATGGCCAGCGTCGTCAACGACACCTACAACGCCTTCAAGCGCGGACGCTGAGTCCTACGCGCACCAGACGGGGCTGTTCACCGAGGGTGGGACAGCCCCTTTTTTCTTGCACACAACCCACAGCACAGGACAGCAGCATGGCGGACACCTCCCGGCCCGACGGCTATTTGGTGACGGAAAAACTGGTCAAGAAGTTCGACGAGACGGTGGCGGTGGACGAGGTGTCGCTGTCCATCGGCAAGGGCGAGATCTTCGCGCTGCTGGGCAGCTCGGGCTGCGGCAAGTCGACCCTGTTGCGCATGCTGGCCGGCTTCGAGACGCCCACCTCGGGCCGCATCCTGCTCGGCGGTGTGGACGTGGCGCGCCTGCCGCCCTACGAGCGGCCGGTGAACATGATGTTCCAGAGCTACGCGCTGTTCCCGCACCTCAACATCTGGGAGAACGTGGCTTTCGGCCTCAAGCGCGAGGGCCTGCCCAAGGCCGAAATCCAGCAGCGCGTCGACGAGATGCTGGGCCTGGTGCAACTCACCCCCTACGCCAAGCGCAAGCCGCACCAGCTCTCGGGTGGGCAGCAGCAGCGCGTGGCGCTGGCCCGCAGCTTGGCCAAGCGGCCGCAGTTGCTGCTGCTCGACGAGCCGCTGGGCGCCCTCGACAAAAAGCTGCGTGAGCAGACCCAGTTCGAACTGGTCAACATCATCGAGAAGGTGGGCGTGACCTGCGTGATGGTGACGCACGACCAGGAAGAGGCCATGACCATGGCCAACCGCATCGCCATCATGAGCAAGGGCCGGGTGCTGCAGGTGGGCACGCCGCAGGAGGTCTACGAATACCCCGCCAACCGCTTCGTGGCCGACTTCATTGGCAACGTCAACCTGCTCGACGGTCAGCTGTCGGTCGACGAGCCCGACCGCTGTGCCGTGGCCACGGCCCTGGGTGAAGTCCAGGTGGGCCACAGCCTCAGTGGGGCCGTGGGCATGGCGGTCGCGGTGGCGGTGCGGCCCGAGAAGATCAGCATCGGTAAGCAGCGCCCCGAAGGCGTGCGCGCCAACCTGTTCACCGGCCGGGTGAAGGAAATCGCCTACTTCGGTTCCTACAACACCTACATCGTGGTCACGCCCCAGGGCAAGACGGTCAAGATCACCGAGCCCAACGGTTCGCGCCACGAGCTGCTGGACATCACCTGGGAGGACGATGTGTTCTTCTGGTGGGACAACACCGACGCGGTGGTGCTGCGCGACTGAAGGAGACGTCGATGGCCGCCTTCCAGTTGTCCCTGCCCGGCAAGCGCTTCGTCATCGGGGTGCCTTACCTGTGGCTGTTCGTCTTTTTCTTCCTGCCCTTCCTCATCCTGCTGTACATCAGCTTCGTGGACATGGGCAGCGACATCCACCCCTTCAAGCCGCTGTGGGACGGCCAGGCCGGCGTGCTGCGGCTGAAGTACGAGAACTACCTGTCCATCTTCCGTGTGACCGAGGGCGCGCCCTGGTTCCGTACGCTCTACATCGACGCTTACGTGCGCTCCATCGGCTACGCGCTGGCCACAGCGCTGCTGTGCCTGTTCATTGGCTACCCGTTTGCCTACTTCATCGCACGCTCGGCACCCAGCGTGCGCCCGGCGCTGCTGCTGATGGTGATGCTGCCGTTCTGGACCTCCTTCCTGCTGCGCGTCTATGCGTGGAAAGGGCTGCTGGGCGACAACGGCGTCATCAACCGTTTTTTCATGACGGTGGGCCTCACCAGCGAGCCGGTGCAGATGCTCTACACCAACGTGTCCATGCTGGTGGGCATGACCTACGTGTACCTGCCCTTCATGGTGCTGCCGCTCTACGCCAACCTGGTGAAGATGGACTTCCGCCTGCTGGAAGCCGCCTACGACCTGGGGGCCACCCCGTTCAAGGCCTTCTGGCTGGTGACGGTGCCGCTGTCCAAAGCGGGCATCATCGCCGGCTTCATGCTGGTGTTCATTCCCTGCGTGGGCGAGTTCGTCATTCCCTCGCTGCTGGGCGGCCCCAGCAACCTCATGATCGGCCGCGTGGTGTGGGACGAGATGTTCACCGCCAACGACTGGCCCAAGGCGACCGCGCTCGCGGTGGTGATGATCGCGCTCATCGTCGTGCCGCTGGCCCTCTACTACCACTACACCGGTGACCGCAGCGAAGGAGGCAAGCCATGAGGGCGCTGCTCGAAAAGCACTTCGGCAAGTTCTGGCTGGCGCTGGTGTTCGCCTTCCTGTACCTGCCGCTGCTGTTCATGATCGTGTTCAGCTTCAACAGCACCCGGCAGGACGCGCGCTTCACCGGGTTTTCGCTGCGCTGGTACGAGGCCCTGCTGAACGACACCAAGATCATCGACGGCTTCTGGCTGTCGCTCAAGGTGGCGCTGACGACCGGCGTGCTGTCGGCCGTGCTGGCCACCTTCGCCGCCTTCGTGCTGGTGCGCTACCGGCGCTTCCTGGGCCGCACCATCTTCTCGGGCATGGTGAACGCGCCGCTGGTCATGCCCGAGGTGATCATCGGCCTGTCGCTGCTGCTGCTGTTCGTGGGCGCACAGAACGTCTTTGGCTGGCCCCAGCGCGGCATGTTCACCATCATCCTGGGCCACACCCTGCTCGGCATGGCCTATGGCATGGTGGTGATCCAGAGCCGCCTGCTGGAGATGGACCGCCGCATCGAAGAGGCCGCCATGGACCTGGGTGCGCGGCCCCACCAGGTGTTCTTCCTGGTGACGTTGCCCAACATTTTCCAGGCCATCCTGGCGGCATTCTTGCTGGCCTTCACCCTGTCGTTCGACGACGTGGTGATCTCGGAATTCCTCTCTGGACCGGGCGTGACCACGCTGCCGCAGGTGATCTTCGGCTACGCACGCCGCGGCATCAACCCCACCATCTACGCGGCCGCCACCCTCCTGATCGCGACGGTGACGGTGGTGATCGTGAGCTACGCGGTGTGGGTGGCGCGCAGCACGCGCAAGCGCGAGCGCGAGATGGCGGCGGCCGCGCGGCAGGAGTTGAAGGCGTTGGGGGCGTGACGCGCTGGACCGGGCCGTCTGCGACGGCTCAGGGCGCTTTGTGACCGTCTTCGGCGCCCGCTGCTTGGCGCACCTTGGGCAGTTGCGCCAGCAAGACAGGCAGCGCACTCTGCACGGTGTCCCACACCACATCCAGGTTGATGTCGAAGTAACCGTGGGCGATGCGGTTGCGCATCCCGCGCATGCTGCGCCACGGGATGTGAGCATGGGTCTGAGTGAAAGCACTGTGGCCGTCCATCACCTTGGTGGCGGCTTCACCAAGGATGATCAGACTCATGATGACCGCCTGTTGCGTGCGCTTGTCTTCCAGAAAGTCTTCTTTGGCCAAACCCTCTACGAAGCTGCACGCATCCGCAGCGGCTTGTTGCATGTGGTCCAGATAGTCCGGCAGGCGGTAGGCGCTCATACAGGCTGTGCTTCTGCGAGTACTTGGGCACGGAACTTCAGGGGCAGGTCACCTGGCGTCAGTACATCGACATGGACCCCAAGCAGCGACTCCAGCTCGTCTTGCAGGCCCCCCAAATCGAACAACGTTGCACCAGGCAGGGCGTCCACCAACAGGTCGAGATCGCTGCCGTCTTGGTCGGTGCCATGCAACACAGAACCAAAGACGCGCGGATTGGCCACACGAAAGCGGCGTGCGGTTTCGCGCACGGTGGTTCGCTGTTGATTTAGTGCGAGAGAGGGGCGCATCGGTACTCTCCAGTTACTCAACGCTTGGGCCACACGATGTTACCAAGCTACGTTTGATTCGGCAGACCCTGCAGTGCCATGACAGGCGAGGAATCGTTCTTCGAACCAATGGCACGTATCAGAACACTCACTCCCTGTTGGTTGGTTCGACGCGCGTTTCGTTCAATCCAGCGCAGCTTCCGGGCACCGCGGTGATGTCCCACCGGCCCTCCGCCCCTGCTCCAAAGTGGCTTCAGTCACACCCGTCACTCGGCGTTACCATGGGTCCAATTGCACCCTCTGCCCGGAGCCCATCCATGACCACCCAGACCCTCCCCACCTTCGACGGCCGCGCCGTCATCAACGGCCAGCGCATGGCGGCCCGCAGCGGCGCCGTGTTTGACTGCATCTCCCCGGTGGATGGCCGGGTGCTGACCCAGGTCGCGCGCGGCGCAGAGGCCGATATCGACGCCGCGGTGCAGGCCGCCCGCACCGCCTTCGAGGACCGCCGCTGGGCCGGCAAGCCGCCCGCCGCGCGAAAGCGCATCCTCATCAAGTTCGCGGAGCTGATCCAGGCGCACGGCGACGAGCTGGCGCTGACCGAAACCCTGGACATGGGCAAGCCCGTCAAGTACGCCAAGGGCGTGGACGTGCACAGCGCGGCCAATTGCATCCGCTGGTATGGCGAGGCGGTGGACAAGGTGTACGACGAAATCGCCCCCACGCCCGACACGGCGCTGGCGCTCATCACCCGCGAGCCGGTGGGCGTGGTGGGCGTGATCGTGCCGTGGAACTACCCCATGATCATGGCGGCCTGGAAAATCGCCCCCGCGCTGGCCGTGGGCAACTCGGTGGTGCTCAAACCGAGCGAAAAATCCCCGTTGACGGCGTTGCGCCTGGCCGAACTGGCGCTGGAGGCCGGCATCCCGGCCGGGGTGTTCAACGTGGTGCCCGGCTTTGGGCCCGAGGCCGGCAGCCCCCTGGCGCTGCACATGGACGTGGACTGCATCGCCTTCACCGGCAGCACCCGCGTGGGCAAGCAGATCCACGTGATGGCCGGGCAGAGCAACCTCAAGCGCGCCTGGACGGAGCTGGGCGGCAAGTCCCCCAACATCGTGTTTGCCGACTGCCCCGACCTGGACCGGGCGGTGGAGGCTGCCGTGGGCAGCATCTTCTTCAACCAGGGCGAAAGCTGCAATGCGCCGTCGCGCCTGTTCGTGGAAGCGTCCATCAAGGACGCCTTCCTGGAAAAGGCCCTGGCCAAGGTGCCGGCTTACCAGCCCGCCAACCCGCTGGACAAGCAGACGGTGATGGGTGCGCTGGTGGACACCATCCAGCTCAACACGGTGATGCGTTACATCGAATCCGGCAAGGCCGAAGGCGCCAAGCTGCTCGCCGGTGGCGAGGCGGTGGAGCCCGTGGCGGGCGGCTGCTACGTGCAGCCCACGATTTTCGACGGGGTACGCAACGACATGACCATTGCCCGCGAGGAAATCTTCGGGCCGGTGCTGAGCGTGCTGACGTTCACCGACGCGGGCGACGTGGTGCGGCAGGCCAACCAGAGCATCTACGGTCTGCAGGCGGCGGTGTGGACGCGCGACCTGAACAAGGCGCACGGCGTGGCGCGGGCCCTGCGGGCCGGCACGGTCCACGTGAACCAGTACGACGAGGACGACATCACCGTGCCGTTTGGCGGCTTCAGGCAGAGCGGGGTGGGGCGCGACAAGTCGCTGCACGCCTTCGACAAGTACACCGAAACCAAGACCACCTGGATCCGCATCGACAGTCCGATATGATGGAAATATGAACTTGCCCCGCCCCAGCGCTGCCGCCGAATGGGACCTCTCGGCCGAGGAAGCGCTGCACCGCCGCCGCGTGCGGCGCATGCTGATGGCGGGGGGCGGTGTGATGGTGGTCGCCGCGCTGTGGTGGGGCGGCTATTTCGCCACGCAGGGGTTGTGGCTGCTGGTGGCGTCCGATCTGGTGATCCTCACCTCGGGTGTGACGGTGCTGGCGCTGGTGTGCCGCGGGCACCTGCGCGCTGCCTCACTGGTGATCCTGCCGGTGCTGCTGGCGGTGCTGACGCTGCAAGCCCTGTTGCTGGATGTGCCGACGGCAGTGGCGCCGCGCTCGGTGCACCTGTACCTGCTGCCGCTGGCCGTGTTCGCGCTGGTGGCTTTCCGCCACGAAAAACCCTGGTTGGCGCGCGGTGCACCCCTGCTGTGCCTGGCCCTGTTCCTCGTGTTCTCGGCCACCCAGGGCCATTGGGTGGCCGGCTTCCAGCTGCCCGACACCCTGCGCCTGTGGGGGAGCTGGATCAACGGGGTGCTGGCGGTGTCCACGCTGTTCGTGATGCTCTACATCCTGCAGACCGACGCTTCGCCGCTGACGGCCCGTCAGATCGAGCTGCGCAAGGCGCTGGCCCGCGGGCAGATGGTGTTGCACTACCAGCCGCAGGTGGACGCCACCCAGGGTGTGGTGGGGGCCGAGGCCCTGGTGCGTTGGCGCCACCCCACCCGGGGCTTGGTCATGCCGGATGCCTTCATCCCACTGGCCGAACGCACCGGTTTGATCCTGCCGCTGGGCGATTGGGTGCTGGCCGAAGCCTGCCGCCAGCTGGCGCGCTGGGCGCACGACCCGGCCCTGGCACCGCTGGTGTTGTCGGTCAACGTGAGCGCCGCGCAATTGCACCAGGCCGACTTCGTGCCGCGGACAGTGGCCGCGTTGCAGGCTGCCGGTGTGGTTCCCGAGCGCCTGCGCCTGGAGTTGACGGAAAGTGTGCTGGTGCAGGACCTGCAAACGATTGCCGACAAGCTGGCCGAACTCAAGGCGCACGGCATCACGCTGTCGCTGGACGACTTCGGTACCGGCTTTTCCTCGCTCAGCTACCTCAAGCGCCTGCCCTTGCACGAGCTCAAGATCGACAAGAGCTTTGTGCAGGACCTGCTGGAGAACGGCAGCGACGCCACGATCGTCGAGTCTATGCTGACGCTGGGCCGCAGCCTGGGACTGCGCGTGATTGCCGAGGGGGTGGAAACCGAGGCGCAATGGCGCTACCTGCGCGACCACGGCTGCCACCTGTTCCAGGGCTACTGGTTTTCGCCGCCCCTGGCCCCCGAGGCGTTTGAGGCCTATGTACGCCGCCAGCGCGCTGCAGGGGCTGGCGAGGCTGGGATGGAGCCGGTTCAGGCCAGCGCCGGGTAGTCGGTGTAGCCTTTTTCGGGGTGCTGTCCGGCACCGTAGAAGGTGCTGCGGTCTGGCTCGTTGAACGGGCCGCCCAAGCGCAGACGGCGCGTCAGGTCGGGGTTGGCGATGAAGGCCTTGCCGAAGGCCACCAGATCGGCGCCCTGGGCCAGTGCCTCTCCGGCGAGCGCGCCGTCGTAGCCGTTGTTCACCATCCACGCGGCGTGGCCACCGGCCTCGCGGTAGGCTTGGCGCAACGCGGCGTAATCGAAGGGCGCGGGGCCTTGCTGGTAGTCGCGAGCGCCGCCGGTCTGGCCTTCGATCACGTGCAGGTAAGCCAGCCCCAGGGGCGCGAGCTGCCGCACCACGTACTCGAACAGCGGCTTCGGGTCGTCGTCCTGGGCGTCGTTGGCGGGCGTCACCGGTGACAGGCGCACCCCCACGCGGTCGCCACCGATCTCTGCGCACACCGCCTGCATCACTTCCAGCAGCAGGCGGGCGCGGTTTTCGATCGGGCCACCGTAGGCGTCGGTGCGCTGGTTGCTGCCACGGCGCAGGAACTGGTCCAGCAGGTAGCCGTTGGCCCCGTGGATCTCGATGCCGTCAAACCCGGCCTCGATGGCGCGGCGGGCCGCGTCGCGGTAGGCCTGCACGATCCCCGGCAGCTCGTCGAGGCGCAACGCGCGCGGCTCCGACGTGTCCACGAACGCACCCACCTTCTGGCCGTCGTCCTGTTCGGTGAAGATGTAGGTCTTTGCGTTGGCCCGGATGGCCGACGGCGCCACCGGCGCTTGCCCCCCCGGTTGCAGGCTGGTGTGCGAAATGCGGCCCACGTGCCACAGTTGCACCACGATGTGTCCGCCCACGGCGTGCACCGCATCGGTCACCGCCTTCCAGGCTTGCACCTGGGCGTCGTTGTGCAGGCCGGGGGTATCGGCGTAGCCGTGGCCTTCCGGGCAGATCGGTGTGGCCTCGGTGATGATCAGGCCGGCGCCGTCCTCGGGATGGGCGCGTTGGGCGTAGTAGGTGGCCATCAGCGGCGTGGGCACCTGACCGGGGGCGCGGTTGCGGGTGAGCGGCGCCATGGCCACGCGGTTGGGCAGCGACCAGGCGCCGACTTGGACGGGATCGAAGAGGTTGGGCGTGTTCATGGCCCGAGATGATAGGGCGTGCGCCGAGCCGCCGCGTGTCGCGCGGGCGAAGGCCTCTTGCATAATCCGCCCATCCGCTGACCGACCCACATGCCTCCACCCGTTGCCGCCACTCCCTCTGCCGACCGCCGCTGGCTGTCCTGGCTGGCCCGCCTGCCGTTGCCGGTGCTGCGTGCCGCGGGCTGGGTGTTCGGCGCGGCGCTCTACCTGCTGGCCCGCCGGCGCCGGCGCATCGTGGCGCAGAACCTTGCGCTGTGTTTTCCCGAAGCCACTGCCGCCACCCGGCGCCGCTGGACGTGGGAGACCTTCAAGCACTTCGGTCAGTCTTTTGTCGATCGCGTCTGGCTCTGGCATGGCCCCACCGAGCTGGTGGAGCGGCGCGTGTCCGTGACCGGCGCCCTCGAAGAGCTGGCATCTTCTGGGGCGGTGCTGCATTTCGTGCCCCACTTCTATGGCATGGACGCCGGCTGGACGCGGCTGACGCAATCCTACCCCCGTGCCTGGTGGACTTTTTATGCCCCGCAGGACAACCCCGCCATCGACCGCTGGGTGTGGGAGGGCCGACAGCGCTTTGGCGCGCCGGTGCTCGTGTCCAAGCACGACGGCCTGCGCTCGCTGGTGCGCGGGCTGCGCGATGGCGCGGCCCTGTGCCTGCTGCCCGACATGGACCTGGGCGCGCGCGATTCGGTGTTCGTGCCGTTTTTCGGGGTGCCGGCGGCCACCGTCACCACGCTGCCCCGGCTGGCCCGTGCCGCAGGCGTGCCGGTGGTGCCCTGGATCTGCCGGCTGGTGCCCGGCGGCTACCGGGTCGAGGTGCTGCCGCCCTGGGAGGGCTACCCGAGCGGCGACGACGAAGCCGACGCCCGCTACATGAACGAACAGCTCGAAGGCTACGTGCGCAGCATGCCGGGCCAGTACCACTGGCTGCACCGGCGCTTCAAGACCCGGCCCGAGGGCGAGCCGCCGCTCTACCGGGACTGACCCCGGTGGCGCGGCCTCAGCGCTTGGTCGAGCAGGTGTTCCAGCCGAACAGGGCATACGGCGGGCACCAGCCCACCAGCCCGGTCAACAGAGGCACCACGCCAACGTAGCCCCACACCCCCACGGTGCCGGTAGCGGCCAGCGCGATCAGTGCCAGGCCCACCACGATGCGCAAGATGCGGTCGATGCCGCCGACGTTTCGGGTCATGTCCATCTCCTTGTTGGCCCAGTGGCCGTGCATGTCTGTCTCGCCCACCCATTGTAGGCAGGGAACCTTGTGGTGGCGAGCACCCTCTGTACTGGGATGATTTGCATCGCACGCGGCATTTGCATTCGAAGAAATTGAACATAGGCTTCAGGATCGGCGGGCGATCCGTCGCCGATCCGTCCCTACACTGATTGGATGTCTACCGCTGCCCACCTCCCTTCGCGCTACCACCCGGTGGCCATTGGCCTGCACTGGGTCATGGCGCTGGCGCTGGTGGGGCTGTTTGTGGTCGGCCTGTACATGGTCGACCTGCCGTTTTCGCCGCAGCGGCTCAAGCTCTACAACTGGCACAAATGGGCCGGGGTCGTGGTGCTGACGCTGGCGTTCCTGCGCCTGCTGTGGCGCTTGTTCCGCCGCCCGCCGCCGCTGCCTGCCGCCGTGCAGCAGGCCATGCCAGCCTGGCAGCGCGCGGCCCACCACGCCACCCACGCCGGGTTGTACCTGCTGTTTTTTGCCGTGCCTCTGCTGGGCTGGGCCTACAGCTCGGCGGCTGGCTTTCCCATCGTGCTCTTTGGTCACTGGCCGCTGCCCGATTTCGTGCCCGTCAACCCCGACCTCGCCGAGGCCCTGAAGCCCTGGCACGCCCGTGCCGCCTATGCCATGGCGGCCCTGGTGGTGCTGCACGTGGGGGCGGCCCTGAAGCACGCGCTTGTCGACCGCGACGGCCTGTGGGCGCGGATGTCGCCGCGCGGGGCCTGAATTCCAACTGTCTGCAGGAATGTTCCACATGAAACCTTTGCACACCTTTGCCGCCGTGGCCTTGTGGGGCGCCGCTGCGTTGGCCCCGGCCTGGGCCCAGCAGCAGCTGGTGCCGGCCCAGAGCGAAATCGTCTTCGTCAGCCGCCAGATGGGCGTGCCGGTGGAAGGGCGCTTCCGCACCTTCAACGCCAAGGTCGCGTTCGACCCGGCCAAGCCGGCGGCCAGCCAGATCGCCTTCACCGTCGATGTGGCCAGTGCCACCCTGGGCGTGCGGGAAACCGATGCCGAACTGCCCAAGCCGGTCTGGTTCAACACCGCCCGCTTTCCCCAGGCCACCTTCCAGTCCAGCAGCGTCAAGGCCACCGGTCCCGGCAAGTTCGAGGTGGCGGGCAAGCTCACCATCAAGGGTGTCAGCAGCGACGTGGTCGTGCCGGTCACCCTGGCCCAGCCGTCAGGTCCGTCGGGCGTGACCACCGCCACCGGCGCCTTCCCGATCAAACGGCTGACGTTCAAGATCGGTGAAAACGAATGGGCCGACACCTCGATGGTGGCCGACGAGGTGCAGGTGCGCTTCAAGATCGCCCTGACCGGCGTCGGCAAGATCTGATCCCTTTTTTCTTTCAACCACACGGAGCTTATCCATGCGCAAAACCCTGGCCGCCCTGGCCGTTGCCACCCTGTCCGTCGGTGCTGTTCATGCCGCCGACTACGCCATCGACCCGACCCACACCTTCGTGACCTTCGAGATCGGTCACTTCGGTACCTCCACCAACCGGGGCCGTTTCGACAAGAAGGAAGGCACCATCCAGTTCGACCGCGCCGCCAAGACCGGCAAGGTGGACATCACCATCGACGTCGCTTCGGTCAACACCGGTACCGCCGCCTTTGACAAGCACCTGCAGAGCGCCGACCTGTTCGACACGGCCAAGCACCCCAAGGCCCGTTTCGTGTCCGACAAGCTGGTGTTCAATGGCGACAAGGTGACCGAGGTGCAAGGCCAGCTGACGCTGATGGGCAAGACGCAGCCGGTGACGCTGAAGGCCTCCCAGTTCAACTGCTACGACAACCCGATGCTCAAGCGCGAGGTGTGCGGTGGCGACTTCGAAACCACCATCGACCGCACCGCGTTCGGCATCAACTACGGCGTGGACTGGGGCTTCCCCAAGAACGTGCGCCTGGTGATCCAGGCCGAAGCCGTCAAGCAGTAATTCAGGCGCGCAGGGCCGCGTCCAGGCGGTCCACCACTTCGGCCCAGTCGGCGTCTTCGGCCCATTCCTCGCGCAGCAGGGCCGCCTGGGCCGGTGACCAGAAAGGCGCTTCGGCCAAACGCAGGCCGTTGGGCAGCGGGCGGTGCCGTTCCAGAAAAGCGGCCACGCTGTCCGGGTCGGAGGGCAGGCCGAGTTGCTTGAACAGTTCCGAAAAACGGTGGAAAGTCGGTTCCATGGCGCAGATGCCTCCAAGTCACAATCCCAAGCCGATTGTGGCGCCCAGGGCGCCTGCCGTCAAAGCCGTGCCAGCAAGGCGGCAAAACCAGGGTAATTGGCCGGCGTGAGGCCGTACTTGCGGGTGGCGCTGCCACGCTTGTGCCCGCTTTTGAGTGCGTCCAGGAACGCCGGGGCATCCACCACCTGGCTGCCACCCACGAACGTGACGCCGCGCGCGAACAGCGCATCGGGCAGCCCGCCGGCGCCGGGGCCGATCATGGCGAAGGCGCGTGCCTGCCGGCACAGGGCCAGCATGCGGTCGAGGGTGTCGTTGAGCAGCAGCGTGCTGGTGGACAGCACTTTGTCGCAGCTGCGCAGGGCCTGAGGGTCCAGGGTGACGCGGTAGCTGGGGTGGTCCGCCGTCAGCGAGGGGTTGAGTTCGACCACCGTGAGGCGGGCGCCGGTGCGGGTCACGGCACCGATCAACGGCGGGAACAGCCCGATCATGCCGATGTGCTCCCCCGGTTGCGGGTCCAGGCCGCCGACGGAGTCGGTGCTGGCGGGCGGCTCGAAGCCGGCGCGGCGGAACAGGCTCTGGCTCAGGGCATTGGCGGCCGCGAAACCGATGGTGCGCGCCGCACCCTGCCCATGGGCGTACTGGCGCGCCAGTACCAGAGCGTCTGCACCGGTCAGGCGTTCGTCGGCGTGTTCGGACCGCAATCGGGCCAGGGTGTCGTCGAACAGCACGTACGACAGGCCGATGGCGCCGTCGTCCAGCTCCAGGGCACAGAACTCGCCCAGGTTGTCGCGGTGCGCCGGCTGGGGCGGCAGGTGCAGTGCCCGCACCCGTGGCAGGCGCATCCATTCGGCCAGGGCTTCGATCTGGTCCAGGTAGCTGTCGGCGAATTCCATGGGACTCCTTTCAGCGTACGGCGGGTGCGGTGGCCTGCTCCAGCGTGCGCAGGAAGTGCAGCGCCTGCGCCCGGTCGGTGCCACACATCTCGGGGTGCGGTCGCAGGGATGCGCACACGGCCGGACGTTCTGGCTGACCGAACAGGCGGCAGCGCCAATCGGCGTCGAGGTGCGGGCACGGGGTGTCGGCCGGCTTGCCCAGAGGCAGGCCCGGCAAGGGGCTGCTGATCGACGGGGCGATGCAGCAGGCGGCGCAGCCGGCGCGGCACTCCATCAGCCGTGCAGCCGGCGGGCCGCCCACAGCACCTGCTGCACGACGCCCTGCACCTGCGCCAGCTGGCCGGCGTCGATCAGGCGGCCCTGTTCGTCGAACGCGTCGGCGGCCTTGGCGAGGGCGAACTGGCGTGGCGTGACCCAGCATTGCAGCTGGCGCAGCAGCGGAGCGAGGTGCGACAGGCTGCGCAAGCCGCCCAACGCCCCCGGTGAGGCCGACAGCAGCCCCACCACCTTGTCGGCAAACGGCTTGGTGCCGCTGGCCCATTCGGGGTCGCCCTTGATCGGGCTGGAGACCCAGTCGATGGTGTTCTTCAGCAGGGCGGTGTAGCTGCCGTTGTACTCGGGCGAGCACACCACCCAGGCCGGGTGGGCGTGGAAAATTTCTTTCAGCCGCACCACGTCCCGCGGGGTGCCGCGGGCTTCCAGGTCGGCGTTGTACAGGGGCACATCGAAGTCGGCCAGTTCCAGGTGCGTCACCTGGGCACCTTCGGTGGTGGCGAGGTCGACCACCACCTGGGCGAGGCGCCGGTTGTACGACTGGGCGCGGGTGCTGCCCGCGAAAACGAGGAGGGGGAGGGAAGGGCTCATGCCGCGATTGTCCGATATCCCATAAAAAATCGCCCTCAAGTAAAATCAAAGGCTTACCAGCACCTTGTGGTGCTGGTTTCTTGTTTTGGGCGGCTGTCCGCGGAATCTCACCATGTTGTACCCTCAGGAATTCGACGTCATCGTCGTTGGCGGTGGCCACGCCGGAACGGAGGCCGCCCTGGCGGCGGCCCGCATGGGCTGCCAGACCTTGCTGCTCACCCACAACATCGAGACCTTGGGGCAGATGAGCTGCAACCCCTCCATCGGTGGCATCGGCAAGGGCCACTTGGTGAAAGAGGTGGACGCGCTGGGTGGCGCCATGGCCCTGGCCACCGACGAAGGGGGTATCCAGTTCCGCATCCTCAACTCGTCCAAAGGCCCGGCCGTGCGCGCCACCCGGGCCCAGGCCGATCGCATCCTGTACAAGGCCGCCATCCGCCGCATGCTGGAGAACCAGCCCAACCTGATGCTGTTCCAGCAAGCGGTGGACGATTTGATGGTGGAGGGTGACCGGGTGGTGGGCGCCGTCACGCAGGTGGGCATCCGCTTCCGGGGCCGGGCTGTGGTGCTGACCGCTGGCACCTTCCTGGACGGCAAGATCCACGTCGGGTTGGACAACTACGCTGCCGGCCGCGCCGGCGATCCGCCGGCGGTGAGCCTGTCGGCGCGCCTGAAGGAACTGAAGCTGCCGCAGGGCCGGCTCAAAACCGGCACGCCGCCGCGCCTGGATGGCCGCACCATCGATTTTTCGCAATGCACGGAGCAACCCGGTGATGGCATGCCGGGTTCCGACACGGCCGACCAACCCGTGCCGGTGTTCAGTTTCATGGGGTGCGCCGAGATGCACCCCCAGCAGGTGCCGTGCTGGATCACCCACACCAACGAGCGCACGCACGAGATCATCCGCTCCGGCTTTGACCGCAGCCCCATGTTCACCGGCAAGATCGAAGGGGTGGGGCCACGCTACTGCCCCAGCGTGGAAGACAAGATCAACCGTTTCGCCGACAAGGACAGCCACCAGATCTTCCTCGAGCCCGAGGGGCTGACGACGAACGAGTTCTACCCCAACGGCATCTCCACCAGCCTGCCGTTCGACATCCAGTACGCCCTGGTGCGTTCGATGAAGGGGCTGGAGAATGCGCACATCCTGCGCCCGGGCTATGCCATTGAGTACGACTACTTCGATCCGCGTGAGCTGAAGAGCAGTTTCGAGACCAAGCAGATCCAGGGCCTGTTTTTCGCCGGACAGATCAACGGCACCACCGGCTATGAAGAGGCGGCGGCCCAGGGCCTGTTCGCTGGCATCAACGCTGCCTTGCAGGTGCGCGGCGAAGCGCCGTGGCTGCCGCGCCGCGACGAAGCCTACCTGGGCGTGCTGGTCGATGACCTGATCACCAAGGGCGTGACCGAGCCCTACCGCATGTTCACCAGCCGCGCCGAGTTCCGCCTGCAGCTGCGCGAAGACAACGCCGACATGCGCCTGACCGAGCAGGGGCGTGCCATGGGCCTGATCGACGACGCGCGCTGGGACGCTTTCAACCGCAAGCGCGATGCGGTTTCACGTGAAACAGAGCGCCTGAAAATCACGTGGGTGAACCCGCGCATCCTGTCGGAGGCTGAAGCACAGCGCGTGTTGGGCAAAGGCATTGAGCGCGAATACAACCTGTTCGATTTGCTGCGGCGCCCGGGCGTGACCTACGATCGCCTGATGTCGATGGAGGCCGGGCGCTTCCAGCCGCAGCAGAAAGCCGATGATCCAGTCCCTGTTTCACGTGAAACGCTGGGCGACCTTCACGCCTCGGTGGTGGAGCAGGTCGAAATTGCGGCCAAGTACTCGGGCTACATCGACCGCCAGCGCGACGAGGTGGAGCGGGCGGCCCATTACGAGGGCCTGCGCCTGCCGCTGGACCTGGATTACATGCAGGTGTCGGCCCTGAGCTTCGAGGCGCGGCAAAAGCTGCAAAAGCACCGGCCCGAAACGCTGGGGCAGGCCTCGCGCATTTCGGGCATCACGCCGGCGGCGATCTCGCTGTTGCTGATCCACCTGAAGCGCGGCAAGTTCAAGGGGTTTGCCGAAGCGGCCGACGCCGAACCGGCGGACTCGGCATGAGCGCGGTACACCCATTGCGGCCGGCGTTGCGGGCCGGCCTGGAACGCCTTGCGCTGCCGCTCACCGAGGCCCAGTGCGACACCCTGCTGGCCTACCTGGACTGGATCGCCAAGTGGAACCGGGTGTACAACCTGACCGCCGTGCGCGAGCCGGCGGACATGCTCACCCACCACCTGCTGGACAGTTTGGCCGTCATCGCGCCGCTGCGCCGGCATCTGTCGCAGCAGGGTCTGGAGCGGTTGCGCCTGCTTGATGTGGGCGCTGGCGCCGGCTTGCCCGGCGTGGTGGTGGCAATCGCCTGCCCCGAGGTGGATGTCAGCTGCGTGGACACCGTGGCCAAGAAGGCGCTGTTCATCCAGCAGGTGGCGGCGGCACTGCGTCTGCCCAACCTGCACGGTCTGCATGCCCGGGTGGAAAACCTGACGCAGCCGTTTGATGTGGTGACGTCGCGGGCGTTTGCGTCGCTGGCCGACTTCACGCAATGGTCGGGTGGGGCGCTGGCCGACCAGGGGGTGTGGATGGCGATGAAGGGCAAGGTGCCTGAGCCGGAAATGGCCGCCTTGCCCCCTGGTGTGGAGGTGTTCCACGTGGAACCGTTGGTGGTGCCAGGCCTGGACGCGGAGCGGTGCCTGGTGTGGATGCGCCGCACCTTGAGCGGCACAGCGCGGGAAACCACGTAAACTCCACCGTACACAGCGCCGCCTTCAAGACCTTGCGGGCGCTCTTCCAGGTAACAGAAAGATCCCCGTCATGTTCGGTGTGGCCGATTACGGCGCCTTCGTCGCCGCCATCATCCTCTTTCTTGCGATCCCCGGGCCCGGCAATCTGGCGCTCATCACCTCGACCGGCAAGGGTGGGGTGCGCGGTGGGCTCGCGGCCACCTTGGGTGTGATCGCCGGCGACCAGGTGCTGATGTGGTTGGCGGTGGCCGGCGTGGCGGCCTTGCTCGTGGCCTACCCGGCGGCCTTTCATGCGGTGCAGTGGCTGGGCGCGGCCTACCTGGCCTGGCTGGGCTGGCGCATGCTCACCGCCAAACCCGGCGATGCCCCGGTGCTCCACATCCGGCCCAGCCATTACTTCCGCCAGGCGCTCACCATCACCTTGCTCAACCCCAAGGCCATCGTCTTTTACATGGCGTTCTTCCCGCTGTTCGTCGATCCGGCCCGCCACCAGGGCCTGGTCACCTTCGGTTTCATGGCCGTCACCATCGCGGCGCTCACTTTCCTCTACGGGGTCGTGGTGGTGGGACTCACCCGCACCCTGGCCGACCGCATGCGGGCCAACCCGCGCCTGTCCAGCGTACTCAACCGGCTGGCCGGCGTGTTCCTGATCGGCTTTGGCGTCAAACTGGCGCTGTCGCGCTGAGGCGCTCACCCCCTTTCCCTGCCCACACACCATGGCCAAGATCTTTTGCGTAGCCAACCAGAAAGGCGGCGTCGGCAAGACGACCACCACGGTCAACCTCGCCGCGGGGTTGGCCAAGGTGGGCCAGCGGGTGCTCATGGTCGACCTCGACCCTCAGGGCAACGCCACCATGGGCTCGGGCGTCAACAAGCGCGAGCTGCCGCTGAGCGTGTACGACGTGCTGCTGGGCTCTGCGACGGTGGCCGAGGCTGCCGTGCTGGCTGAGCAGTGTGGCTACCACGTGCTTGGCGCCAACCGCGAACTGGCCGGTGCCGAGGTCGAGCTGGTGGAGCTCGAGCAGCGCGAGAAGCGCCTCAAGCAGGGGTTGGCCGAGGTCGACGCCGCTTACGACTTCGTGCTCATCGACTGCCCGCCGTCGCTGTCCATGCTCACGCTCAACGGCCTGTGCGCGGCGCACGGCGTCATCGTGCCGATGCAGTGTGAGTACTTTGCGCTCGAAGGCCTGAGCGACCTCGTCAACACCATCAAGCAGGTGCACGCCAACCTCAACCGCGACCTCAAGATCATCGGCCTGCTGCGGGTGATGTTTGATCCGCGCATCACGCTGCAGCAGCAGGTCAGCGACCAGCTCAAGGGCCACTTCGGCGACAAGGTGTTCGACACCGTCATCCCCCGCAACGTGCGCCTGGCCGAGGCCCCCAGTTACGGCCTGCCGGGCGTGGTGTTCGACCCGGCGGCGCGTGGCAGCAAGGCGTTCGTGGATTTCGCCAAGGAAATGGTCGCGCGGGTCGACCAGTTCTGAGCCGTGAGCCTGTGCCCATGACGACCAATCTCGCCCCCGAGGTGCTGTTGTTGCCCGGTTGGCAGAACAGCGGCCCCGACCACTGGCAAAGCCGCTGGGAGCGGCTGCACGGCCACCGCCGGGTCGATCAGCACGACTGGCTCACCCCGCGCCGGGGGGACTGGCTGGCCCGACTGGACGAGGTGGTGGTGGACAGCCCGCGTCCGCTGGTGCTGGTGGCGCACAGCCTAGGCTGCATCCTGACGGCGGCCTGGGCCCACCACTCGCGGCACACCGGTCGCGTGTGCGGGGCCTTGCTGGTGGCGCCCGGTGACGTCGAGCAGCCCGATCTGGCTCCAGCCTTGCCCGGCTGGGCGCCCATTGTGCGGCACCGGCTGCCGTTTCCATCGGTGCTGGTGGCCAGCCGCAACGACCCTTACTGCCACCATGACCGCGCCGTACAGCTCGCCCGCGACTGGGGCAGCCGGCTCGTGGACCTGGGGCCGGCCGGCCACGTGAACGCCGAATCCGGGCTGGGCGACTGGCCCGAGGGCCTGGCCTTGCTGAACCCGTGGCTGGGCCCCCACCCCCAGGCCACCGACACCCTGCGCCCCTGACGGCGCGCGACCCGACAGGAGATTCCGACCACATGGCGACCAAGAAACCCAAAGGCCTGGGCCGCGGCCTCGAAGCGCTGCTGGGCCCCAAGCTCGAAGACACCGCGGCGGAGGCCGGCAGCGGCACCGACGTGCCCAGCACCCTGGCGCTCAACGACCTGGTGCCCGGCACCTACCAGCCCCGCACCCGCATGGACGAAGGGGCGCTCTACGAGCTGGCCGAAAGCATCCGCAGCCAGGGCATCATGCAGCCGATCCTGGTGCGCCGGCTCGAAGAGGCCGATGGCGAGCGCCGGCTCGGCGAGTGGCAGGCGGCCCAGGGCCTGCCCGCGACGCCCCGCGGGGCCCGCCCGGTGTACGAGATCATCGCGGGCGAACGGCGTTTCCGCGCCGCTCGACTGGCCGGGCTGGAGAGCGTGCCGGTGCTGGTGCGCGACGTGCCCAACGAGGCCGCCGCGGCCATGGCGCTGATCGAGAACATCCAACGTGAAGACCTCAACCCGCTGGAAGAAGCCCAGGGTTTGCAACGGCTGGTGCGTGAGTTTGGACTCACTCACGAGCAGGCGGCACAGGCCGTGGGGCGCTCGCGCAGCGCCGCCAGCAACCTGTTGCGCCTGCTCAACCTGGCCGAGCCGGTGCAGACCATGCTGATGGCCGGCGACATCGACATGGGCCACGCGCGCGCGCTGCTGTCGCTCGACAAGGCCGCGCAGATCACCGCGGCCAACCAGATCAGCGCCAAGGGCCTGTCGGTCCGCGAGGCCGAGGGGCTGGCCAAGAAGCTGGGCGCAGAGTTTGCCCTCACGCCGCTGCAGCCCAAGAAAGAGAAGTCGCGCGACATCCGCCGGGTGGAAGAAGAGCTGTCCGACCTGCTGACGGCCGCCGTCGAGGTGCGGGTGAAAAAGCGCGTCAAGCGCCACGGCCGCATCGAGGAAATGGGCGAGCTGGCCATCCAGTTCGGTTCGCTGGACGAGCTCAACGGCCTGATCGACCGCCTGCGCGGGGTGCACCCCCACGCCTGACGCCCGCCCGGCCACGATGCGCACGACCCCGCTGATCGAGCGCCTGTTGCGCGCCCCCTGGCCCCTGCCAGCCGTGCTGGTGTGGTTGGCCTGCTGGGGCTGGTTCGTGGTGGCGCGGGCGCTGGGCCTGGGCGTGGCGTGGGCCGGTGGGCTGGCCACGGCCGTGGGCCTGTGGGCCAGCCGCTGGGGCGGCACCCGCTGGCGGCGGCTGTTCATGGCGCTGGGGTTTCCGCTCTCGTGGGGGGCGCTGGCCGCCTCGGCAGGTGTGCCCCCCTGGGTGTGGCTGGTGCCCTTGGCCGTGGTGCTGTTGCTTTACCCGCCCACGGCATGGCGGGATGCACCGCTGTTCCCCACGCCGCGGGATGCGCTGGTGGGCTTGAACGCGCTGGCGCCCTTGCCGCCCATGGCGCGCGTTCTCGACGCCGGTGCCGGTGTGGGCGATGGTTTGCTCGCCCTGGAGCGTGCTTACCCTGATGCCCGACTGGAAGGCGTGGAGCGCAGCGCGCCCCTGGCCTGGCTGGCGCGTCTGCGCTGCCCGTTTGCCACCGTGCGGCGCGGCGACATGTGGGCCCAGGACTGGGGTGCCTACGGCATGGTGTACCTGTTTCAGCGGCCCGAAACCATGCCGCAGGCCGCTGCCAAGGCGGTGGCTGAAATGAGGCCTGGCGCGTGGCTGGTGAGCCTGGCGTTCGAAGCCCCGGGGCTGGAGCCGGTCGGTCGGCTGGACACGGTGCCGGGCCGAACCGTCTGGGTGTACCAGCCGGCAGACACGGTTCAGCGGTAGCGGTTGAAAAAGGCAATCATGCGTGCTGTCGCATCCCGTGTGACGGTGGGGTCGTAGCGGTAGGTCATGGTGTCGCCGCTCACGGTACGGTAAACGTGCCCGTTGTGCTCGGCCTTGTCCCAGGCATGGGTGGTGCCCGGGTACACGTGCCAGTGCACGTCCTTGCCGGCGGCTTTCATCTCCTCCAGCAGCGGAAAACAGGTGCTCGGTGGCGTTTCGATGTCGAGTTCGGCCATCAGCATGAGGATGGGCCGGTCGCTGTCGGCGCTGAGCATGGTCAATGCCGCGGCACCGCTCCGGGCGCTGGAATAGGGGCCGGCGATGCTGCACGCCCCGTAGTGGGCCACGGTGGCACGAAACCGGCCGGATGCCTTCAATGCCTGGGCACCCTCCGGGCTGGCGAGCAGTGCAGCGGCCAGCCCGCCATAGGAGTAACCAGTCTGGAAGATGCGTTCCTTGTCGATGTAAGGCAGGGTTTGCAGGTGGGCGAGCGCGTCGTAGGCGTCCTTCGCAAACTCGCTGGGCAGTGGTTCGCGTACCCCGGCGCGGTATCCGCGGGGGCCGAAGGTGTCCACCACCAAGACAGCGAAACCGGCTTCCAGCAACGAACGGGCGTGCACCCTCAGGTGCTCCGACACCCCCTTGGTGCTGTTGATCACCACGGCGGGGAAGGGGCCATCACCCGCGGGCGCGAAAACCTTGTTGGCCAGTGCCTGCACACCCGTGAAGAGACCGAAACTTCCTCGGTCGGCGCTGAACTTCAGCGGGCGGGCCGTGGTCATCCAGCGCAACTTCGCCGGATCCATTTGTGTGGCGATACCGCAATCCTGGCGCAGCAAGGCCCCTGCCGCCGGGCCGCTCACAAACGGCTGCTGTACCTTGCGGGTGGACACCAGAGGCGTCATCACCTCCAGCGTCGCCTTGACCCGGGCGTCTTCTGCCAGCTGGCAGTAAACGCCCAGGTCGGGGTATTTGCTGCGCACGCTGTCATAGATGAGTTGAACCTCGGCCTCGTTGGCTCGCACGGGTGCCGCCGTGGAGCCGAATACGGCCACGCCCAGGGCGAGGAGCAAGGGGCGGTGCATGGCCGACGGACTCAGCCTCCGCGGCACTCACGGCCCAGGCGCTGTCCTGCTGCGTTGCCGACGTCTTGCGGATTGCCCTTGAGTTTGCCTTGGGGTACCAACGTGGCGAGTGCTTGACCGACGGCCGAGCGTACGGCGTCGGGGCCTTTCTGGCACAGCGCCCTCATGTCGGGGTTGGCGGCCTTGACCGCTGAAATGGTGGCCTCGACATCTTCCGGATCGGCGTTTTGTGCATGCGCCAAAGCGCTGGCAACCAGCATGAAACCCACGCACAGAGATCGAATTTGCATTTCATCCCTCCTGACAGCACGTTTCAGATTGACAAACCGCGCATCCACTCTATGCCAAGCGTCAAAAGAGCACAAGTGGTATTTTCAGTGCGATTCTGAAATTCAATTGTCGAAAACGATGCTCAATCCTGCGGCTTGAGCCAGCGCTGTATCAATGCGTCCGCGGCCTCTGGCCGCCCATAGAGGTAGCCCTGCATCAGCACGCCTGGGTGGGCGCGGAAAAAGGCCGCGTGCTCCGGGGTTTCCACCCCTTCGGCCACCACGCGCAAGCGCAGGTGGTTGGCCACCGAGAGGATGGCCTCCACCAGCGCCGCATCGCTCGGGTCGGTGGGGGCGTCTTGTACAAAGCTGCGGTCGATTTTGAGCTCGTGGATCGGCAGGTTCTTCAGGTACGACAGCGAGGAATAGCCGGTCCCGAAGTCGTCGATGGAAAAACGCACCCCGTGGCGCGTCAGCTCGCCCATGCGCCGGATCACCGCGTCCACCTCCTGCACCACCACGCCCTCGGTGATTTCCAGGATCAGGTCGCTGGCGTTCGCGCCGTGGCGTTCCAGCAGTTGCAGCACCTGCTGGCTGAAGTCGCGCTGGTGGAACTGGCGCGGGCTGATGTTGACCGACAATGGCATGCGCTGCCCTGCGCGGCGGATCTGGCCCAGCCGTTCGCACACCTGCTCCAGCACCCAGTGGCCGATCGGCTGGATCAGGCCACTGTCTTCGGCCACCGGAATGAACAGGGCGGGGGGGACCAGGCCTTTGTCGGGGTGCTGCCAGCGCACCAGCGCTTCGGCGCTGACGGTGCGGCCCTCGGCATTCACCTGGGGTTGCAGGTACAGGCGCAGTTCCCCGGCCTCGATGCCGCGTCGCAGGTCCTGCTCAATGACAAAGCGCTCGCTGACCAGCCGGCCCATGCCGGCATCGAAGAAGGCGGTCTGGTGGCCGCCGGCTTCCTTGGCGCGGTGCAGGGCGGTGTCGGCGCGTCGCAGCACGTCGCTGGCCGATTCGTCGATGCCGGTGCCCAGCAGCGTCACACCGATGCTCACCGTCAGACCGAGCGTCTCGTCGCCCAGCTGCAAGGGGCGCTGCATGGCCTCGTGGATCTGTTCGGCGCGGCGCATCAACTCGCCCGACACGGTGTGGCCGTCGCCGTGCAAGTTCTGCACGAGCAGCCCAAACTCATCGCCGTTGAGGTGGGCCAGCATGTCGTTGCCCTGCAGGCTGGTGCGCAGGCGGTCGGCCAGGGCCTGCAGCAGCTGGTCGCCCGCGCTGTGGCCCAACGCCTCGTTGACGCCCTTGAAGCGGTCGGCATTGACCAGCAGCAGGCCGCTGAGCTGCCCGGGACCCTGGCGCTTGAGCAGCTCCCCCAGCTCTGACATGAGGCGCTGGCGGTTGGGCAGTCCGGTCAGCGGGTCGAACCACACCAGCAGTTCGGCGCGCTCTTCGGCGGCACGCTGGGCGGTGATGTCCTGTTGCACCGAGATGTACTGCACCACCTGGCCGCGTTCGTCGCGCATGGGTGCGATGGTGACAGCCTGCAGGTAATGGCGGCCGTCCTTGCGGCGGTTGATCAGCTCGCCGTGCCAGGGCTCACCGCGTTTGAGGGCGCCCCACATGCGGCGGTAGGTTTCGCGCGGCGTGCGGGTGGATTGCAGCAGGCGCGGGTTGCGCCCAATGACTTCGCTGGCGCTGTAGCCGCTCATGCGCTCGAACGCGGGGTTCACGTACTCGATGATGCCCTGTGGGTTGGTCATCAACACGGCCACCGGGCTTTGCCGCGTGGCTTGTGAGAGCTGGCGGATCTGGTGCTCTGCCTGCTTGCGTTCGGTGATGTCGCGCGAAACGCCTTGCACCTGCACAGGTTGTCCTTGGTCATCCGACAATAGCCGCATGGCCACTTCAATGGGCACGGTGCCGCCGGCCTTGTGGTGGTGGGCCAGCTCCATCACGGTGTCGGTGGAGCTGCCGGGGTGTTTGCGCAAATGGGCCTCTTGCTCTCGGAGCCAAGCCATGGCGCGCTCCAGGTCTTCGGCGACGATGATCTGCTCCAGCCCCATGTGCAGCAATTCGTCGCTGGTGTAGCCAACCAAGCGATTGCAGGCGGGGCTGATGTAGACCAGCCGCAGCGTGGCAATGTCGAGCAGCCACACGATGTCGTGGCTGTTCTCGGCCAGCAGACGGTAGCGCGCCTCGCTGTCGCGCAGCTGGGTCTGGGAGTGTTCCAGGGCCGAGATGTCGCGGGCCGAACGGGCGAGTGCCCGCCGCTGCAGGAACAGGTAGGCCCCGGCAAAGGCGCTGAACAGGCCGAGCAGTGCGGCCAGTGCGAGGGTGGCGGCGTTGTAAATGGCGCTGGACAGCAGTTCCTGGCGGTCTTGCTTGACGAGCAGGAACCAGTCCGTACCCACCACCGGCAGCGCGACGCCGAAGGCCGGCACGCCGCGGTAGTCGGTGCCTTCCAGCAAGTTGCCCATGGCCGTTTCGCCGCGCAGCGTGCGGGAGGTGAACAGGGTAGGGTGCTGCAGGCTCTCGCGCCGGCGTCCGGCGGCTTCCGGGTCGTGCTTCAGGTTGGAGAGAAACGCCACCTCGTCGCCCTGCCGGGCGAACAGGAAGGCCTCGCCCGTGGCGTGTGGCACCGGCCATTCCTCGAGCACCGGGGCAATCACCGCATTCGCCTTGACCTGGACCACCAGCAGGCCGGGTTTGCGCGACTCGGCGGCGATCGGGCCGACGAAGGCCAGCGTCAGTTCGCCGTCGGCGTTGCGCCAAGGGCCCACCGAGCGCACCTGCCGGTCGGCCTGCGTGGCCAGCAGGGCATCGCGCAGTTCGGGGTCGGGCGGTATCGGGCCAACGGCCTGGGGCCAGACCTGTCGCAGCGACGAATCCAGCAGGCGAACGCTGTACTCTGCGTCGTTGTAGGTGGTGTCGAGCTTGGAGCCGATTTCGCCGAGCAGGGCCGGGTTGGGGCGGGTGGACCAGCGCTGCCAGGTTTCGGCCAGGCCCTGCGACTGGCCAAGGCGCTCAACGTGCCAGCGTTCGTCGGCGTACCAATCCGCCAGGCGGTCGGCCTTGCCATAGGCGATGGCGCGCAACAGCCCGGCGATCTTGCTGCGCTCCTGTTGCCAGGCCTGCAAGGCCGTGCCACCGGTTACCAGCACGATGGCCATGGACATCACCGCAAATGCGACCCAGGGGATCCGCTCCTCATGGGCCATCGGGCTGTCGGCCGTGCCCTGCTGGCGCGCCACCAGAAAAAACACCAGGGCGGCACTGAGCAGCACGAACAGCCAGCCTTTGGCGGTGCCGATCAGCAGCAGGGTGTCGCGGTCCTGGATCAGCCAGCCGAGCGCGGTGTCGGACAGCAGGATCCACAGCGCCCCGAACGCGGCGTACACCATGGCCACCGACAGGGCCTGACTGCGGCTGCCCATGCGCACCGCCAGCGCAGCGGTGCGGGGTCCGGCGGGCGCGGTCTGGGTATTCAAGGTTCAGGCAGCGAAGATCTTGCCCGGGTTGAGGATGTGGTCCGGGTCCAGCGCCTGCTTGAGGGTCCGCATCATGGCCACGGCGCCGTCGCCCGCCTCGTCGCGCAAAAAGCCCATCTTGTGCAGGCCCACGCCGTGTTCGCCGGTGCAGGTGCCTTCCAGCGCCAGGGCGCGGCTGACCAGCTGGTGGTTCAGCGCCTCGGCGGTTTCGCGTTCCTGCGCGTTGTCGGGGTCAATCAGGTAGCCGAAGTGGAAGTTGCCGTCGCCCACGTGGCCGACCAGGAAGTACGGTAGGCCCGACGCGTCGGCCTCGGCCACCGAGTCGAGCAGGCAGTCGGCCAGGCGGCTGATGGGCACGCAGGTGTCGGTGGAAATGGCGCGGCAGCCCGGCTTGCTCTGGATGGCGGCAAAGTAGGCGTTGTGGCGGGCCGTCCACAGGCGGGTGCGTTCTTCGGGGGTGGTGGCCCATTCGAAGGCCTGGCCGCCGTGTTCGCTGGCGATTTCCTGCACCAGCTCGGCCTGCTCCTGCACCCCACTGGGTGAGCCGTGGAACTCCATCAACAGCATGGCTTCCTCGCGCAGGCCCAGTTTGGCGTAGGCGTTCACCATCTTCACCGTGCCGGCGTCCAGCAGTTCGCAGCGGGCAATGGGCACCCCCATCTGGATGATGGCGATGGTGGTGCGCACGGCGGCTTCGATGCTGGGGAAGGAGCAGATGGCCGCGGAAATGGCTTCGGGCAACGGGTAAAGCTTGACGGTGATTTCCGTCATGATGCCCAGCGTACCTTCGCTGCCCACCATGAGCCGGGTGAGGTCGTAGCCGGCGCTGGACTTCTTGGCCCGGCTGCCGGTGCGGATGACGTTGCCCTGCGCAGTGACGACTTCCAGCGCCAGCACGTTTTCGCGCATGGTGCCGTAGCGCACGGCGTTGGTGCCGCTGGCACGGGTGGCCGCCATGCCACCGATCGACGCGTCGGCCCCCGGGTCGATCGGGAAGAACAGGCCGTGGCTTTTCACCGCCTCGTTCAGCGCCTTGCGTGTCACGCCGGGCTGTACCGTCACGGTCAGGTCCTCGGCGTTGATACTGAGCACCTGGTTCATGCGGCTCACGTCCAGGCTGATGCCGCCTTGCACCGCCAGCAGGTGCCCTTCCAGCGAGGAGCCCACGCCAAACGGGATCACCGGCACCTTGTGCTGCGCGCAGAGCTTCACGGCATCGGCCACGTCCTGCGTGGACTCCGCAAACACCACGGCCGCAGGCGGGGGCACGGTGGTGAAGGCTGACTCGTCACGCCCATGCTGCTCGCGCACCGCCAGCGCGGTGGAGCATTGCGCGCCAAAGCGGGCCTTGAGCTGGTCCAGAAAGGCATCGGGCACCGGGCGCAGTTGCACCGTGGGCAACAGGTGGGCGGGCAGGGGAGCGTTCATGGGGTCTCCGAGGTCAAACAACCCATTGGCACTGCGGGGCCGTGCCGGGTCTGGATAATGAAAGGGATTATCCCCATTCACCCGGAGACAGGAAAGCACATGGGCAACCGACTCACACAGATCGCCACCCGCACCGGCGACGCCGGCACCACCGGCCTGGGCAACAACCAGCGCGTCAGCAAGAACAGCCTGCGCGTGCACGCCATGGGCGACGTGGATGAACTCAATTCCCACATCGGCCTGCTGCTGTGCGAAGACATGCCGGCCGACGTGCGCACGCTGCTGGTCGAGATCCAGCACCAACTGTTCAACCTGGGCGGCGAACTGAGCGTGCCCGGCTTTGAGCTGCTCAAGGGCGAGGCGGTGCTGGCGCTGGACGAGGCGCTGGAACACTACAACGCCCAGCTGCCGCGGCTGCAGGAATTCATTCTGCCGGCGGGCACCCGCGCCGCCTCGCAGGCGCACATCTGCCGCACCGTGGCGCGCCGCGCCGAACGGCAGGTGGTGGCGCTGGGCAACGAAGAGGCCATCAACGACGCACCGCGCCAGTACCTCAACCGCCTGAGCGACCTGATGTTCGTGCTGGCGCGGGTGCTCAACCGCATGCACTGTGGCGACGACGTGTACTGGAAGAGCGAGCGCATGCAGCGCGGCGAGGATTGACCGCTGGCGGAGGCCCACCCATGTACAACCCCGCCCACTTTGCGCTGACCGACCCCGAGGCCCTTCAGCGCATCATCCGCCAGCACCCCCTGGGCATGCTGGTGACGCACGGGCCCGAGGGGCTGGACGCCAACCACATCCCGTTCGAATACGACTCCACGCGCGGTGAGCACGGCACGCTGACCGCCCACGTGGCCCGTGCCAACCCGGTGTGGCAGCAGTGCGCCGGCGGCGCCGACGTTTTGGTGGTGTTCCGCGGGGTGGAGGGCTACATCTCGCCCAGCTGGTACCCCAGCAAGCACGAGGCCCACCGCCAGGTGCCCACCTGGAACTACGAGGTGGTGCACGCCCACGGCCGCCTCACCGTGCGGGACGACGAAAAGTTCGTGCGCGGCGTGGTGGCGCGCCTCACGCGCACCCACGAAGCGACGGAGCCCCAGCCCTGGAAGATGGGCGACGCCCCCGCCGACTACCTGGACATGATGCTGCAGGCCATCGTGGGCCTGGAGATTGCCGTGACGCGGCTCGAAGGCAAGGCCAAGCTCGGCCAGAACAAGGAACTGCGCGACCGGCAGGGGGCGGTGGCGGCTTTGCAGGCGCGGGGGCGGGTACCGCTGGCGCAGGCGATGGGCCAAACCTTGCCCCCATAATCTCCCGCCATGGGAGCCGACAACAACACCGCCAACGCCACCGAAGCCGCACACGCCTTCATCGCCCGCTGGCAGGGCGTGACCGCCAGCGAACTCGCTACCGCGCAAACCTTCGTCATGGACCTGTGCGAGCTGCTGAGCGTGCCCAAGCCGCACCCCACGCCCGCGCAAGACTACATGTTCGAGCGCCCCGTCACCTTCGCCCACGGCGACGGCTCCAGCAGCGCCGGCCGCATCGACTGTTACAAGCGCGGCCACTTCGTGCTGGAAGCCAAAAAGCTGAAAGCCGGCGCCCACACCAAAGGCTTTGACGACGGCCTGCTGCGCGCCCGCAGCCAGGGCGAAAGCTACGCCCGTGCGCTGCCCGCCGAAGAAGGCCGCCCGCCCTTCGTGCTGGTGGTGGACGTGGGCACCGTCATCGAGGTCTACGCCGAATTCAGCCGCAGCGGCGCCACCTACACGCCTTTCCCCGACCCGCGCAGCCACCGCATTCCGCTGGCCGATCTGGCCCGGCCCGAGGTGCGGCAACGCCTGCACCAGATCTGGACCGCCCCCGACAGCCTCAACCCCGCCCTCATCAGCGCCCAGGTCACGCGCGAGGTGTCGCAGCAGCTGGCGCTGCTCGCCCGCTCGCTCGAGCAGGCCGGGCACCCGCCCCACACCGTGGCGGCCTACCTGTCGCGCTGCCTGTTCAGCATGTTCGCCGAAGACGTGGAGCTGCTGCCCAAAGGCGCGTTTCAGGCGCTGTTGCAGCAGCACCGCGACCAGCCAGCCACGGTGCAGCAGATGCTGCGCATCCTGTGGGCCGACATGGACCGTGGCGGCTTCTCGGCGGCGCTGGTCAAACCGGTGCTCAAGTTCAACGGCAAGCTGTTCAAGGGGGCCGACGCCGACGGCTACAGCCTGCTGCTCACGTCCGGGCAGATCGACCTGCTGATCCAGGCCGCCCGCGCCAACTGGCGCGAGGTGGAGCCGGCCATTTTCGGCACCCTGCTGGAACGCGCGCTGGACCCGACCGAGCGCCACGCCCTGGGCGCCCACTACACCCCGCGCGCCTACGTGGAGCGGCTGGTGCTGCCCACGGTGATCGAGCCGCTGCGCGCCGAATGGGCCAACGCCCAGGCCGCGGCGCTGACGCTGGCGCACGAAGCCGCCGAGCTGGAGGCCCACCCACCCGAGGTGAAAACCAAGAAGGACTTTGCCGCGCTGGACCGCCACCAGGCCGCCGTGCGCGCCAAGTGGGCCGAGGCGCGCCAGCAGGTGAAGGACTTTCTGCACCGCCTGTGCACCCTGCGCGTGCTGGACCCGGCCTGCGGCAGTGCCAATTTCCTGTACGTGACGCTGGAGCACCTCAAGCGCCTGGAGGGCGAGGTGCTCAACCAGCTCAACGCCCTGGGCGAGACGCAGGACGCGCTGGACCTGGGCCGCGAGACGGTGACGCTGCAGCAGTTGCTGGGTATTGAGCTGAACGAGCGCGCTGCGGCGCTGGCGGAGCTGGTGCTGTGGATCGGCTATTTGCAGTGGCAGATTCGCACCAACGGCCAGGCAAGCGTGGCCGAGCCGGTGGTGCACGACTACGGCAACATCGAACACCGCGACGCGGTGCTGGCCTACGACGGCACCGAGCCGATGACGGACGCGCAGGGGCAGGTGCTGACGCGCTGGGACGGGGTGACCTTCAAGCCGCACCCGGTGACGGGGCAGCCGGTGCCCGACGAGGCGGCGCAAGTGGTGCAGTGGCGCTACCTCAACCCCCGGCAGGCGGTGTGGCCGCGGGCGGATTTCATCGTGGGCAATCCGCCGTTCATAGGCAACAAACGCATGCGCGACGCGTTGGGCGATGGGTACGTGGATGCTTTGCGCGCCACTTGGCCAGATGTGCCTGAAAGCGCCGATTTTGTGATGTATTGGTGGCACAAGGCGGCGCAATCCGTTTGTACGGGGCAGGTGGAGCGCTCGGGTTTAATCACCACCAACAGCCTGACCATGATTTTCAACCGGCGGGTGGTTGAGGCTGCGTTGACGGGGGCGTTGGCGGGCACTGGGGCGGGGCATGCCGGGGGCCTCATGCTGCCAAACGCGCAGAAATCGGCCTCCGGCATACCCCACCCCGGTGCTGGCGTGGCGCATCTGGTGTTCGCCGTGCCAGACCACCCTTGGGTGGACAGTGCCAACGGTGCCGCAGTGCGCATTGCCATGACGGTGCTCGCGCCAGGGCAGGCCGAAGGGAGGTTGTTGACCGTGGCCGAAGAACGCGAGGCCGACAATGGCGAGGTGGATGTGGACCTTTCTAGCCGTCAGGGTCTGATTCACGCCGACTTGAAAGTTGGTGCCAATCTCACGCGTTGCGCTAAATTGATTGCCAACGCAGGGCTCCCATACATGGGCATGATTCCCCTGGGCTCGGGCTTTTGGGTGGACAGGCAAAAGGCGGAAGCGTTGGGGCTTGGGACGGTCCCAGGTTTTGAGAAACACGTGCGCCGGTACCTGAACGGCAAAGACCTGACAGGTACGCCGCGTGGGATTCTGGCGTTGGACTTCTACGGCTTGACCGTTGAGCAACTTCGCGAGCGGTTTCCTGCCGCCTATCAGTGGCTATACGACGAGGTCAAACCCAAAAGAGACCAGGACAAACGACCATCTCGGCGCCGGAATTGGTGGCTTTGGGGCGAGTCGGTACCCAAGTTCCGCGAAGCGGTGAAGGGTTTAAGCCGCTACATTGGCACCACGGAAACGGCGAAGCACCGGACATTCGTATTCATCGACGCTGACGTTCTACCTGACCAGAAAGTCAGAGCCATCGCCAGCGATGACGCGCTGCACTTGGGAGTTTTGTCGAGCCAGCTCCATGTGCATTGGGCGCTTGCAACGGGTGGAACCTTAGAAGACAGGCCGGTTTACAACACGACCCGTTGTTTTGAGGCATTCCCCTTCCCCGACGCCGACACCGGCCTCACGCCCGCGCTGGCCGAGCGCATTGGCGCGCTGGCCGAGCAGATCGACGCGCATCGCAAGCGCCAGCAGGCCGCGCACGCGGACGCGACGCTGACGGCGGTGTACAACGTGCTGGAAAAGCTGCGCAGCGGCGAGCCGCTGACCGCCAAGGACAAAACCGTGCACGAGCACGGCCTGGTGGGGGTGCTGCGCAGCCTGCACGACGAACTGGACGCCGCCGTGCTGCAGGCCTACGGTTGGGGCGACCTGGCGGCCGGGTTGGCCAGCGCACCCGGCAGCGCCCCCCACGCTGCGGCGGTGGCCGAGCTGCTGCAGCGGCTGGTGGCGCTCAACGCCCAGCGCGCCGCCGAGGAGGCGGCCGGCACCGTGCGCTGGCTGCGGCCCGACTTCCAGCAGCGCGCCGTGTTGGGCGAACAGGCGGCCCTGGACATGGGTGCGCCGCCCCCGGCGAGCGCCGGTGCGGGGGGCGATGCCACGGCCACCGCGCCCGATGACGCCGCCGACAACGCATCGGACGGGGCACCGCCCGCCCAGCCCACCAAACCCGCGCTGGCCCAACGCCCCTGGCCCACCAGCCTGCCCGAACAGATCAAGGCCGTGGCCGACGTGCTGGCTCAGGCCGGGCGCGCCCTCAGCCTCGACGACGTGGCCGCCCACTTCAGCGGCCGGGGCCGCTGGCGCGAGCGCTTGCCCACGTTGCTCGACACCCTGCACGCCCTGGGGCGGGTGCGCCAGCAGACCGATGGTCGCTGGGTTTGATTTCTGACATCGTTACAAAAAAGGGAGAGGCAGCACATGAAACAGGGAACAAACCTTTGTAACTGTTATTTAGTTACAATCAAAGGCTTTTCGGGCTAAGATGCATGTCCAAGCACGGAAAAGTTTTGCAGCGCTTACTCGAAAAGCCGGCCCCGGTGGACATACGGTGGTCCGACTTGAAAGGAGCCTTGGAGCATTTGGGGTACCACATGCTCAACAACTCGGGTTCACGGCGCAAGTTCGTTCACCCTGGAACCAAGCACGTGATCAGCGTGCACGAACCGCATCCCCAGCCGGTGGTCAAAGCCTATGTCATCAGGGATGTGGTTGGCGCCTTGCGTGAAGCCGGCGCCATCAAGGAGGAAGACGATGGAAATGCTTGAGTACAAAGGCTATTTGGGCTCGGTGGAGGTTTCCGTGGAAGATGGGGTGCTGCACGGCAAGCTCCTGTTCGTCAACGACTTGGTGACCTACCAAGCCACAGATGTACCTGGTCTCCAGCGTGAGTTTGAGGCAGCGGTGGACGATTACCTGGAAACGTGTGCTGCGGTTGGCAAACCGCCAGAGCAGACCTTCAGCGGCGTGTTCAACGTGCGCATTGGCCCGGAATTGCACCGCAAAGCAGCGATCAAGGCCGCGCGGGAAGGGCTCAAGCTCAATGCGCTGGTTGCTGCTGCTGTGGAGCAATACGTGAGCGATCGGCCAGTGGTCCACACGCACAACCATCAGGTTCATGTGAAGGTGACGCACGGCCCCAGTGTTGCCGCCACTGCCGTGGCAGCGCAAGGGTTCACGCACATTCCTGTGGGAGGTGTGGCCGATGCCCTCCATTGACCGGCAAGAAATCGTGGTTGACCTGCAAGGTGTGGGCGTTGCGCTGGTGAAGCACCTGGGCCTTCACAAGGGGCATTTCCAGGTCGCGGTGGGTTTTCGGTTGGGCGTGGGCGGCATTCCCGGTGAACCCGACGGGAAACCCATTCCTGGGGCCATGGTGGGGGTAGAGAACATTTCCCTGGTTCCGGTGGATGCCACGTTTCAGGGGCCCAACGTGGTGAATGCGGCCGAGGTCAACCCTGCCCGTAAGCCTGCGGGCAAGAAGCCCGCGGTGAAGCAGCGTTCGGCTTGAACGTCTGTTCTGACGGTATTTCTCTCACGCCAGCGCCATGATCTGGTTCAGCACCGCTCGCACTTGCGCAAACGCGGCGTTGTTGAGCGTTTTCATGGGGTGAGGGCTGGCTTGGCGAGCCCGCCAGTCGAACGATTTGGGCTGGTGGCAAAGCACGTAGCTGGTCTTGCCGGCCTTGGCGCCATCGGCCAAGCCTGCCACCACCGCAAAGGGGTTGTCGGCGTTGTAGGCGGCCGTGGTCATGGGCAGGCCGATGACCAGCGAAGTGCGGTCATTGAACGCGCGGGGCGACAGCACCAGGAACGGGTGAATGTCCCGCATTTCCTGGCCCGCTTGCGGGTTGCAGTCGATCCAGATGACGCTTTGCCGGTCGGGCACCCAGGTGGCGGCCGCGCGGCGGGTCACCACCTTTCAGCCCCCAAGGGCGTGGCTGCCATGGCTTCGCCGCCGTGGCGGGCGGGGTCAAAGCGCTGAAGGCGTTCTTCCAGCGACAGGTCGGCCACGGGCAGTGGTTCGATGATCACCCGCCCCGCTTCCACCGACACGCGCACCTGCTGGTCGGCCTGCAAATGGGCTTCGCGCGCCACGGCCTGAGGCAGCCGCACGCCCAGGTTGTTGCCCCAGTGCTTGATGGACAGTACGGCTTCGGCCATGGTGAATTCCTTTTGTTTAAATAAAGTTTATACATTCTCGCAGTCCTCGCGCACCAGGTCAATGCCGCGGCCGCTGTAGGAATTTGCCTGACACGCTGCCAGCCGCCGCCCGACGCACCGAACAGCCGTTTTCCGATTCAAGGTTTAAAGGGGGAATTTCACAATCCATTTCAACGAATCAACGTTTTCTTGGCTGTGTTAGCCGGGACGCTGAAGCAACCACTGGAGTGTGAACATGACCACCGCAACCACCACCGAACAGCTGCTGGCCGATATCCGCGAAGCCAACCTGACCTACCTGATGCTGGCGCAGCAGCTGATCCGCGCCGACAAGGCCGAGGCGGTGTTCCGCCTGGGGGTGAGCGAAGAGTCCGCCGAGCTGATCGCCGCGCTGTCGCCGGCCCAGGTGATGAAGGTGGCCAGCACCAACACCCTGCTGTGCCGCTTCCGTGCCGAGGAGGACATGGTCTGGGGCCTGCTGACCAGCAGCCACGCCCCCAACCGCGTGGGCAACGACACCACCCAGCGCCTGCACGCCTCCATCCTGATGGCTGGCCGCCTGGCCGACGTCGCCGCCTGAACCCGGCACGCCCCACACCCCGAACCCCACCGAACCCCGCAGGAGCACCTTCATGGCCGCCGTCAAGAGCATCGTCAACGAAAGCAAGGACATCGAACGCGCCGTGGCGCTGATCGGCCTGGGCGCCCGCCTGCAGGTGCTGGAGAGCGAAACCAGCCTGTCGTACGAAAAGCTGCTGCGCCTGTACAAAGAAGTCGCGGGCAAGTCGCCCAGCAAGGGCCAGTTGCCGTTTTCCACCGACTGGTTCCTGAGCTGGCAGCCCAACATCCACTCGTCGCTGTACGCCAACATCGCCGAGTACCTCAACAAGACGGTGGCGCTGGAGCCGATCGACGTGGTGATGAAGGCCTTCAAGCTCTACGAAGAGCAGATGACCACCTGCGGCATCGAGCCCCTGCTGAGCTTCACCCGCGCCTGGCGCCTGAGCAAGTTCATGGACGCGGGCATGCTGGTGCGCACCAAGTGCACCTGCTGCGGCGGCCACTTCGTGACCGACCCGTACGAAAACGCCCGCCACTACGTGTGCGGCCTGTGCAAGCCGCCGGCCCGCGCGGGCAAGGGCAAGGCCGACGGGGGCCTGCGGCTCGAGTGATAGGTAGAAAAGTAATTTTTAACTGAATTTATATTCGTTCCCAAACTAAAGCTCCCTGCGGATGATTCGGTCCATCGAATCACCCACACGGAGCTTTCATGCTGTCTCGCCGCACTTTCCTTCCTGCCCTGGCCGCCGTGGCCAGCCTCGCCTCCCTGGACCCGTTGGCCCAGGCGCAAACCCCGCTCACGCTGCTCAACGTCTCGTACGACCCCACCCGCGAGCTGTACGTGGAGTACAACGCCGCCTTCGCCAGGCACTGGAAAGCCAAGACCGGCCAGGACGTGGTGATCAAGCAGTCGCACGGCGGCTCGGGCAAGCAGGCGCGCAGCATCATCGACGGGCTGGAGGCCGACGTGGCCACCCTGGCCCTGGCCGGTGACACCGACGCCCTGCACGTCCACGGTGGCTACATCCCCAAAGACTGGCAAAAGCGCCTGGCCCACAACAGCACGCCCTACACCTCCACCATCGTGCTGGTGGTGCGCGCCGGCAACCCCAAGAACATCAAAGACTGGGACGACCTGGTCCGCCCCGACATCAAGGTCATCACCCCCAACCCCAAGACCTCGGGCGGGGCGCGCTGGAACTACCTGGCCGCCTGGGAGTTTGCCAAGCGCAAGTACGGCAACGACGCCAAGGCCCAGGAGTTCGTGAAAAAGCTGTACGCCAACGTGCCCGTGCTCGACACCGGCGCGCGCGGCTCGTCCGTCACCTTCGCGCAGCGCAACCAGGGCGACGTGTTCCTGAGCTGGGAAAACGAGGCCTACCTGCTGGAAAAGGAGTTCGGCAACAAGGTCGATTTCGTCTACCCGTCGCTGTCCATCCTGGCCGAGCCGGCGGTGACGGTGGTGGACAAGAACGTGGACAAAAAGGGCACCCGTGCGGTGGCCGAGGAATACCTCAAGTTCCTGTACAGCGAAGAGGCGCAGGACCTCATCGGCAAGCACTTCTACCGCCCGCGCTCGGAAAAAGCGCAGGCCAAGTACGCCAAACAACTGCCCAAGCTCAACCTGTTCACCATCGACGAAGCGTTCGGCGGCTGGGACAAGGCGGCCAAGACGCACTTCGTGGACGGCGGCGTGTTTGACCAGATCTACACCAAGAAGTAAGACACACCGAACGACCATCAGGGAGGAGTTCACCATGTCCGTCTTGCTCGTCGCCGGCAGCCCGACCGACCATTCGCGTTCGTCGGCCCTGCTCGACCGGGTGCAGCAACGCCTGCGCGCGCGGCTGACCGAACGGCAACAGGCCATCCACCGGCTGCGCATCCGCGACCTGTCGCCCCAGGCCTTGCTGCTGGCCGATGGGGGCCACCCCAGCGTGGCGCGTGCCATCGACCAGGTGGCGGCGGCCCAGGCGCTGGTGATCGCCACCCCGGTCTACAAGGCCGCCTACAGCGGTGTGCTCAAGGTGTTCCTCGACATCCTGCCGCAGACCGCGTTCAAGGGCAAGGTGGTGTTGCCGCTGGCCACCGGCGGCAGCCCGCACCACATGCTGGCGCTGGACTACGCGCTTCGCCCGGTGCTGCAGTCGCTCGGGGCGCAGCACATCCTGCCCGGGGTGTACGCCACCGACGCGCAGATTCCCAAGACCGAGGACGGGCAGTACCAGATCGGCGACGAGATCGCCGCCCGCCTGGACGACGCCGTGCAGTTGCTGGTGCGCGAAGGGCTGCGCCACGCACCCTCGGCCGTGTTTGCGCCTGTGCCGTTTGCCGCAGTGCAGGTCAGTGTTTGAGTTTTTTCACAGGAGTTCACCCATGTCCATTCAAGCCATCAATGTGCGCAACCAGTTCAAAGGCAAAGTCAAGGAAATCATCCGTGGCGATGTGGTGTCGGAAATCGACGTCGAAACCCCGTGGGGCATCGTCACCTCGGTCATCACCACCCGTTCGGTGGACGCGCTGGCGTTGGAGATCGGCTCCGACGTGGCGGCGTTGGTGAAGTCGACCGAAGTGTCGCTCGCCAAGCTCTGATTCTTTTCTCTTTGTCCTCTGATGCGGCCCCGGTGGCCGCGTTGCTGTTGGTGCGAGCAGATCGATGAACTTTCAACAATTGCGCTCGGTGCGCGAAGCGGTGCGCTGCGGTTTCAACCTCACCGAAGTGGCACTGGCGCTGCACACGTCGCAGCCCGGCGTGAGTCGGCAGGTGCGGGAGCTGGAGGAGGAGCTGGGCGTGGAGCTGTTCGTGCGCTCCGGCAAGCGTTTGCTGGGCCTGACCACGGCAGGCAAGACCTTGCTGCCCATGGTGGAGCGGGTGCTGCAGGAAACCGACAACCTGCGCCGCGCTGGGCAAGACCTGCAGGGCCACGAGGAGGGGCGCCTGTCGATCGCGGCGACCCACTCCCAGGCCCGCTACGCCCTGCCACACGTGGTGAAGGACTTTCGCCAACGCTACCCGAAGGTGACGCTGCCGTGCTACCGCTGGACCCACAGCATCGTGTTGCCCAAGGCCCACCCGCTGCTGGCGCTGAGCCGACCGGTGACGCTGCACGACCTGGCGGCGTGGCCCATCATCACCTACGAAGTGGGGTACACCGGGCGTTCGCACATCGACCAGGCGTTTGCCGCGCAGGGCCTGCAACCCGACGTGGTGCTGACCGCCATGGACGCGGACGTGATCAAGACCTACGTGGAACTGGAGATGGGGGTGGGCATTGTGGCGTCGATCGCGCTGGACGATGAGCGCGACCGCCACCTGGGCGTACTGGACGCCGGCCACCTGTTCCCGGTCAACCTGACCCGTTTGGGCATTGCCCGCAGCCATTGGCTGCCGGGCTTTGCGTATGGGTTCATCGAGGCGTTCGTGCCCACGCTGACGCAGGAGGTGGTGCAACAGGCCCTGGCGCACGCCTGAGCCTGTTGCACCAAAGTGCCGTCAGGCGGCTTTGGCCTGTGGCACGGTGTGGCGGTTGACAGGCCGCTCCAGTCCCAGATTTTCGCGCAGCGTGCGGCCTTCGTACCGGGTGCGGAACAGACCGCGTCGTTGCAGTTCGGGCACCACCAGGTCCACAAACTCGTTGAGCGACTGTGGCAACACCGGTGGCATGACGTTGAAACCGTCGGCCGCGCCGTTCTCGAACCACTCCTGCATGCGGTCGGCGATGGTGGTGGGTGTGCCGATCACCACCCAGTGCCCGCGCGCGCCGGCCAGGTATTCGTACAGCTGGCGCACGGTGTAGCCCTCGCGCCGGGCCAGGGTGATGACCACGTGCAGGCGGCTGTCCAAGCCCTTGGGCAGGTCGGGGTAGTAAGGCGGAGGGGCATCCAGGTCCCATCGCGTCAAGTCCTCCTTGGGCCAAAACCGTTGCAGGGTGGCCAAGCCGACCGACGGGTGGATCAATGCTTGCAACTCGGCCCATTTGGCCTGCGCTTCCGCTTCGGTGCGGCCGATCACCGGCGAGATGCCGGGGAGGATGAGCAACTGTTCCGGCCGGCGGCCGTACTTGGCCATCCGGCCCTTGACGTCGCGGTAGAAAGCCTGCGCCTCGGCCAGGCTGGTCCAGGCGGTGAAGATGGCTTCGGCCGTGGCGGCAGCCAGTTCCTTGCCGTCTTCGGACGAGCCGGCCTGCACGATCACCGGGTGGCCCTGCGGCGACCGTTCCAGGTTCAACGGCCCCTGCACCTTGAAGTGCTTGCCCGTGTGGTTCAGAGCGTGCAGTTTGTGCGGGTCGAAGTACACGCCCGACGCCTTGTCGCGCCGCAGCGCATCGTCCTCCCAGCTGTCCCACAAGCCTTTGACCACGTCCACGAATTCGTGCGCCCGTTCGTAGCGGGTGGCGGGGTCCGGGTGGGCATCCAGGCCGAAGTTGCCGTGCACCCCCTGGGCGCTGGTCGTCACCACGTTCCAGGCCGCCCGGCCCTTGCTGATGTGGTCCAGCGAAGCGAACTTGCGGGCCAGCAGGTACGGGTCTTCGTAGGTGGTGGAGGCGGTGGCCACAAAGCCGATGTGCCGTGTCACCGCCGACAGCGCCGCCCACAGCGTGACCGGCTCGAAATGGGACATGCGGCCCTGGCGGCTGAAGGCTTCCTGGCTGCCGACAAATTCGATGCCAGGACTGTCGGCCACGAACACCTGGTCGAACAGGCCGCGCTCGGCCGTCTGGGCCAGTTCGATGTAGTGGTCGATGTTGACGCCCGCGTCGGCCTGCGCGCCAGGGTGGCGCCAGGCGGCGATGTGGTGGCCCGTGGCCATGATGAAGGCGCCAAGGCGCAGTTTGCGCGGCGTGGCCGCTGGGGGGCTGTGGAGCTCGTGTGTCATGGGTGTTGCTCTCGCTGGGGCGCGGCTCAGAATGCCTGGTCGGTGGTGATGGTGATGCGGTGCAGCTTGCGGTGCTGCGGGAAAAAGTCGCCCACGGCGTAGTGCTGGGTGGAGCGGTTGTCCCACACCGCCAGGGTGCCCGGGGCCCAGCGCAGGCGGGCCTGGAATTCGGGCACTTGGGCCAGCGCGAACAACTGGCCGAGCAGGGCATCGCTCTGGGTGCGGGGCAGGCCCTTGATGTGGCTGGTGAAGGTGCTGTTGACGTAAAGGATCTTTTTGCCGGTGACCGGGTGCACGCGCACCACCGGGTGTTCCACCGGTGGGTACTTGGCGCGTGCGGCCTTCAGTTCGTCGCCGCTGGCGTCTTTGCGCAGCAGGTACTCGGTCCAGCCGCTGATTTCCCAGGTGTGCACCGCCGTCAGCGTTTCGAGGTAGGCCTGGAAGGCGGCTGGCAGGCTTTCGTAAGCCTGGGTCAGGCTGGCCCAGAGCGTGTCACCGCCGCTGGCAGGAATCACCTGGGCGTACAGGCTGGTGCCCAGGGGCGGTTGCTCGCGCCAGGTGATGTCGGCGTGCCAGTTGTTCGATGCTTTGGGGCGTTCGGCCGTGCTTTCCACGATCTCGACTTCCGGGTGACCTTCCACCCGGGGGAAGAAGGCCTTGACTTCGGAGACGCCGCCGAAGGTGCGGGTGAAGTCGATGTGCTGCTGCGGGGTGAGGTGCTGGTCGCGGAAGAAGAGGACTTCGAACGCGGCCAGTGCTTGCTGCAATTCGGTTTGGGTTTCGCGGTCCAGCGGCTGGCGCAGGTCCAGGCCGTGGATCACCGCACCGATGCGGGGCGTATAGGGTTCGACCGCGAAGCGGGTGTAGGTGCGGGGCAGGTCGTTGAGCTTGGACATGTGAAAACTCCTGTGGGTGTGAACAAGGTTTTTCACTGTAGGCAGGCCCTGGCCGGGGGAGAACGAAGGGTTTCGCATGTGCACATGCGCCAAACATTTCCGTCTATGCAGCCTCGCATTCCTTCGTTCCTTGAAGGCGGTGCGGTGCCTACAGTGCCTGGCTTACCCAAGCACTTTTCAGGAGCCTTGCATGACACGCTGGTTGCGTACCCTGGCCTTTGTGGCCGCCGCTCTCCCTTTGTTCCACCCCGGGGCCGCAGGAGCCCAAACCCCGGAACCCCTGAAGGTCATCCGCATCGGTGTGGCCACCGGCGGTGTCGGCAGCGACCCCATCCGCCATGGCGGTACCACCACCGCGCTGGCCTACACCGACGGCGCTTTTGAAGACGAATTCCGCAAGGACGGGGTCGAGATCAAATGGGTCTTCTTCAAGGGCGCCGGCCCGGCCGTCAACGAAGCGCTGGTGAACAAACAATTGGACTTCGCCTGGCAGGGCGACCTGCCGGCCATCGTGCACCGAGCCAATGGCGTCAAGACCAAGATCATTGCCGGCAGTGGCGTGCGCACCGGCCTGTACCTGGCGGTGCGGCCCGATTCGGGCATCCAGACGCTGGCGGACCTCAAGGGCAAGCGCGTGGCGTTGTTCAAGGGCACCAACCTGCACCTGGCCGCATCCGCCGCGCTGGCGGCGCATGGCCTGAAGGAGCGCGACCTCAAGCTCATCAACCTGGACCTGGCCGGTGGCCGCACCGCGCTGGTCAACAAGGACGTGGACGCCATCTTCGACTACGTCGGCGCTTTCGACCTGCGCGACAAGGGCCTGGCGAAGATCGTCTGGTCGGCGGCGGCCGACAACTACAAGTTCACCCGACAGACCCACCTGCTGGTGACCGAGGACTTTGCCGCCAGGCACCCGCAGGCGGTGCAGCGCATCGTGACCACGCTGGTGAAGGTGGCGCACCGCTATTCGAACGAAGCCAACCGCGCCGACCTGTTCGCACGCTGGGGCAAGACCGAGTACCCGGAAAAGATCTGGCGCGAGGACTTCATCGGCCAGCCGCTGCGCGTGCGCCTGTCGCCGCTGCTCGACCCCTTCCTGGTCTCGCGCTACAAGGAAGCGGCCAAGGACGCCCACGCGCTCAAGCTCACGCGCAGCGTGCCCGAGATCGACAGTTGGTTCGACCGCCGCTACCTGAACGCCGCGCTCAAGGAACTCAAGCTCGAAACCTACTGGCCGGTGTACGGGCCCGATGGCCAGCTGGCGAACTGACAGCACGAACCGAAGGGAGCCACGATCATGTCCTCATCCCTTGGCGTGACCACGTCGCTGCCGCCACCGCTGCCTGCGGCGCCCGCGCAGCGTGCCCAGGGCCCGCGCTGGCACCCGCCGCTGCAGTGGCTGTGGGCTTGGCCCTTTCCGCTGGCGGTGTTGCTGTTGTGGCACCTGTCTTCGGCGATGGGTTGGACGCCCGAGCAGGTGCTGCCGCCACCGGCCCAGGTGTTCCGCACCTTTGCAGACATGGTGGCCAGCGGCGAAATCTGGAGCAACCTCACGATCAGCCTGGCACGCGTTTTCACCGGTTTCGGCATCGGTCTGCTGGCCGGGCTGGTGCTGGGCACAGCCATGGGGCTGTCACCGACGGTGCGTGGCTACTGCTACCCGTTGTTCAAGGCCTTCGCCCAGGTGCCAGTGATCGGCTGGTTGCCGCTGCTGATGCTGCTGGTGGGCATTGACGAGGCGCTGAAGTTCCTGCTGATCGCCAAGGCCACCCTGGTGCCGGTGACACTCAACACCTGCCAGGGCATCCAGGGCGTGCCCAACCGCTTCATCGAAGTGGCCAAGGTCTACGGCTTCACGCGCTGGCAGATGTTGACCCGGGTGGTGTTTCCGGCCGCCACAGCGCCGATCTGGAACGGCGTGCGGTACGGCCTCACCCATGCCTGGCTCGCGCTGGTGGTGGTGGAACTGCTGGCCTCGTCCGAGGGCATCGGTTTCCTGATCGTCTACGGCCGTCAGCTGTTCCAGCTCGACGTGGTACTGGCGGCGGTGCTGGCCGTGGGCATTGTCGGCTTTGCCATCGACAAGCTGCTGTCGCTGACCGAAGTCTGGCTGCTGCGCTGGCGCAAGCCGGGTTTTTGAAGGAGGGTTTGCATGTCACGAGAAAAAAGCACTTGGGTGGTGCCGCCGGCGCTGCGCGGCTGGGTGCTGCCGCTGCTGATCCTGGTGGTGTGGTGGTGGGCGGTGGCGTCGGGGTGGTCCACCTCGCCACTGCTGGTTTCGCCCGCGGCGGTGTGGGAGCGCGCGGTGCAACAGGTCACCAGCGGTGAGCTCTGGACGGCCCTGTCGGCCAGCCTGTGGCGCAACGCCCGGGGCTTTGCCTTGGGGGCCAGCCTGGGCCTGGCGTTCGGCGTGTTGCTGGGCTGGTCGCGCTGGGCCGACCGCCTGGTCGGTCCGTCCTTCCACACTCTCAAGCAGATCTCGCTGTTCGCCTGGATCCCGATCCTGTCGATGTGGTTCGGTCTGGGCGATGGCGCCAAGGTGGCCTTCATCGCCATGGCCGCGTTCTTTCCGATGGTGCTCAACACCTTCGAAGGGCTGCGCAGCGTGCCGCGCGAATACATCGAGGTGGGGCGCGTCTATGGCTTCGGCCTGTGGCAGCAGCTGACCCGCGTGATCGCCCCCTCGGCCGCCCCCTCGGTCTTCACCGGCGTGCAACTGGCGCTGATCTACAGCTGGCTGGCCACCTTGGGTGGTGAGTACCTCATGGCATCCGGCAAAGGCATTGGCAACACCCTGATCGACGGCCGCGAGCACTTCTGGATGGACCTGGTGCTGTTCGGTGTGGTCGTGATTGGCCTCGTGGGCTATGCCCTCAATGCCCTGACTTCTGCACTTGAGCGCCGGCTGCTGGCCTGGCGCGACCGCACCGTTGGCCGTTACTGATTTTTCTGGAGAAGCACACCATGGCACACGCCGGCACCCTCGACATCCGGGGGCTTAACAAACAGTACGAGGTCAAGGGGCAGCCCCTGCCGGTGCTGCAGGACATCCACCTCACCATCGCACCGGGCGAGTTCGTCAGCATCGTCGGCACCAGCGGCTGCGGCAAGTCCACGCTGCTGCGCCTAGTCATTGGTCTGGAAGAGGGCTATGAAGGCGAGATCCTGCTCGACGGGGCGCGCATCCAGGGCACGAACCTCAACCGTGGCATTGTGTTCCAGGAGCACCGCCTGTTTCCTTGGCTGACGGTGGAAAAGAACATTGCGCTCGGCCTGCTCAACGCCGACCTGACCGAAGGCCAGCAGCGCGAGACCATCCGCGAGCACATCGAACTGGTGGGCCTCAAGGGCTTCGAAAAGGCCTATCCGCACCAGCTCTCGGGCGGCATGTCACAGCGCGTGGCCATTGCCCGTGCATTGGTGAACCGGCCCGACATCCTGCTACTGGACGAGCCGTTCGGCGCGCTGGACGCCATGACCCGCGCCCACCTGCAGCAGGAGCTGCACCGCATCTGGCAGACCGAGGGGATCACGATGATCCTGGTCACGCACGACGTGGAAGAAGCGGTCTACCTGGGCGACAAGGTGGTGGTCATGGAGCCGCGCCCCGGTCGTATTCGCCGCACGGTGCCGGTGCCGCTGGCGCACCCACGCGACCGCGCCAACCCCGAATTCGCGTTCATCCGCAACGCCGTGTTGGGCGAGCTGGGGGAGCCTGGCGGCGCCGCGTTGGCCGAGCCGCCATGGCGGCCCGTGAGGCCCGACCCAGCCTGGAATATTGGCCGCTGGCAGTTTGCGGTGTGAGCCCTGCTGCCCAGCCCAGGGCATGTTCATTCCTTGCATAAGCAACTGCAAAAACAACGCTTCACGCGGTGAGCAGGCCTTTGGACAATGCATTCAACGCCAACCGGAACCCCACCATGACCACTTTGCGCCTGGGCGACACCGCCCCCGACTTTGTCCAGCAATCCACCCACGGGCCGATCCATTTTCACGAATGGGCCGGCTCGCACTGGGTGGTGCTGTTTTCGCACCCGGCCGATTTCACGCCGGTTTGCACCACCGAACTCGGCAAGACGGCAGCGCTCTCGGGCGAGTTTGCACGCCGCCAGGTCAAACCCATCGCGGTGAGCGTGGACCCCCTCGAATCTCACGACCGTTGGGTGCTGGACATCAACGACACGCAGCAGGTCACGGTGGATTTCCCGATCCTTGCCGATGCCGACCGTCAGGTGGCCACGCTGTATGACATGATCCACCCCAAGGCGTTGGCCACCGCCACGGTGCGCAGCGTGTTCGTCATCGATCCCCAAAAAGTCATCCGCGCCACGTTGACCTACCCGGCCAGTACCGGGCGCAACTTTGACGAAATCCTTCGGCTCATCGACTCGCTGCAGCTTACTGACAGCCACAAGGTGGCCACGCCGGCCAATTGGCAGCAGGGGCAGGACGTGGTCATCGTCCCCAGCTTGCAAGACCCCGAGGAAATTGCCCAGCGTTTTCCCCAAGGCTACCGGGCAGTGCGCCCCTACCTGCGGCTGACGCCGCAACCCAACCGTTGAAGGCGGGGGCCATGGACCAGCCCACCGTCGTCATCGTGCCCGGTTGGCGGGACTCCGGCCCTGGCCACTGGCAAACGCTGTGGGCCGAGGCCATACCGGGTGCGCGGCGGGTGGTGCAGGACAACTGGGTGTCGCCCTTGCGCCAGGCCTGGGTGCAGCGTTTGCGCGAAACGATCGAGGCGGTGGATGGGCCGGTGGTGCTGGTGGCGCACAGCCTGGGCTGTATCGCGGTTGCACACCTGCCAGCTGAAGTGCACCCTCGGATCCACGCCGCCCTGCTGGTGGCGCCGGCCGACCCCGAGCGCCGGGGTGTGCTGGCCGATTTCGCGCCTGTGCCCTATCACCGTCAGCCGTACCCCAGCATCCTGGTGGCCAGCAGCAACGACCCGTATTGCCCTGTTCGACTGGCTGGTGCTTACGCCCGCGCCTGGGGCAGCGAGTTCGTGCGCCTGAACGACGCCGGACACATCAACATCGAATCCGGACACGGCCCCTGGCCGCTTGGGCGTGCCCTCCTGGCGTCCTTGCAGCAGCAGCCGCGCCATGCCATTTCCGATGCGACGGTCAATTCGGCGGCTCTTAATTCGTTTTCTGAATAAGAAAACAAAAACAAAGTAGTTCCTGGATTGAAGATGGGCTCGCAGAATCGGGGCCATCTTTCCTTTTTCTGCCTGCCTCGCCATGAAATCCTCTCTCCGCCACGCGCTGGCCATCATCGCGCTCACCGCTTCCAGCTGGGCCAGTGCCCAGACCTCGCTGCTCAACGTGTCGTACGACGTGTCGCGCGAGTTCTACAAGGAACTCAACGCCGCTTACGTGGCCTACGTCAAGAAAAACACTGGCAAGGATGTGAAGATCGATCAGTCGCATGCAGGGTCGAGTGCCCAGGCGCGCGCCGTGGCCGACGGCCTGGAAGCCGATGTGGTGACCTTCAACACCACCACCGACGTGGACTTCCTGGCCGACCGGGGTGTGGTCGCCAAGGACTGGCGCCAGAAATTCCCGCACAACGCTGCGCCCACCACCTCCACCATGCTGTTCCTGGTGCGCAACGGCAACCCCAAGAACATCAAGGACTGGGACGACCTGATCAAGCCCGGCGTGCAGGTGGTGGTGGTCAACCCCAAGACCGGCGGCAACGGCCGCATGGCCTACCTGGCCGCCTGGGGCTACGTGCGCAGCAAGGGCGGCAGCGACGCCGACGCGTTGGACTTCGTGAGCAAGCTGTACAAGAACGTGCCGGTGCTGGCGCGCGGCGGCCGTGACGCCACCGGCATCTTCCTGCAGCGTAACATTGGCGACGTGCTGGTGACCTTCGAGTCCGAAGTGGTGTCGGTGGACAACGAATTCGGCAAGGGCCGTGTGGACGCCATCCACCCCAGCGCCTCCATCGTGGCCGAAAACCCGATCGCCATCGTCGAGCGCACCGTGGCCAAGAAGGGCACCGCGGCCGACGCCAAGGCCTACCTCGACTTCCTCTACAGCCCCGAAGGCCAGGAAATCGCCGCCAAGCACAACATCCGCCCGCGCAACGAGGCGGTGCTCAAGAAGTACGCGGCCGCGTTCAAGCCCATCAAGTTCTTCACGGTGGAGCAGTACTTCGGCTCGCTGGCCGAAGCGCAGAAGGTGCACTTCAACGACGGCGGTCAGTTCGACAAGCTGTACACCACGAAGTAAAGCCGGCCTGCCATGACCTCTGCCACGCTGTCCGCTGGGGTGGCTGGTGCGGACGGCGCGCGGCGCCCCAAGCGCCGCACCGTGCTGCCCGGCTTCAACCTCACCCTGGGCTACACCCTGCTGTACCTCAGCCTGATCGTGCTGATCCCGCTGTCGGCGCTGGTGTTCAAGACGCTGTCGCTCACCTGGCCGCAGTTCTGGGAAGCCGTCACCTCGCCGCGCGTGCTGGCGTCGTACCGGCTGACCTTTGGCGCCTCGCTGATCGCCGCGCTGGTGAACGTGGTGTTCGGCCTGCTGGTGGCCTGGGTGCTGGTGCGCTACCCCTTCCCCGGCAAGAAGTTCGTGGACGCGTTGGTGGACCTGCCTTTCGCCCTGCCCACCGCCGTGGCCGGCATTTCGCTGACCGCGCTGCTGGCCGGCAACGGCTGGATCGGCCAGTTCCTGGAGCCGCACGGCATCCAGCTCGCCTTCAACCCCAACGGCGTGGTGATCGCGCTCATCTTCATCGGCCTGCCGTTCGTGGTGCGCACGGTGCAGCCCGTGCTGGAAGACGCTGAAAAGGAGCTGGAGGAAGCCGCGACCTGCCTGGGCGCCACCCGCTGGCAGACCTTCACGAAAGTGATTTTTCCCAGCATCGCGCCCGCGCTGCTGACCGGTTTTGCCATGGCCTTTGCCCGCGCGGTGGGCGAGTACGGCTCGGTCATCTTCATCGCCGGCAACATGCCCATGATCTCTGAAATCACGCCGCTCATCATCATCGGCAAGCTGGAGCAGTACGACTACGCCGGTGCCACCGCGGTGGCCACCGTCATGCTGGTCATTTCCTTCATCCTGCTGCTGGTCATCAACGGCCTGCAAACCTGGCAGCGCAAACGTTCGGCGGGGAACACGCAATGAGCCAGGCCACCGTTCGAAGCGTCCAGCGCGGCACCACCGAGGCCGCCTGGGTGCGTTACACCCTCACCGGCGTGGCGCTGGTGTTCATGTTCCTGTTCCTGGTGCTGCCGCTCGCGGCGGTGTTCACCGAAGCACTGCGCAAGGGCTTCGAGGCCTACTGGGAAGCGCTGAAGGAGCCCGACGCCTGGTCGGCCATCCGCCTCACGCTGCTGACCGCCGCCGTCGCGGTGCCGCTGAACCTGGTGTTCGGTATCGCCGCCGCCTGGTGCATCGCCAAGTACGAGTTCAAGGGCAAGTCCTTCCTCACCACGCTGATCGACCTGCCGTTCTCGGTGTCGCCGGTGGTGGCGGGCCTGATCTACGTGCTGGTGTTCGGCGCGCAGGGCTGGCTGGGCCCGTGGCTGATGGCGAACGACATCAAGATCGTGTTCGCCGTGCCCGGCATCATCCTGGCCACCATCTTCGTGACCTTTCCCTTCATCGCGCGCGAGCTGATCCCGCTGATGCAGGCCCAGGGCAACGAGGAGGAGCAGGCCGCCATCGTGCTGGGCGCCACCGGCTGGCAGACCTTCTGGCGCGTGACGCTGCCCAACATCAAGTGGGGCCTGATCTACGGCGTGATCCTGTGCAACGCGCGCGCCATGGGCGAGTTCGGCGCGGTCAGCGTGGTGTCGGGCCACATCCGTGGCCAGACCAACACCATGCCGCTGCACGTGGAGGTGCTGTACAACGAATACCAGTCGGTGGCCGCGTTTGCCGTGGCCTCGCTGCTGGCTTTGCTGGCGCTGGTGACGCTGGCCATCAAGTCCGTGGCCGAGTGGCGCATGGAACGTGAAATGAAGGCCCTGGCCGAATTGCCGCCCGAGCGGCCGAAAGAGTGACCATGAGCATCGAGATCCGCAACGTCAACAAGCACTTTGGCAACTTCCACGCGCTCAAAGGCGTCAACCTCGACATCGCCTCGGGCGAACTGCTGGCGCTGCTGGGCCCGTCGGGCTGCGGCAAGACCACGCTGCTGCGCATCATCGCGGGGCTGGAAACGCCGGACACCGGCAGCATCCTGTTCAGCGGCGAGGACACCACCGACGTGCACGTGCGCGAACGCAACGTGGGCTTCGTGTTCCAGCACTACGCGCTGTTCCGCCACATGAGCGTGTTCGAGAACGTGGCCTTCGGCCTGCGCGTGAAGCCGCGCGGCGAGCGGCCCAGCGAGGTGCAGATCAAGCAGAAGGTGACCGACCTGCTCAAGCTCGTGCAGCTGGACTGGCTGGCCGACCGCTACCCGGCGCAACTCTCGGGCGGGCAGCGCCAGCGCATTGCCCTGGCGCGCGCGCTGGCGGTGGAGCCCAAGGTGCTGCTGCTCGACGAGCCCTTCGGCGCGCTGGACGCCAAGGTGCGCAAGGAGCTGCGCCGCTGGCTGCGCCGCCTGCACGACGAACTGCACGTCACGTCCATCTTCGTGACGCACGACCAGGAAGAGGCGCTGGAAGTGGCCGACCGCGTGGTGCTGATGAACCAGGGCGTGGTGGAGCAAGTGGGCACCCCGCAGGACGTGTGGGACCACCCGGCCAGCCCCTTCGTGTACGGCTTCCTGGGCGACGTGAACCTGTTCCATGGCCGTGCGCACGAGGGCCAGTTGCACCTGGACGGCGTGGCCATCGACTCCCCCGAGCACGCCCAGGCGCGCGACGCCAAGGCCTTTGCCTACGTGCGCCCGCACGACCTGGAGGTGGAGCGCTACACCCCCGGCGCGGTGGGCATCGTGGCCGAGTTGCAGCGCGCCATCGTGGTGGGCCCGATCGCCCGGCTGGAGCTGTGGCCCGAAGACCCGCAGCAGCCCGACGGGCACGACCCGCTGATCGAGGCGCAGATCTCGGCCGAACGCTTCCGCGAACTGGGCTTCAAGGAGGGTGACAAGCTGGTGGTGTCGCCCAGGAAGGCGCGCGTGTTCCTGCAGCCGCAGGCCAGCTGATCGGGGGCGCCGTCCGCGGCCGTGGCGCAGGGGCCGCTAACATACGGGCCCATGTCCGTTGCCCCGTCGCCCCTCGAGGCCCGCATCGCGGCCTTTCGCCAGCTCGGCCGCATGCAGGCCGGGTCGCTCATCATCACCGTGTTTGGCGACACGGTGTTGCCGCGCGGCGGGCGCATCTGGCTGGGCAGCCTGATCCAGCTGCTGGAGCCGCTGGGCCTGAACGAGCGGCTGGTGCGCACCTCGGTGTTCCGGCTGGTGAAGGACGAGTGGCTCGCGTCCGAGGCGCAGGGCCGCCGCACCGATTACCGCCTGACCACCGCCGGCCAGCGCCGCTTCGAGGAGGCGTCGCGCCAGATCTACGCCGCCGAAACCGCCCCCTGGGACCGCCGCTGGCGCCTGGTGCTGGTGGTGGGCGAGCTGGACGCGCGGGCGCGCGAAAAGCTGCGCCGGGCCCTGTTCTGGCAGGGCTTTGGCGACCTGGGCGCCGGCAGTTTCATCCACCCCAGCGCCGACCTGCGGCAGGTGTTCGACGCGCTGGCCACCGATGGCATGTCGGCCCTGTTGCCCGCCCTCATGCCGCTGTTGGCGGCGAACCCGCGGCTGGCGGCCTCGGCCAATGACAGCGACATGGTGCGCCGGGCCTGGAACCTGGCCGACCTGGCCAGCGGGTACCAGGCTTTCGTGCAGCGGTATGCCCCGGTGCTCGATGCATTGCAGCGCACCGACGCGGACCACCCTGACGACCTGGCGTGGCAGGTGCGCCTGCTGCTGATCCACGACTTCCGCCGGCTGCTGCTGCGCGACCCCGAGCTGCCCGACGTGCTGCTGCCGCGCGACTGGCCGGGCCACCAGGCCCGCGCCCTGTGCAAGGACCTCTATTGCCGCCTGCTCGAACCTTCGGAGCGCCATCTGGACGCGACCCTGCGTCTGGCCAGTGGCGACACACCCACCGCCACGCCCTGGCTGCTGGAGCGGTTCCGCCACGCCGACCCGCTGGTCGCGGTGCCTTGACCGGTTGACCCGTTGCCCCGTTGCGTGACAGCAACCCGGGCCATTTGGTTATTTTTTGTATCTGAATGCCGTGGGGCCCCGCGCCCTGCATGGGTGCGGCTGCGCTGGTGAAACGCTGGTGAAATCCAGGGAAAACCCGGAGTTTACATCGGCTGCGCTTTTCAGTGATACTAAACAAGTTTTTTAGAAAACAATTTTGTATCGCTTTTAGGCCCGCTTTCGCCCATGTCACATCCCTTGCTTGACCAACACCGCGCCACCCTGGACGGCGCCCTTAACGCCATCGCCACCCGCGGCTACTGGTCGCCCTACAGCGAAATGCCCAGCCCCAAGGTCTATGGCGAAACGGCGGCGGCCGACGGCAAGGGGGCCTTCGAGGCCCACCTCGGGAAAAACTTTGAGCTGAACCAGCCCGCCCAGACGGGCTGGGGCGGGCGCGAAGCATCGCCGTATGGCGTGGCGCTGGATGTGCGTTACCCCGTCTGCGACCCCGATGCGCTGGTCGTCGCGGGCCAGGCCGCCATGAAGGGCTGGCAGGCGGTGGGCGCTGAAGGCCGCACCGGCATCTGCCTGGAAATCCTGCACCGGCTGCACAAGCAGAGCTTCGAGATGGGCCACGCGGTCATGATGACCACCGGCCAGGGCTGGATGATGGCCTTCCAGGCCGGCGCCGCCCACGCGCTCGACCGGGGCCTGGAGGCTGTGGCCTACGCCTGGCGCGAGCAGAGCTTTGTGCCGGCCGAAACGGTGTGGGAAAAGCCGCAGGGCAAAAACCCCGCGCTGGTCATGAAGAAGCACTACGAGATCGTGGGCCGCGGCGTCGGCCTGGTGATCGGCTGCGGCACCTTCCCCACCTGGAACACCTACCCCGGCCTGTTCGCCGCGCTGGCCACCGGCAACGCGGTCATCGTCAAGCCGCACAGCAACGCCATCCTGCCGGCGGCCATCACGGTGCGCACCATCCGCGCGGTGCTGGCCGAAAACGGCATCGACCCCAATCTGGTCACGCTGTGCGTGGCCGAGCAGCGCAGCGCCACCCAGGCCCTGGCCACGCACCCGGGCGTCAAGTCGGTGGACTTCACCGGCAGCAACGTGTTCGGCCAGTGGCTGCTGGAGCACTGCAAGCAGGCGCAGGTGTACGCCGAGCTGGCGGGCGTGAACAACATCGTCATCGAATCCACCGACGCCTACAAGGCCATGCTGGGCAACCTCGCGTTCACCCTGTCGCTGTACTCGGGCCAGATGTGCACCACCTCGCAGGCACTCATCGTGCCGGCCGGCGGCATCGACACCGACGAGGGCCACAAGTCGTTCGACGACGTCTGTGCCGACCTGGCCGCCGCCGTGCAGAAATTCCTGGGCAAGCCCGAAGTGGCCTGCGCGGTGCTGGGCGCCATCCAGAGCAGCGCCACCGCCGAGCGCGTGGACCTGGCCAACAGCGGCCAGTTGGGCCGCGTGGTGCTGGCCTCGCAGAAGCTGGCCAACCCCGAATTCCCGGGCGCCGACGTGCGCACCCCGGTGCTGCTGGCGGTGGACGCCGCCGACGAAGCGGCCTACATGGAAGAGCGTTTCGGCCCCATCAGCTTCCTCGTCAAGGCAGCGGATGCACAAGCGGCCATCGCCCTGTCGGAGCGCATCGTCAGCACCCACGGCGCGCTGACCGTCGGCCTGTATTCCACTAAACCCGAGGTGATCGACGCCATGACCGAAGCCAGCTGGCGCGGCAAGGTGGCGCTGTCCATCAACCTGACCGGCGGCGTGTTCGTGAACCAGTCGGCCGCGTTTTCCGACTTCCACGGCACCGGTGGC
>Ga0208242_100203_pt1 | contig 68592 bp, 68 predicted proteins | sample SubbioAug_CSW13A_FD_184825 | JGI IMG/M metagenome (GOLD analysis project Ga0208242, IMG submission 184825) | Serpentinite rock and fluid subsurface biosphere microbial communities from McLaughlin Reserve, California, USA - CR12Aug_CSW13A (SPAdes) | ecosystem: Environmental > Terrestrial > Deep... | reverse complement strand
TATTCATGTAACTCAACATGTCCTTTCTGCCTCCTTGTAGTCTACAAGAAGGATAATACAAAATAAGTGGTCCTTTTTTCAACTGCAACTTGCAGAAAAATGGACCACTTTTAATGTACTATAAACATTTGATGATGTTATTCTTGTTTAAAGTCATTTATAGCTTTTCAGTAAATCATTATTGTGGTGATGCTAATGATTCATAAATTCAATGACCAACACATCCATTTACTAATTAGTGCATTTCAAAATGATCCAATGTTTATCAAACTTTTCAAAGGTTCACATAAACATCGTCAAATGAGAGCCTTCTTCAAGTTCGTTTTTATTAGAAATCAACTTATGAATGGATTATATCTTACAGATTCTAGTGATAATCCAAGCTACGTAGCGTTTATCGAAACACCTAAAAATAAACAGAATTACACCTTTAGTAAAAAAGTCCGACTTTTATTAGAAATGCTAAGATTAGTTCTATATATTCCAATGAAAAGCTTAAATTACTTATCACAATATGATTCTGTAACATCAAAACAAAGACCAAGTGAATACCACTATTATCTTACGATGATTGGTGTTTCTTCAAAAAAACAAGGACAAGGGATTGGTAAGCAAGTAATAGATCAAATACATCAAATTGCTATTAATAACTTAGATAATCCTATGATTTGCTTAGATACAAAAAACGAGAAAAATGTTTCCTATTATGAACATTTGGGTTATAAATTAACCAATCAAGTAGAAGTCTCTAAACTTACAATCTATTTTATGCAATGGAGGAAGTTATAAGGGAAAACTTATGATTAGTTATAGAATTAGACTACTTTAACTAGGCATCTAGTTTCTTTAATTCGTATCTTACAAAGAATAAACAAGCAAGTGCACCGGTGACGGTAGTTGTTACAATTGCCCACCAAATTCCAACAAGTCCCCAACCAAATATTACACCAAACAAATTGAACAACAAAACAGGCATTAAGATTTGTCGATAAATTCCTATCCAAATAGCGTAATGTGGTTTTCTTATGGCTTGTAATATGGAAAGTCCAATATTTAAGATGATATATGCATTAAATGCTAAAAACTCAATTCTTAAATATCGTGCGCCTTCAAAGATTACACGAGGATCATTATTAAATATCCCAATGAGAAATGAAGCTAATGGAAAGATAATAATCATTCCTATAGTCATGATCAATACCCCGATTTTTATACTTTCATTGTAGGTTTTTCGAATACGATCATAATTATTGGCACCAAAATTTTGTCCAGCAATGGTAAGTGCGGCTGTATTCAAACCTAATGCGGGCAATAATGCAAGTTGTTCTATTCGCATAGCAACACCATATCCAGCTATCGCAAAATCATCTCCAAATTGGTAAATGAAATAATTGATGACAAAGATACCAAATGCTATGGTAAGCATATTTAGTGAAGCAGGAAGACCTTGAGACAAGATATCAAATTGTGCTTTGAGTTTATAATACTTGATAGAAAATGATTCGTAAGAAATATTCAGTATTTTTTTACATTGGTAAAGTAGATAAATGCTACCAAATATCTGTACAACAATCGTAGCGAGTGCTACACCAAATGTTCCCATCCTTGGAAGTCCAAAATATCCAAAAATGAAAAGTGGGTTTAAGACTAAGTTCATAAAGAAACCAATGATTAAAAAATTGCGATATGGTTTGGTTACACCACGTGATGATAACAGAGCATTTAATCCGAAATTGAGTCCAAAGAATACTGCTCCTGCATATATGGCTTGAACATAAATTGCACCTTGATTCAACGTCTCTCCTCGTGCTCCTAAGGCATATAAGAGTGAAGGAGACACAATATATCCCGCAATAGAAACAATAAGACTAATAATCATGATTAATAACATGCCACTTGCGGTCAATATCTTTGTTTCACTAACATCTTTTTTACCTGAAGAAATTGATAAAAGTACTGAAAGTCCAGTACTTACTCCTGAGATAATTGCAATTAACATGAAAAATACAGCAAATGATAAAGACATCCCTGCAAGTGCTTCTGTACTAAGCTGACCTGCATAAAATGTATCTACTACATTAAACATGGTATTAAAGAAGAATCCAACGCTCACAGGAACTGCCATAGTGATTAATTGTTTCTTAAGATCTCCTTGAGTATAGTCATCTAACAACATAGGATTTACCACCTTTTTATGATATTTTTCCTTTAACATCAGTTAAAAACTCTCAAACAACTTGAATAAATATTTAACTTTAAAGAATTTCGTGTATTTTAATCATTTTAACACTTATACAAGAATCACTTGTGATATATGACCATGAAGCATTAACATTTATAACTAAACAAAATGAGCAGATGATTTGCTAGATAACTTAACATCACTTAAACCAAAACCTTATATTTAAGAGTTTAGTTACTACACAAGTCTAAAGCAGGTTAATGTGCATCAAAATCAATATTAGATTTAATTAGTAAGTGGGTTGTAAAATGTAATAAAATACTTCACAATGGTATTAATTGGAATAATGTGACCATAAAACAAAGGACCGTTTACTAGAAGATCATAAGTAAACAAGGTGATATAATGGATATGAAAGCAAAAGTATTACAAACATTAAGAAGTGATAGAGACACCATTGTGGAAAATATTGTGGGTAGTCAAGTATCAACTGGGAAATTTTCGAATGTTCAAAGACAAGCTTCTATTAGAGATGCAAAATATAATATTGACTATCTTGCGAGTGCTATAGAGATTGATAGTAAGGCAAATTTCAATGCATATGTCATATGGCTTAGAGATATACTAAGAACTTACAATCTTGAAGACAAGATGCTTGTTGATCATCTCAATAGTTTGCTTGACTATGTAGTATCTCGATATTCTGAGGAATTTGGTCATGTGATTGAACCATACATTACTGAAGGTATTTCGAGTATTCAAAATGGAAAAGGTGAAGAGTTTTCGTATTTAGATTCAAGTGAAGAATTTTTACCACTCGCATATTCTTACTTTAACGCATTAATTGAAATGGATAAAAATAAAGCCGTTAGATTGATATTAGATATTGTTGAGAAGGACGAAGTCTCTATTAAAGACTTATATTTGCATGTTTTTACTAATGTTTTATATGAGATTGGTCGCTACTGGGCAATGAGAAAAATTACGGTAGGACAAGAACATTTCGCAACTGCGGTTACTGTTTATACAATGTCATTACTGTATGATAAGATTTTTAGAATTGAAAAGAAAGATTATAAAATGATTGGAGTATGTGTAGGTGATGAACTACATGAGATTGGCATAAGAATGGTATGTGATATTTTTGAACTAAGCAAATGGGATACGTATTATTTAGGAGCGAATGTCCCTAACGAAAGTGTTCTAAGTGAACTTAGAAGAGTTAATCCTGATATTTTAGCTATATCTGTAACTCTAGCAAACAAAGTACCAGCGTGTATTGAGTTAATTAGTTTAATAAAAAGAGAATACCCTAACATCAAAATCATTGTAGGTGGACGACCTTTTAACACTGACAATGAACTATGGAAAACAGTAGGTGCAGATGGGTATAGTGTCGATGCGAACGATGCTGTAGAAACTGCTAAGCGATTGGTGGGGGATTTACATGGATGATCAAATTTTTAAAAACGTCTTTTTATATATTTGCGATAAAGAAGGCCACATTAAAACAGTTGTTAACTCAATAATTGAAAATCAAACTATAGAAATAGATGAAAAAATATATGATCGTGTATTACCAGATGGTGAGGCACTTTGGAATTCTCATATTATTAACTCCAAGAGAGAAGATAATGTGCACTGGAAAGGTTTTCTAACGTGTTTAGGAGAAGAACCATATGCTTGTTATTTTGCTAGACTGAGTGAAAATCAAATAATGGTTTTAGGAATGAAGAATGAAATTCAACGATATTTATATGAAGAAATGCTAAAAATAAACGGTAAACTGACTAATAAAGTTAGAGGATTATATAAAGAGAAGACTATAATTAAGGAAAATGAGTATGAAGAAATTTCAAAAATGAATAATGAACTTTCAAATGCAAGAAGAGAATTAGTCAAGAATAACTATAAACTTGAAGAACTGAATCAAAAGTTAGAACAATTAACTATTAAAGATTTTTTAACCGATTTATATAATCGACGACATTTTTATTCATTTTCACGTGATGTTGCCAATAGAGCAAAGCGATTGGGCTATGCTTGTTGCTTAATTATGATTGACATAAATGGGTTTAAAAGCACCAATGATAATTTTGGCCATGATGTTGGTGATTCTCTTTTAGTTCACCTTTCAATGTGCATGAAAAACACATTTAGACATGGGCAAGATACTATATTTAGATTTGGGGGCGATGAATTTTTAGTTTTGCTTGAAGCTTCAAACTATAATGATTCTTTGGCGGCGATGAAACGATTAAATCAACTGTACGAACAAGACTCAAAAGGAACTTCTTTAGCAGCAGGTATTGTTGAAATAAAGCATGACGAAATCCAGGAAAATTTTGATGAGTTCATTAAAAAAGCAGATGAATTAATGTATCTAGAAAAAAAGAATGCGAGAGATTAGCATTAAGTATTGCTTATTTTGAATGGAATTAATATTAGATCTTTAATCATTTCAACTTAACACAAAACAACTATAAGACAATTTTGCTTGTAAATATTGATACAAGGTTTTGTGAATGTTCTATTGAAAAACATTTAAAATCTTTTTGAGTACCTTCTTTTTCACATAACTCATAAAATTATTCAATAATGTTTCATTTGAAATGTTTTTCCCCGGCGTTTTAGGTGTATTATTATATTAATAAGTTTAATTGTTAGGACGAACAAAAACTGAAAGAGGGGAAAATATGTCATTAAGCCCATATGAGTACAAGAGTATTGTAGAGACAGCACCTAACCTAATATGGAGATCAGGTCTTGATGCAAAGTGTTATTATTTTAATAAAACATGGCTCGATTTTACGGGTCGATCTTTTGAACAAGAATTTGGTGATGGATGGGCAGAAGGCGTGCATCCCGATGATTTAGATCGATGCATAAGCATATATTTAGAAAGCTTTAATAAAAGAATCCGATTTGAAATGGAATATCGATTACGTCGTCATGATGGTGAGTGGAGATGGATTAATGACATTGGTGTGCCTGCGATTGATGAAAATGGCGACTTCAGTGGTTTTATAGGAAGTTGCTTAGATGTTACTGAAAGAGTCGTAGGGTTCTTGCTAAAAGAAATGGCTCAAAAAGATGGATTGACAGAAACTCTAAGCCGTCAGTATTTAATAAATCTTTTTGAACATGAATTTGAATCTGCGAAGAGAACAGGTAGCAAACTATCAGTAGCTATGATTGATATTGATAAGTTTAAGAGCATAAATGATTTATATGGGCACTTAGGTGGTGATTGTGCACTAAGAATGTTTTCATCTGTCGTTAAAGATACAATACGTCAAAATGATTTATTTGGTCGATATGGTGGGGATGAGTTTTTGGTTATATTTCCTAATAATTCAATTGACGAGGCCAGTAAAATAATTGATAGAATCAAAAGTGAATTAACAAAATCAACTTTAAAGCTAGAAGACGATGAAATCACATTATCAATTAGTGTTGGTCTTTGTGAGTTAAATGATGAAGATTCTCCTGAAGAATTAATTAAGAAAGCTGACAAAAAGATGTATGATGTAAAAAAGGAAAGTAAGACTTTAAGAGGAGTTTAATAGACTAAGAGTAGTAGCAATTCATTATATGCTACTACTTTTTTATTAAATATAAACTTTCATATGAAATATATATATAAGTGTTGCAATACCAAAGATACAATATCCTCTTTAAATCATATTATTCATCAATATAGAATCATTTTATAGATGATGTCTGTGCATATGTGACTGTAAATGATGTAACGATTTTAATCATGTTGAAGCACTTTATTAATGATAGTGAAGAAGATTTTAAAAACTGTTTACAAGTATCAGTAAGTAATATAAATCACAAAGATATGTTTACTTGTCATAATGTGCAACAATAGAGTTGACGATAAACAATGAAGGAGTGAATATATGAACAAAAAAACTACGGGTCATAATCACAATCATGAGAATCATATGAATAACAGTCATCAAGATAATATAGCTAAGAAAGATGAAAATGATGATCATATTATGAGTGATCATGATACACATCAAGAGACACAAGCAACAAATAAACATGATGGACATCATGATCATCATGCAATGATGGCTAATGATTTTAAGCGAAGATTTTTTATCTCGCTTTTTTTAATGTTTCCAATTTTAATCTTATCTCCAATGATTCAGATGTTTTTGAGCGTTGATTGGAGGTTTGCAGGGGATAGTTATATATTATTCGCACTATCAACGATCCTATTTATTTATGGAGGTAAACCCTTCTTAATAGGGGCAGTTGGTGAACTAAAAAAGAAATCCCCAGCAATGATGACATTAATAGCCTTTGCTATTACTGTGTCCTATATATATAGTACATTCGCTGTATTCTTGTCGATAGGAAATGATTTTTTCTGGGAGTTAGCAACATTAATTGTCATTATGTTATTAGGTCACTGGATTGAAATGAAGTCAGTCATGGGAGCATCAAGAGCATTAGATGAACTCCTTAAACTAATGCCTGAAGAAGCACATCTAATTAATGAAAATGGTGAAACTGAAACTGTACTAGTTGCTAATCTTAAAACTGGCGATAACATCTTAGTTAAACCTGGTGAAAAAATCCCAATTGATGGAATAGTATTTGATGGTAATTCTGAAGTCAATGAATCAATGATTACTGGTGAATCTGTTCCGGTAGAAAAATCAGATGGTGATGAAATCATTGGTGGTTCAATTAATGGAGAAGGAATATTGAAGTTTAAGGTAAGCAAAGTTGGAGACGAAACATTTCTTTCTCAGGTTGTAAAACTTGTTAAAGAGGCACAAGAATCTAAATCTCATACCCAAAGATTGGCTGATACAGCTGCGAAATGGCTTTTCTACTTGGCAATATCTGCTGGGACCTTAACCTTTGGTGTATGGATGTCTCTTGGTAGTGAACTAAGTTTTGCTATGGAAAGAGCAGTTACTGTAATTATCATCTCATGTCCTCATGCACTTGGACTCGCAATTCCTTTAGTCACTGCTGTTTCTACTAGTATAGGGGCAAAAAGTGGACTACTTATTAGAGATCGCAGTGCATTTGAAAACGCAAGAAAGATTAATTCAGTGGTATTTGATAAAACAGGCACTCTAACAAAAGGAGAGTTTGGTATCACGGATATGAAAGCCATTAATATTACTGAGGATGAACTACTTTCTATTGCTTATTCTTTAGAATCAAACTCGGAACATCCAATTGCGAATGGAATAGTCAATGAAGGCAAGAAAAGAAATCTTGAATTAAGAGATGTTAGTGATTTTCAAAATCTTACTGGTAAAGGATTACAAGGAAGCATTAATAATAAAAAAATCATGGTTGTAAGCCCAGGGTACATCAGAAGCAATAATATAGAATTTGATGAGCAGTATTATGAAGATTTAGCTCAACAAGGTAAAACTGTGGTCTTTGTCCTTGAAGACAATAAACTTATTGGATACATTGCCTTAACAGATATTATAAGAGATTCCGCTAAAGAAGCTATCGACACGTTAAGATCAATGGGAATAGAATCAATCATGTTAACTGGAGACAATCAAAAAGTAGCATCCTATGTCGGTGAAAAACTGGCGATTGATACGATTATTGCAGAAGTATTACCTCAAGAAAAGTCAGCCAAAATAGATGAACTTATTAAAAAAGGAAGAATTGTAGCAATGACAGGAGATGGTGTTAATGATGCACCATCCTTAGCACGCGCAGATCTTGGTATTGCGATAGGAGCAGGAACTGATGTTGCTATTGAAACAGCTGATATAATATTAGTAAAGAGTAATCCACTCGATGTAGTAAACATTATAAAACTATCAAAGGCTACTTACAAAAAGATGGTGCAGAATTTAATCTGGGCTACAGGGTATAATTTAATAGCACTTCCGCTTGCATCTGGAATTTTATATAATCAAGGAATTGTAATTAGCCCAGCAGTTGGTGCAGGGTTAATGTCTTTAAGCACAATCATTGTAGCTATTAATGCTAGATTTCTAAGAATTGATTAGTCTGATTGGATATAAGTATTAAAAGAACATAGACTTGAACTTATATAATATTTGAAATGAGGTGCAAACATGCAAAACAGAATTTTAATAAGAAGTGCTTTAGCAATTGTGATAATAGTACTGTTTTACTTTGCACTAAATTTTTACAATACTCTAAATAACCCAATAAATACTAATGGTAATCAATCAGTTAATAAACCTTTACCAATTCCAACTTTATTAGAACCATTTAAGACAGATGAGTCATCCTCAGACTACGATATAAAAGTTCAAAAAGGCACAACTAACTTTATTGGAGACATGCAAACACCAACAATGGGATATAATGGAAGCTTTTTAGGACCCGTCATTAAAGTAACTCGAGGTCAAGAAATCCGTATGCATGTAAGCAATGAACTTCAAGTTGATACATCTGTTCATTGGCATGGACTTGAAGTCGAAGGATCAAAGGATGGAGGTCCTCATCAAGTCATTTCAGCAGGGTCACTATGGCAACCTTCTTTCACAATAGATCAACCTGCCGCAACATTATGGTTTCATCCTCATGTCATCGGTACGACTGCGACTCAAGTTTATTATGGATTAGCAGGATTAATAATTGTTGAAGATGAAAATTCAAAGTCACTTAATTTACCTGATGATTATGGTGTTAATGATATCCCACTAATTATTCAAGATAGAAGTTTTAATCGAAATGGTTCATTTAGATACGATAACAATATGATGGATGGTGTAGTGGGTGACTATATTATGGTCAATGGGGCAATAACTCCTTATTTAGATGTTAAGCAAACTAAAATGCGTTTTAGAATTCTTAATGGTGCAAATGCAAGTAACTTTAATTTAAGACTTAGTGATGGTAATTTTCATCAAATTGCATCAGATGGAGGTTTACTTGAGAAACCGCTATTAACCAGAACATTATTTATCTCCCCAGGTGAGCGAGCTGAGATTATTATAGATTTTTCAAAGTATAAAGAAGGTGATAAGATTCGCTTAGTAAGTGACAATGATTTGGTAATGACTTTTAATGTAGGTGCAGAAATGATTGATAATACTGTACTACCAGAAGTTTTAACAACCATTGAAAAACTCGATATAAATCAAGTGACGGCTATTAAGACAATTGAACTCGATGGTATGGGTCATATGGTTACATTAAATGGTCGCAAGTTTGATATTAATAGAATCGATGATAATGTTTCCCTTGGTGCTACTGAAATTTGGGAAATATCATCTACAAGAGGCATGATGATGAGCAGTCCAGGTCATCCATTTCATATTCATGGCACACAATTTCAAGTACTTAGCCGAAATGGTGGTGAACCAAGAGAAAATGAAAAAGGATGGAAAGATACAGTATTTGTGCGAACTGGAGAAACAGTAAGAATCATAGTACAGTTTAAGTACAAAGGAATCTTCATGTATCATTGCCATATCTTAGAACATGAAGAAGAAGGTATGATGGGACAATTGGAAGTTGAATAAGTAATAATTAGTTTTCATAATCAGTGGGTTAGTAACATAGGGTTTTAGTTTCTAAGGCTAAAACTCATGTTACTTTTTTGATTCGACAATTTTAGAAAAACAGTGAATGAATTGAGTTATAATTAATTGTATAAAAGAGATAGGAAGTTGCATCACATGAAACTATCCAATGAGCAGTTAAAGAAGATATATTATGGTGCTTATAATATTATTGAATCCGAAGAGGGTTATTTACAATCATATCATTATACAAAGCAACAGATGCGCTATCTAGAAGAGTGTGATGATTTTTGGTATGACAGAAACAAAGCATCCAATGGAAAGACACTTGAGTTTAACACAAGTGCTACACAATTCTCTTTTGAATATAAAATACCTTGGATAGGATCTTATGACACTATCGAACTTTCTATAGATGGATTAATCACCAAAGTAGTATATGTCAAAGATTTAAAACCAGAAGGTGTATTAACTTTCGAAATGCCTTCATATGAAAAGCATGTCGCCGTTTACTTATCTGTGGATGCTATTGTTTTGATAAGAAACTTTGAGATTGACGATGATATATATCCAGTTGATAAAACGCCAAAGGTTTTATGGATGGGGGATTCTATAACACAAGGCTATGGTTCATTTCGATCAGCACATACCTATGTGAATGTGGCGAATCGCTATCTTAATTACGATATCATTAATCAAGGACTAGGTGGGTTTATCTATGATAAAAATATACTTGAGAATATGCAAGGTTATGTTCCTGAAAAGATTATTGTTTCATTAGGATCAAATCAATATCACACAACAAGTATGAAGGTAATTGAAGAATACTACACTAGATTATCAGAAATGTATCCAAATATCCCAGTGCTTTGTATAACACCAACTTGGAGAGGTGATTCACTGGACAAAAACCATGTGCTTAAAGAATTTGGTCAGAAAACAAAAGATATATGTGCTAAGTATTCCACTATTACTGTGATTGATGGATTTAAACTTGTACCTCATACTTTTGAATATTTCATTGATGAAGTTCATCCAAATGCACTTGGTATGGAGATATATGGAAGAAATCTTGTGCTCGCAATTCAAGAAGCAGGATTTTAGGGACAATAGATTGAATATGCTTATGGAATAGTTATTAATTAGATTACAGATACGTAGGCATGAATGAAAAAACAAGAAAAAAATGAACTGGCTCGAAGAAGTACAAATAAGAATTAAAAGAAAAAACCAGCTTTTGTTTTCGAAAGATAGTCTTTTTTTAGATGACTTAAATCAGTTGATAAAACAGCAAAATCACCGAACCTTAGTCTTGTGGGCTTTAGAGTTAGCCAATGAAGCAGTTCAAATATTGGCTCAGCGATTTCCTAGTGAACATCGACTTGAGTTAGCAGTTCATTTATCTAGAGATTGGGCATTAGGTAAAGCAAACATGACTTTAGCACGACACGCAATTTTGCAAGCTCATGCAGTGGCAAAAGATCTTGATTCTCTTGAAGATATTGCAATGTGTCATGCGATTGGACAAGCATGTAGTGTTGTTCATACAAGCAAACATGCGCTTGGGTTCCCAATATATGAGTTAACAGCAATCATTAGACGTCATGGAATCCCTGAATGTGAGAAGGCTGTCGAAGATCGAAAGCAATACTACATGGATAGAATTAATTACTGGAGTCATCACTATAATGATGATAACTATCATTGGGCAGATTTCATGAAGAAGATTTGAAGTTGTATTAAAGCTTTATTCTTTAATGAATACAAAGCCAAGCGTGAGTAAACTATACTTCATTGATATAATGACATATGGATGATGAGGGAGGAATAATATGAACATTGAAAAGTATTGTAAAGATGATGAGTCACTTCTTTTTGATCTTCTCGTTGATGAGGGAGATGAGTGGAGTGATTATCATGGAGCACAAGGACGTGATCACTACATTAAGGCTTTAGAGTCTAGTTTAGTCTATGTTGCCAAGGATGAAACAGGTATTTGTGGCTATATAAGATGTCGAGAAGACAATGGTTTTGGAATCTACGTTTATGATTTACTTGTAAGAAGATCACATAGAGGTAAGAAAATTGGTAAGTTACTCATTGAAAGATTAAGTAAAGACTTCCCAGAACAACTAATCTATGTGATGAGCGATGTTGATCCATATTATGAAAAACTTGGATATCAAAAAATAGGCTCAATATTTGAAATAAAGTAATCAACATGATTAATAATGAATGCATGATGTTTAAAGTAATACTCTTATCACTAAGACACTATCTCATTGAAACTTCATTAGGCACATATGTGTTTATGTAATATAATATGCAAAAGGAGTTTCACCATGAAATACTCAATTAATGGTTACATTACTGCTACGACTGGAAAACGTGAAGAACTACTTAAATATTTACTTGAAGCTGCAAATGAAATGAAGAATCTTGATAATTGCCAATGCTATATTGTTGGCACCAACGATGAAGAAAGCGATAATGTTTATGTTTTTGAAGTGTGGGACAATGAAGAAGCTCACAAAGCTTCTTTAACATTACCAGTATTTCAGACCTTAATTCAAAAAGCGAAACCCATTATTGCGGGACTAAAATCGTATCCTCCATTGAAAATTCATGGTGGTAAGGGAATCACTAACTAAAGAGTTTAATAGAAGTAAATATTGATTTCAACGTGTCTGAAAGGAGCATAGATCATGTTCACCAAAGAAGAAATGAGAAAACCAATCATTGCAAGTTTAGTTATACTATTTGGTATCATCATGTATCATTTGATTGATAATCTTGGTGAAACAATGGATACTATTGCATATATTCTAGGAATATTTTCCCCGATTGTTGGGGGCTTTGTTTTAGCATATCTTCTAAATATTCCAATGAAGACTATTGAGTTAAAACTCTTCAAAAACCTTAAAGTAAAAACAGGAATAAAAAGAGCATTATCTCTAGTAGCTACATTATTACTAGTGATTGGTTTCATAACTCTATCAATCTATTTTGTTTTACCACAACTCATCAATAGCATACAACAGTTGCAATTTGAAGCAACAACAGATTACTTCAAAGGTTTAGAAACGTACTTTAAAGAGAAGGTCGTTCAATTTAATTTATCTGATGATATTGTAAATCAAATTCTAGCAATCTGGACTTCAATTGTTAATGGTGCAACTAATTTCATTCTAAGTATCGCAGATCAAGCACTCAATGTGTTTGGAGGCCTTATTACTGTAGTGTTTAACACAATCATTAGTATGGTATTAGGAATCTATATATTACTCAGTAAAGAAAGACTTTTTAGTACTTTTAAGAAAGTATTCTATGCATTCACACCTAAAAAGTTTTGTGATCAATCAACTAAGTACATCCACATAATCAATCATTCATTTGAAAATTTTATTCGAGGGCAAATCCTTGAAGCATTAATTCTTGGAGTCGTTTGCTACATAGGAATGATAATCTTTAGGTTTGAATATCCTTTAGTTATTAGTTTCCTTATTGGTATAACGAATATTATTCCATTGTTTGGGCCATACATTGGTGCAGTACCTTCATTGTTGTTACTAGTTATCGTAAATCCTGTAATTGCACTTTGGTTTATCTTGTTCTTAATTGTTTTACAACAAATCGAAAGCAATTTGATTTACCCAAGAGTCGTTGGTTCCAATATGGGAATCTCAGGATTTTGGATTATCTTTGCAGTTGTGGTTGGGAATAGCTTGTTTGGAATCCTTGGAATCTTACTTGGTATTCCACTACTTTCCTCGTTATACGTTATTGTGAAAGAGATTGCTGAAAGAAGACTTAAAGAGAAGAATATTGAGATAGTTTGATTAAAGTTTATACTAAAAGCAAAAACTAATCTTACATAGCACATGAATTAAGTTAGTTAATTTCGATCTACACAAGTTCTAATGAATGTGTCTTTTGATATGTAATAGTGTGATGTGAAAAGACTTCATAAAAATCTAATTGCTACGATTATATGCCAAATTGGTTATAATCTGATAGTAATGATTATAAAGGGGAATGATAGTATGAAAAAAAGGAGAGTACTAATTACAGTATTTGCAGTATTAGTTGGTTTAGTGATATCTGGAGTAGTTTTTATGAATTTGATGATAAGTATGGCAGAAGAAGGCTTAGAAAAGATGAATAATATGACACTTTCTGATGTTAATTTGAGTTTGATATCAGATGGTAAATATGAAGGTAGTTATGAGTCCTTCCCTGTGAAAGTCAAATTGAGAGTCACTGTTTCAAATCATAGGATAACTTTGATTGAATTATTGAAACATGATAATGGACAGGGAAAAGATGCTGAAAAAATACTAGATCGAATTATTGAAAATCAGACGATTAAAGTTGATGTGATTTCTGGCGCTACCTATAGCAGTAAAGTAATTCAAAAAGCTGTAGAAGTTGCTTTATTGGGCTCATCTGATTAAAAGATGTTGCATCTTCAAAACATTTATGACAATCATTTAATTAATGGAGACTATTAAAATGAAATTCGAAACAAAAAGTATACTTCCGAAGAATATTGATAATGAATATAGAGGCAATAAAGTCTCAAAGTATATGTTTTTGCTTTTTACTTTAGTAACGATTATAAGGAGTTTAATTCATATATTTTCTAGCGATGGAGGAGCACAATCAATAGCTACCATTCCATTAGATAGTTATCCATCTGCAGCTGCTGCAACTGTAGTCTTAATGTTTGCTTTATGGGGATTATCACAACTCTTGATGAGTATTGTATACGTAGTTGTATTCATCAGATATCAATCATTAATACCAGCTATGTATATCCTCTTAATCATCGAATATACAATGCGTATGGTTGTTGGAATGATGAAACCAATTGTTACTGTAGGGACTGCACCTGGAGGAATAGGGAACTTCATCTTAGTTCCTCTTTGCATCATTCTTTTTTTGATGTCGATAAAAGTCAGTAAAAAACATATGGAGAATTCAGATGACAAAAGTTGAAACACAAGTTCCAAGGTTTGTTTGGATCACACTAATTATTCTTGGATGTATTGATCTAGTTAGAGGATTTATGCATACAGTTCTTCTTGAGTATTCAGCTATTAATATCGCTGGCTTTGATCTAACTACCTCAACAGCAACAGAGCAATTAAGATTGCTTGGTACCTTTGGTATATCAAACTGGATCACCGGTGTCCTATTTATTTTGATTGGATTGAAAGCAAAACATATTTCAATCCATGTCATGGGTCTAATCCCAGTAGCTTATGGTTTTAGTATGCTTGCGATAAGAATGAACTTAGCAAATTATGCACAGTCTCAAGCTGCATGGGGTGGATTGGCTATGTTAGTACCTTACTTAATTGTTGCAACAATGACTTTCATTGCAGGACTTTTCGTTATGAGGATAAGATCAATGAGTAAAGTCACTTCAAAAAGATAGACAAGTTTTTGCTTTTAACTTACTTATTTCTTCTTTTTTAATAAAAAACACTAAATTTTATAACTAAATGTAAAAAATACTTGACATAATGTATAGTATTATGTACTATATGTATATAAAACTAAACAAAGGAGATTACATTATGTCATACCAAGAAAAGCGTACAATTTTCACAGTAGTGTCAGGAATCATTATTCTAGTGGCATATGGTCTATATGCATATGGTAAAGTCCAATCAGGAAATATTGATGTCGAGGATTTAAAATTCTGGGCAAATACAATGCTTCTATTTATTGGAATTGGAATTGTTGTTACAATCATCGGTCAAATCGTATTTCACATTCTTATTGCCATTTCAATAGCTGTTAAAGAAAAGGTGTATAATAATGATACTAGTGATGAGCAAATAGAAAAAACCATTAATAGTGAAATGGTTACTGATGAAATGGATAAACTCATAGAATTAAAATCAATGAGATTTGGATTTATCTTTTCAGGAATTGGATTTGTGGCTGGGCTAATATTACTTGCCTTGAATTATTCCCCAGTAATAATGCTAAATATCTTGTACGTATCTTTCAGTGTTGGATCTCTACTAGAAGGATTTGCTCAGATATTCTATTATAGAAAAGGAATATGATAACGTGAAGAAGCTTAAAATTAAGAATAATATCCGTACGCTCAGATTCTTTGCAAATGAGATCACCCAACAACAACTTGCAGAAAAAGTAGGAGCTTCAAGGCAAACGATTGTTGCTGTCGAAGCAGGAAAGTATACTCCTTCACTAGAATTAGCATTTAGAATTGCTGATGCATTTGGAGTCAAAATTAACGAAGTATTCGAGCACGAAACAGAGGAAAATTAGTAAAATGAAAGTTATTATCACAGGAATGAATGGTACAGTTGCTCCATATATTTATGAAGAACTAATAAGTAAGAATATTGAGGTTGTTATTTGGGATAGAAGCAAAACAGATATCACTTCTCAAGAAAGTGTTCATCAGTTCATTCAAGAACACCAACCTGATTTGTTCTTTCATATTGCAACAGGACCATTAGAATGGGTTGAGTACATCGTACATTCTACACAAAAGCTTGGGATAAAACTTCTCTTTACAAGTACAGTTTCTGTTTTCTCTGACAAAGGAACTGGTCCATATGATATTTCAAGTATTCCAAATGCAGAGGATGACTATGGAAGCTACAAAATCCAATGCGAGAAATTCATAGAAAAATTCCATAAAAATGCGGTTATTGTAAGACTAGGTTGGCAAATAGAAGCTAATGCACGTCCAAACAATATGTTTCATTCACTTTCAAAACAGCAAGCTTCAAAAGGCTTTATTGAGGCAAGTTCACGTTGGTATCCATCATGCAGTTTCCTGACTGATACTGCGAAAACGGTTGTATATTGCGCACTAAACTTTTCACCTGGTATCTATATGGCAAATTCAAACACAAAATATTCATTCTTTGAAATCGTTAGTCATCTTAAAGAAAAATATAAAACTGATTGGATTGTAAAAGAAACTACTTCACTAGAGCGCGATGATCGAATGATCGATAATCGTGTTGAAATTGGAGAATTATTCTAATTTGAATATACAGTCATATTTAAGTTATCAACAAAATGAATTTTCTATAGGCACTAAAAATGCCTATTTTTTATGAATATTTTAAGCAACAATGCATCAATATTGAAAACAATATTGTATAATAACCATGGACATAACATCATTTTTCCTTGTCAACTCAAGATGAGTGCAAAATATTGATATTGTGTTAAAATAGGGAATTGAATGAAAGGATTAAAGTAATTGAAGAGATTACTTTAGCTAAACAAAAAACAATATGATGAAAATTTTTAAAGTCTTGTTATTAGCACTTTTACCAGCCACATTATTATCTATCTTTTTCTTCAGAGAAAAAGCAGTTTTACTGATAATTGTTGGGGTTGGTGTTTCGGTTGCTTCAGAAGCACTTTTCCAATTCATCTTTAAAAGAAAATACACTTATAAAGATGGAGGAGCAATTGTTACAGGATTACTTTTAGCTTTATCAGTCTCACCCTCAACTCCACTTTATGTCTTAGCAGCTGCAAGTGCAGTTGCAATTATTCTAGGAAAACAAGTTTTTGGAGGATTTCCAAAGAACTTATTCAATCCAACACTACTTGGTCGTCTTTTCATTGTCCTTGCTTTCCCAACAGCCTTAAAACCTTGGCTAAGTCCTATTGATATGGTTGCTACTGCAACGCCACTTCAAATTTTTAGAGAAACAGGTGTAATGACTCCTATATGGGATCTCTTTATTGGAAATATTGGAGGTAGTATCGGAGAAGTATCAGCGTTAGCATTACTTCTTGGAGCATCATACTTATTCTATAAGAAATTTGCTAACTGGCGTATTCCTGTTGGTATATTAGCAACCGTTGCTGTGATTGCTGTATTAGTTGGTCAAAATCCATTCTTCCACATATTCTCTGGAAGTTTAATACTAGCATCAGTATTTATGGCCACAGATCCTGCAACTTCACCAAAGTCAGATAATGGTCGATGGATCTTCGCAATTTCAATTGGGATTATCGTCATGGTCATTCGTTTATGGGGTTGGGTTCCAGAAGGAACTACATTTGCAATACTTGGTATGAACTATTTAGTACCATTTATTAATACTGAGATGGATCGTTTAAAAGCAGAAAAAACAAAGAAGGCGTAATACTAATTACGCTTTTTTTGTAAAGTAACCTCTGAAGCTTAAAAAGGATGAAATCAAAAGTTAAGGAGATAAAAATGATTGAACTTCATTTTTCTATAAGTATTGAAGCATCTAAAGAATGTGTTTGGAAAACACTTTGGGATGATAATTCTTTTCGTGATTGGGCTAGTATTATCGATGAAGGTACATTTATGCAAGGTATTATGAAAGAAGGTAAGGAAGTCCAATTCATTTCGTCTATCAATGGGTATGGTGTTACTAGTACTGTTGAAAAGATGATTGAAAATGAATATGTTTTGTTTAAACATCAAACTGATACAATCGATAGTGGTCAAGACACTCGAGAAAGAGAATGGAGTGGTGGTACTGAGAGTTATTCACTTAATGAGTTAAATGGATTGACCATACTAAATGTTAATATGGATGTTCCATACCATCAAGAAGAAACTTTTGTTAGTTTAGTACCGCATGCTCTTGAACGAATAAAGGAACTAGCTGAAGAGAAATCTATCTAGTCTAATTGAATTAATTAATACCAATACTGTTATCTGTATTGGTATTAATTTTGATAGGAGTTGAAGATAGTTGAAAAATACCGATTATACTTACTTTATATTCTATTAAAAGATTAAAAAACAAGGTTTGATTTATCTATTGCTTGTGGCTATAATAGACTAATGCAAGCGATTTCATAATAACAGTCGCTATGAAACCGGTGATACTATGATCAAACTATTTGGCATGATGTTATCAACAACAGAAAATCTATATGAAGAAGAAATATGGTCGCAACTAAGTGATTATGTAACGTCACCTGATGAGCGAATCCTCTTTTTTTGTGGACGTCCTTTAGAATCAACATTCGAAGATGAAGCATTTAGCAATGTCATCTATAACCTTATGAAAATGATTCGTTTAGAAGGAGTTATTTCGCTAACGGGTTCACTTAACTATTACGTAGGTTCAAAGGTGTATAAAGAATACTTAAATTCGATTGCAAATGCTCCAATTGTGAGTTTATCTATTCCAATTGATGGTGCTAACCTAGTGCAATGTGACAATTTCATGGGTAGCTATGAGATTACAAAGCATCTCATTAATCATCAATATCGAAAATTCGGAATCATCAATGGGCCATCTTACTCTTCAGAATCAAACGCAAGATTTCGAGGTATTGAACAAGCTTTTAATGAACACAATATCCATGAGTATGTTTTACTAGAAGGGGATTATTCTAAAAAATCTGGTTATTTAAACGCAGTTGAATTATTGACTCAAAATGTAGAAGCTATTATTTGTGGTAATGATCAGATGGCTATCGGAGCAATCAAAGCTATAAATGAAGCAGGTAAAAAGATTCCAGATGATATCGCAATTGTAGGATTTGATGACATTGAACAAGTAAGATTACTAGAAGTTCCACTAACAACTGTGAAGCAACCATTTGGAAATATGGCATGTAAAGCATTTGATCTACTTAAAGAGGATAATAAATCTGATCAATGCATTCCAGCTGAGTTAATAATCAGGGAATCATGTGGATGTCCAAAAGCATTTAATAGTATTGAACATGAAGAACATGATAAACGCTACTATATGCAAAAGTATGCTGAAAGTCTAAGTGAGTATACTTTAATGTTGCAATTAAGATCATCATTTGATCAGGTTCAAACCCTGGATCATTTGTTTGAAGTCATTGATGAATACCTTATGAAGATTAAAGGTGTGCAATTACATCTTTGCTTGTTTGATGAATCCTCACAGATTATTGATAAACCTTTAAAATATGAATGGCCCTCGAAAATTAACTATGCGTATGGAAGTATTAATGGTTGTTTGATGCCAGTTCAAGTTTTTCCAACACGAAATGGGCTTCCTTCAGAAGTTATCAAGCAATCTAATTCAAAATCTTATCTTTTCTATCCAATTCATCAACATGACATCTTATATGGATATCTCGTGATTGACGCAATTACCGCAAGAAATCGCATTTTTACCTCATTAAAAAGAGAAATCACAAACACTTTGAGCCGCCTTGATTTGATGGTTAAAATTCAATCCTATACAAAACAGTTAGAAAAAATTGCGCAAACAGATATATTAACGGGTATCCTAAATCGTCGAGGGTTCTTCGAGTATGCATCAAAAAAATTCGAATATGATTTATCAATTGGCAATACACCAGGGATTGTATTTTGTGATGTGAATGGTTTAAAGAAGGTCAATGATCACTTTGGACATGAATTTGGAGACCGTATGATTTCTGATACAGGTTTAATATTGTCTCAAGTATTCAAGAACTATGTGTTGGCAAGAATGGGTGGAGATGAGTTTGTGGTTTATATCTCACATTGTTCACAATCTTATTTAGATGATTTAGGACATGAATTGATTGAAAAAATTCATCAATTCAATGGACATAGTATTGCTGTTTATCAGATTTCACTTGAAGCAGGGATGGCCTATTATGATCCTAAGAAACATGCGTCATTAGAGGAACTAATTACGGAAGCTGATCAAAACTTATATACTAAGAAACGTTTTAGAGTCATTAAATAATCAAGCAAGATTCTGATTTCATCTATGTTTCTTACACTTTACTTAAAAAAATACTATAACTAACTTTGTGCAAATATTAACAATATTTTTCTTGTGGATTGAAAATGTTGATGATACGATTAAACAAGTAGAAGTCACAAATCAAATTTGTGAATGATATTATCACTTAACAGGAGGTATTATGAATATTTCAATTATTGTTCATTCTCAAACAGGTAACACACTTTCCGTAGCTCAAAAACTAAAAACAAGACTTGAAGAAACAGGACATTTTGTCTCACTAAGTCACATTAAAGACATTGATTCAAAAGATACAAGTAATCAACAACCAGGAACGATTTTTTTAGGAGATGAACTACCTGAAAAAAGTGATGTCCTTGTGTTGGCTGGATGGGTACAGGCATTTAGTTTATGCCAAGGATTTTCAAGTTTCTTGAATAATTGGTCTACTATTAAAGCTCATCAAACTCATGTCTTTGTTACTCATCACTTTCCATATGCTTGGATGGGTGGAAACAATGCAGTTTCACAAATCAAATCAATCTTAAGCAATCAAAATATTACTGTAAGTTCTTCAAAGGTATTTAACTGGTCAAATAAAAACAATCCTAAACAAATAGATTTATGGGTTGATGAAACTGTTAAAAGAATCGAAGGTAAATAGAGCATTCACACATTAGACAACTTGGCAAATTTTGGTTTACTGAATACCCATTGAAGTTTCAAAATTTTAACATATGTTTTAGAATACATAAATATTATCAATCGCTAAGAAACTATTAGAATTTTTTTGATTATCATTCTATTATATAGATTAATCCTTTCATGATACGAATCAATCATCTCATTTAATCTTTGCAGAAAATAATATGTGAGGTAATATAAGAATAATTACAATGAATTGCTAATGAATCACAAATCAATTCAACATTTTAAAAAAAAGAAAAATGTCAAGTGACTCGAAAGGTAAAACCATGGATGCTTATCAAGATTTTATTAATTGGTTCAATCTAACAACAACTGATTTAAAACATAATGAATCAAGTCGAAAACCTTTCTTTGGTATTAGTTATCCAAGACTTAAGGAGTATTCAAAAGTCATTATAAAAGGAAGTCTTTATGACTTCCTTAATTCTAATCAATTTGTAGTATATGAACTTGAGATCATCCAAACGTACCTAATAGGAAGTATAAAGGATATTAACCTTGCACTTCATTATTTTGAGTCTTTTGCACCTCATGCTAAAGAGTGGAGTGTTGTAGACTCTCTAACTCAAAGATTTGTGATTGCTAAGAAACATCCAAGTGAAGTGTTTAAACTTATTGAAACATATGCTGCTATTGATGATGAGTTTTATCAACGTATTGCAGCTGTATTACTTTTAAGTCATTATCTTAATGATGAAACTATTGATCAGTCTATTGATATCCTTATAAGTTTAAAACACCAAGGCTACTACACAAAAATGGCAGTCGCATGGGCATTTACATCAATCATGTGTAAATACCCAAGCAAATGTTTAGTTGTGTTAAATGAACACCATTTAGATCCTTGGACCCATAATAAAGCCATCTCAAAAATGATTGATTCATTTCAAATAGATGAACAACATAAACTTCATTTGAAAGAATTGAGAAGGAAATAGTTATAAGTAAATACATAACAGGGAAAAAGAAAGGGGTAAACATGAAAAAAGTGCTTTTTGGAGTTGTTGGTTGGAATATTGCCGAGACAACACGCATGATTGAAGTAGCAAAACTATTGAGATCGGAGTATGAATGTCATTTTTTCTCATATGGGGGTAAATTTGAACAGTTAGTAGAAGAAGCGGGATTTACTTTACATCATCTAAAACCGGTTGAAGATGATGCAAAAATACAACATTTATGGAAAGTTGATCGTGGAGAAACCTTTAAACAACCTTGGACGTTAGAAGAATTAAAACAGAGAATTGAAAATGAAATTCAACTCATTGATACTATTAAACCTTCATTTGCATTTCTTGGATCAGTCTTAAGTTTTTCATTATCGTGTCGCATTAAGAAAGTAAAACTGTTCAACATCGTTCCATTAGCATTATCACGTCCATACTTAGAAGCAGGTTTACCGATGAGTCCTTTTACTCCTAAGTTTTTGAATCAAATCGCTGTTTGGATTTTACTTAATGTTCCACTTGTTATGGGAAACTTCAGGAAAGTCTCAAAGCTTTATGGCTTAAAACCACCAAAGAATGCTTTTGAAGTCTGGACTGGTGACATAAACATTGTTACAGATGTTAAAGAACTAAGTATGTTACAATCCTTACCAAAGAACTGGTATTTCTCAGGGCCATTGTTTGCTCATCTCGATACGCCAATTCCAGAAAATATAAAAGTTCTACTCGAAACTACTGATAAACCAAAAATATATTTTGCGATGGGGAGTTCAGCAAATCATCATGTTTTAAGGAAAACACTTGAAGGGTTTTATGGACTAGATGTCGTTGTCGTTGCACCAATAAAAAGCCACTTAAAACAAGATGATGTTGTTCCAAAGAATGTTTATGTCACAGATTGGTTGCCTGCATTAGAAGTATTAAAACATGTCGATATTGCCGTAACGCATGGCGGACAAGGTACAGTTCAAACTAACATTGCTGCAGGTGTGCCTTTCCTTGGTATTGGTATGCAACCTGAGCAGTCACTAAATATCTATCAAAGTGTTAAATTTGGTAATGCACTACAAATACAAAAGAAGAAAGTAAATAAACATAATGTTAAGGAAGCGATATTGAAGTTGCTAAGTGAAGATGAATACCGTAAACGTGCTTTGCTTGCAAAATCAATGATGGAGCAAATCAATGTTAGTAAAATCATTGTTGATATCATTAAGCAGAACACTTTATAAAAATATCTAATCATGGAATTTGATTATTTACAGAGGTTATAAATACTAATTTCACTTAAAAAACAGTTTGTGATAGATTCACAAACTGTTTTGAGTAGTCAATTATTATTGATTGATCACATTACTTATTATTTGATCAAGTAAGTATACTAATGTTTTGGCTTAATATCTAAAAATTGCACAAACTCCAGTGTCACTTGGCATTTTGTCCTTTGGTAAGATGAATACATCACCTTTACGCATTAACACAAGTTCAGCAATATCATCTAGGATATCATCTAAATCAGGGCTATCAATGCTTCCAAACTTAACTTCACCTGTTTCCATGTCGATTTTTCCGCCAACAATTCTATTTTCCTCAATTAGTACTGTATCAATGCGACCATCAAAGGCAGCTGATGCAATCTTTGCGACTTTTGAAGAACCTAAAGAACCAGATTCTGCTTGATTGAATGTATCAATAAGTTCTTGAATCTTCGCTTCATGAATAGGTTCTATAATTTCTAACACTTCCTCTTTTATCTCGTCTAAATCCATCGATTCATAAGATTTTGCCACACCTTCTTCATGTAAGTATGGATTAATACTCTTGTTTTTAAAATCAGAATGATATTCACCAAGTGCAACTATAATTAATGGTAGCTTTGACTTACTTGAATAGTTGTCATATACGAATTTATCAACATATCTGAAGTATTTTTCTGTATCAATATCTGTTTCTTGTTTAGGGTCACCATGACCATGGTACATAGCGTTACCACTTGCACCACCATATGATCCATGTGATAAATATGACTCAGTCTTTTGTTCTCCCAAAACATCTTCAAGTGATGTTGGAGTATCTGAAGATATTTTTAGTTCCATAATTCGATTTCTATTGCCTTGATAAACTGAAAAACTATTACGACTTAATCCAAGTAATTGATAGTTTTCTAATGATTGAAATGCTTTAATTAATGGTTTTATATGAAAACTATTTGCAACCGTCGCAAATTCATTGACTGTTTCTTGAAGTAGATATATAACACATTGAGATTGATTTCCTAAAACTGCAATACCGTCAAGGGTGTTATTCCAAAAATCAGCATCTTCTTCAAGTTCATATAAGGGTGCCATGATAGTGCTAACAAGTTCTTTTTCATACTTTAAACTTAATGCGTCATCAATATCGCGTAGTAAGTTTTTAAAAACAATTGGATCTTGTTTGTTTTCTGGAAAGCGTCGATGTGTCGGTTGATAGAGTGTAATCATTGGACCTTCCGTTTGAAAGATAATTTCATGCGGGAAATGTTTTGCTAATTCGTAAGTCATGTGGGGGTTCCTCACTTTTCTGGTTTTATGAAGATTAAAAAACTGTGTGTTGATCATCATGAGTATTATTAGTCTAGTTCTATAGTCTAAGTATTTTGAACAACTAAAACGTATACAGTTCCTAACCTCACTATACGCTTTACACCGCTAATTAGCAAATTTAGGCATCTTTTAGAATAGTTTTTCATGATTTAAACGATATTTTTAACTAATACTAAAAATATCTCTTAAATGCCTTTCATCAAAGTGAATCTTCAATGAAAGCTTTTCTCATTTTTTTGAAATACGGCAATGTTATGAGATAATACTTAAAAGAAACACTTTGGAGGTTGATCATTGAGCATCATTGGCGAAAAATTCAAAGAGGTCAGTGCATCGGTTATTCCGATTCTTATTTTGGTGACTTTTTTGCATTTGTTTATCGTACCAATGCCTACAATACTATTTATTCGTTTTTTGATAGGTAGTTTATTTGTAATGGTCGGTTTAACACTTTTTTTACTTGGAGTAGATATTGGAATAGTTCCATTAGGAGGGTTGACTGGTAAAACATTAGCAAAGAGTAAATCACTTTGGATACTCATTATTGCAGGCTTAATTCTTGGATTTTTTATTTCGATTGCTGAACCTGGATTACTTGTGTTAGCGAATCAAGTATCATTTGTGAGCAATGGCTTAATTAGTAATGTAAGCATCTTACTCGTTGTTTCGATTGGACTAGCTTTCATGTTTTCACTAGGATTTATTCGTATCTTTTACAATATTCCACTTTTTAAGATACTATTAGCACTTTATGGTCTCGTCTTTGTTCTCTCTTTGTTTGCATCAAAAGAACTGTTTGCAATTGCCTTTGATGCGTCTGGGGCAACAACAGGAATTTTGGCAGTTCCATTTATCCTTACTTTATCATTGGGTATATCACGACTTAAAAAGGATAGTAAAGCATCAGAAAAAGATAGCTTTGGATTAGTTGCAATTGCTTCAGTGGGTGCAATTATTGGAGTTCTTCTTCTTGATATTTTCTCTGTAAAACAGGAATTCACTGCAACTCTAACATCCTCAATTAGTGATTCTCAATCAATGTTTGCACCATTTATAAATACATTTTCATCAAATTTTGTAGAAAGCATTATGGCTATACTCCCACTTGTGGTAATATTCCTTTTACTTCAGAAGTTCGCATTTAAAATGAAAAAGCGAGAAGTTAGAAAACTTAGTATTGGATTTATCTACGTCATGATAGGCTTACTTCTATTCCTAATCGGAGTTAGTGCCGGTTTTATGGATGTTGGTGCATTTTTAGGGCAAAACTTAGTTGTACTTAAAAATCCTGTTATCATTATCCTAGTTGGTTTTATCTTAGGTGCCTTAACAATCTTAGCTGAACCTGCAGTCTATGTATTAACTCATCAAATCGAAGAAGTGACGAGTGGATATATTAATAGAATTGCTGTGTTAATTCCATTATCTATAGGAGTTGGTTTAGCAGTATCTTTATCAGTGCTTCGAGTTTTAGTTACTGAAATCCAGTTATGGCATTATTTATTACCAGGATACATGATCAGTTTAGGACTTATGTTCTTTATTCCAAAACTATTTATAGGAATTGCCTTTGATGCGGGAGGAGTTGCAACTGGCCCTGTGACAGCAACATTCATTCTAGCATTCATTCAAGGAGCTGCTCATGCTCATGAAGGAGCAGATCTATTTGTCGATGGATTTGGAATGATTGCATTAGTCGCAATGATACCAATAATCACATTACAATTGTTAGGACTTATATATAAGCAAGCAACATTAAAGAAAGGAGGGGTACACCATGCAAAACCAAAACTTTGACACTACGTATGACATGATTTATGTCATTATTAATCACGGATTAGGAAGTAAGGTATTACATAAGGCTAGAGAGATGGGAGTAAAAGGTGGTACTGTTTGCTTTGGATTAGGTACGATTAATCAGCCACTCTTAAATTTTCTAGCACTCTATGACGAACATAAAGAAGTCATCATTATGGGTGGAGATCAAATAACGATTGATAAGACTATTGATCACCTAAATAAAACATTTAAGTTTCATAAACCGAACCATGGAATTATGTATCGAATAAATTCATGCAGAATGCTTGGATCGCGATTCAATGATTGCTCAGAAAGAACTTCAGAAAAGGAAACAGTGAATATGTACCACATCATTACCACAATTGTTGAAAAAGGACGAGGAGAAGAAGTTGTTAGTGCTTCTAGAGCTGCAGGTGCACGTGGTGGAACAATCATCAATGCACGAGGCTCTGGAGTAAACTCAACGACAAAAGTTTTTAATATGGAGATTGAACCAGAAAAAGAAATTGTTATGATTGTTACTAAGTCTAATGAATCAGAAGCTATCATTCAAAAGATATACCAAGAACTTAACTTAGATAAACCTGGAAACGGAATTCTCTTTGTACAGCATGCTGCAGAAGTTCATGGACTTTTCCATGATTCAAAATAAGACCTATGAAAACAACCAGTGATAAAAGAGATGAAGATTTAGAAAGAAAACAAATTGACAAACTCATAAGTAAACATTTGATTCGAAATATCAATGAGCTCCAAGAAGAACAATTGACCTTTGGAAACAAAGTAGCAGATAAACTTGCTGATTTTGCAGGAAGTTGGAAATTCATTATTTCATTTTTGGTTATAATCGTTATTTGGATAAGTATTAACTCATGGGTAATTCTGTTTAGTCCTTATGATCCATATCCTTTCATACTCCTTAACTTAATACTTTCATGTATTGCTGCACTACAAGCACCAATCATCATGATGTCTCAAAAGCGTCAAGAGTCTAAAGATAGAATACGCTCTGAGCACGACTTTGAAGTGGATGTTAAAACTGAGATACTTGTAGAACATCTCGTGAAAGAACTAAGAGATATTAAGTCTCAACAAGCAGCTATTCTAGAAAGTATTGAAAAAGCTAATGAGAAGATTGATAAATAAGTCGTCCATTAATTTTTGATTTTCTACTTCATCTGAAAAGGGAGTAATGATTATTGAATATTGATATTCAATAGATCAAATAATCACTAAAATACTTGACTAATAGTGGTGTATGTCATATTCTTGTCATGGGAATGAAATCTCCCATGGGAAACCAAAACTGCGAACTCGCTGATGACTTCTGTGTTTTTTGAAGTACATTGGCTTTTTTTTATGAAAGGAAAACTATGTTATTTTCGTTAGCACTCATGTTTTTACTTGGAATGATTTTGGGAAAGTTGTTTGATTTAATCAAATTACCAAAACTAATAGGATTGTTACTAACAGGGATGATCTTAGGTCCAAGCTTGTTGAATATTTTAGATGTAAAAATCTTATTGATCTCTTCAGATTTACGCCAACTTGCCTTAATTATTATCTTGATTCGTGCTGGACTTAATCTTGATTTGAAAGATTTACGCTCAGTTGGTTTTTCGGCACTAATGATTAGTTTTCTTCCTGCATTATTTGAAATATTTGGAGTCATAATCATTGCTCCTTATTTTTTCAATATTACCTATTTGGAGGCAGCACTTTTAGGAAGTGTGCTTGCGGCAGTATCCCCAGCAATCATTGTTCCTAGAATGCTTAAACTAAAAGAATTACGACTCGGTACAGAAAAAATGATTCCACAACTAATTATGGCAGGGTCATCCATGGATGATGTATTTGTCATTGTTATCTTTACATCTCTTCTGTCGTTATCATCAAATCATGTAATGTCATCAGTCTCTTTGATAACACTCCCTACATCCCTCATCTTTGGGATTATGATTGGAATCATAACAGGTCTAATATTATCTTGGTGGTTTACACGCTTTCATATTCGTGACACTGGTAAAGTAATCATAATGCTTTCTTCATCATTTCTATTACTAAGTTTAGAGCATATAAACACAACCCAAATCGGATTTTCATCTTTGCTCGCAGTTATGATTATGGGCGCAACAATTCAAATTCGAAAAGAAAATGTTGCACAACGTTTATCATTTAAGTTTTCAAAGTTATGGTTAGCAGCAGAAGTCCTTCTATTTGTGTTAGTAGGAGCATTAGTTTCAATAGATAGTATATTTACTTTTAGTTTAGGGGCAGTAGTTGTTCTTGCTATTTCACTATTATTTAGATGTATAGGTGTTGTATTGAGTTTAGTAAAAACCAATTTCAATTATAAAGAAAAACTATTTACAATATTTACATATCTTCCAAAAGCAACAGTTCAAGCTGCTATTGGAGGAATCCCACTTGCTATGAATCATCCCCAAGGTGAGTTGATACTATCTATGGCAGTTATCTCAATTCTAATAACCGCCCCACTTGGGGCATTCTTAATGGATCGTTTTAATCATCGCTTACTTAAATAGAGATTTTTTTGGACAGTATTGTGTTGTTAAGGCTAAAATCATAAAGATTTCTCGATTATCGGTACTCCCAGTAAGATTTTCTTATAATACATAAATATCTTAAAGTATAATGATGTTAACTGATAACTCGCATGAAAGGAGTCATTATGCCTTTTGATATTATAAGATCCGATATAACACAACTTGATGTAGATGCGATTGTTAATACAGTAAAACCAAATTTTGAAGCGGGACCTGGAGTTGACTCTGCAATCCATCATGCAGCTGGGCCACAACTAGCAAGAACTCTTTCAGAACTAAGACATCTTGATGTTTCTGAGGTAGCTATAACACCAGGCTTTAATTTGAAAGCACGATATATAATCCATACCGTTGGACCTCACTGGGAGGGTGGTATAGAGGAAGAAGAGAAATTGCTTGCAGAGTGCTACAATAATATTTTAAAGTGTGTCGTCTCTAACAATCTTGATAGTGTCGCAATCCCTCTTATCTCAACGGGCTTTCATCGCTTTCCAAAAGAAAAAGCACTAAAGATTGCAATGGCTGTAATACAGAGGTTTATAGTAAAAAGAGATATTCAAGTGACATTGGTTGTGTACGATTCAACATCCTACATTCTTTCCCAAAAACTAGTGATGTTTGTTCAAAACTATATCACATCTCGTTTTAGCGAGCCCAATCTTGATAGTCTCATGAATGAGCGATCAATGTCGTTTGAAAATGAAGTCACTTCGTCATATCAACAATCACGTTCAAGGCGCAGAGCACGTAATATTGATGATATTGTCGCGATGCGAGAAGAAACGTTTTCGCAAAGACTTATCAGATATATCGATCGAAGTGGTTTAACAGATTCTGCTGTGTATCATAAAGCGAATATTGATCGCCGTCTATTCTCAAAAATCAGAAGCAATGTAAACTATCAACCAAGTAAACCAACGGTCCTTGCATTTGTTATTGCCCTTGAGTTGAATCTTGATGATACTCATGACTTACTACTTAGTGCTGGATATGCACTTTCATCATCCCATGTACTGGATCTCATTATTGAGTATTTCATTGAAGAAAAGAAGTATGACATTATGGAGATAAACACTATATTATTTCATTTCAATCAACCTCTCTTAGGATCATAAAAAAATGTCGCTTCACAAGCGACCTTTTATTTTGGTAGAAACATTATGATGTATTCACAAGGAGGTCATACTATGACAAACAACTTAACAGAGATTATGTTTATACTAGATCGCAGTGGATCAATGTCAGGACTTGAATCAGATACTATTGGAGGATTTAATGCTCTAATTAGAAAACAAAAAGAAAATCCTGATGATGCAGCCATTACTACCGTACTCTTTGATGATGAAATAAAAGTGATTCATCATCATGCCAACATCCGCAATATCCTTCCAATGAGTGAAGAAGATTATCAAGTTAGAGGCTCTACAGCGCTACTTGATGCTGTAGGTCAGTCAATCATTAATATGGATCTTTACCAAAAGGAACTTCCACCTTCAATGCGTGCTAAACATGTCATGATTGTGATTACGACTGATGGCTTAGAAAACGCAAGTCGTCATTTCACTCATGCGCGTGTTAAACAACTTATAGAGAGACAAAAAGCACTTTACAATTGGGAATTTATTTTCTTAGGTGCAAACATGGATGCTCTATCTCAAGCAAGAAGCTTTGGTATTCACGAAGACAAAGCAGTAAGATTTCATAGTGATAAAGAGGGGACATCACTTAATTATGATGTATTAAATGAAGCAATCAATGCAAAGCGTGCTAACAAAACGATTACTAAAGAGTGGAAACAACGCATAGAAAAAGATTTTGATACTAGAAAATAATACACCTATATTTTTGAAAGAATTATTGTTTAATGTCTTGATTATAGTGAATAGCTAAAAGACAGCAAAAAAGGGAATAACTCCCTTTTTTTGGTTTGTAAATTATTGATGCTTTTACTTACCAGTCGATAATTCAAAGATTGTGCCAACTTCAACAATAGCCCCAACACTTCCACTACTTTCGAATATTAATCGGTTTCCTTTAATCAAAAATATGTAAACTTCTTCTTCACTAACCATTAATGTTAATTTATCATCTTCAACGGAATAACTACCTGATGGGCGATAAGACGTTGCAATATGTCGATTAAACTCAAATTTATTATCTTCTTTAAGAAGCACCCAAGCGTATTCAGGATCATCTGCATCTTTCATAGTATACTTGCCTAAATCAGGTAATCTGTTTGGGGTATACACGGTACATGCACTGACTGAAGTGACGAGTAAAACAAGTAGAATTAACATAGCGATTTTTTTCATAGTTTGTTTCCTTTATTGTTTAGTGCAATGATTAGTAAAACTGTTATTAAAACAATTTTCTAAATTAACTATATCATAAAATATATAACTATATTTTAATTTTTATCAGTGTTAACTGACCGATTATGAAAGTTACATTTTAAAGCAAATAATCGTTAGAATGTTCATTAGAATCTACACAAAATAAGTGAAAAAATGTGCAAAAAACAGAAATATTTGTATATTTTATGATATTTTTTCACTAAAATTGAGTATAATGTATTCAAAATTATTTGGGTGGTGAACAGTGAGAAAGAAAATATTATCCTTACTATTTCCAGAACAACACTTCAAACATGTCATTGCAACAAACATGTCGAATCTTTTTAAAGTGACATTATTTACAATTCCTATCAGTGTAATACATGTAGTTGCATTTGTTTTTTTTGTTAATCCTCAAACTATCTCAGAAATAAATTGGAGACTTGGAATAATTATTGCGCATAGTTTGATAATTGTTGTCGCATGTATAATAAGTTTTACTATTCTTGTCTTAAAAAACTATAAAAAAGAAAAAACGATACTTAATTTAATCACACTACTTGTTTCCGTTTTTTTTATTATGTTCATAGGTATTTGGATTGTGGTAATTGATCAAAGTGTAACAAGCAGTATTTCTGCATTTATTATTATTTATATGGCTACTAGTGTTGTATTTCTAATGCCTCCTTTATTAGGTGGATTGGTTTATTCATTAGTTTATGGTGTTTTCTATATTGTAATGGGTATTGTAGTGCAGAATTCAAATGTTTTATTATCACATCGATTTGACGGGTTTACAGCATTAATTATGGCTATTGCGCTATCAAACATTCTATGGTTTTACTTTACTAACTATGAGAGTCACAAACTTCAAATACAAGAGCAAAATCAATCTCTTGAGCAGCAAAAACTAGAACTTGAACAACTTAATTATCGCTTAGGTGTTATTGCTTCTATGGACAGCATGACACAACTTCTTAATCGACGTGAGTTTGAGATTCAAGTTAACACTGAAATGAATGTCTTTCGAGAAGAAGGTTTTTCCTCAAGTATGGTCATCGTTGATATAGATCAATTCAAAGTTGTGAACGATACTTATGGCCATCCTGTTGGTGATGAACTTCTTAAGCAATTCTCTCTTCTTCTAAAAGCAGTCCTTAGAGACAAAGACCTTATAGCTCGTTGGGGAGGCGAGGAGTTTGTCATTATGATTCATGAAACAAACCCTAATGATGCCTTTAAAATAGCAGAGCGATTACGCAAAAAAATCGAGAATACAACTTTTCACGTTAAAGAACATGACATTAGAATTACCGCAAGTTTTGGTATTGCACCACTAAATTCAACAGATGAAGAACCTTTATACACTAGTTATTTAAAAGCTGATAAAGCTTTGTATCTTGCAAAGGATTATGGACGTAATAAAACGGTGATCTATACACCTATGGAGAGATATAATGAGCCTTCTTAAGAAACTGCACTTCAAAGATATTAATCCCTTTATCGTCATTAATTTACCGAAGCAACTTCAAGAGACGTTAGATGAAATGACAGGGTTTTTCCCACGCAGTGACGTCATAATTCCTTCATGTAAATTTGTCTTATGCTTTGTTTTAAATCAAGATGATCTAAAGAAACTAATCCCTACATTGATTCCATATCTTGATGAAGATGCAATGTTTTGGGTTGCATATCCAAAAAGGACTTCAAAGCAATTTAAAACAGACTTAACTCGAGATAATGGTTGGGAACTATTAGGCAAGTATGGTTATGAGCAAGTCAGTCTTGTATCACTCAATGATGATTTTTCGATTTTTCGAATTAGACATGTCAAGTACATTAAGACTATGATTCGAAGTGATTCGATGAAACTAACCAAAAGTAAGAATAATGACGTTTAAGAATGGATATTCCATTCTTTTTTAGTTCTAAATTTTTATTGAATCACTGAATCATGGTATGATTATTCAATATTCTAGGAGGCTTTATGAGTGAATTCAAACTAAATCAAATATCTACTTCAACATTTTTAAAGGATGTTTTAATATGTTCACTTGGAGCTTTTGGTGGACCAGAAGCCCATTATGGGATTTTTATGCAACAAATGGTTGTCAAGAAGAACTACTTAAGTGAGGAAGAACTTCTTGAACTTATTGCACTAACAGGAGTCTTACCAGGTCCAAGTAGTACTCAAACAATCATTGCCATTGGACATAAAGTAGGAGGACCACGTTTAGGACTTCTTACTCTTCTAGTATGGGCATTACCTATAGTATTGTTTATGACATTATTATCTTTTGCCTTTGATTTTCTTGTGAGTAATAATCTTTCCCTTGATATTGTGCGCTATATAGGTCCTATGGCAATAGGATTCATTCTTCTAGCAACCTTTCGTATTTCTAAAAAAGTAATAAAAGATAACTTAACCGTATTCTTATTTCTGTTTAGTGCCTTGTTTTCGTACTTGCTTCGAGTAGCGTGGATATATCCTGTCTTATTATTAATTGGAGGGCTGGTTAGTGTTCTTAGTCAAAAGCAAAAAGCAGTTGCGAACAAAGTAAAACTAAACCCACCTTGGAAATATTTAATCCTCTTTATCATCATTGCAATCGGAAGTTTTTGGTTAGCTTTGTTCACTTCAAATCCAATTCTTATAATATTTGAAAAGTTTTATCGCTATGGTTATCTAGTGATTGGGGGAGGACAAGTTGTCATTCCACTTATGTACTCAGAACTCGTGGATGGATTCAAATATTTAAGTTCTCAAGAGTTTTTAGTAGGATATGGCTTTGTGCAAGGCATGCCTGGTCCTATGTTTAGTTTTAGTGCTTTTGTAGGAGGATTAGCACTTCGTGATAGTGGTAATATCCTTCAATTCTTAGGAGGAATCATTGCAGCTGTTGGGATATTTCTTCCTGGAACACTACTAATCTATTTTGTTATACCGGTTTGGGAGCAATTTAAGAAAAGTGAGATTATAAAATCATCACTAAAGGGTGTCTTGGCAGTTGCTGGTGGGTTTATGTTTACGATTGTTGTAGTTCTTATTATTAGAAATGATTTAGATCTGATGAGTATCCTTGTAATCACTGGGACAACATTACTCCTTTGGTCAAATAAAGTACCTGCTCCATTGATTGTCTTTGGCGTAATACTTTTAGGTCTAATTATTTAGTTGTTCTTTTCTTTACTAAGTATGAAAGAGAGATTTACCTGTTTATGAATCAAAACAACATTGAGCATTACTTAAACCAACACTATGATCATGTTCAACCTATCACATTAGGTTGGTCACATGACCTAAAGTATTGCGTAAGCAATGACTCAGACTCTAAGAAGTTCTTTATTCGAATTAATCCTATCAACAATGAAGTATCTGAGAAATATCGCTTTGATCAAATGCAAACTCTCTATTTAAAAGGATTACCAATCCAAAAACCAATATCATTTGAAACAGTTGATGATTTTATAGTTCAAACTTTTGAATGGATTGAAGGGGAAGTTTTAGAATTCATACTAGCTTCACTTGATATCAATACACAAAGAAAACTTGGTGAAGAAGCAGGAAAGATCTTAAAGAGAATCCATGAATTACCAAGTCAGTATCCAATGGATTGGATAGCTTTCATTCAACGCAAGTTTGAGCGAAAACTTATGGCTTACATGCAATGTGGGATAAAAGTAAATCATGAAAGTGACTATCTTAGTGTTTTAGAAAAGAAACTTGATATAAAGAATCGTGAAACGACCTTTCAACACGGAGATTATCATGTTGGAAACATGCTTTATGCCAATGGTGAGTTAATAATCATTGATTTTAATCGCTCAGATGATGGTGATCCATGGCAAGATTTCGATCGAATTGCTTTTAGCACAAAAATAAGCCCTGAGTTTGCTAAGGGACAAATTCAAGGATACTTTAATCATGATGTCCCTGAAGATTTTTTTACAACGCTACGATACTATTTCTCCTTAAATGCTTTCGGATCTATCCCATGGGCTATTCCTTATGGTGAGCAGGAGGTAGCAGTCATGCAAGAAATCGCATCATTAATCCATTCGTGGTATGAGAACAGTGACATTCCAACATGGTACAAGTAGCAAAAGTGTCGTTATAACACACACTATAGAATTATGATAAAATTTAAACGAGGTGATATTATGGACCAAAAAGAACTTCTTCAAACACGATTTAATCATCATCCAATGAGACATCCTAATCTATCTTGGGAGGACGTATCTCCTTTTTTGGATGCTAAAATGTGGGATATCATTCAATACATGGAAGAAACAGGAGGTGAACCTGACCTTATTGAGTATCAAGGGAAATGGTTAATGGTGGACATGAGCAAAGAATCACCAATAGAGCGTAGAAATTGTTGCTATGACAAGCAAGCACGTGTCAATCGTAAGAAATTCCCTCCGCAAACTTCTGCTCAAGAAGATGCTATGTTGCATCAATTAACCCTCGTTGATGAGGATCTATATTTATTTATTAATAAGATTGAGCATTTAGATTTAAAAACATCAAGTTGGTTGTTAACACCAGAAGAGATTCGATCCAAAGGAGGAGCTCTCACCGGAGACACTCGCTTTGGAAGAACATTTATTTACCATAACGGTGCAGATTCCTATTATGGTGTAAGAGCTTATCGTGGCTACTTTGAGGTTAAACAAGGATGAACTTACATACACCTCGATTAACACTTCGAGCATTTCATCAAGATGATTCAGAAATGGTCGCTAAGCTATGTCACAATAAAAAACTCTATGACATGACACTATCACTTCCTTATCCATATACCATTGAAATGGCAAAATCATGGATTGCATTACATGAAACATGGAGACAGGAACTTCAACGATTTGAATGGGCTATTGTTCATACTCAAACAAATCAACTCATGGGTGCAATTGGTTTAGGTTATAATCGCAATCATCATCATGGTGAGGTAGGTTATTGGCTCGGTGAACCATTTTGGAAACAAGGATATGCTTCTGAAGCATTAAAGCGTGTTATTGAATGGGCATTTAATGAACAACATTATCATCGAATCTTTGCTCGTCATTTCTTATTTAATCAAGCATCTCGCAAAGTTATGGAAAAAGCAGGACTGACCTATGAAGGGACCATGGTTGATCATATGCTAAAGGATGGAAAATACATTACATTGGATTGCTTAAGTATCATTAATCCGAATTCTGGTAAAGAGACATGACATTTCTTAAAAGGAGATTTCGATGGATACTAAGTGGATTACTCTTTGGATTATTACTCTTCACAATCATTCCATATCATATATCCTATGCACCTGAAAGGCTTGCCATTGATGCTTATAAACAAGCAACCCCTACATCATTTGGGTATGAATATAACTCACAAGCTAAGATTCATATCATTATGTACCCTGGTGGATTAGTATCTCATATTGCCTATGCACCACTAGCTTATGATTTATCACTCAAAGGTTATCGAGTCAGTGTACTTGAAGTTCCACTCAATTTAGCAATTACACAACCTCTAGCATTTAAAGGTGTTGATGTTTCAAATAGTGAACTAATCATCCTAATGGGTCACTCATTAGGGGGTGTAACAGCATCCATTGCTATGGAAACAAATACAGTGGACGGTCTTATCCTTTTAGCATCATATCCACTTAATGCTTCATTAATTCAAGGTAATCCAAAAATTTTAAGTATTTTAGGATCAAAGGATGGACTTCTCAATCTTGATGCTTATGAAGAAGCAGTTTTAGGATTATCTTTTGAAGAAGTTATCCTTGAAGGGGGTAATCATGCTCAGTTTGGTTCCTATGGACCGCAAACTAATGATTTAGAAGCATCAATATCACCGAGTATTCAGCGAACACTTATCATTAATGCTATAGATGAATGGATTAACACAAAACTCATTCCATAAGGAGAAATTATGTACTATCTAGCGTATGGTTCAAATCATGGCATCGATCAAATGAAATTAAGATGTCCTAATGCAAAGAAAATCGGAAATTCGGTTTTAAATGATATTCAGCTAGTTTTTATTGGTGAAAATAAAAATGAAGGATATGCTTCACTTGCGATGAAAGAAGGAGCTCAAACTCCAATTACCATTTATGAGTTAAGTGAATCAGATGTTCAAGCACTTGATCGTTTTGAAGGTGTTTCTAAATATGTTTATCGTAAAGAAAACTGGAGAATTCGCTTTGATGGTCAGCGCATTGAAGGAATGGTATATCTACGAACATCTGGAGTATATCAACTTCCTAGTGATGAATATTTGAATCGAATGATGAAAGGTTATCAAGATCAAGGCTTTGAGTTGAAGACAATTCATTTTGCCTTAGATTTAAGTGATAGTTTGGAAGGGAAACCATGTCTGAACAAGATTTAGTCATTACTTTAAGACCTTTTAGACAAGATGATTTCAATGCTTGGTTATGGGTCCATGAACATCAACATCCTTCTATGAATTCATTTGATGAAGGATATTTTCCAACGCAAGGATTTAATGAACGATACTTTAACTCATTGATTACAGAATATGAGGAACTAAGTGAAAACCATGATGCGTTTGTATTTGGCGCATTTGATCAAGAACAACGTCTTTGTGCAATCGCTCAACTTATAACATTGAGTGACGATTTAAAGACTGCAGAATTAAAACTTAGAGTTTTTAATTTATATTTTAATCGTGGTGTAGGTAAACAATCGCTAATATTACTTTTAGAGAAAGCAAAGGAAATTGGTTACTCTAAACTACTAGCTCACTGTTCACTACATCATGAAGTGGCACAGAAACTATTCACGTCTTTAGGATTTAGTGATGAAGGGCACAAACTTGTTCAAGAATGTGATCAAGTGTGTTGGCCAACAAAACATGTCTTTTCTATAAATTTGTAATATTAGTAAAAGTAAACAAAAAGTTTTCTATTAACAAAAAAAGACTTGCATTATAGTATGTTATCCTATAAAATCATGTAGTAATAGAAGTCCACAGGATACTGTGCTATTGCAACCAATTTTGTTTCCTTGACCGACACTTAATGTGTCTTAAACGGCCAAACGGACAGCCAGGTTAAAAGCCGAAATTGCGATTGTAAATCGTGTTGATTGATGATGGTTCATCAAAGAGTTCTTCTCAACATGGGCACCCCAAACTTTGTTTGGATTCCTTAACTTCAGGCATTATTGCGTAAAAGTGTGTTGTGAAGGCCATCATCTGGTCTTTTTTTCATGTAAGGAGCACTCATGAGCAAAATCAAACTGTATGGATTTAATAATCTTACCAAAACACTATCATTCAATATCTTCGATATTGCGTACGTTGAAAATGAAAAGCAACGTCAAGACTATGTCGCTTATATTGATGAGCAGTATAATGCACACCGTCTCACAAGTATTCTTGTGGATGTAACCCACATGATTGGGGCAACAGTTTTAAACATTTCTAAACAAGACTATGATCCTCAAGGAGCGAGTGTTACTTTACTTATCTCTGAAGAACCTCTTGAAGACGGACAACTTGACGCATCATGTTCAGTGGATCCTCAATTCATTAAAAAAGAAAGTGTTGCAGGACATCTTGATAAATCACATGTGACTGTCCATACTTATCCTGAGTATCATCCAGATCTTAATATCGCAACCTTTAGAGTTGATATTGATGTGTCAACATGTGGAAAAATTTCTCCACTTAATGCACTCAATTATCTAATTAATTCCTTTGATTCAGATATTATTACACTTGATTATCGTGTACGTGGATTCACACGTGATGAGAATGGAAGAAAACTCTTTATTGACCACCCAATCACAAGTATTCAAGACTACATTGAACCTGTAGTATTAGATAAGTATGATGCCGTGGACATTAACATGTACCAATCAAATATTTTCCATACTAAACTTATCTTATCGGATGTTCAATTAGCGAACTACTTATTTGCATCATCCCCACAAGCCTATACACCTAAACAAAAACTAGACATTACACGACGTCTTCGTCAAGAGATGATCGAGATATTCTCATCATCAAATGTCTTTGACAATGAGTAAGACTCCACTGCTTGATGGACTTAATCGCTACGTCAAGAAACGTGTTGTAGCATTTGATGTCCCAGGTCACAAACAAGGTAAAGGGGATAAAACACTCATTGATGTCTTTGGGGCTCAATGTGTTCAATATGACTTTAATTCATCTCAATATTTAGATAATCTTGGTAATCCTTCGGGAATTATTAAGGAAGCTCATGATCTTGCAGCTCAAGCTTTTAGTGCAAACCATGCTTTCTTTATGGTCAATGGCACATCGATGGCTGTGATGGTTATGATTTTAGCATGTGTTAAAGAGCATGAAAGTATTATCATGCCACGAAATGTACATAAATCAGCACTCAATGCCTTAATTCTAGGAGGTGCACATCCAATCTATGTTGATCCTGGCATGGATCCTCAACTTGGTATTTCCTGTGCGATGGATGCAGATGATGTAATAAAGACCATCAAAGAACATCCTTATGCGAAAGCAGTGTTTGTAAATAACCCAACATATTATGGCTTAGTCAGTGACTTAGCTTCAATTGTGAAGGTAGCACATGAGTATGGTATGAAGGTTCTTGTAGATGAAGCTCATGGAGCACATTTCTACTTTCACAATGACTTACCAGTCTCAGCCATGGCAGCAAAAGCAGATATGAGTAGTATCTCACTTCATAAAACAGGGGGATCACTCACTCAGTCATCGATTCTTTTATGTGGAGAGAACATGGATTATGATCATGTCCTTCAAACAATTAACTTACTTCAAACGACTTCTGCGAGTTATATTCTTATGGCTTCTCTTGATGTCGCTCGCGCTAAACTTCAAGAAGAAGGTGAGGCGATGTTCACAAAAATCATGGCACTCGCTGATTATGCACGAAATGAGATTAATGCCATGGGTGGATATATTGCCTTTGGAGTTGATCGCATAGGACAACACGGAATCTTTGGATATGATCGCACAAAACTGAGCATTCATACCCAAGGAGTAGGATTAAGTGGTAAAAAAGTGTACGATATATTAAGAGATGAGTATGGTATTCAACTTGAATTTGGTGATGTTTCTAATGTCTTAGCCATTATTTCAGTTGGAGATCGTGCTTTAGAAGTTGAGCGTTTGATTGCTGCACTTCAAGATATAAAACATCGCTATAAGCAAGCACAAACAACTCAAAATATCCAAGAATTTATTCAACCTCATGTGTTAATGAGTCCTAAGCAGGCTTATAGTGCTCATCATGAAATGGTCGATTTTAATTCATCTTTAGGTAGAATTAGCGCAGAAATGATTATGGCTTATCCCCCAGGAATTCCTATTTTATCTTATGGGGAAGAAATCACGTCCGATGTCTTAGAGTACATTGCGTTTGGACGATTAAATGAGCAATTTTTAATGGGATCACATGATTCCAGTTTAAAGACCCTTAAGGTCGTCAAGGAGGACTAATGGAACTTTGGTACACAGAGCAACAAACAGAACATGTGCGTTTCTCTATAAAAATTAAACAGCATCTATTTTCAGCAAAAAGTGACTTCCAACAAGTGGATGTTTTTGATTCAGTAGAATTTGGACGCTTCTTAACCCTTGATGGACTCATGATGGTAACTGAAAAAGATGAATTCATCTATCATGATATGATTGTCCATGTTCCTATGGCTTCAAATCCAAATATTAAAAAAGTATGTGTCATTGGAGCTGGAGATGGTGGAACTGTTCGTGAACTACTGCGCTATCCTCATCTTGAATCCATTGATATGGTTGAGATTGATCCAATGGTAGTGGAAGTGAGTTTAGCATATCTTCCTCAAACCGCAAGTCAAGTTCACCATGAAAAAGTAAATCTATTCTTTGAAGATGGTTTGAAATTCATTCGCTCTAAAGTGGATGAATATGACCTCATCATTGTAGACTCCACGGATCCATTTGGACCTGGTGAAGGATTATTTACGAAAGAGTTTTATTCAAACTGCTATCGTGCCCTTAATGCGAATGGAATCTTAGTGAATCAACATGAATCACCATACTATCCTGCATTTGAGCGCAACATGCGTCGTGCACACCAACGTATTTCTGAAGTGTTTGATGTAGCAAAGGTATACCAAGCTCATATTCCTACTTACCCTAGTGGACATTGGTTGTTTGGATATGCTTCAAAAGGAATACAACCAATCAATGAACATAATCAATCTTGGAGTGATTATGGATTAAATACAAAGTATTATAATCCACAACTTCATGTCGGCTGTTTTGCGCTACCTACGTACGTGATTGAGTCCTTGAAGGAGGATTATCATGATTAATGCGAAAGACGTGTTCATGGCTTGTGAGGCTTCCTATGAGGAGGCTAAGATTGTCATGTTTGGTGTTGACTTTGATGGTACATGTTCCTTTAGACCAGGAACTCGCTTTGGGCCAAGTGCATTAAGACGTGCTTCCTATGGTGTTGAAACATTCTCATGGTCAACTCAAAAGGATTTAGAAGACTATCAAATCTTTGATCGTGGTGATCTTGGATGTCCAATGGGTGACAATGTCACGACTCAGGCAATGATTAAAGAAACTACAAAGACTATTCTTAATGATGGTAAGTTTCCGCTTATGATTGGAGGAGAGCATTCAATTTCCTATCCAAGCATTGAAGCAACCTATGAGAAATATCCAGATTTAATGGTAATTCAATTGGATGCTCATGCAGACTTGCGTGAGTCTTACATGAATAATCCTCACTCGCATGCAAGTGTGATGTATCGTACTGTAAATCTATTAGGACCAAAGCGTGTCGTTCAATGGGGTATTCGCTCAGGGACAAAAGAAGAATTCGCTTTTGCGAAGGATAACACAATACTTCTTCCTGCCTTAGTTCAGGCATTAAAAGTTGTGGTGTCATCGCTTGGTTCAACTCCAATCTATCTTACGATTGATGTGGATGTTATCGATCCAAGTTTACTTCCAGGGACTGGGACACCAGAACCGGGTGGTATAACATACGGTATATATGAAGAAGTTTTAGAAGTATTGAGTACACTTAATATTGTCGGTGCGGATGTTGTTGAGTTATCCCCAGATTATGATCATTCAGGGGTAAGCAGTGTTGTGGTCGCGAAAATGGTGCGCCAATTATTGATGTTGATAGGAGAAAAACAATGAGCAAGAAAATTTACTTTACGTCTGAATCAGTGACCGAAGGTCATCCTGATAAAATTTGTGATCAAGTGTCCGATGCGGTTCTTGATGCAATTCTAAAAGAAGATCCTACAGCACGTGTAGCGTGTGAAACAGCGATTACTACAGGTCTAGTACTCGTCATGGGTGAGATTACAACATCCACTTATGTTGATATTCCAAAGATTGTTCGCCAAACCATTTTAAACATTGGTTATGATCGTGCAAAATATGGTTTTGATGCACAAACATGTGGTGTCATTACTTCAATTGATGAGCAATCACCAGATATTGCCCAAGGTGTTGATCGTGCTTATGATGCGCAAAGCGATTATGACAATGGAGCAGGGGACCAAGGAATGATGTTTGGGTATGCGTGTGATGAAACACCAGAACTTATGCCACTTCCTATTTCACTCGCTCATAAACTAGCTCGCCAATTAGCAACTGTTCGCAAAGACAAAGCACTTGATTACTTACGTCCTGATGGAAAGACTCAAGTGAGTGTTGAGTACATTGATGGTAAACCAACACGTGTGGATACAATTGTAATTTCAACCCAACATGCAGACCATGTTTCGCATGAACAAATTATTGCGGACATTAAAAAGTATGTCATTGAACCTATTGTGGGTTCTGAGTGGGTGGATGAAGACACAAAATACTTCATTAATCCAACTGGTAAGTTTGTCGTCGGTGGACCACAAGGAGATAGTGGTTTAACTGGTCGTAAGATTATTGTTGATACCTATGGTGGTATGGCACGTCATGGCGGTGGAGCATTCTCGGGCAAAGACCCAACCAAAGTTGACCGCTCTGCTGCTTACGCAACACGCTATGTTGCGAAAAATATCGTAGCTGCTGGATTAGCTTCAAAATGTGAAGTTCAAGTCGCTTATGCGATTGGAGTCGCTCGTCCTGTATCAATCTTCGTGGATACTTTTGGAACTGGAATCTTAGCTGATGATGAATTAGCACTTATCATTGCGAAAGAATTTGATTTACGTCCAAAAGCAATCATTGATACTTTACAACTTCGTCGTCCACAATATCGTCAAATTGCAGCTTATGGTCACATGGGTCGTGAAGACGTTGATGTTGCATGGGAAAAAGTAAATCGTGTGAATGATTTGCGTAAATATCTTCCTCAATAATGTATAATACTAAGAGAAAGGAAACTTTCTCTTTTATGTTCAAAAACTTTAAACGCGATATCTTTCCACTTGCTTGGCCAATTTTCATTGAAATTGGTCTTTTCATGATTATGGGAAACATTGACGTTGTGATGTTATCACGAGTGTCAGAAACCGTTGTCAGTGCAGTTGGAAATGTCAATCAGGTATTTAATCTTATTGCCCTCATGTTCAGTGTTGTAACGTCAGCATCTGCGATTTTAATCTCGCAAAGTATTGGGGCAAAGAAAACTCAGGAACTTCCAACCATTGTCTCGCTAGCTTTTACCTTAAACATGTCTTTAGCTTTCCTACTTGGACTTGGTGTGTTAGCTTTTGGTGCTTACTTCTTAATGCTTATTAATGTTCCAATAGAATCGATTCAAGTTGGAAAAGGTTACATGATGATTGTAGGATCAACTTTATTTGTGCATGCAGGAAGTTTAGTACTAACGACGACACTTCGCTCCCAAAAGCACACTAAAGAAGTTATGCATATTTCAGTACTTATAAATATTCTTAATGTGATTGGTAACTATACATTCTTATTTGGTCCTTTAGCATTCCTAAACATGGGTGTGGTTGGGGTTGCGTTATCCACAGCTGTATCACGAACGATTGGACTTATTTTGAATTACCGCTTATGTGGAAGACTGGTCAACTTTACTCCAAAACTTCGACATTTAAAGAATGTAACTAAAGAATTATTATTTAAAATGATTCGATTAGGCTCACCAGCAGCAATAGAACCATTGTCATATCAACTTGTTCAGGTCATTATGTTTTCATATATTAACTCGTATGGTCATGTCGCCATCAATACACGAATCTATGTGCAAACAGCGACTTGGTTTGTCTATCTTTCAGTATTAGCCATTGCACAGGCAAGCTTAATCATGGTCGGTGAGAAAATTGGCCAAAATAGGCCAGATGAAGCACGAAGTATGGTATTTAATAACCTGAAAATATCTCTCATGATTTCTGTAACCATGTCACTAGTTCTAGCCATCAATAGTCGCTTCTTTATCGGAATGTTTACCGATAATGAAGCCATCTTACAACTCGCAAGCACCATATTATGGATCGATGTAATATTGGAGATTGGAAGAACCTTTAATCTTGTATTAATCTTGTCAGCACGTGGTGCTGGGGATGTGAGATTTCCAATGATCATTGCGATTATTGTCATGTGGATTGTAGGGTTAGGTGCAGGAGTGACCTTAGCGACAGTCTTTAATATGCAACTTGTGGGGATATGGATTGGACTCACATGTGACGAATGGGTACGAGGTCTTCTTATGATGATGCGTTGGCGAGGTGAAAAATGGAAGCAATTCAAAATGGTATAAGTTTTAAGCTTTTGAAGGACTATCCTCAATATTTTAGTGAATGGTCATCATTCATTATTTCAGCATGGGCGAGTGAGACGACAAAACCTTTATATGAAGATCATTTCAAGTGGATGATGCAAAGTGATAATGTCATTCCAACATGGGGAGTTCTTTTGAAAGATAATGAAGTAATTGGGTGTTGTGGTCTTATTGTGAATGATTTTAACTCACGTATGGATGTATGGCCTTATTTAGCTGCAGTGTATATCGATGAATCACAACGTGGTGCAGGACATGCAAAAACCATGATTAATACCATGGTTCAAATAGGATTTGATTTAGGATTTAAAGACATTTATTGTGCAAGTGATCTTGTAGAATTTTATGAATCTTTAGGGTTTAAACATATTGGAAAAACTTATCATCCTTGGGGTGAAAATGAACTGCTTGTGATTAGTTCGCTTGAAGAATAACACACCGATTTGTGACTACTATCATCTTAAAATTAAACATGTCAGCAATGCTCTGACATGTTTTTAGACTGCATAAAAACACATGGGTTGGATCTTTGGCGTAATACCAATTATTGATAGAGGGGATATCATCATGGCGATGAGTTTGAATAAAAAGCAAACCTTGTGGTTTCAAAAGACTTCTTAAACGCTGAAATTCTTTATGGGGATGATGAAAGTGCTCAATGACTTCACTTAGAATAATAAAGTCGTATTGTTCATTAAGTGCTTCTTCATTTGGATAAAAGAAAGCATCATAATGATTTAACGACACAGTATCTTTCAGAAGCTTTTCCATTGCGAAGACTGGTCCACAACCAAAATCTAGACCTAAAGAGCCTTCAAGAACATGTTCCTTCACAAGTTGTGAAAGGGGAGTTAAGAAATTAAGATAAGGTTGGTTATCTAAAGTATTCTTATGAAGTTTATATCGCTCATGTTCTTCACTACGATTAAGATAAGTCATTGGGTTTCTAACATACGCATCACAAACAAGGCAACGTGCAAACTCATAAGAAGAATAGGTTAAGATGCTTTTACATAAGGGACAGTTATATTTCATGATGTAACCATAACAAATCATTGACTTAACCTCAAGTCTAATCATTGACTTTAATGCTCAAACGCATGATAATAGACTATGCCTAAGGAGTCATTATGAAAGAATTTATCAACATCGAAACCAAAGAGAGTTATGAAGCACTCAATCAGCTTCAGGAACCATACATTTTATATTTCACCACACCAACGTGTAATGTATGTAAATCTATCTCGCCTAAACTTTTAAAAATGATTGAACCATATCCAATTCAAGCGTACAAGATTGATGTCTCTGTTTTAGAAGACATCCCTGCACAACGTCTTATTTTTAGTATTCCCACGATTATTGTCATGATGGATCAAAAAGAAGTCGCACGTGAAGTAAGATTTATTCAATTTGAAAACTTAGAGCGCTTATGTGCTCTTGCGTGTGAAGCATGAATGCCGTTGAAGCCATGAAAGCTCGGCGTTTAGTACGCTATGCTTATGAAATATATGACTTAAAACCATGGGAGCATAAAGATAAGTTAGGAATCATTTTAATTCAACTAAACAATAGAAAAACACCATATTATGTTGTCTTCTTAGAAGAAAGTATTGTAGTGCTTCCTAATGTTGCGGCACTAATTGGACTGTTTTTGAATGCTCAATATGAGCATATGCCTTCAATTCAACGTTTGCGCTACCAACAACACCTTCTTTGTACTTTTGTGCATCCTAGTGAAGTGGATGATGTGATGATGGAGTTGTTTACATCGAGTGAAGCAAGTGTTCGTGAAGATGTTCTTCCTATGTTTGAATCAACGATGCCATCACTGCTACCGGATGTGTTAGTTAAAAAAGAAATTGATGTCCTTGTGGATGTTTATGTGCAAGCGCTAAGTGCTATTAAAGAAATCCTAGAAGAAGATCAAACAATCAATTTTGATGAGCAAATGCACACATGGAACTTTAGTTTTGATGAAAACAGATGGGTGTTGTCAAGTGATGAATTACCATCATCTAATCTTGATGTGGAACCTTTAGTGTTAGATTCACATTCAACTGAAATCATTAATAATGCACAACAATTAGACGATGAATGGGAAGTTGATATCGCATACACAAGTATTATGTTAGAACCTCAAGAAAATCATCGCCAACATGCCATTCGCTTAGGGATGATTGCACATCATGAAGCACCATATATTTATGCTCAAGGGTTAATCAAAGAAGATAATCATCCTCATCTTCAGCTTTTAGAAAGCTTTGTGAATGTCATTAAAGAGCGTGGTAAGCCAAAGAAGATATTTGTTCGTGATCAAATCATGTTGGAAGTCATGACTTCTTTGTGTGAATCAGTAAATATTGAAATTCAAGAAAGTGAAGTCTTGAATACAATTGATATATTTGTAGAAGAATTATCTGAATCGATGATGTAAAAAAAGTTCAATGAGGTTCTACTGGGAGAATCGGTGCTTAGTGCACCGAAATCTCTCAAATATCCTTTTAACAATTGATATGAAAGTAGACTCAAAACTTTATAGAATAACAACAATAAGTACACTAATTTATGAATATGGATTTAACAAAGTAATTGCAAAAAAGCACCAAACGCATATTTGATGGTGCTTTTTAATATTTGACTCTGTTATAACATATAGGTTCATACTAAATCTTAATTATTAGTTCTATTTTTGAATGCAATTCCAACTATAAATAAAACAATAGATGGAACTATGAAGTATAAAGCATTAACAAGAATCCAAGCATAAAATGGTGCTGAATTTGTGATACTTGAATATTGAGTGTAATCAATTATCGTTTTCACAAGAAAGCAAACAACAAGAATAGTGCTCAAAATGTTAAAGAGGTTCGTAAAATTAAATTTCTTTTTCATAACTTCCATTTCCTTTTGATTTTAACAACAACAAAATAATCAAAGAATTAACGATGTTTAAAGCTTGTCCATAATATCCCTTGGTTATTGCTGTTATTGCATGCGAAATTCATTTTTAAACACGCGAGTAAATAAGGTATCTCAGGATTATGAATCTAAAACGTAAACGCCATCCGAACCACTTTTGCTAAATGCCTCAATCTCCCAGTAGAACCTCAATGAACTGTTTTTATTATGCGTTAATGTGCTTTGCGATAATATGTGCAGCTTTATAGAGTTGTTCTTCACTATGTGCTGCACTAATCATGACACGAAGTCGTGCAGTACCTAGTGGAACTGTTGGAAACTGAATGGCACTAATATAGACTCCATCTTTTAAGCAAGCTCTTGAAATTGCAACGGCTCGCGCTTCATCCTTAATAAGAATAGGTGTGATTGGAGTTTGAGTTGGTAATAGTGTTAGTCCAAGTTCTTTACACAAAGCTTGAAAGTATCGTGCATTATGCCACAAGAGATCAACTTGTTTTTGAGAGTCTTTAAGTAGTTTAAATCCTTCAATAAGGGGTGCTAAGACAGCAGCAGGTAGGGCAGTAGAGAATAGAAGCGGTCTTGCATTCACAATAAGATAGTCTTTCATAATTTGTGAACATGCAACATAACCACCAACAACTCCTAAAGCTTTTGAAAGTGTACCAATGGTAAAGTCTACTTGGCCACTAAGATTAAAGTGAGCGACAGTACCTTTTCCATACGGTCCTAATACTCCAGATCCATGGGCATCATCAATATAAGATAAACAATCAAATTCCTTTGCGACAGCCACAAGACTTGGTAAGTCTACAATGTCTCCATCCATAGAAAATACGCCATCAGAAATAATTAAGGCATGACGATAAGATGAGCGATGCTCTTGAAGTAATGTTTTTAGTGCTTTGAAATCATTATGAGGATAGACAAACTTTTTTGCTCTTGATAAGCGAACACCATCAATAATTGAAGCATGATTAAGCTCATCGGAGAAGATTACATCACCTTCAAGGGCGATTGCTTGGATGACACCTGCATTACATGCAAAACCACTTTGAAATACAATGGCTGCTTCTTCTTGTTTGAATGCGGCGATATTATTTTCTAGAGTTTCTAGAAGATCATTATAACCTGCAATAGTACGAACAGCACCTGCTCCGACACCATGAGTTTTAATGGCTTCAATTGCTTTCTCTTTAAGAGAAGGATGATTTGCAAACCCTAAATAGTTATTTGAAGAAAGATTAATAATCTCTTGATCATTGACAAGGATTATCGCATCATTCTTACCATCAATTCGTGGAGGTAGTGCGTAAGAACCACTTTGTTTCTTAGCCTCTACCCATGATTTAAAATAGTCTTGATTCATGTTGGATCACTAACTTTCAATACTACTTTGCCACAGTTTCCACTCGCCATATATTCCATGCCAAGTTCTAGTGAAACAAAAGGTAAAGTATGAGTATGAATGATATCAAGATGAAGTTCTTTACGAAGTAAGTAACCATGGATTTGATCCCAAGTTTCAAACATACGACGACCTGTAATACCTGCAATTGTAATACCTTTAAAGACAATATCTTTTGAAATATCAATGAGTAGTGGTTGAGATGCAACTCCAAGCATTGCCATATGTCCACCATCTTTTAAGAATCTAAAAGCTTTTGCGATTGCTTGAGGATGACCACTCATTTCAGCAACAACATCAACTCCGTATCCATTAGTGTATGTCATTAATTTATCAACAACATCCTCTGTTGTTGCATCCAAGATTAGATCAGCTCCAAGTTTAAAAGCTAAATCAAGACGGTATGGGTTTATATCGATTGCAACCACTTTTTTAGCCTTGTTAGCTTTAGCGACATCAATTGCCATTAGACCTATAGGTCCACAGCCATTGATAACGACAATTTTGTCTTTAACATCTGTTGAATTAATGGTATGAACTGCATTTCCTAAAGGTTCAAGCATAGATAACTGCTCAAGTGGAAGATCAATATCATTCATATTAAGTGCATTTTGAGCTGGTAATGCAATGTATTGTGCAAAACATCCGTCAGTATCAACTCCGATGACTTTTGTGTTTTTACATATGTGCCCATTATTATTTAGGCAATGTTCACACGTATTGCAAATAATATGTGTTTCCGCAACGACAATGTCTCCAATTTGATGCGTTGTATTTTCAGGACCTACTTCAATGATTTGTCCTACAAATTCATGCCCCATGATTGTTGGGGGCTTAACTCGACCTGCACTCCATGCATCCCATGAATAAATATGAAAATCTGTTCCGCAAATAGATGTATACAAAACTTGAATAAGCACTTCATCCCCCTTAATGTGAGGCATTGGGGCTTGGGTAAACTCTCCTCCGATAACGGCATCATGTTTTTGAAAGACTAGCATAGTTAACTCCTTAGTTACTTCTATTTTATCACATTGGACCGTAAACACTTCAACAAAAAATGCCTTCTTGCGAAGGCATTTGATTAAGATAGGTTTTCGATTGCTTCTAAAATGACATCAAAGGGTTGATTTCCAACAAGTTCAATTGAATCATTAATGACAATCTTAGGTACACTTGAAACATTGAAGCGATTAGATAATTCTGAGAACGTTTGTGCTTCCACCATTTCGCCTTCAATGTTAGGATTTAACATTGCAAGTTTGTGTGCTTTTTGAACTGCACCAGGACAATGAGGACATGACAATGTCACAAACACTTTGATATTTACAGGTTTTTCAATAGCATTAATTCGTTTTAAATAGTCTTGTGGAACTTCTTCTTCATGAGCATTACCCATGTCTAGAATTGCTGGGATGAATGAATTAATCTCATGTCCTGCAGGAATTCCATTAAACTTAACACCATGATTTTGCCCTTTATGATCAAGGAGTACAAAACTTGGAACCATTTCAATATTGTATTCTTTTGCTAAGGCATAATCTTTGTCGATATCATAATGAGCAAGATGAATCTTGTCGGATAATTCTTCTACTTCGTGAAGTAAAGCATGGGTTTCTTCACAGCTTACACATTCACCTTGTGATGTAAAAAAGGCAATAGTTACATCATCCTTGATTTCTTTAAATACGGTGCGCAATTGGTTTGCGACTTCATCATTCATTATACGCATAGTTTCCTCCTAGTTGGTTTATGTATTCAGATGCTGCTAAGGCAGCAGTAGCACCTTGTGCTACAGCAATAATAATCTGCTTATAAGGACTTTCACACACATCTCCAGCAGCATATAAGCCAGGAAGAGAAGTACGTTGATGAGTGTCGACAAGGACATGTCCTGAGTCTGAAAGCGTGACGATATCTTTAACAAGATCTGAGTTTGGAATGTTTCCAATCTCTACAAATAGTCCATCTGCTTCAATACTTCGCTCAGTATTTGTTGACTTATCGAGTACGTGGATACCTTTCATTCTTGTGTCACCATAGATTTCAAGAATTTGGGTTTGTTTGAAGACGCTGATTTTCTTATGATTCATCATTTGATCCACAAGAATTTTATCGGCTCTAAATTCAGAGCGATGGACGACAATGACTTTGCTTGCCCATTTCGCAACATCAAGGGATGCCTCAACAGCAGAATTTCCACCCCCTGCAATAATGACAACTTTATCTTTAAATAAAGGGGCATCACAGATTGCACAATAGGCTACTCCTTTATCACTAAAAGTTTCTTCTCCAGGGACATCTAAACGTCGAGGATTTGAACCACTCGATAGTAGTACGGTTTTAGCCTTTAAGATTTGCTTGTTATCAAGATGTATTTTAAAGATTGAACCAACTTTTTCAAGTTGTGTAATAGATACTTCTTCAAGCATTGGAATATCAAACTGTTTTATATGATGAATGTAGGCTTCATTTAAACCTTCACCACTGATTTGTGCTATTCCTAAATAATTGTCAACACTGGAGGTATTAAGAAGTTGTCCACCCAATCGTTTTGCAATGATTGCGGTTGTTAAACCTTTACGAAATGCATACAGTGCTGCATTATAACCTGCAGGACCACCACCAATAACTAAATGATCATAAATAATAGCATCATCTAAAGTTGGAGATTTCAAAACTTGATTAAAATTGAATGAAAAGCTCATAGGTACCTCCTGATACTATTATAAAGGGACACTATTTGAATTTCAAGCATCTTGCAATGATTTCTTAACAATCTTTGAAATTGTTGATTGATCGAGTCCTAAAAATAGTTCGCCAATTTCTTTTAATGAACACACAGTGGTTTGGTATAAATTGAATACACATTCATCTCTAAGAGACTTATCAGCCATAACTTCTTCAAATGAACAGTTGTGCTCATTAAGAAATGTATTAAGTTGTTCTTCAACAGATTTAACATCACATTCAAAGCATTCTTCATCGAAGGTGGTAAGAAGATCAAGTGGAGATGTTGCAAGTTGATGATAGACACAATATGAGTTATACGGTGATTTTGCTGGTTTATTAACTGCATTAAGAATTGATTCTAAATCCGACAAGGTATCAATAGGTTTACTTTTAAAGCGTTGTGTGAATAATTTTCCTTGTGGTTTTTTGTAGTTAGTATAGGTGATTAAAAGGGAAGACATTATTTTTGAAATATTCATATGTGGTGTACGTACTAATAGTTCAAAACTAAAGTCACTAAGTAAACAGTAAGCAAAGATGTCAAACTTAAACTTTCGTTTCGAGAAATTTAACATTGCTAAAAAATGGTCACGATCTTCATTTGACTCAAACATTGGTTGAGTTGAAGATTGCGTAACAAGTAGTACACTTGCGTTGTGATTTGATCGAGCAGTACGTGGCATAAATCAACTTTAAACTATCTCTACAGAAATTTCAAGTGATGTCCCATTAGTTTAGTAAGAATGAGGTTTAAATTTATGATACACTATGTCCATGAAACATATTGGACTAATATTAGCTCAAGATCTATCGATTGATACAGATCTTCATCTTCAAGAACTTAAAGCTTTATGTGCGACGATTGACATTGAAGTGCCTTTTGTGGTGACTCAAAAAATGCGTGCGCGCAAACCTGGACTACTTGGACAAGGTAAGTTGAGTGAAATTAAACTCGCTATGGATGAGCGAGTTACTCACATTATCACACTGCAAACACTATCTCCCAATGATCGTACTTTGTTAGCTGAGTATTTTCCTAATCAAATTATTATGGATAAATTTGAGGTCGTTGTTACAATATTTGAGAGACGAGCTTCTTCAACACTAAGTAACTTACAAGTAAAACTACTACGTCTTCAAATGGAATATGCAAATCTAGCAGGGAGCTATGAAAGCTATTCTAAACAAGGTGGAGGTGGTGTAAGCCGAGGTCAAGGTGAACAACAACTTCAAATTGATCGACGTCATTTATCACGACGAATGATAGAAGTACGAAATAAGATTGAGAAAGAACATAAAAAGAATGAAATGATGACACAACGTCGTCAGAAAAATAGTGTGTTTACAGTGTCTCTTGTTGGATATACCAATGCTGGTAAGTCAACTCTACTTAATGCACTCTTAAGTTTAAGTAAAGCAAGCAAAACAAGCAAAATGGTAGAGTCCAAGAATCAAGTGTTCTCATCTTTAGACACAGCGACTCGACGTATTGAAATTCCGTTTTATGCACCATTTTTACTCATTGATACTGTTGGACTAATTCATGAATGTCCTGCAGAGCTTGTTGAAGCCTTTAAAACAACTATGAGTTCACTTGATGAAGCTGATTTAGTCATTGCACTCATCGATGCATCGCGCCAAGATACTCAAGCACAGTTAGAAACAATCCTTAGTTATGCACCAACCCTTGATGAAGACAAACTATTGGTTGTCTTTAATAAATGTGATTTAAATCCACTGCATACAAATCATTTATGTATAAGCGCTAAAAATGGTGACAGTGTTATGAAACTTGTGGAGATCATTGATGATCGTCAAACTCATGATTTTATTCTTGTGAAGGGTGAATGTGATGAGAGTGAAGTTGGTCAACTTTTCCAAGAGAGCAGTGATTGTGTCATCACAAAATTAATCAAAGGATCAGATAGTATTTATTGTGAAGCTAAGATTGCTCCTCATCGCAAAGACTTAATGGCAATTCTTGTAACTCAAAATACTAGTGTTCGCTCATAGAATAAAAAGAAAGTTCTTACTTTCTTTTTTTCAGCATTTTCTAATAAATAATGATTAGGCTTCAGAAGACTTGTTTCGCTTACAGGATTCCATTACATTTCAAGATAAAAATAATGTCAAATCACAAGTAAATCAACTCCATATTAATCACTATTTAAATGATTAAAGTTATCTTACTCAATAAAACACACTACAAAAATAGGGAATATTCTGTTATAATATGTCAAAGATAAGGAGGACAATTTATGGAATGGTCTTGTAAATGTCATGGCTGTGAACATCAAATGTGCACGAATCGTGTTCCTATTTTTTCGTCCTTGTCGCATGAAGAAATGGATGCTATTCAATCACTCATTATTCAAAGAACATATAATAAAGGTGAAGTCATTATTAAAGCGAATGAACCTATGCATGCTATATTCATTCTTAATGAAGGGGTTGTTAAGATTAATAAACGTTTTCAGGATAAAGAGCAAATTCTATATTTACTCACTGAAAATGAATTCTTTGGTGAAACTAACTTGTTTGCACAAACAAATTCTAATATGAATGTCATTGCCTTAACAAAAACAGTATTATGTACTATCTCAAAAGCAGATTTTGAAAAACTAGTGTATAAGTATCCTTCCATTGGACTTAAGATGCTTGAAGAGATTACACATCGTTTAATCAAGACACAACAGTTAATTGAAAATACAGGATTTAAACCTATAGATGATCGTATTGTAGAGATGCTCAAAGAGTTTGCTCCTAAATATGGTAAAAGCGCTGAAAAGGGAACACTCATTGAACTTCCTTTAAATCGTGAGGAATTAGCCAACTATCTTGGATTAACTCGTGAGACTATATCACGTAAGTTAGCAAAAATGGATAAAGAAGGTTTAATCAAAATCATTGGACATAAAAAGATTTTATTATATCATTCATCTTAGTGATGAATGATTTTTTTAGAAAGAGGATTCTATGACTAAACCTGTTGTTTATTGGACAAGTCGTGCGCTTCGTGTTCGTGATAATCCAGCTTTATCTTATGCACAACATCTTGCGTTTGAAAAAAAAGTACCACTCAAAGTTGTCTTTGTTGTCTATCCTCATTTTCCATATGCTAATGAGCGTAATATGCACTTTCTTTTGAGTGGTCTAAAAGAAATGCAAGATAAACTTAAACTGCTTAATATCCCACTTGAATGTATCCTTAAAGATCCAGTTGAATATTTTCAAGAACACACTCAACACTTTGAAGCAATAGTCATGGATCATCATGTTTTAAAACCAGTAATCGCAACTCAAAAGCGTGTTATTGAGCATGCTAAAACAGTGAATGTGAAAACGTATGTCTTAAGTGTTGCACCTGTTGTCCCAGTGGAAGTTGCTAGTCCAAAACTAGAATTTTCTGCGCGCACAATTAGACCTAAGATTATGGGTCAATACAAAGCATGGCTTCAAGAAGCTGAACCAGTTATTGCTCATAGTTTTAATAAAGAAAACTTAGAATTACCAGATATTGATGTAGATGCAATCATTAATGCTCATCCTCATTGGAAACAACTGAAACGATCAGTTCTAAAACCTGGAGAAGATGCTGCTTATAAACAACTAGAACACTTTATTAATAAAGGACTTCAACATTACGGTGACAGAAATGAAATAGACTCACAAGGTCAATCTAATCTCTCAGCTTACCTACACTTTGGTATGATATCCCCCAAGGTTATGATTTCTAAAATAGAATCGACTCAATCTCCTCATGCACCACTTTTTGTAGAAGAAGCTTTAGTGCGAAGAGAACTAGCAGAAAACTATTGTCATTATCAAAAGAATTATGACTCGCTTGATGGTGCATGGCCCTGGGCTAAGACAACACTGCTTGAGCATGTTCATGATCCACGCCTATTTGAATATAATCTTGAAACCTTTGAGCAAGCAAAAACTCATGATGCCTTATGGAATCATTGTATGCAAACAATGATAGAAACTGGTTATTTACATTCCTATTTACGAATGTATTGGGCAAAAATGGTTTTGTATTGGACTAAGCATCCAGAGGATGCTATAAAGATTCTTATCCACCTTAATGATACTTACTTTCTAGATGGTCGTGATCCTAACGGTTATACTGGAATTATGTGGAGTGTTGCGGGTGTTCATGATCGCCCTTGGTTTAATCGACCTATTACAGGATTGATTAGAGCAATGGGACTTGAGGGAACATTAAAAAAGACGAAAATTCGTCTTTAAACAATCAGATTTATGAGATCCTTAAGAACTTGAAGGGTCTCTTCTTTTTCTTTGTAGACAGTTGGAATTTGACTGAGTAGCTGTGAAAGATACTTGTGTAGCGTAAATACTGTGTTTCCTTCAGTAGTTACAAGTGCAATATGATTAAGTTTAGAAGGAGAAGTAGGAGTCATGACAACTCCAATGTGTTCTCGAACGGTAATATTAATGTTCATATCTCTTTGAATACTAGGTTTACGAAGGAAAATTAGATGATAGTTTTTGTATTCTTCAACCATTGACTTAATACTTTCGCAGTATTGCCTAACTTCTTGTGAAGTGAGTTTCATTACCCGATTAGCAAAGAAGCGACTCTCAAAAAAAGTATGTTCAGGATCTAAGATTAAATCTCTCATTGTTTTAAGGTTAATGACTTCTTTCATATCAATATTGATAATTACTTGACTTCGTGACAAAAGATATCGTCTTACTATACTCATGTATCGCTCAGCAGCATCCTGGGGTAGGGTTAATGCATAGCGCTCAAACACACTCAGTGGCAAAAAGAATGGACTCGTCAGATTATTAAAAATAATCATGTTAAATTCAGCACTTTCAGTGATCACCATTCGCTCCAATAAACTTAATTGTGTCTCAGTTGTGTATGTAGTGACAAGTGATCGACATGTTGCCATTCGCCCTAAGAATAAAGCAGTTTGCATATGTATAGAAGTAATGTCAAAGTGCAAATATCCAATTTTCTCATAATCAGACAACTGTGAACTTAATGAGACATAAGCCAATTTCTCTTTAATTATAAAGGTTGTTGATCGAACACTTGGTATGGCGTAGTTAGGAAAATAGAAAGCATTCACTTTACCATTTAACATTAAAGGAAACCAAGTGTTTAGAGCACGAATATATAATTCACTAGGACGTGAATTCATGAAAATTACTGATAATCGATGGCCTTTACTGGTGATTCTTTTAAGATAATTTGCCCACAATACTGGGAAATAATCATCTTCAATCCACCAACCTGAATCTTCATCTGAGAATATGTAAATATCAGTGACTTCAGTAAGTTCTAGTGCAATCTTTAGGAAATATAAGACTGCATTACGTTTACCAATATTATCTTTGTAAATATACACGTCAGTTCGTGTAGATAAATCAAGTTGAATGACAGGGTGTTCAATCGAATTCTCACTACCTGTGATTATCGATCTCACATGGGTTAGAGTATCTGAGTTGGCTGCATAATTCATAAGTGGAATTTGAGGCTTCGAATTAGAAACAACTAACCAATCTTCAAAAACATCAAGATCAGATGTCAAATGTGTTGCGATTGTTCGATGACCTGCAATAATCATATTAAGTTCTTCACGCTGAGCTTGTGTCTTAATTTGAGCTAAGAAGAACTTTGCAAGTTCTCGGTATTGTCCATTCTTATAAGAAGGAACACGATTGCCATTCTTCCAACGGCTTAGTAAAGAAACATCAAAGCCACATTGTTTTGAAACAAGCTTATGATTGACATTAAATAGTCGATATAGATAAGAAAATTTCTCATGAAAGAACATAAAATACCTCGCTAAAAGCATTTTGACACAAATTGACAAAAAATGTCAATGACAAAATGTCAAAAAATGTGTGACAATGATTAACATATAAGTTAAAATAAGGTCGGTAGTGAACGTGTTGGAATGGGGAATGTCCAAATGGGTGCGGGGATAAAAAAGACGGTTACGTCTTTTTTTGTGCTACAATACTATTTATTAAGTAAGGAAAGTGGATATGAACCGATTTACAGCAATAGACTTTGAAACTGCAAACAAATATCAATTAAGTGCGTGTGCATTAGGAATCGTAGTTTTTGAGGACGGTATGGAAATCATGCGAAAGTCCTTTTTAATAAAACCACCTTCACCTTATGATTATTTTGATCCTACTAATGTCAGAATTCATCAGATCACTTCATCAATGGTTTCACTCTCTCCATCGTTTTATGAAGTTTTCCCAATCATTGAACCATACTTACGTGATAGCATCATCATTGCACACAATGCAGATTTTGACTTAGGGATATTAAGAGCACTAATAGCTCATTTTCATTGCGAGCTTCCACCAATGTTTTATGGTTGTACCGTTCAACTTTCACGCAAAGCATTTGAAGGATTAACAAACTATAAACTTAATACTGTCGCAGAAGCATTAGGGTTTCCACTTAATCATCACGATGCCTTATCTGATGCACTAGCATGTGCGAATATCATGCTTACAACGATGATGGGAATGAATGAATTTAACGTGTTAAATTGTTTCAATGACCTTGGTGTGAACATAAAACAGATTATTTGAAAGCAGTTACATTTATTTCATCATTTACATTTTGCCTTAAGACTTATATAATACAAGTATTATTGAGGAACCTATGAACACATTTGAAAACAATGCTTACTTTTGGCAAAAAATAGATACTTTGACTTTTTCAAGTCATTTTGTCTTATCTCAATCTAAAGGATCGAGTCACCCTACGTATCACAACCTTGTTTATCCCCTTGATTATGGATATCTTAAAGATACACTCTCAGCAGATGCAAATGGAATTGCCATGTATAAAGGATCACTATCAACATCCATGGTCAATGCATGTGTAATTGCGGCAGATATATTGAAAAAAGATATTGAAATTAAGCTTTTACTTGGCTGTACTCCCTCAGAGGAAGAAGATATCCTTCGATTTTTAAATCAGACTGAATTTCAAAAAACGGTGTTAATCCGTCGCGCTAACACTGTACCAACATGGGCAATGAATGACTAGGCCCATTTTTTTATGATAACAACACAATTAACAATTCAAAAAGTAGGAATCAATGGCGAAGGCATCGGTTACTATAATAAAAAACCTGTCTTTGTTTTAAAGTCAGCGTTAGGAGATGTCGTCACTGTCAATCTCACACTTGCAGCGTCAAAGACGTATTTTCAAGGTGAACTTGTAAGTATCATTCAAGTTTCACCACACCGTGTACAACCAATTTGTGAACACTATGATACATGTGGTGGTTGTGCTTTAATGCATGTTAAGCAAAAAAGTGCAGATATGACTAAAGTTGATCTCATCCGTCAAGCACTTAACAAATATGCTCAAATCGATCCACCAATCACATTTGAATCAAATCCTAATCCTTTTGAATACCGTAATCAATGTAAATTTGTCTTAGGAGAGAATCCTAAAGGAATAAACAGTGGTTTGTTTGCTGCGAATTCCAATGCGTTTGTACCAATCACAACATGCCATGTTCATGAAAAGAATGTTGAAATGACACGTGTCAGTGTTGTAGAGCTTCTTCAAAAACACAAAGCACCAATATATACACGCGCAACACCTCAAGGCTTTAGAAATCTTGTTATTCGCTCCATTGATGGTCAAACCATGGTTTCACTTATTAGTGATCGTGCTATTGATATGCCAGCTCTCTATGATGACATAGCAGCACTACCTACAGTCATCAGTGTTTATGCAAGTTATAATCCAGATCGTAAATCACTAGCAATCTTTGGTGATCAAACAGTCCATCTTCGTAAACAAAAACACTTAACCTTTACAATGCATGGATTAACATTATCGCTATCACCATCTTCATTCTTTCAACTAAATACTACCGTAGCGAAGTATATGTATGCCTATGTGAGTTCATTAATCCCTAAAGACTATACCGTAGTGGAAGCCTTTTGTGGAATTGGAGTTATGGGATGTATGATTGGATCAAAAGTTAATAAAGTTATTGGCTATGATATTGATCGCTCATCGATTAAAGATGCGAACGAAAATGCTAAACGCAATGGATTAAACCATGTTCAATTTCATGCGAAAGATGCTCATGAAGGCGTTCGCAGTGTAGCGAAACTTACCACTAAGTTTACATTACTCGTTGATCCACCAAGAACTGGACTTTCATCATCATTTATTCAAACCATCATTCAATCAAAAATCAAACATGTCATTTATGTCAGTTGTAATCCAAGTACACTTGGTAAAGATTTAGCACAACTTAAAGATGATTACTATGTTGAATCAGTTAAAGGATTCGATATGTTCTCGCAAACGCCATTAGTCGAAACGGTAGTATCTCTACGTCGTAAATAGACTATAACTTAACTTTTCTTAGATGAATGACTAAATGTAGGTAAATCATGAATCCCATGATTTACCTTTTTAAATATCAATAAGTATTTGTTATGCTTTTATAAAGAATAATTGATAAAGGTATTTAAACGTTTATTCAAAACCTATTGAAAAATATGGGATAATTTGTTAAACTTTGTTCAGCTAAACACCGTATATCCTCGTGAATATGGCACGAGAGTTTCTACCCAACGACCGTAAACTGTTGGACTACGATGGAACACCGCATCTTTTCTGCGTGCTTCCCATCGAAAACGGGAAGTTTTTTCGTTTTTAAACGGGTTTAGCATACAGAAAGGGGAACATTTACATGTTCGACAAATTTTTTCGCATTACAGAAAAAGGTAGTACAGTCAAAACCGAGCTTCTAGCCGGACTTACCACATTCTTAACAATGGCTTATATTCTTGCAGTTAACCCGGGGATTATGTCAGATGGCGGAATGCCATTTGCAGGTGCTTTCTTAGCTACAGCTTTAGCTGCAGGTTTTGCATCTATCTTAATGGGTTTATATGCTAACTATCCAGTTGCTTTAGCTTCTGGTATGGGTCTTAATGCTTTCTTTACTTATACAGTAGTCTTTGGTTATGGTTTATCTTGGCAAGCTGCATTATCTGCAGTCTTCGTGAGTGGGGTATTATTCTTGCTTATCTCACTTACAGGTGTTCGTAAAGTTGTTATCAATGCAATTCCTTCACAATTAAAACTTGCTATTGGTGCTGGTATTGGTTTCTTCATTGCTTTCATTGGTTTAAAGAATGCAGGGATCGTAGTATCTAACCCAGCAACGTATGTTACATTAGGAAACTTCATGACTCCTGCTGTTGCTTTGGCTTTATTTGGTATTGTTGTAACAGTTGCTTTACTTGCTAAAAAAGTTAGAGCTGGTGTCTTCTTCGGTATGGTTATAACGGCAGTACTAGGTGTTGTTTTAGGACTTGCTGGTGTTGAAGGTATGCCTTCACTTCCAACTGCTGTCTTCTCATTAAACTTAGATTTTTCAACAGTCTTTGCATTCACTACAGGATTTGAAGAGTTGTTAGCTAGTCCAAAACTTATTGTAATTATTGTTACTTTCTTATTCGTTGATTTCTTCGATACTGCTGGAACTTTAGTTGCAGTTGCAAATCGTACTAATCTTATCAATGAAAATGGCGAACTTGAAAACGTTGATAAAGCTCTAACTACGGATGCTGTTGGAACAATCGTTGGTGCTGCTCTTGGTACTTCAACAGTTACTTCTTACATTGAATCTGCAGCAGGGGTTGAAGTGGGTGGCCGTACTGGTCTTACTTCAGTCACTACTGGTGTCTTATTCTTAGTTGCTATCGTATTTGCTCCAATCTTAGCGGTTGTTAACTCAACAGTTACAGCTCCAGCACTAGTCATCGTTGGTATCCTCATGGCTCAACAATTAGGTGGAGTGGACTGGGATGATTTCACAGCAGCAGCTTCAGGGTTTGTTGCAGTCATCATGATGGTATTAAGTTTCTCTATTTCTGATGGTATCGCATTAGGATTCATCACTTACGTCGTTGCTAAAGTTGCAAGTGGTAAGGCAAAAGATGTTAATATTGTTGTATGGTTATTATTACCATTATTCATTATTCACTACGTCATAAAATAAAAACAAAGTATCGATTAAGCGGAAGAATTCTTCCGCTTAATTTTTAAAATAAGGAGATCCCCATGAAAATTATACAAGAAGCTTACACCTACGATGATGTTTTACTTGTTCCAGCCTATTCGAGTATTACTCCAGCCTTTGTAAATCCTCGATTACGATGGAATGAGCATATTGAAATGCATGCACCTATTTTTGCTGCGGCAATGGATAGTGTGAGTGAAGAAACGATGGCTATTGCTCTCGCAATTGCTGGTGGCATTGCATTCATTCATAAAAACATGAGTATTGATGATCAAGCTTCTATGGTTAGAAGTGTTAAAGCAGTTAATGTCAGCTTTGAAGAGCATCCTCATGCTTGCGTAAATCAACATAATAAACTTGCAGTTGGAATTGCAGTCGGTGTAGGAGAAGACACAATCAAGCGTGTTATCGCTTGTGTTGAAGCAGGTGCTGATTTAGTGAGTGTTGATTCAGCCCATGGCCACTCATTAGGAGTCATTGAAACGATTAAGGCAATCAAAGCTCTTTATCCTACAATTGAACTCGTTGGTGGTAATATCGTCTCATATGAGGCTGCAATTGCCTTAAAAGAAGCAGGTTGCACTGCAGTTAAGGTAGGTGTTGGTCCAGGTTCTATTTGCACAACACGCGTAGTAGCAGGGGTTGGGGTTCCTCAACTAAGTGCTGTCATGAATGTAGTCGAAGCATTAAAAGGAAGTGGTGTTAAAGTTATTGCGGATGGTGGAATTAAATACTCTGGAGATATTGTGAAAGCCATTGGAGCTGGAGCTGATGCTGTGATGTTAGGTTCACTTCTTGCAGGTTGTGATGAAACACCTGGTGAGTTCATTCAAGTGGGTGAGAAACTCATGAAGAGCTATGTAGGTATGGGCTCACTTAAAGCTATGAAAAAGGGAAGTAGTGATCGCTACTTTCAAGGTGGTGTTAAGGATTTAAATAAATTAGTTCCAGAAGGAGTCGAATCACTTGTCCCTGCAAAAGGTCCTGTAAGTGACGTTATTTATCAAATGATGGGTGGACTTCGCTCTGGTATGGGATATTGTGGTTGTGCTGATTTAAGTGAGTTAAAAGAGAAAGCACAGTTTGTCCGTATTACGAATGCTGGACTTGTAGAATCACATCCTCACGATGTTTTAATCGCAAAGGAGGCTCCAAATTACCGTGGCCGATAAAATATTAGTCTGTGACTTTGGAAGTCAAACCAACCGTTTAATTGCACGTCGTATTATTGAGATGGGTGTGAAGTGCGAACTCATTGATCATGAAAATATTGCGTCTCACTTAGAAGATAGTGATGTGAAAGGGATTATCTTTTCAGGTGGACCTCATTCTGTTTATGAAAAAGGTGCCATGATGATTGATCCCGTTGTATATGAAAGTGGCTTACCAATCCTTGGTATTTGCTATGGTATGCAAATGATGACATTCCAACAAGGTGGAGTTGTTAAAGCTGGACATAGTAAGGAATATGGTAAGACTGCGATGACATTAATTGAATCATCACGACTTACTCAAGGTATGAGTTTAGGAACTCAAGTGTGGATGTCTCATGGAGATCATGTAAGTGTTTTAGCACCTGGATTTAAGGCAAAAGCTTATAGTTATAATACACCGTTTGCTCTCATTGAACATGAAACTAAACCTTGGTATGGGGTACAGTTTCATCCTGAAGTGACTCATACTCTTGAAGGATTAGTATTACTAAAAAACTTTGTGTTTGAGATAGCTAAGGTCAGTCAATTATGGCGTGCTCAAGACTTTATTGAAGAAGAAGTAGCACGTATACGAGACGAAGTAAAAGATAAGAAAGTATTGTGTGCACTGTCTGGAGGAGTTGACTCCTCAGTGACTGCAACCTTACTTCATAAAGCAATCGGTGATCAATGTACGTTCATGTTTATTGATCATGGATGTATGCGTCATGAAGAAGGTGCATGGATTAAGAAAACATTTATTGATGAGCGTGGGTTTAATCTTGTGATGATTAATGCTAAGAAGCGTTTCTTTGATGCTTTAAAAGGAGTTATTGAACCTGAGCAAAAACGTAAGGTTATTGGAAACATGTTTATTCGTGTCTTTGAAGAAGAATCAGCAAAGTTAGGTGATTTTGCGTTTCTTGCGCAAGGAACTTTATATACCGATGTCATTGAATCTGGTACAAAGACAGCTCAAACTATTAAGTCACATCATAATGTTGGTGGACTTCCAGAAGATATGAAATTTAAAGTCATTGAACCTTTAAAAACACTTTTCAAAGATGAAGCAAGACAAGTTGGACTTGAGCTTGGACTTCCATATGAACTTGTCTATCGCCAACCATTTCCAGGACCTGGATTATCCATTCGTGTTATGGGAGAGGTGAATGAAGAGAGTGTTCGAATTGTAAGAGAAAGTGATAGGATCTTTAAAGAAGAACTTATTGCCTTTGATCTATACGATAAAATTTGGCAATCTTTCAGTGTGAATACCAATGTTCGCAGTGTTGGTGTCATGGGAGATCAAAGAACATATGGAGTCATGGTATCCCTTCGTGCGATTACATCCCTTGATGGAATGAGCGCGGATGTTGCTCATATACCAATGGATTGTTTACTTCAAGTATCTAATCGTATTGTGAATGAAGTGGCTGGAGTGAATCGAGTCACGTATGATATTACGTCTAAACCACCCGCAACCATAGAGTGGGAGTAGTTTAAGAAAGTCTATATCAAATAAAACTAGAAATCAGAGCTATAGTTTTAAATCCAATAAACTAATGCTCTTTTTTTCTGAATGTTTGAAACATTCATAAAGTGATCAAACCAAAATGATTTTCTTGAATAATTACGGATTACTTTAATACAACAAAAAGTTTTTATAAAGTTTAGTTTGTTTATGTTATACTAATCAAATGTCAAAAGGAGTGCTTAAATGATTGAAGTAAGAGATATAACGATGCAATTTGATTCTCGTGTTCTTTATGAACATGTTAATTTGAAATTTACAGATGGGAATTGTTATGGATTAATTGGTGCCAATGGGGCTGGTAAATCTACTTTTTTAAGAATACTTAGTAAGGATTTAGAACCTGATTCAGGTCAGGTGGTTATTCCTGAAAACGAAACATTATATATGTTGAAGCAAGATCAATTTGCTTATGATGAATTTACAGTTCTAAATACAGTGATGATGGGTCATGAAGCACTCTATAAGATTATGGATGCTAAAGACAAGCTCTATGCTAAAGCGGATTTTAATGAGGCAGATGGAATTTTAGCGGGTGACCTTGAAGGTAGATTCGCAGAGATGGATGGTTGGAATGCTGAAAGTGATGCAGCGACACTGTTAAGTGGTTTAGGAGTCCCTGTTGATTTACATTACTCACTTATGAGTGAATTAACCGGGAGTGAGAAAGTTAAGGTTTTACTTGCTCAGTCCTTGTTTGGACAACCTAATACGCTTCTTTTAGATGAACCAACTAATAACCTTGATGTTAAAGCGATAGCTTGGTTGGAAGAGTTTTTAATCAACTATAAGAATACGGTGATTATAGTTAGCCATGACAGACACTTTTTGAATAAAGTATGTACACATATCGCGGATGTGGACTTTGGTAGTATTAAAATATTTGCAGGTAATTATGATTTTTGGTATGAATCGAGTCAACTTTTATCACGGCAGTTAAGAGAAGGTAATAAGAAGAAAGAAGATAAAATCAAAGAGTTAGAAGAGTTTATTGCTCGATTCTCTGCAAATGCCTCAAAGTCAAAACAAGCGACTTCACGTAAAAAAACGCTTGATAAAATTGAGTTGGATGATTTAAAACCAAGTGGTAGAAAATATCCGTATGTTGAGTTTAAACCTGAAAGAGAATCAGGAAAATCTATTATTTTTATTGAACAGGTTTCTAAGAAAACTGATGCAGCAAGTTTAAAAAATGTTTCCTTTTCATTGATGCAGGGAGATAAAGTATTAATTATGGGTGATCCTTTAAAAACTACTTTACTTTTGGATATCATTGAAGGAAAAATTAAGCCTGATAGTGGGACTGTTTCACTTGGACAAGCAGTAAGGAAATCATATATACCACGTGATAATCGTGAGTTCTTTATGAGTTCTCAATCGATTTTAGAGTGGTTATCTAACTATACTCTAATCGATGATCTAGCCTACATACGTGGGTTTTTAGGACGTATGTTGTTTAGTGGAGATGAACCACTGAAGTCAGTAAAAGTTCTATCTGGAGGTGAAAAAGCACGTTGTATGCTGTCTAAATCAATGTTGGAAGGTCCTAACTTATTAATTCTTGATGATCCAACAAATCACTTAGATTTAGAATCAATACAAGCTTTAAATAACTCATTAACAACCTATAAAGGTGAATTAATCTTTGTCTGTAAAGACCGACAGTTTGTGGAAACCATTGCAAATCGTATTATTGAAATCAAAGATGATGGAACTATTGTCGATAAAAGAACAACATATAGCGAATACTTAGCTAATGAGTATGGTATTGAGGATTAACTTGTATCATAAATATTGGTGTCTATTAAATTTGGTTTAATCTAAGAGTAGGAGATGATCATCTAAAGTGAGTCATCTCCTTTTATTTTAAGGTGAATGTTTTCTTATAAGTTTCATTGTCAGCGAGTGAAAATCGATGATTAAGACAGATCTATTTGATTGCTGAATTATTTCTATACTAAGAAATAATGAAGAAAGGAATAGATCTTTTTATATTTATAAGAAAGAGCGTAATAATTGGGGTATTATTAATACAACTAAAGAATTACAAAAAGTAAAAAAGGAGGTAGAAACGATGAAATGGGGAGTATACGCAACAGGAGCCATTGCGCAAGGTTTCGCGAATGATTTAAAAAAGGTGAATGGTGCAGTGATTGTAGCTGCTTATGCACGAAATGAACAGAAAGGTCGTACATTTTGCGAAAAATATAATATTGAGCGCTACTACAATGATGAAGATGCTTTTTTTAATGATCCAGAAATTGAAGCAGTGTATGTATCAACACCTCACACACTTCATGCAGAAGTTTCAATAAAAGCATTAATAGCAGGGAAACATGTCTTGTGTGAAAAACCATTTGCAATGAATGCAAATGAGGCAAAGCGAGTGATTGCAGTTGCACTAGAGCAGAAACGCTTTGTAATGGAAGCATTATGGACTTTATTTCTACCTTCGATTCAAAAAGTCTTTGAATGGATACAGGAAGATAGAATTGGTGAAGTTAAAGTGATCCAAGCGAATTTTGGTTTTAGTGGTAATAATGATCCTCAAGGAAGACTTTTAAATCCTGACTTAGGAGGGGGTGCACTACTGGATGTTGGAATATATCCTGTGCTCATGGCGAATGTTTTAGCTAAAAGCACTCCTGAATATATCAGTGCACAAGCAAGTTTTACAGATACAGGTGTTGATGGTTCAACATTTATCCATTTTAAGTATCCAAATGGAATATTTGCTTTATTGGCGGCATCCATTGAAGTAAACCTGATCAATGATTTGGTGATTTATGGAGAAAAAGGAAAAATTGTAGTGCCTTTGTTTTGGATGGCTGATGAAGCAACATGCTATTTTGAAGATAAAGTTGAAAAGTTTATAAGTGATGAGTCTTCAAAGAGTGGATATAATTATGAAGCTCAAGCATTAGCAGTTGCAGTTAATGCTGGGCTACTCCAACATGACCTTGTTTCACACCAGTTTACGATAGAACTTATGGAAACTTTGGATCGAATTCGAACTGAAATTGGATTAGTGTACAAGCAAGACCTACAATAATGAATTTTTAATTATAATTTAATTGGTTTGTCATGTTCATTTGAAAAATGAACATAGTATTGACATGAAATGAGCAAAAGAAACAAAGCACTTAGATTTAAAAAATTATGATGGAATTCATTACATTTCATCATTGTTTTATGAATGTAGCTAAGTATTTCATTTCATTAATCATTTAAAGTTTCAACAATCAAAATTGGTATCAAAAAATATAGATTAAAAGGGCTCAACTGAATTATTAGTGAATAAAGTGCGTAGAAGAGCAACTAATATGGATATTTAAACATAGAACAAATACCTTTAATTGAAATTCGGTAGATTGAAATGTAGTAAATTGATTGAAATGGTTATGCAATGAAATATACACATATAGACATCAATTGTATGTAATGAAGAGAACTCAGTTTTAGCATTATTATATTGAGTTATTTTCTTAAAAGTATTTAATATCTTAAATAAATCAAACATTATAAAATGGTACTATGTCAAGAAATCGGACAGTTTAAACATAGAGTAGGAGCTGCTTTGACTTATAGTACATCTCTTCAAACTGCTTTGGTGATAAGTAGTTGATCGATCCATGAATTCTTTGATTGTTATAA
>Ga0208242_100201_pt1 | contig 69328 bp, 71 predicted proteins | sample SubbioAug_CSW13A_FD_184825 | JGI IMG/M metagenome (GOLD analysis project Ga0208242, IMG submission 184825) | Serpentinite rock and fluid subsurface biosphere microbial communities from McLaughlin Reserve, California, USA - CR12Aug_CSW13A (SPAdes) | ecosystem: Environmental > Terrestrial > Deep... | reverse complement strand
GTATGTTATTTATTACAATCAGCATAGATTACAAGAACAATTAAAAGAGCTAACACCGATTCAATATCGTGCATTAGCTCTCTATTAAGCCTTTTATTTATTGTGTCCGTTTTAAGGGATTATCTTCATGAAGACTTATCTGTTTTTTAAACCATGTTGAGATGACAAACATTAAAGTTGTTGCGGGTAAGGTTAGAATGAGTCCTAATGAACCAATGATTCCCATCATCACTTCAAATGCATAAAACTCAGCATTAAAGATAAAGTGAGTGGGTTGACCATAAACCGCCATCAAGACTAACATGCTTAGTGATGCCCCAACATAGGCTAGAATAAGTGTATTGGTCATCGTTGCAATCATATCAGCACTCATGGCAATAGCGGAAGCGACATAATCTTTGATAGTTTTTGTGGGAGACTTTAATTCATGAAGCGCACTTGCTAAGGACATACTCACATCCATAATGGCTCCGAGAGAACCCACAGTGATACTTGTGAAAAGAATTCCTCGCAAATCGATATCTAATCCTTGAATATTGAGAAGGAAGAATGATTGTTCATCAAGGATACCTGTCATTTTTAAAGTGTTTAAAAAGAATAAAGCTAATAAAGATGATACGGTGATGCCGATTAAAGATCCTAGCGTCGCATGCAATGTCTTACTTGAGAATCCTCCAATAATTATGAATGATCCAATTAAGATATATAGACTCATGAAGAAAGCAGGAGTAATAATTGAACTATTGATGAGAATGGCTGGAATAAGAAGTCTTAATATCACATGAATACTAAATCCTAATGCGAGTAAGGCCCGAATTCCTTTAAATCGACCTATGATGACCACCATCACCACAAATAGTGCCATCAGCCATAATAGTCCACCTTCGCGCTGATATGTGACCACACTAAAGAAAATCTCTCCTTCAATATCTAACATATTAATTAGAAGTTTATCTCCCACATTGATGGGATAAATCTCTGTTTCAACATCATGGACTTGAACTTCAATCACAAGCATGTCATTTTTATATGGAGCAGAGGTCACCTCAACTTGCATACGAATATTAATCACTTCTCCCCCAAAACCATCATCCACCAAACTTTCTTCCATGACTTCAATGACAGTCACTTTAAGAAAATCATCATTCGTTAAAACATGATTGAGATTAAGTTGTGATACTTTATCTTGGTAAAACTGATCGAGTGAAAATGAAATCACTCCTAGAATAAGACATGTGAGTATCCATAGTATGTTCCTAGTCTGTTTCATGACTACTCCTTTCATATCCTAACCTTAATGCATGATTCGCAACATAGACTTTCCCACACAGTTTAAACCCATGCTTTAGAATTAATCCTTGCATTAAAACATTGTGAGGATGAGTATCGATACGACATCCATTCATGTGATGTTCTTGACATAATTTTAATGCATAAGAAAGAAGCTTTGATGCGATTCCTTGATGAGGAAAATCAGGATGAACACACAAGCGGTGCACCACACCATAAGGCGAATTAAATGACCACTGTCCTTCTTCAATGACTTCATAATAAGGATCATCTTCAAATAAACAAGCCATCGTTCCTAAAACGAGATCATCATCCACTAAAACATAAGATCCATGTTTATTCATGTCTTCGTTTAAACTTGTTTCATTTGGATAGTGGTTTTGCCACTGATCGATGCCTTGGTGTTGTAAGAAAAGACTAGCCCTGTGATAAAGGGCTAATACTTGAGGAATATGGTGAGATTGAGTTTGAATGATTTTCATAGTCTCTATTATATGTTAAAAAAGAAAAAACGTGAACAAAGATGTTCACGCTCACATTTAATCTAAGACACTCAAGACGGTAGGAGTATATGAATCCACAATGAATTGTTTGACTTTTGCGGAGTTGAGCACTTGAATAAGGGCTAATGTTTTAGGATCGTTTTCTTTTCCTTCTTTAACCACAAGTCCATTCGCAAAGGTTTGAGCAGATAATGATTCTTTAGATTCGGTAGTTAATACAGTGGAAGCAATATTTGCACTTAACGCATAGTTACCATTAATAATCGCGAAGTCAACATCTTGAAGAAGGGTTGTAAGTAATGCACTCTCAACTTCCACAAAGGAGATGTTATAAGGGTTATTGACGATATCAAGGGGTGTTGCAAGTTCCTCTTTGCCTGCTGCAATAGTGATGTATCCTAAATCCGCAAGTAAGCGAAGTGCGCGAGCTTCATTAGTTGGATCATTAGGAATCGCAACAGATGCTCCACCTTTGGTGATTCCATCGAGTGAACTCTCTTTACCAGGGTATAAACCAAGTGGCTCAAAATGGATAGCTAAGACAAACGATAATTTAGTTCCTTTTTCAGCATTGAATTTGTTAAGGTAAGGACGATGTTGGAAGTAATTCGCATCAAGATCTCCAGCATCAAGTGCAGTGTTAGGTAATACATAATCTGTGAATTCTACGATTTCTAAGGTATATCCTAAAGCAGCTAAGTCATCTTTGATGACATTTAGGATTTGTGCATGTGGAGTCGGGGATGCACCTACACGAATGGTTTTATCATCCGTGGTGGAAGGTGCACATCCAAGTAGGGAAAAGACAAGAACAAGTAGAAGTAAAGAAGTAAGGATTTTTTTCATAGTGATTTTCTTTCTAGCGATGATCCATCGCATGGGATAGAGCATTAAAAGCCCATTGAATAAGTTGGACAAGCACAACTAAGATAACAATCGTCATTAACATGACATCAGTTTGATAACGGTGTAGCCCATAACGAATGGCCACATCGCCTAAACCACCACCGCCTACAGCTCCAGCCATTGCAGAATATCCCACAAGTGTAATCATGGTTAATGCAATGTTATGGATCAGGGAAGGCATCGCCTCAACGAGCACCACTTTTAGGATAATTTGAAGTGGATTGGCTCCCATAGTTTGAGTGGCTTTAATAAGCTGAGGGTCAACCCCATTAAATGAAGTCTCGATAAGTCGAGCGACAAATGGGAATGCTCCAATCACTAAAGCTACAATGGAGGCATTCACGCCATAGGAGCGACCTACGATTAAGCGGGTAAGTGGAAATAGTGCAATGATTAAGATCATAAACGGAACAGATCTTAGAGTGTTAATCAAAGTTGATAAGGTATGATAGAGCGGTTTATGTTTAAGTAAGCCTTGATCTTGAGTTAAATATAAGAGGATTCCAAGTGGAAAACCTAGCACAAACGCAAATAAGGTTCCAAACCCAATCATGCGTAAGGTATCAAGCGTGGCTTGTATAAGTAATGTGTTCATAGTCCCTCATGTGCGCTTAATATTAAGCGAGTGTGTGGGTGTTGAGGATTTGAGAAAACCTCGGATACAAGACCATCTTCAATAAAGGTACCTTCATGCATGACAATCACGCGATCACATAGTTTTTGAACGACGTGCATATCATGAGTAATAATCACTAAAGTGACTTGAGTTTTCGCATGAACATCCTCTAAACAAGACAAGATGGATTGGGTAGTCAGTGGATCTAAAGCACTGGTAGGCTCATCACATAATAAGACTTCAGGCTGTGTAATCAAGGCACGAGCAATGCCGACACGTTGTTTCTGTCCTCCTGAAAGGGTATTAGGATAAGCATTGGCTTTATCACTTAAACCAACTAAATTTAAGACGTGATCAACCTTGGAACTGATATCTTTTGGAATTGAACGATCTAACAACAATGGAAATGCGACATTGTCTTTGACTTTCTTTTGAAGAAGTAAGTGAACTCCTTGAAATACAAATCCAAGGCGCTTACGCATTCGAAGCAAATCCTTGCCTTTTAACGTCAATAAATCGACATCATCAATAAACAACGATCCACTATCTGGGCGATCTTGCATTGAAAGTAGACGCAGTAGCGTTGATTTCCCTGCGCCACTAAGGCCAATAATGCCAACCTTTTCACCTTTTTGGATGGTTGCACTTACAGAGGACACAGCCACAAGCGTAGACTTGTCTTGTGTAAATGATTTTGATAAAGATTCTAATTTAAACATGACTTCCTCCTTTGTGACATAAAAAAATACACCTATCCCTGATAAGGACGAGCGTGCTCGTGGTACCACCTTTGTTCATCTGAAAAGATATCAGACCTTGTTAGGCTTACAGCGGGGTGTAAGCTTTCAATGAGGTAACGATCATTACTCGTTTGTGCTTACTAAGATTTCAGCACAACTCTTCAAGGCCATTAGATTAACTACACTTGGTTTGTTTACACCATCCACAAACTCTCTTGACTGGTAGCTTAATCCTCTTCTTGTCATCGATTTTCAACGAAATGAATTTTATCATAAATATGAGAGGTGTCAATAGTTTTTGTAATATTTTATTAATTTTTTTGTTTAGTAATACTAAACTAATGAAAGATGTTAAAAATAGTCACTATTTAAGCAGGTTTAAGGTGTTTGATCACTCAAATATAGAAACAGTTTTTGTTGAGTTCTCATCAATTCTAAGTAAAGAATATCGTGTTTACCTTAATATATCTTCAAAATAATAATGATTACCTTTTAAACTATTTCACGATGTTAAAGTAATCGACTTGTGTTACAGTATTCATATGAAATGATTGATCTAAAGTTGAGGTGGATATGATAAAGAAACTTATTATTCTTTGTTTTGGATTAGTCATGGTATTAGGATGTGTTCAAAACGATGAAAAAGAAAAAATTACTTTAACTCAATGTGTTGATGGGGATACCGCCAGATTTGAAAATCTTGGTCGAGTTCGATTTCTTTATATTGATACTCCTGAACTCAATCCAACACCCCAACCCTATGCTCAAGAAGCAGCTAACTTCACATGTGATTTGTTGCAAAATGCTACTCATATCTACATAGAGTATGATGGTCGTAAGGAAGATGATTATGGGCGAGTCTTAGGCTGGATTTGGGTGGATGATAAACTACTTCAAGAAGAGATTGTTAAGGCAGGTTATGTGAATCGCTTCTACAACTATAATCATGTAAAGTATAAAGCGCGGATTGATAAGGCATATGAAGAAGCAAAACAGAATAAAGTAGGAATGTTTGAATAGAAAAAGAACCAGCCGCAAATCTGGTTCTTTGTATATTTATATGGTTTTATCCAAGGAGTGATTTAAGTTGTTCCGCAATAATCTTGGCGGCACGACGTGGACTAATACGAGTAAACATATTCAACATCTTTGAATCACTTCCGGCATATACATGATATTGATTTGTTTCCATCCCATTCACAATAAGTTCTGCCGCTTGTGCTGGGGTCAGTGTTTTAACCTTTGAGGATGACTGAGACACTTTTTCCATCATCTTTGTGGTATCAACGCCTGAGTTACCGGTGATATTGGTGCTGACTCCACCAGGAAAAACCACGGTGACTCCTACGCGAGTATCGCTAAGTTCAGAATGTAATCCTTCACTTAGTAACTTAACTGCAGCTTTAGAAGCTCCATATAAGGTTTGTCCAGGAACAGGAATAAATCCTCCCATCGATGATACATTTAAGATATGAGCTTCAGGTCTTTTGAGTAAATGAGGTAAGAATGTTTTAACCATATATAAGGTTCCGTTAAAATTCACTTGAAATACACGATCAATCGTATCATAGTCAAGTTCACTCACTTTAGTGAAAGGATGAATAATACCTGCCACATTAAAGATTCCATCGACTTGCCCAAAAGCATTTAAAACTTGTTCTGGAAGTGTTTCAACTCGACTACGATCAGCGACATTAATTGAAGCATATTTAAATGATCCTGGATTTGTAAGAAAAGCTGTTTCTTGTAGGCGTTCTTCACTTAAATCCACCCCAAATACTTTAGCTCCTTTTGAAATCAAATCCAAGGTGACAGCTCGTCCAATCCCATTTCCGGCACCAGTGACCACGATGACTTTGTTTTTAGCTTTCATATTCCTCCTTTAGCTGGTAGCGCTTACTTTCAAATACTATACCATAATTTACCTAACAAAAAAATCTTGGATGCCTCCAAGATTATTGTTTCCATGTATAGAATTCTTGATCTTTATCAAAATCAACCTCTTGATTGACATCGTCATAAATTTGAAAAAGGTGATCTTCATAAAGAGTAGTAAAATCATCCCAAGAGAGTTTACTATGCCATTGATCTTGAACACAAATCACAAGTTCACCTTTTAAACGAATTAATGTGATGGGTTTCGCCACTGTCACTAACACCATCCCTTCTTGAAGGTAACTTAAAATTTGATGAATGGTGTATTGATTCATTAACTCGCATCACCTAATGCATCAGGAATGGGTGATGACCGTTCTTTAAGTACATATGTATCAAGATGCTTCATGGCAAGAATAAAGAAGATCCCAGTGAGAATACTCGAAATCACATCCGCAAAAGGTGCCGCATAAAGTAATCCTTGTAAGCCAAAGTATTGAGGGAATATAAGCACTGCAGGAAGTAAAATAATGACTTGACGAGTTAAAGTAAGAAACATGGCAGTCTTAGCTCTTCCAATGGCTTGGAAGAAATTTGAAGCGATAATCTGGAATCCAACAAGTGGCAGTAATAGAAACCAAGAGCGAATAGCCATGATCCCAAAGGTCATGAGAGCTTCCTCTCGGTTAAAGATTCCCACTAAAACACCTGGTACAAAACGTGTCATGACATAACCCACTGTTACAATGATTGTCGCATAGGTGATGGCGAGTTTTACAGTCTCTCTTACACGATCAAATTGCTTCGCACCAAAGTTATATGAAATGATGGGTTGAATTCCTTGATTCAATCCAATAATAGGTAAAATCATGAATGTTTGAATCGAGTTTATTATTCCCATGCCTGAGACCGCAATATCTCCGCCATACAAATATAGAGTTCGATTAATGAATGCATTAAGGACACTTGCTGCAAGTTGTAAACTAAAGCCTGGTAATCCTAATGTGATGATGGTTAAGATGATGGCAGGGTGTGGTTTTATGTCTCGTGCTTTAAATTGTATATTCGACTTACCTTGAACAAAGTAAGATGCTACCCAAAGAGCAGAAACAGTTTGAGCAATGATGGTAGCATAAGCTGCACCCGCAATACCCATATCAAGCCCGAAGATAAAGATAGGATCAAGAATAATGTTGATGCCAGCACCGATTAGCATTGTCATCATCGCCATTTTAGGTCGACCATCCGCACGAATAAAGTTATTCATCGCTAAAGCAATCATTTGAAACGTGGTTCCATAAAATATGATGCCCATGTAGTCTTTAGCATAAGGAAGAATAAGTTCGCTTGCTCCAAAGATGAGTAAGATATCTTCTAGAAATAATAAGCCAATCCCAGAAATCAATAATCCAACCACAATAATGAGAAAGAATGAAGTCCCTAATGCTTCTTTCGCATCATTAACTTTGTTTTGGCCAAGACGAATTGAAAATAATGTTGCACCACCTATCCCAAATAACACCCCGACTGCTAGAACAATCAGCATGATTGGAAAGGCAATGGTTAAGGCTGCTAAACCATTGGCTCCAAGGGCTGGAGCATTTCCAATATAGATTCGATCAACAATATTATAAAGGGCATTAATAATCATCCCGACCATGGCAGGAAGTGAAAAACGCCAAATAAGTGTACTAATTTTTTGATCTTTGAGTTGATGAATTTGATCCATACTAAACCTACCTTACATATTTGATTATTATACACCTTGATGTAGTTGATATCTATGAAAAAACAAGAATAAGATGATGGGATGTTAAAAGTAATGGAAATATGCACAACCATATTTCAAATCTTAAGTGAAAAAAGGGGAGTTCCCCTTTAATCAAGTCCTATTTTTTTAAGTAGATGTTGAAGTAATAATTCTTCATGGTCAGTTAATCGATTTAAGCGAATTCTTTGCCGTGCAACATGTTTTTCATACACATCACTCATGAGTTCTTGACCTGAAGCTGTAAGTGAACACATTCTTTTTCGCTTATCATGAGTATCACTTATAATGGTGATATATCCTTTTTGAGCCAATTGATCAATGACATAACTGAGTGATGAGTTCGCGATGAGGACTTTACTTTGTAAAGATGCAACACTCATGGCTCCTTTGTGATACAAAGCCTCTAGAGCCATAAATGATGAAAGTGATAACCCTAATTCATTAACTTGCTGTTGAATGTCATTTGAAAGCGTATTGGTAGCTCTAAACAGAATTGTGATTGTTTTTAAATCATTCATAATACTCTTTCTCAAAGTGTTTATTACTGCGAGTAGTATCAAAATGTCTCACTTGACGCTCAATGAGTTCGCGTTGATGTCTAAAGCGTGGAGGAAGTGCTAGTGTTTCTCCTAAGATTTCCACATCTTCTTCATCATCAATAAAGCCAGGCCCTTCAGTCGCAAATTCAAATAGAATATTTGGATATAAACGAGTATACAGTGATTTGAAGTAGAATCGATCAACATACCCAGAATGTCCTGCTTTAAAACTATTTAAACGATCAATCCATGCTTCTAGATGATCTTTGTCTTCAATTCTAAAGGCAACATGATGAACAGCCCCAAAGCCTTGATACGCTTGGCGTAATAATGGTTGGAAATCAAGAATCACAGATGCTCCGTTGCCACCTTCTCCCATTTCAAAGAGGGTATATTGATCTTCTTTACTAACAAACCTCATCATCATAACCTCTTCAAGAATACGTTTCATTCTCTCAACATCGCTGACTCTAAAGAAAATAGGTCCAAGTCCTGTAATGGCGAATTCATTAGGAACAGGACCTTTAAGCCATGGGGTTCCACTTCCGATCCCTTGATTGTGTTCGTCGGAAAATAATGCATAGTCTTGATCATCGAAGTCTGAGAAAAACAATACTTTCTTGCCAAACATGGTTTTTATTTCTTCATGCTTAACTTTGTAATGATTAAAGCGTTTGATCCAGTATTCTAAAGCAGCATCACTAGGAACTCTAAATCCTGTACGTGAGATTTCGTTGGTGCCTTTTACCCCTTTGTTCATTCCTGGAAAATCAAAGAATGTCATGTCTGTGCCAGCACTACCTTCATTGTCCGCAAAGAATAAGTGATACGTATGGATATCATCTTGGTTAATGGTTTTCTTTACTAATCGCATGCCTAAAACGTAAGTGAAGAATTCATAATTTCTTTCTGCACTGCTTGTAATCGCAGTCACATGGTGTATGCCTAATAGTTGTTTCATAAGGTCTCCTTGTGGTTTATGTTCCTATTTTATTTCGAATTCGAAATAAAATCAAACCATATGCTTTGTGAGTGGTTTGTGATTGTGTTAGTGCTAAAACCTTGGTAAAATTGTGAAAAATGAGACAAATATGGTTAAATATACAACACTAGAAAATTGGTCTAAAGGAAGAAAAAGAAAACTAAGTGATTCAGCTCGAAAAATCAAAATTTTTTCAACGTGGATCATTTCTTTAGTCGTAATCTTAGCAATCTTCATCTTCCCAGACTCCTTAATATATCGTCCAGCAGTATTTAGTTTGTATTTTGCATTAGTATTTCTTATGTATGCTCCAACCCAATCAAGTCATGATAAGCCATCGTGGGTTGATATCGTGTTGATTATCTTAACATTAGGTGTTGGAGTGTATTATATCCTTAATGGGTCAGAATTAATGGCTCGTCGTCCTTACATTCATCCTCTAAAAATCGAACATCAGTTTGTAGCATTACTTGCGACACTTATTCTCAATGAAGGAGTACGACGTGTAGTAGGTAGTTGGATTGTTGGTATAAATCTAGTATTTGTGTTGTATGCACTGTTTGGACATTTGATTCCAGGTCGATTTGGAGTTAAAGGATTGAATTTGGAACTAATGTTAGATGGTTTATACTTCACGCGCACGGGGGTGTGGGGTGTAACAGTGGCAGTTGCTTTTAGTTCACTCATTATGATCATCCTTTTTTCAAGCTTTGTCCTTGCGAGTGGACTTGATCAAGTGATTCTAAAAATGTTTCAGAAATGGTCATTTAAAGGAAGTGGTGGATCTGGGATGCTTGCAGTCATCGCTTCAGCATTCTTTGGAATGATATCTGGAGGGGGTACATCCAATGTGACAACTACTGGGACACTCACCATTCCACTCATGAAAAAACAAGGTTATTCACCGATTATGGCTGCTGCGATTGAAAGCAGTGCCTCAATGGCTTCGACATTCACACCTCCCATTATGGGTTCTGTAGCCTTCCTCATGGCTGAACTGCTTGGGTTACCCTATGGGCGTGTGATGGTTATGGCCACCATTCCAGCCTTGTTATATTATGGATCTTTACTTGTCCTAGTGAAATCATATGCAATAACTCACCACATTGACCAATTAGAGAAAACCTCATCAATTGGATTTCCACTTAAATCATTATGGTTATTTCTTCCGATGATTTACTTCATCATTGCTGCGACCATGCAACAAAGTATCACTCGCTCGGCTTTAGAAGCAATAGTTTTAACCATTGGACTTCATTTTATTCTTAATCTAAAAGTTGATTTAAAATTTATAGTATCCACCATTGAGAAAGGAATTGATCGGACTATTCCCATTGTGATTTCCATGGCAGGAGCGGGATTATTTATTGGAATTATAAACCTTACAGGGTTTGCTACAAAACTTAGTGTATTCTTTAGAACCATTCAAGCTTGGCCTATAGCGATTATCATTGTGATGGTGGCACTCATGGTTATATTCTTAGGGCTTGCATTAAATACCATCTCAACTTATTTAATTGCCGTGGTATTATTTGCCCCAACATTAGTTAGATTTGGGTTTGATTTGAATGCAGTGCATATGTTTATTGTAATTTTTGCAGCTTTAGGCAGTATTACACCACCTGTGGCTTTGACTTCACTTACAGCCGCAACCATTGCCCAAGCACCTATTGATGCGGTCGGATGGAAAGCTATGACATTAAGTATTCCTGCTTATGTGATTGGAGTCTTACTCTTGTTTCAGCCACAACTGATGTCGCCAAGTTTATCATTAGATTTCGTCCTACTAGCACTTAATAGCCTAACACTGTCCGCATTGTGGATTGTGCTTATTGTTTTAGGTAAACCTAGTTTGAAGGTGATATACTTTCAACTTGCAATCTTAGTTTTAATTGAATGTTTATGGTTTGGATTATCATTTTGGTGGGGTAGTATCATATCAGCCTTTGCATGGCTAATTATTCCACAATGGATAAGAAAGAAAGTGACTCTATGAAAAAATTCGTCTTACTAAGTTTAGCATTACTTCTAATTGCGTGTGCCCCTGCACCAGTTAATGATGTCGAACCTATTGATTTCACATTAGTTGAAGGTAGTGGAGGGACAGCACTCAGTGTTGTGGCTGGGGCGATTGCGGGAGCAGTAGAAACTTCGTTCCCAGGATCAACTGTCACAACATTATTAGGACGTCCTGATGACAATCCTTTACGAGTAAGTAGTAAGCAAGTTGATTTTGGCTTATCATCAAATGCCGCCATTAAAATGAATTTTGATGGTGGTTTGGGTGTGAAAAATGATAATTTGCGTGTGATTGCGACATTTAATGCTTCAACACTACAGTTTGCGATTCATAAGCGTTTTAACATTACAAGCTTTGAACAACTTATTGCGCAAAAGCCAAAAATCAGAATTCGCTTAACGGGTCCAGAGACACAATTAGGGGTTCTTTTTGATCAAATGTTAGCTTATTATGGTGAAACACGTGAAAGTATGACTGCAGCAGGAGTAGAGTTTGTTAGTGTTGAACAAGCAGCCATTTCTGAAATGGTGAATAGTGGTGCACTCGATGCATACTTTACAACATCTTCACTTCCCGCTAAAGTTGTAAGTGAAACCTTTGCTTCTGGAAACCTTGTGTTCATGACTTATCCGACTGAATTACTCAATGCCATGAATACGCTACATGGACACAGCATTGCGCCAATTAAAAAAGAAGCTTACAGTTTTTTAACTGAAGATGTATTATCTTTTGCGACATACACGATGTTATTTACCCATAAAGATATTGACGATGAGATTGTAAGAAAAGTTGTCAAAGCGCTTGTTGATAACATTGATTTAGTCAGTTCAAGCATGGCTGACCTTAATGGTATTACACCAGAATATTACTTGTTAGGTGTTAATATTCCACTCCATCCAGCGGCAGAGGCCTATTATAAAGAAATTGGGATTCTTGATTAATGAAACGTGATTTTTTCCTACAATCGCTTCACCATTTAGCATTAACTCGTCCAAATGATGTAGCTTTTAACTATAAAGGTACATCGACTTGGACCTATGGTGAGTTTTATCAAAGTGCCATTGCTTTTGATCAAGCCATCAAACAACTTAACATTTCAGAAAGTGATCGAATTGGGATTGTGTTTTCATCGCGTCCAAACTATGTACTCATGATGAGTGCACTTTATGCGAATGTGATTTCAATTGTGCTTAAAGGAACTCTTGATGAAACATCTTTAATTACACAAGCTCTTGAAAGAGGTGTACATGCAATCATTACAGATCGTGTTACACCATCTTTAATTGATGCCTGCACGATTAATCACCTTGGACTTATCGAAATGTTGAATGAACCAAGTCCTTCTTGTTTAATGCTTGTTGATTACAAACGATCTTGTGTAGAAGAAGATGATGATCCTATCATATTTATTAACACCAGTTCTGGGACCACAGGGAAAGCAAAAACATTCCCTAGACGATTAAGTGAAGTGCTCGCGATCATTAATCAAGAAGTTAAATCATTTAATCTCAATGGCACCACAAGATTACTCACAGCCTATGTCGATAATAGTTCAAATATCAACAATATGCTCAAAGCCATTTATAGTGGAGCAAGTATAGTATCAAGTGATGGGGTTGATCCAAGGCATATCTATGATTTGTGTCATCGTCTTCCAATTCATCACATGCGTATTGCTCCTGCTACGATGATAAGTATATTTGAATATGCAAAAAGCCGTAATATTGATTTCAAATCGTGTACTTTAAAAGAAGTTATTGTCACGGGGGCATCCATTCAACCTTCTTTTGTCTCAATGTTTAATGAGTTGTTTAACGCACGACTTATTCATACTTATGGAAGTACTGAAACATCAAATGTGGCTTCTAATGTGAATGCTCCTTTAGGATATAAAGAAGGTAGTGTAGGGATAGTGGAACATCATGAGATCAAAATCATTGATGGTGAAGTGTGTGTAAAAGCACCCATGGTGTTTAAAGGATATGAAAATACGGATAATTCATCATTTTTCATTGATGGATTCTTTAGAACTGGAGATCATGGATCACTTGATTCTCAAGGGTACTTAACTATTCATGGTCGATTTAAAGAGCTTATCAATCGCGGTGGTGAGAAAGTTTCACCAATCAAAATAGAGAATCTTATTGATCAACTCCATTGGTTTAAGGAGTGTGCTGTTTTTTCAATCCTTAATGATCAAGGTTTTGAAGATATCGTATGTGTTGTCGTGAAAAAACATCGATCCTACAACATCAAAGAATTACGAGAAGCTTTAATGCAATCTTTGCCCTCCTATCATTGTCCTAATTATTTGATAGAGGTGAATGATATTGAAAAAACGGTTGATGGAAAAATATCACGAAAATTACTTTCAGAACAATATCAATCACGTTTAAGTCATCATGAAAAATCATTTGATGATATGGAAGCTATTCTTAAATCGTGTTTAAATCAAAAAGAAATTAATCTGCAAGATTCATTTGTGATGTGGGGTGGGGATTCTATTAAATATGCAACGTTAATGTCTCTTATTCAACATCATCTTCATAAGCATGTTGCGCTCAATGAACTTATGGCATGTAAGAATATGCAAGCGATGATTGAACTTGTCAATCAATTACCTCTTGATCAACGTCGATATACTTTAACTTGGTTAAGAAAGACTCAATCCTCACACCCCACGCTAATTTTTATCCATCCAAAAAGTGGAGATGTTGTGACCTATCGATATGTCATTCAAGCGATGGATGAACATCATAGTATCGCAGGGCTTACATTTGATCCACGATTGTTTGACTCAACACCCCCATATCACGTCAATGAGATTATTCACGTGTACGTGAATGCTATCCTTGAAGAAGGACTTAAAGATATAGTGCTGTGTGGTTTAAGTGTTGGAGGAAAAATTGCTTTACTTCTTGCGAAAGCATGTGAAGCTTATGATATCACAGTCCATCATGTGATGATGTTTGACACAACAACACTTAAAGAAACCTATCATCGTAAGTGGGATCTTGTGCGTAGTCTTAGACTCATGAAATTTGACATTCAAACTCGTCGCTTTGGTTCACTTCCTAACTATGTCATGACCAAGATTAAGAAACTAGTACTTAATCGAGTCTTTAGAAGTAAGACCCTATATAATGTCAAAGAAAGTGTTGAGCAAAAACTAATTAATCATGATTCTAACTTTACACCACTTGAGATAGAACATCTTGTGACACAAACATTTAATGTTCCAATCCCAGATTATGTTGATGTTTCGCTCACATATTTATGGGCTAGTAAAGAGCGAGATGATCATCATGCGAAAGCATTACTTCACAGAGTAAAATCACTGAACATCATTAAAACCCCATTATTCCATAGTGATTTTGTGGATATTGATGCCGCATTAACTGCTTCAATCTTAAATGATTGTTTAGCTACAATCCATCAAAGAAAACATAAAAAGAAATGACAAATGTCATTTCTTTTCATGATGTTTGATTTTCATCAGTGGATGAGTGGCAATAGCTTCATAAGCTTGTTCTAGATCATTAAAAGGAATACGTTGATCTTTAACAACCTGATAGTTTTCTTCGCCTTTGCCAAGGATCAATACACAATCATCATGGCTTGCCATATGAATGGCTCGTTCAATTGCTTTTGCTCGATCAATGATGACTTCAATATTATGGCGCGTGACATCCCGCATCATCATCTTCACAATATCCATTGGATCTTCAAAGCGTGGATCTTCACTTGTTAAAACGACAACATCGGCTTCATCACTCAGTATTTTCCCCATTGCAGGTCGTTTATCATGATCTCGACCTCCTGCACTGGCTGCTACCACAATTAATCGTTTCATCTTTAAGGCTTTAATATACTTGAATAAACTCATATATCCATTAGGTGTATGAGCATAATCCACAAGCACTTTAAAGGGTTGACCTTTTTCAATGCGTTGTAAACGTCCTGAAACATGAAGGTTATGGAGTTTTGAAAAGACACAGCGATAATCAACACCATAGGCATAAATCGCCGCAAAGGTAGCTGCTAGATTATAAGCGTTAAATTCACCAAGTAAGTTAGTGGTTAAATCATAAGTCTTATGATTGTGACGGAACTTAAATGCAGTATGATCCCCGTGAACTTGGATGTCACTAATTCTAAAGTCACTTGATTCATGTTGACCATAGGTAAGAACCTTTGCCTTCGTCACATTGATGAATTGTTGTGCATAAGGATCATCGATGTTTATGATGGCTGTTCCGGTAGATTTTGTTTGTTTAAAGAGAATTGCCTTCGCATTAAAGTAGTTTTCCATCGTTTTATGGGTATTTAAATGCTCTGGAGTAAGATTTGAAAATATCGCAATATCAAATTCTAATCCTTCAGTACGCCCATAATATAGTCCTTCAGAACCAGCTTCCATAATCACAACACTATCACCTTTAGATTGAAAAGTATGAAGTAAGCGATAGAGATGTTCGATGGCAGGAGTAGTATTCTTAGTGGCTTCAGTATAATTAGGACTAAAAGCTCCATTCGTCCCAATGACTGCTGCTGAAGTTACATGATTTAAAAACGCCCCAAGAATTGTAGAGATGGTGGTTTTGCCATCCGTACCCGTCACTCCAATAAGCTTAATGTGATCATGCGGATAAGCTTGTTTGACTAAAGAGACTAATGCATCTTGAGTATTTTCAACACGATATGTAGGCAATGATGTAGTAACATCCTTGGAAATAATGGCACCAGCTGCATTTGCTAATGCAGCCTGTGGCAAGTATTCATGACGATCCACACTTATGCCTTGAATACAGACAAATAAATCATGAGGTTGAATCTCATTTGAATTTGTCTTCACGTCCACAAATTCAATATTTGGAGCATCAGGGAAGTAATCAGAGAGACGTCGTGTCATAGGGGTTCTCCTTTATGAGGGAAACAAGATGATCTAGTGTAATGAGCACCTTTTTAAAATCATGTTGATGAGTATCTAATGTTGGATTATATTCGACGACATCACATCCAACACATTGAAATGTTTTAAATAAATGAGTCATGATATGGAGTACTTCTTGTAGTTTTAGTCCTTGACCACTTGTATATTTTGAGTTCTTATTCACATTCACGGCAAAGAATTCATTTGGATGACATACATCAAAATCAAAACTAAGATAAATATACTTTGTTTTAATGTTTTCACTTATCCAATCCAAAGATGCTTGAAGTCCCATGGATTGAATATCTGCTAAAGGTAGGTGTGCAATATGATGCTCTTGAATATGCTTAATCTCACTCGTTTCATAGGAGTTAAGCCCGATATACACTAAACGATTTGAAGAAAGAGGAGTGACATGATTAAGTCTTAGTGGTTCATCACATAAACCTTGTAGGATAGCACAGGGCATACCATGAATATGCTTTGATGGTGATGAAAATTGGGTATGACTATCTGCGTGAGCATCAAGCCATACGATGGTCACATCATCTTGAAACGTTGAAAGGGAAGCACTGCTTCCTCCGACGCCACACGTGTGATCACCACCATACGATAATGGGAAATGATGATTCTTATACACTTCCTTAACAATGTCTTGATGATACAAAATCGCATTCATGATGGTTTGATCATGTTCAAGATGTAAATCAGGATAGGAGTTAACAGGCACATGATGCACGTGAGATGTATGATGGGTACACCACTCACTTTCTTGGAGTGGAAGAAATGATTGATCTGCTCCTTCTGTGTGACACCCTAACTTCATTGGAAAATTTATCAGTTGAATATTCATAAATACCTCGACACTATTTTACCATGAATTTATCTCATCATCGTATTCTTTTCATATCCGACAATATTCAACTCAAAGAGCAAGCAATCATGTTCAACAAGTGTGTTTGTGATACAATGAAACATATGGAGGTTCACCGATGAGTAAGCGAATATTAACATTAGTTTCTGCAGATTACGATGATTTAGAGTGCCACTATCCGATACTACGACTTACTGAAGAAGGATATACCATTCATGTGGCTGCCGCGTCTTTGGCAAAAGTGCCAGGAAAGTATGGATTATCCATTCAACCTGATTTAACATTTGATCAAGTTGATATTCAAAGTTATGATGCCTTATTAATCCCGGGGGGTTGGGCTCCAGATCAATTACGTCGATTTGATCAAGTGCTTAACTTTGTCAAGTTTATGAATGAAAAGCAACGTGTAATTGGTCAGATTTGTCATGCGGGTTGGGTATGTTCATCCGCAGATATCCTCAAAGGGAGAACGGTCACATCCACACCCGGTATCAAACATGATTTAATGCATGCCGGAGCAACATGGGTTGATCAACCTGTGGTGGTGGATGGTCATCTTGTCTCAGGCCGTCGCCCAGCAGACTTACCGTATTATGTTAAAGCGATTATTGAGGTATTAGAGAAGTAAAAAAACGATTCAAGAAAAGCATCTTTGAAACAAATTCAACGATGCTTTTTTATGTGGAGTTAGTCTTTTCCTTGTTAATGTGGAAAAAAATGTGACAATGTAAATGGTTTGATGAAAGATTACTTTGATACAATGATGATGATCAAGGACGTGACAACACGAGGATGGCCATGAATCGTAAAGAAGAAATAGTTAAAATCATCTTACAAGCGAATGATTTTGTGAGTGTTGAAAGTATCGCAAAACAACTTAAAACCTCCACTAAAACCATTCGTAATGATTTAATCACGCTTGAAAACCTCATGAATGATCACTCTTTAGTGTTGCTTCGTAAACCAGGGGTGGGAGTCAGTATAGAAGGCGATTTTTTTGATAAACAACAACTTCTTAACACCCTAAAACAAAACACCACCCATTCCTATCTCACTCCTGAAGAGCGAAGATCACAACTGTTGCACGCTTTGCTACTTAATCGATCCTCTAAACGTATGAAAGATTTAGAACTAGACTATTACGTTTCGCGTGCTACTATTCATGCGGATATTGCAGCTCTTAACGAATCATTAAAGCCGTTTCAATGTGAAATCATATTTGATAAACAACAAGGCTTATCTCTTCGTGGTGAAGAAGCTCAACAGCGTCAAGTTATGGCCCATTTTGGTCCTCTTGAACCACTTGTTGAATATGTGATGGATGGCAGTACCAAAAGTAAATCAACCTTTATTAAACGATTTAATGATGTTCTTAACTTAGATTTTAATAAGATTGAATCCATTGTGAACGATGCGCAAAATCAGCTTGGATATACGTTTTCCATTGAAGCATCACTGAATTTGATTGTTCATATTGCGATCGCAATTCAACGCTCTAAACAAGGATTTGATGTGACCTTAAGTCATGATTTAGTCACGACACTTTCGCAACAAAGCGAATATACTATCGCAAAAGATATTGCGAAACGTATTGAAAAAGACTTTGATGTTTCATTATCTTCCTCTGAGTCGATTTATCTTTGCTTACATTTCCTTGGCGCAAAACGAATTAAGGAACTTCAATTGAAGCATATGTCAATTTCTTCGGATACTCAAGATCTTGAAAATACAATTCTAAAATTCATTCGTAAAGTTCAATCATCAATGGGACTTTTCCTAGAGAATGATTCTGAGTTATTTAATAGCCTATTACTTCATTTAAAGCCAACCATTAATCGACTCACGTATGGATTATCTTTACAAAATCCATTGTATGAAGAAATCCGCTTTAATTACTCCAGTATATATGATGCGGTAGAAAGACATATTCAACTCTTTAATGAAACCTATCATATTCATATTCCACCCAATGAAATTGCCTATTTAGTCCTTCACTTTGCGGCCGCAAAAGAGCGTAATGTCACCATGATCAGAACGCTTGTGATGTGTGCAAGTGGGCTAGGAACATCACAACTCATTGTTTCAAAACTTAAACGAACCTTTAATAACTTACAGATTGTGGATGTGGTGGCATCTTTTGAAGGAGCATTCTATCAATCTAAAGATATTGATCTTATTATCTCGACCATTGCTTTGGATTCACCAATTAAAACCATCATAATTAGTCCACTATTAAGTGATTATGATATCTCGATGATCAAGCATTCACTTCATGATGTTGAAAACCCAATTGTAAATACACTCAGATTCTTACCACATCATGTATGGATTCAAGAAAGTGAAGAAGATAAGGAAACTCTTCTTAAGCACATGTGTGACCAACTTGTGAGTGAAGGATATGTGAGTGAAGAATTCTTTGAATCAATCCTTGCACGGGAAGCATTAGGACCAACCCTAGTGTCACCTACACTTGCCATTCCTCATGGTGAGCCACATTGGGTGATGCAATCTGTCACAATGTGGATCTCATTGTCGAAACCTATCTTATGGGCTCTGGGAGAAAGAGTTGAACACATTCTACTCATCGCCAGTCAAGAAGCAGATGCCTCACAACACAAAGCCCTTATGCACGCTTTAATGAGTCAACTTGATAATCATCATTGGGAAACACACATCAAGCAAATATCGGATACGCTAACACTCACACATCGACTTAATCAAGATCTATGTGGGGTAAAACCAAGTAAGGAGTAATGTATGGAACAATTATTTCATGAATCACTTATTCTCACAAACCTTAATTTGAATCACTCACATGAAGCTTTAAAAGTGTTAGCTCAAGCTCTTCAAAGTCAGGGGTATGTGAAAGAAACATACTATGATGCTCTGATTGAACGAGAAGAAAACTATGCAACTGGACTTCCAGGAGAGGGCATCAATGTCGCGATTCCCCATGCGGATCCGATTCACGTCAACACCAATGCGATTGCGATTGGGATTTGCCAAAACCCAGTGGATTTCAAAATGATGGGAAATCATGATGAGACATTGGGAGTAGAAATTATCTTTATGCTTGCGCTTAAGGATGGCCACGCGCATATTAATGTGCTTAGTCAACTGATGGGAGTGCTTCAAAATGAAGCATTACTACACAAGCTTAAATCAATTAGGTCCAAATCAGAACTATATCAAGTTCTGACTGAACATATCCATTAGATAGGAGGTGATGGTATAAAGAAGCGAATACTCGTCGCGTGCGGTACTGGAGTGGCCACTTCAGTCGCAGTCGCAAAGAAGTTAGAAACGATTTTTAAGGATAGAGGGTACGGGGATAAAGTTGAATTATCAACTTGTACTGTAGCTGAAATGGAGTCCAAAGCTCGTAATTACGATTTAATCGTGACGACAGCACAGGTGAACAAACCTATGCCAGTCAAGGTGATTATGGGAATTGCATTCCTCATCGGTCGTGGTACAGAACCTGTGATCAAAGAAATCTTTGAATCACTTGGATTTGACTCATAAAAGGAGAAGAACTCTATGGAAATTATTAATTTTATCGTCGGATTGGGACCATCAGTCATGATGCCAATCATCATTACACTTATTGGATTAGTCATGGGAGCAGGATTTGGTAAAGCTTTACGTGCAGGTTTAACTGTCGGGGTAGGATTTATCGGTCTGAACTTAGTTATTGGTTTACTCGGTGGTAATCTTGGACCTGCAGTTCAACAAATGGTCACTAACTTTGGCTTAAGCCTAACAGTTATTGACGTGGGTTGGCCAGCAGCCGCTGCGATTGCTTTCGCATCACGTGTTGGAGCAGTCATTATTCCAATCGCATTAGCTGTAAACGTAGTTATGATTTTGACTAAAACAACCCAAACCGTTAATATCGACGTATGGAACTTCTGGCACTATGCATTTACGGGTGCATTAGTCACATTCGCTACTGATAGTTTTGTATTTGGGGTTGTGGCTGCGATTATTCAAGCCGTTATGACTTTAGTCTTAGCAGACTGGACTGCAAAAGGTGTGGAAGATCAACTAGGTCTTAAAGGGGTTTCTATTCCTCATGGACTATCAGTTGCCTTCGTACCTGTTGCATTAGTCATTAATAAAATCTTAGACTATATCCCTGGTGTTAATAACATTAAAATTGATGCGGATATGGTTCAAAAACGCTTTGGATTATTCGGTGAACCAATTCTAGTCGGTACTGTATTAGGAGCTATCATTGGTTTCGCAGCAGGTTATGATGTAGGTGGTTCATTAAACTTAGCCATTACAATGGGTGCAGCGCTAGTGCTCATTCCTCGTATGGCTGGACTTCTTATGGAAGGATTACTTCCTATTTCTGATGCTGCAAGTGAGTTTGTTGATAAACGTCTCAAAACAAACACTAAGATCTACATTGGTCTTGATGCAGCTGTAGGTATTGGACATCCTACTACACTTGCGGTTTCCTTGATCTTAGTCCCGCTTTCAGTTCTTATTGCTGTGGTACTTCCAGGAAATAACTTCCTACCTTTCGCTGATTTAGCGGTATTACCATTCCTATTTGTTCTCGTTGTTCCTATTACTAAAGGTGACTTATTTAGAACATTAGTGGTTGGTTTATTCATCGTCGTCACAGGTTTATGGATTGCTTCTGACATTGCACCTCTACTGACTGCAGCTGCCATTGATGCGCAATTCACAATGCCAGTGGGTGCAACACTAATTTCATCCATTGCGGATGGAGCTTCACCATTAAGCTGGGCCTTTGTTAAGCTCTTTGAACTTCGTTATGTTGGAATCGCAGTACTTGGTGTTATCGCAGCAGGTATGGCTTATCTAAACCGCGTTCGTATTCTTAAAGGGGAAAAATAATCGACATGAATCATCACTTTATTGTGAACAAGGCTCATGCACTCCTTTCAATCATCGTTCCCACCGGGGTGTTCGCCATCACCTCATTATATGGACTTTATGGACTTTTGGTTAGTAATGATGCCTCTTGGTATGGAGCCGTATTTGTTTTAGGATTGGTGTTATTTTTAGATCATGGAGTTGCTCTATCACACCCGACTTCAGTGATACTTGAAGAGACATCCGTTCAGTTTCATGCCTTTAAACATCATCATACCTTTAATCTAGAAGACATCACCCGAATTAATGTAAGAAAAGTATCACGAGGACGAAGACTTTATGTCCGTCTTAATGATGCATCACTATTGAAGGGACGATATTGGTTGCATCTTGATCATATGAGTGATGCCCAACTGTGTTTAGATTTCTTTGAAAGACTCATGAATGAGCGTCATCCTAAATATAAAAATATGGAAGCTCACTCATTTAAACGAGTTAAATAAAACTAAAAACCGAGTTGTATACTCGGTTTTTAAATGTCATCAATCCAGGATTATGTTATAATATTCACAATTACAGACTGGAGATTTCTATTTTGAAACGGTTTTTTGAAATTCTGATTGCGGGATTGTTGTTGATAATCGTACCTTTGATTGCTTCTGAACTTATTTCAACAATCATTATGTCCAATAACATTCAAGTCGTATCCTATGTTGTTGTGAGTATTCAATGTTGTGTTCTGTTTGTTTTATACTACCAAAACAGGTAAACATTAAGAAAGCCTTAGAGACGTTCACTCTAAGGCTTATTTTTATCTAAAGAAAGTTTCAAAGGCTTCTTTAAGCTTTAACTCCCAAAATTCCCATGTATGTCCATATCCTTCAATCTCTTCATAAAGAAGAGGATATTGATAGGACTCATATTTTTCTTTCGCATAGCGGCAACGCTCCAGTAAGTAGTCTTGACTCCCTACTGTCATATAGGTTGTAGGTAGTTCTTTATTCTCTTCAACATTCTTTTTCATCATATAATATGCATCTTCAATCGTTTGCTTATAACGAAGTTCATTACCCATGACTGCTCCACTGTAGGCATCAGGAGAAGATCCAAACCAGTTCACCATATGTGTTCTTCCTGAGATTTCCATGGCACAACCTGACATAAGCAACACTTTAGAGAATAAGTGGGGGAATGCTAAAGAGATTTTCATAGCTCCTAGAGCTCCCATTGATAATCCCCCTATGAAGTTATCTTCTCTTAATTCACTGAGTGGAAACAAGAAACGAGCGACTTCAATCATTTCCTTACTTACAAAACTAAAATGCTTTGCGCCATTAGGATCATCACTATAGCCTTGATTGCATGCAGGGGGCATGATAACCGCAATCTGATGCTTCTGAGCATATAGAGCGACATTCGTGTAATTAAGATAATCATGTTCATCCCCAGAAAACCCATGAAGTAACCAAAGTGTTTTAAACTTCTTTGTTTGTTTATAGACATCATTGTTTTGTTTGAATGCATCTTCAACGGAATAGGTTGGAATAATCGCATTAAAACTCACTTGACGTCCTAATGATTTTGATAAAAAGTTCGTGTGTATAACAGCCATAAAACCTCCACATGCTTAAGTAGTGTCTTAACTATTCTATCATAAACCGTTTTGATTATGCTTTTACCTTAGAAAAATGGTTAAAATTCATAAAGAATGGATGTGATATACCGTTTGGTGAACTAAATGATAAAACTAGTTAAATTAACACGAAAATTAGATAGTATTTTTACACTTTGCGATTGATTTATTGTATAATCCCAACTAAGACCGAAGTACATAAATAACTAATAATGTTATGTTGGTCCATGAGGGGTTATGCCACTATTTATTGTTCTTGATATACTTTCAAATTTCGTCTTCTTTTATCCCCTTGTGATGTCCTTAGTGTGGATCAGTGGGGCTCTTTTATTTCGCTCTCGATTAGAAAAGAAAACTCATCAATCATTTAGAACACAAGAATGGCCTAAAGTGAGTGTGCTTATTCCATGTTACAACGAAGCAGAAACCATTGAAGAAACCATAACCATGATGGATCGATTACCCTATCCTGATTTTGAAATCATTGCAGTGAATGATGGAAGCAAAGATCAAACCGCGGAGATATTACATCAACTTGTTAAGAAAGTGGATCGGCTGCGCTTTATCGACATCAAGCAAAATAGAGGAAAAGCGAATGCACTAAAAGTAGCGGCCTTTGCTTCGAAATCAGAATATTTAGTCTGTGTTGATTCTGATGCGGTTTTAGATGATTATGCGATTCATTACCTCATTGATAATTTCTTTTTTCACGGCGAACGTTTAGGGGCAGTGACAGGTAATCCAAGAATTCGCAATCGTGATACATTGCTCGCAAAACTTCAAATTCTTGAATATGCTTCCATCATTGGGGCCATCAAACGTGCGCAAAGAATTCTTGGAAAGATTATGACCGTTTCAGGAGTGGTTGTGGCCTTTAGAAAGAAAGCGTTACTCAGTGTAAACTTGTGGGATACCGACATGATTACGGAAGATATTTCGGTGTCATGGAAACTTCAAGAGAAGTTTTGGGATATCCGCTATGAACCTAAAGCACTATGTTGGATGTTAGTGCCTGAAACGATTTCAGGAATATGGAAACAACGTATTCGTTGGGCTCAAGGAGGTCAAGAAGTCTTGATGCGCCATTCAAATATCATGCTCAGTTGGAAACATCGTCGTTTATGGCCAATATATCTTGAACAGTTCCTCAGTATTCTATGGTCATTCTCATGGATCTTTGTCACGGTATTTTACCTCATCTTTGCGAACACCTGGTTTGATCGCCTTATATGGATGACGTTCGCATCATTCTTCTTAGTGTTACTTTCGATGATTCAACTTAGAGTTTCCCTGGATATTGACGCACAATATGATGATGTGCGCTCATTATTCTTTTTTGGGGCATGGTATCCCTTCATTTATTGGTTACTGAATGCACTCATCGTTTTATTTGCCTTTCCAAAAGCTATTCGTAGTCGACTTCAAGGAGGTGATGCTTTATGGACCAGTCCAGATCGCGGGTTTCGCAAATAGAGCGAAATAAACAATTCATTGTCAAGTCAAAGCGACACATCGCACGAGATGTGGTGGTTGTATTTGCTTCTTTAATCGTATGGACCTATACACTTGTGGTGATTTACTTTTTTGTGGATGCGATTTTATCACTGAATCATCCCGTTCCAACCATGATAAAATCATGGTTTAAAATGACGAATCAAGATGTCGTTATGTTCTTGTTCTATGTGGTTATTAGCTTTGGGGTCATTTTTATGATGTTATGGACATGGAGTCAGTACAACCGACTCAAATATGGAAAACTTCGTCGCCGAAAATACCCTGAACCAAGTCAAAGCATTGATTTCATTAAGCTTGGGATGATTGATGTTGAAATGTATGAAAAACTTCAAAATGCGAAGGAAATCACACTGGAAAAGAATCCAATGAAATAGCATGATAATCTCAAACATTGATCAATGAGAAACCTTATTTCTTATGATATGATTCTATAGAGGTTTATATGGCAAAATTTGAAAAGACAATCATTGGTTCACACCCACATCTTATCAATCAACTTGAAGAAGATATCTTACATAGTGGAATTTCTATGCGTGTGGTGGAAGAAAGTATCTATGTTACCCCAGCTTTACGGGTCATCACTAAAGTGTATGATAAGTACTTTATGAGAAATAGTTCTAGAGCAAGCTTAAGTCTAACCATTATTGAAGATGGTAGAAATACTCATGTGATTGCTATGGCGGCTGGGGGTAGTCAAGGAGTCATCTTCAACTTTTCTTGGGGTGCAGAATCTGAACTTGTGGATACTGTGAGAATGACGTTAGAGAAATTAGGATACTAAAAAGAAGGTTAACCCTTCTTTTTGATTTAAATGAATCGTGATTTAACGTATGCCAATTTAAGTTTAATCTCAAGTAAAACAAAGGGAATCATTGGCTAGTCATTAAAATGAGATAATTCAACCGCAACTTGAGCTGCAAGATGAGCGTTGTTATAAACAAGTTGAATGTTTGAAGCTAAGCTGTCTCCTCCAGTGAGTTCCTTCACTTTAGAGAGTAAGAATGGAGTGCTTTCTTTACCTTTAATGCCTAAGGCTTCTTGTTCACTAAGCGCGGTTGCAATCGCAGCAGTAATCGCATCATAATCCATTTCATAGGCTTTAGGAATAGGATTCGCAATGACCACTCCACCTTGAAGTCCTAAATCCCATTTTGTTTTTAGTGCAGATGCTATTTCTTTCGGGGAATCAAGACGATAATCAACCCCAAAACCACTCTTAGATGTATAGAATGCTGGAAGTTCACTGGTTTGATAACCCACCACAGGAACTCCATGAGTCTCTAAATATTCAAGGGTTAATCCAATATCAAGAATTGATTTAGCCCCAGCACAAATTACGGCCACATTGGTTTGTGCAAGTTCGAGTAAATCCGCAGAAATATCAAATGATGTTTCTGCACCACGATGTACACCTCCAATACCTCCAGTCGCAAACACTTTAATCCCTGCTAGGGCTGCAATAATCATGGTGGAAGCCACGGTGGTGGCTCCATGTTTTTGTTGCGAAACAAGAAAGCCTAAATCACGACGTGAGGCCTTCACGATATCTTGTGACGTCGCAAGAAGTTCAAGTTCTTCATTGGTTAATCCTACTTTGAGTTTTCCATGTAAGATGGCGATGGTTGCAGGGACTGCACCATACGAGCGAATAATGCTCTCAACTTCTTTGGCCATGGCGACATTATGTGGATAAGGCATTCCATGTGAGATAATGGTCGATTCTAAAGCTACGACAGGTTTGTTGGTGTTGAGTGCTACAAGCACTTCTGGATGAATGTCAAGATGTTGATTAAACATGATAGGTCTCCTTCATGGTGGTTAAACACGTTTCTTCGCTGAGTTGATCTGAGATGGTCGCTTCACTTTGTAGAGCAATGCGTGCAGCACTCATGGCCATGGTTGCACATTGAGTGGGATTAAATTGATTAAGATATCCATAGACAAGTCCGGCCATAAATGCATCTCCAGCCCCTGTTGCATTCGCAACTTCAATAGGAGGTGTACTTAAATGAGTGAGCGAGTCATGATCTTTGATAAGCACTCCTGCACTCCCTAAAGAGATATAAGCATAAGGACAAGGTAGAAGCTTTGCGGCATGATGTAAGTCTAGGGTATGATTTGGATCTACCAAAGCATATAACTCAGCTTTATTTGGTTTAATCGTGTGAATTTTTGAAAGATATGGTTTTATTTTGAGTGCTTTGGTGGAAGATACGGTATCAATGAAAAGTGGAATATCTTTCGCAATCTGAATGATGGTTTCAAGAACATCTTCATTAAGATTGGTATCACATACAATGAGCTGAGCATGTTCGAGTAGTTTTTTTTTGCTTAGGATGAACTCCTTTGTGAGTGAATTCATGATCTCCATATCATTGATCGCCAATGCAAGATCATGATGTTCATCTAAAATACTAAGGTATGTAGAAGTCTTATGATGATTTAGAATAAGCGAGTCATTCATATGCAATCCAATGCTTTTGGCATGTGCGAGCATACTTTGGCCATAGAGGTCTTGTCCAATCACGCTAATCAAACGTGTAGGAATATTTAATCGGGTACAGTTCTCGGCAATATTACGTCCAACTCCACCATGTGAAATACTGACATGACCAATATTGGAATCTTTTTGAATAAGAGCATGATGTGGTATGCCTTGAATATCAATGTTTGAACCACCAATCACTACAATATAAGGTTCTTCATTCACAATATAACCTTTACCAAGAATGATTCCCTTCTTAATCAAATTTGTGATATGAACCGCAACTGAAGATCGTGTAATATTCAATCGCTGAGCTAGATCGTCTTGAGAGATGGTCGGTTCTTCTTTTAAGATAGCTACGATTTCTTTTTCTCGTTGTGTCATACAGTCCTTTCCTTATAAATGCTTAATATATAAGCATATGCTTATTATACCACGTTATTGATGAGATGCAACCTCCTAGACCAAAAATGTCAAATTGATGTTTAATCCCTCTCAAAAACTATGAATTTAAGTCAACCTATGAAATAATATTTCATAAATAGAAATCTTGTTGAAAACAATTGTGTCAAATAACTATAATGAAGCCAAGTAAAGCGGTTACATGACCTATTGTTTCTCAACACAAAGGAGAAGCTCATGAAAAATGTCATTGTAAGATTAAATGAATATGTAACTCATGCGAGTGGAGCAGAGAAGGGCATTATTGAATTTATCCTTCATGATCCGAAAATTATGGTTGGAATGACCATCCATGAATGTGCCCAACGCTCATACACCTCACCTTCAAGTGTCGTAAGACTATGTCGAAAACTTGGGTTTGAGGGGTTCAAAGAGTTTCATCAATCCTTAGTGTATGAGTTAGCCCTCTTGGATTCAGATTTGAAAGAAAAAAGTAAGGAAATCACTTACCAAGACTCCTTGCACGATATTATTGAAAAAGTGACTTCAAAGAATATCTTGTCCCTTGAAAATACCGCCAAACTTATGGATGATGCAACGCTTCAAGCTTGTGTGAATCAGATGATGAAATGTCGTAGTATTTGCTTATTTGGCATGGGAGCATCACTCTTAGTTGCGAAAGATGCTTACCTCAAATTCTTAAGAATAAACAAACCTTGCATAATCAACGATGATTGGCATGCGCAACTTTTACAAGCACGTAACATGATGAGTGATGATTTAGCTATCGCATTAAGTTATTCAGGCATGACGAAAGAAGTCATTGAATGTATCAAAGCTGCTAAGGAAAAAGGAGCGACTGTCATTGCAATTACTCGGTTTGAAGATAATCCTCTTGCGAAGCTTGCGGATTACAATTTGTCTGTCTCTGCAACTGAATTCATCTTTAGAAGTGGAGCGATGTCATCACGCATTGCCCAGTTGAATATCATTGATATTCTCTATGCTGCCTATGTGAATCAAAAATATGATGATAGTTTAAAACAATTAAAACTAACTCATATTGATAAAACCCCTAATGAACAATAACGAGGCCCTTATGATCGATTTAAAGAAATTAACCACTGAACAACGACATCCTGACACCTTGCTTCTTGATACGATGTCTCCTCTTGAAATCATTACGATTATGAATCAGGAAGATGCAAAGGTCATCCAAGCCATCAAAGAGGAATTACCTAAGATTGCGCAAGTGATTGAATGGTGTACTCATGCACTTAAAGTTAAAGGAAGAATTATCTATCTTGGTGCTGGAACAAGTGGTCGCTTAGGACTTCTTGATGCAGCCGAATGCCCTCCAACTTTCGGAGTTGATCATAACACGGTGGTTGGTCTATTAGCGGGTGGAGTGGATGCTTTTGTGAAAGCGATTGAAGGTGCTGAAGATAGTCACACCTTAGCTCAAGAAGAGATGAAAGCTATTCAAGTGAATGCGAATGATGTCATTATTGGAATAGCTGCTAGTGGGCGAACACCGTATGTCATTCATGGATTAAAATATGCCAAAACACTTGGATGCAAAACGGTATCCATGAGCAATAACAAAGATTCAGAGATGGCTCAAGTAGCCGATCTTGCGATTGAAGTAGTCACTGGTCCAGAAGTCCTTACTGGTTCTACTCGTTTAAAAGCAGGAACATCCCAGAAGTTAGTCTTAAATATGATCTCTACCGCAAGCATGATTGGGGTAGGGAAAGTGTATGAGAATCTTATGGTGGATGTGATGCAAACCAATCAAAAGTTAATTACACGAGCAGAGAATATCGTCATGAGTGCAACTCAATGTGATCGCGAAAGCGCTAAAACAACACTCCAACAAGCGCATGGTAGTGTAAAAGTTGCAATTACGATGATTCTAATGCAGTGTGATGAACCTCAAGCATTAAAAATGCTTGAACAAGCACAAGGGCATATTCGCCACTGTGTGAAGCAATAGTCATGAGCGTAGGAGGTAACATGAACAATCTAGAGCTTGCTTCTCGTCTGATTGACCTTGTCGGTGGAAAAGACAACGTCGTCAAAATTACCAATTGTATGACTCGTATGAGAGTCACTCTTAAGGATACATCCAAGGTTCAATTGGATGCCCTTAAACAAACTGAAGGTGTCTTAGGTGTTGTGGAAGATGGCCCGACATTACAAGTCGTATTAGGTCCAGGCAAAGCTAAGAAAGTCACTGATGAAGCAGTCGATGCATTCTCATTGCCACGTGTTGCGCTTGAAGCAGGAGAGTGGGAAGAAAACAAAGAAGCGGTAAAGGCCCTTCAAAAACAAAGTCCTTTAAAAACAGCAGTTAGAAATATTGCGGAAATCTTTATTCCTCTTATTCCTGCCATTATCGCAGCGGGATTATTTAATGGATTTGGATCACTTATTCAAACTATGCAAGGTCAAGGTGTTTTACCTGCTGCTGGTTTCTGGTTAGTGACTCGTTTATTATTCCAACTTATTGGTGGTGCATTCCTTGCATACTTTGCGGTTTATACAGGGATTAATGCTGCGAAGCAATTTGGTGCAACTGAAGGTTTAGGTGGAATGATTGGGGGGATCTCAATTGGCGCAAACGTTGTTGAAATCTCTAAAATCTTTAACTTATTTAATGCGGATATCCCACTTCGTTCAATCTTAACCACAGGTAAAGGTGGAATCATTGGGGTTATCGTTGGGGTTTGGATCTTATCAAAAGTTGAAAAATTTGTTCGTAAGAACACTCCAGATGTATTAGATCTAATCGTGACTCCATTTGTGACCATGCTTGTGATGGCAATCCTATTTGTCTTTATCATCATGCCTGCCACTGGATTAATTTCTGATGGTTTAGTGAATGCTTTAGGTGTCATCATTAATTCACCAATTCCATTTGTGAATGTGCTAAGTGGATATATCTTGTCTGCATTATTCTTACCAATGGTGCTCTTAGGACTCCATCATGGACTCATTCCTATTTATGCCATTCAACTTGAAGCCTTAGGTGGAGTATCATTATTCCCAGTTCTAGCCATGGCTGGTGCAGGTCAAGTTGGAGCGGCCATCGCAATCTATCTTAAAGCAAAACGTGTTGGCAATGTCCGTATGCAAAAAGTTATTACTGGAGCGCTTCCAGCTGGATTCTTAGGGGTAGGAGAACCATTAATTTACGGGGTTACCTTACCAATGTTTACACCATTCATTACTGCTGGTTTAGGTGCAGGATTTGGTGGAGCGTATGTCATGCTTATGAAAGTTATGGCGAATGCTTGGGGTCCTTCAGGACTAGTCGCACTACCACTTATGCAACCACAAAGTGTCATTCATTACTTCTTCGGTTTAGTGATCTCATATGTCGCAGGGTTCTTGATTACTGCGGTAGTCATTAAGGATAAAGCTGTTGCTGAAGTCTAATTCATTAGGATATTCCGTGTATGTGAGTACATGGGAGAAACTAAAAGAAGAACTTTCCTCACGTTTCTGTGAGGGAAGTTTTGTCTTTACATCACTTCATATCGAAGAAGAAATAAAATCAGATCACTATGCTCAAGAAGTTGAGAACATGCTTCAATCATTAAAAACAATGGGGTATAAATTACTTGTGGATGTGTCCCCAAGAACTTTACAAGCATTATCATTGAACTCATTTGAGCAGTTAGTTCATACGTATCACATTGATGTTTTAAGAGCAGATTTTGGATTCACATTAGAAGATTTAATCAAGCTTAGTCAAAGTGTCTCATTATGTGTTAATGCATCAATGAATGAAGCAGGACTACAAACGCTAATTAAAAAAGCAAAGTTTCCTATTGTGGCTATGCATAATTTCTACCCACGAGTTGAAACAGGTCTTGACTTAAGTCAATTTAATGAAAAGAACAAACCATATAATGCAATGAATATTCCTGTTTTTGCGTTTATCCCTTCAGACATTATGAAACGTGGTCCAATCCATGAAGGCTTACCAACATGTGAAGTTCATCGTGATGGATCACTCTTAAAAGCAGTCGTTGAACTCAAACAAAACGGTGTTGATGGTGTGGTTGTTGGCGATGGAGTATGTTCTGAAAAGATGACCCAATTATGTCAAACTTTTCTTCAAGATGAAGTTTTATCACTACCCATTCAAGTTGATTCAAAGTTTGAATTTCTATACAATCAAGTCATGACGATACGAAGTGATTCCCCAAGTGCAGTATGTCGCTGTCTAGAGTCAAGACTTTATGCCACTGCAGGACAAACCATAGAACCATTTAACTGTATATCACGACATAAAGGATCGATCACCATGGATAATAAGAAATATCTTCGATATTCGGGTGAGATTCAAATTTTGAAACAAGATTTCAAAGCGGATGAGCGAGTGAATGTGATTGGAAAAATCCTTGATCACACACTTCTTGATTTAATATCCCCAGGCATGAAAGTTAAATTTACCCGAGGAGAACAAGAATGAAAAAGCAACTAACCTCATGTGCTCAAGGCCGTGTTAAACCTTTATCACATGTTAATGATCCTGTTTTCTCATCAAAAATGATTGGAGATGGAGTGGCCATCACACCAACCCATCCTGAGATTGTTTCCCCATGTGATGGGATTGTGAGTATGGTTTTTCCTACTCAACATGCCTTTGGTATTTCAAGTGAAGGCATTGATATTCTCATCCATATTGGGATTGATACTGTCAGTTTGCAAGGAAAGCACTTTAAAGCGCTGATTAAAGAAGGAGATCATGTTCAAGCTCATCAAGTCTGTGTTGTGTGTGATTTCAAAGAAATTCAAGAGGCAGGTTTAAGCATAGATACAATGATGATTATCTCAAATAAACCTGAAGATGTTGAGATTGTTATCCATGATGAAACCCGTGATGTATCCATTCATGATACACTCATCACTTGGTCAAAATAATCAAAGAAAGAGGGAAACCTCTTTTTTTATTGTATGAAAGTGATAAAAGAAAGCGCTAACTATCGTAAAGTCTTGATAATGACCAGGTGTAATTATGAGTGTTACACTAAACATGTAGAGGTGGAACCCTGTGATACATGTGATATGGGCAGATCAACAAATTAATTATCTTTTCAACCAAGGACCTTGGTGGGTTCATAGTATTTATGATCATGCGATCAATATTGCGAATACGCATGGATTTTGGACACTTGTAACCCGTTTGAAACCAAAGGCTCCTTTAACATGTGTGTGTAACCTCCAATCCTTTTCAACGCATCATCTTCGTGTTGGAATGCCTTGTATTACGATGAATAATCAAATCAAAATTGGTTCACTCATCCTCGATCTATCTCAGGTTTCCATCTTGCCATATCATCATGATTTCTCGATTGAAAACATGAATGAAATAGAAGAAGGATTTCACACCTTACTTCGATGGTGCTTGAATCAACCCATCAATGAAGGGGCAATGGCCCTGTTTAATCCAACTCACAATGTATTTAGCCAAGAAGTGGTGCGTCGAATTCATTCAATTCTAAATGGAGAGTTGTTGGATATAAAACATCTCATTGGATGTGGTTTAGGTCAAACCCCCAGTGGTGATGATGTGCTTGTGGGCATGATGGCTTTAGCTCATGCTATGAAGCATTTTGGTTTTATACAAGTGATCACTCATGATTGTGAATCATCTTTAAAAACGACCACTTCTGTGAGTCAGATGATGTTAAGACAAGCATTTAAAGGTCAATATAGTGAAGCGGTGACTCAACTCATTGCAGCACTCAAAACCCCTCATCACATTCATGAGGCCGCAAGCGCTTGTTCAAAGTTAGGACATACATCAGGTTTTGACACAATGGTTGGTATTTTAGTCTATGGTATGTTAATGAAAAAAGGAGCAATGTATGCACAAACAAACCCAAATATTTAAGAATCGTTATATTGATTCAGTGAGTTTAATGTCTTTAGCCGCAAAAGTTAAAAAGCAAGATGGGATTGATGAAGTTGTGATTGCCATGGCGACAGACATGAATAAAGCCATCATTAATCAAGTGGGTTTAGGTGTACCCACACTAGAGCAAACTGGGGTTAATGATTTAGTGATTGGAGTGATTGCGCAATCAGATGAGCGAGTGAGTGAAGCCTTTGATTTCATTCAAGAACAACTTTCAGGCAAAACTAAGAAGAATACGGCTTCCACAAGTGAAAAGGTGTACTCATCCATTGATGATGTGCTTGAAGATGGGGTACAACCTACAGTGGCTCTGATTTCAATTCCAGGTCAATTCGCAGCACGAGAAGCGATGCAAGCTTTAAAAAATAACATGGATGTCATGATCTTTTCCGATAACATGACACTTGAAGAAGAAGTTGCCTTAAAACAATATGCCTTTGAACATCAAAGACTTGTTATGGGTCCAGATTGTGGCACAGCGGTTTTAAATGGTGTTGGATTGTGCTTTGCGAATGAAGTAAGACGTGGTGATATTGGGATTGTGGCGGCCAGTGGAACGGGAAGTCAGGAAGTCATGGTTCAAATCGATCGCCTTGGAGGTGGGATTACGGATGCGATAGGTACTGGTGGGCGTGATTTATCACTTGCAGTGAATGGTCTGATGATGCGAGAAGGACTACGTCGCTTAGCAGAAGATGATCACACTAAAGTTATTGTTTGTGTCTCTAAACCACCAGCCCCCCAAGTCAAAGCTTTAATGCTTGAAACATGTCGAGCTATCGCAAAACCAATTGTAATTTGCTTTTTAGGAAATAAAGAGAAACAAGAGGATGAAGGTCATCTTCACTTTGCGAGTAGTTTGTATGAAGCTGCCTATAAAGCAGTTTCATATTCAACCCAACCAACAAAACCACTTCCTCCTTTCAAGACTCCTCAAATACAAGGTTTAAAATCAATACCAAATCAATTCATAGTTGGTTTATATTGTGGTGGAACACTATGTTATGAAGCTTTAGATCAATGTTCACCACTGGGACTGATTAAGAGCAATCTTCATCATAATGAACATGCATCGCATGATGTGGATGGACTCAGTCATGTCTTACTGGATTTAGGGGATGATGAATTCACAAATGGTCGACCTCATCCAATGATTGAACCTTCACTACGACATGATTGGATCCTTAAGGCCGCATCACAAGAAACCACTCGCGTGATTCTTCTTGATTTCGTCCTAGGATATGGAGCTCATCCTCAAGCGGTAGAAGAGAGTATTGAAACATTAAAAGAAGCCTTTGTGTTAGCACAACAACGACCTTTTGATATTGTGGCGTATGTTTGTGCCACCGAAAATGATAAACAAGGCCTAGAATCGAGTGTTCAAGCATTAGAAGCGATTGGCGTTAAAGTTGCGCATAGTAATTTAGAAGCATGTGCTATGGTTGCATCCATGGTCAGTGAAGGAGTTTAATATGACACACCATTTTTTAAACATCGGAACATCAATATTCTATGATGATCTAAAACTTCAAAATCAAGAAGTGACTCAAGTGAATTGGGCTCCTTTAGCAGGAGGAAATAAAGCTTTAGTTCAAGCCCTTGATGAACTGAGTGAAGATTTAAGAGTTCAAGAAGCGAATGAGAAAGCAGTGAATATTGTATTATCAGGTCATCCATATTTAGTCGATATTGGCCTTGCGAAAGAGATGATTGAAGGGTTTCATGATGACTTAATTCTTCATGCGGGACCTCCGATATCTTGGGATCGGATGTGTGGGCCAATGCAAGGAGCAGTGATTGGAGCACTCCTTTTTGAAAAGAAAGCCCACAGTGTTGAAGAAGCACAAGCACTTGCGGCGAGTGGAAGAATTAAGTTTGCGTCTGCCCATGAATATCATGCGGTAGGACCTATGGCAGGGGTGATTTCACCATCGATGCCAGTGCATGTCGTGATCAATAAAACCTATGGGAATAAAGCGTACTGCACAGTTAATGAAGGATTAGGAAAAGTACTACGATTTGGTGCTTATGATGAAAGCGTGATTACTCGACTCACTTGGATCAAAGAAGAGTTCATGCCTGTATTAAAGGCCACACTATTTTTCTACCCTGAAGGATTGGACCTAAAGAATCTTATTGCGCAAGCACTTCAAATGGGAGATGAATGCCATAATCGCAATAAAGCTGCCACTTCATTATTCTTTAAAGAAATCATTCCTGCCATTCTCAAAACTCCGTTTGAGCGCGAGAAATTACAACGAGTGATTTCGTTTATTCAAAACAATGATCACTATTTCTTGAATTTATCCATGCCAGCCACTAAATCAATCATGGAAGCAGCTCATGGAATACCGTATTCAACACTCGTCACCACGATGGCCCGCAATGGCGTAGATTTTGGATTAAGAGTCAGTGGTGCTGATACAAAATCATGGTTTGTTTCAAAGGCCAACTTTGTTGAGGGGTTATTATTTGCGGGATACAGTGATGAGGATGCGAATCCAGATTTAGGGGATTCAACCATTACAGAAACATGTGGCATTGGAGGATTTGCCATGGGAGCATCTCCTGCCATCACCCAGTTTGTAGGGGGGAATGTCGAAGATGCGATTGGGTATACCCATAGTATGTTTAAGATTACCTTAAAAGAGAACAAATCCTTTGCGCTTCCGACACTTAACTTTATGGGAACTCCAACAGGAATTGATGTTTTAAAGGTTGTGAGAAAAGGAGTGTTACCCATTATTAACACAGGAATTGCGCATAAAGATGCAGGAGTTGGACAAATTGGTGCAGGGGTTGTTACTCCACCAATGGAATGCTTCACAATAGCTTTATCAGAGTTATACAAACAATTTAAGGAGAAAAACCATGGCTAAGATTGTTATTGCTTTAGGGGGAAATGCCCTAGGAAATGATTTAAAGGAACAAGATAGTGCACTCACACATAGTGCACAGATTATTGCATCGCTTGTGAAAGATGGCCATGATGTCATTATTACCCATGGTAATGGTCCACAAGTGGGAAAGATTCATCAAGTGATGAACACGCAACTTGAAATTCCACTTCATGTGAGTGTAGCAATGAGCCAAGGTTACATCGGCTTTGATTTGGTGCGCAAACTTGAACATGCATTACACTTAGAAGGAGTTCATGTCCCTGTAGATTATGTCCTGACCATGGTCGAAGTTGATCCTCATGACAAGGCATTTTCTCATCCTACAAAACCCATTGGTGGATTTATGAATGAAGCCTTGGCATTAGAACTTGTGAAACAAGGGGTTCCTGTGGTTGAAGATTCAGGGCGTGGATATCGACGAGTAGTAGCATCCCCAAAACCTAAACACATTACCAACCTTAAATCTATTCAAGATGCGATGCAAAAGCATCATGTGGTCGTGTGTGCAGGTGGGGGTGGTATACCTGTAGTTCATACTCCTCATGGATACGAAGGAGTTGAAGCGGTCATTGATAAAGATAGTGCTAGTGCACTGCTTGCGAAAGAACTTGATGTGGATGTGCTCTTCATTTTAACGGCCGTTGAAAAAGTGGCTGTCTATTATGGCACACCTAAGCAACGCTGGTTATCCACCATGAGTATTTCAGAAACGCATCAATTTATCAAAGAAGGGCATTTTGCTCCTGGTTCCATGCTTCCAAAAGTAGAAGCAGCGCTAACATTTGTAAGTGGTGCGAAAAACAAAACAACCATTATTACTTTACTTGATAAAGCAAGTGAAGCTCTTAAAGGTGAAACTGGAACCCGCATTGTGAGTGAAGTATGAAAACCTTTGTCTTAATTAAACCCGATGCGATGAAGCGCAAGCTTGAACACGTCATACTGAATGAATTAAAATCATTACCATGTGACATTACTCGAATTGAGGAAGTCATTGTAAAGGAAGATGTTATTTTAAAACATTATCACGAAGTGATTGTTCGTCTTAATCTTCCTGGATTTAAAGACATTATTCTCAACGAATTTAAAGATGAGAAGGTATTAATCCTTGAATGTGAATCAGATCAAGATGATTTGATTGCACGTGTACGTGAAAAGATTGGAGCTACTGATCCTTCTTTAGCTCATCATAGTAGTATTCGTGGTCGTTATGGTGAAGATTCCCTCACTTTAGCGAAAGCATCATCACGAATGATTCGCAATCTCATCCATGCTTCTGATTCAATTGAAGCCGCAGCGTTTGAAATAGACTTGTGGTTTCAATAAAAACAAACACAGCTGAGTGTGTTTGCATATGATGAGAAGTCAGATCTAATGGATTATGATTTTTCAGAGGATTCAATGATGTGATCATAGTCTTGGTAAAGGTCTTTACCAAAGAAAACATGAAGGAAGTTTCCAAGGAAGCTTCTTTTTTTAGTTTTAAAATATCGAATTCGCACCAAAATGGTAAGAGTCAATAAAATGATGAATAGAATAATTTCACGCAGTAACATACATCCCTCCCTCTTTAAACCTTAAAGTATTTATATCATAAAGTCAAACTTTGAACTAATCTTTTTGTTTGAAGAAATACAAGTAAATGGTTAAGGCAAAATATACTTCAAAGTGAGATTCTTTGGTATTAAAGATAGGATAACCACATGATTCAATGACATTGAGTCGATAGCGAAGGGAATTATAATGGATAAAAAGCTTTGTGGCCGCTTCTTTCGCATTGAACTGACATTCAATATAATGATAGTAGGTGTTAATGAGAGGTAAATCATGACTTTTTTCATACTCAATGAGTGGTTTAAGTATGGAGTGGGCATATTCCATTAACATGGCAGTATCAAGCTTTTTCAAAACATTCACCATCCGCACATGATGATCATGGATGAGGGTGCTGCTGAGTTGATTTTTGGTGGCATGATTTAGAGTCTCAAACAATGACGTATAGGTGGTTGGGATGTCGGAAGCTTCATGAACTGGTGTAGAATAGGCTGCTCGAATAAATGCCTCTTGAAAATGGGTTTTAAGCGTATCATGAAGTTTAATCATCATGGTTTTATATTGAGTCGGTTGTTTAAGGTTCGCAATAATAAGAACATGATGATTAAGAATAATGAGTCGTAACTCACTTTCGTGAATATGGCATGCATTAACCACTTCATGTTTGATTTGTGAAAGAATCATGGGTTGATGAGCTTTAATCATATGTTCTTTTAAATCAATCATCATGAGCATAATTGGAAAAGTAATATTCCAATTGAATATTTTTCCAGCTTCCTTCACTTGCATGTTGGATTGATAATTAGAGGTCATGTTAGTGACAAAGTCCATTAAGAACTGATTTTGCTTGAGGGCGTTTTCTTGTTTCTTTTGGTAAATGAGGATAATCATTAATTTAATGATTTCGATGTAGTTATAGATGATATGACGTTGTTCATAGGGGGTCATGACCATCAGTCGATAGACATCTAAACCATCGTACTTAATCACTTCATTAATAATAAGTTGATCATTAAGAATATGGTATGACGATTGTGCTAAGGGATGATCATTATAAATGGTTTGAATTTTTTCACTGGTCGCATGAATGTTTTGATTAAACAAGTTCACAATAAGGACATCGATATCGGGAATAGATTGTAATGCGGAAATTAAAGCTTTTGTGGAAGGCTTTGTGACGATGTCTTGAAGAAGTGTACTATATAAAGCATTAAAATTATGAGTACTATACTGAGCATAATGAACTTCCGCAATAATTGAATCAAAAAGCAGTGATAAGTTCGCATCATACTCTAGGGTAATGATAGGAAACTCCAGTTGCTTTGCTTTGTCGATAATGACTTCAGGAATTAGATCGATATAGCGTTTGACCTTGACAATAAGGCCGGAAGCCTGTTTTTCATGAAGTGAATCAAGTAAACTTAAAAAACGATCCACATCATTTTTAATGGGATAAAGTGTAGTCAATACTAACGTTTTCTCTAGGATATACTTATCAAAATCAGGCGTTTCCATGATAGAAACACTCTTGACAATACGATGAAGTTGATTCGCACCAGAATGAATCTCAATTTTTTCAAAAACGTTACGCTCGATGAGATGCTTTAATGTGATTTCCATGTGATTTCTCCCATATTGTGGCTTATAATTGTAATAAAATACAAATGTAACCGCTATATTTTGTGAAGTGTTGATGAATACAATTATACATCATTGCATTAAACTGTACATATAAATGATAGGAGGAGACATGAAATATTGGGTAAAAAGTGACTGGAATGGTTTTTTTGGACTATTTAGTAACAACCTTACGAATCTTTTGGTCATGGCAAGTTTACTCTCGGTGGTGGTGGGATTACCGTTTGATCTTGTTTATGGTCGAATTCTTCCCGCAGTGGGGTTATCCATTTTCTTAGCTAGTGCATACTATACTAAAATGGCAGTGGCACTCGCGAAAAAGACACAACGAACTGATGTAACTGCATTACCTTCAGGAGCAAGTGTCCCCCATATGTTCCTAATTGTATTTCTCATTATTGGACCAGTGTATTGGAGTACAGGTAATGCAATCTTAGCTTGGAGTGCAGGTCTTGTGTGGTCTTTGGCTGAGGGACTTATTGAATTACTTGGAGCTCTTATTGGGGCAAAAATGCGTCAGTGGATTCCAAGAGCAGCCATGCTTGGATCTCTTGCTGGGGTATCATTAACCTTCATTGCGTTAAATCCAGCGTTTAGTATCTTTGCCTTACCTTATATAGGGTTAGTATCCTTAGCCATTGTGTTATTAGGCTTTATTGGAAAAGTAAGAATGCCATTTAATATTCCAACGGGTCTTGTAGCGATAGTGGTGGCGATTATTCTAGGATGGACTACAGGAGTCATGAAGCTTGATGTGCTTATTGCTTCCTTTGATGGTTTAGCATTCTCATTCCCACTTCCATCGTTTATGAGATGGGTTGATGGATTCACGAGTGCAGCTCCATTTCTCATTGCGGCGATTCCATTAGGGATATATAACTTCATTGAAACCATTGATAACTGTGAAAGTGCTGCAGCTGCCGGGGATGAATATAATACGCAAGAAGCACTCGTTGCGGATGGCTTAACCTCCATCATTGGTAGTTTCTTTGGTAGCCCATTTCCAACTGCGATCTTTATAGGACATCCGGGATGGAAAGAAGCTGGTGCCCGCATTGGCTATTCCTTCGCCTCAGGTCTTGGGGTATTAACGTTAACTTCACTTGGAATCATTTCAGTGTTATTGAATATTATTCCAGTAGTGGGGGTCTTACCAATCCTGCTCTATATCGGTTTAGTTATCACATCACAAGCTTTTAGTGCAAACGAACATAAATATGCACCGGCAGTGGTCATGGCCATTGTCCCTTCGCTAGCTGATTGGACACGTAATGCCGTTGATATCGCATTATCTTCCGCCAATACAAGTGCATTAACGGTTGGATATCAGCTTCTTAATATAAATGGACTAAACTATGAAGGCATGTTTACTTTAGGACAGGGAGCCATCATTGTTGGAATGGTGTTAGGAAGCTTAACAGTCTTCATCATTGATCATCAGTTTGTCCATGCGAGTGTGACATCATTACTTGCCTGTGTCTTGAGTTTCTTTGGCATTATTCATAGTGCAGGAGTTGGACTTAACATGCATCCAACCATGAGTTTAGGATATTTAGGAGTAAGTATTGTGCTTATTCTCTATTATCAATTTATATATAAAAAGGAGAACATCACATGAGAAAGTATGTCGTGGATGCGAAACCATTCGCATTTGATTTCGATTTAGACAAGACGGCTTTGTTGATTATTGATATGCAAAGAGATTTCTGTGCCCGTGGAGGATTTGGAGAAGCATTAGGCAATGATGTGACACCAACGATGAGTATCATTCCTACAGTAAAGACGATCTTAGAAGCCGCACGCAAGAAAGGAATGTTTGTCATTCATACCCGAGAAGGTCATCGTGCAGATATGAGTGATTGTCCACCTTCAAAACTTCGCCGCTCAAAAGCGATTGGTGAAGATGGCCCTATGGGACGCATTCTCATTCGTGGTGAAGTTGGGCACGATATTGTGGAAGAGTTAAAACCACTTCCTGGAGAACCTGTCATTGATAAACCAGGAAAAGGCTCATTTTATAAAACCGATTTAGAGCTTATCTTACAAAATAGAGGGATTGAAAGTTTAATTGTATGTGGCGTTACAACTCATGTATGTGTCCATACGACCATTCGTGAAGCCAATGATCGTGGTTATGAGTGTTTAATGATGGAAGATGGTACAGCCGCTTTTGATCCTGCGGATCAAGAAGCTGCTATTCGTATGATTAATCAACAAGGTGGAATCTTTGGTTGGACAACCACCTCCAACTATTTACTTACTGTTCTAAAATAAAAGAGGAAAGAAACATGAACTATAAATCAGGAGCAAAATGGTGGGTCAAAGGGGATCTAAACGGATTCTTTGGCTTATTCTCCAACGTCTTAACTAACTTCCTAGCCGCAATTGGGTTATTACTCCTTATCGGCATGCCAGGCAATACCGTATTTCAAAGTGTCGTACCAGCAACGGCTGTGATTGTTGGATTTGGGGGTATCTTACTAGCATTTCAAGCAAAACGTTTATCGATTCGTACAGGAAACATGGAAGTCACTGCGATGCCTTATGGGCTTAGTGTTCCACATTACTTTGCGGTAGCCTTTGGTGTTATTGCGGTCGTGTATGGCGCAACTCAAGACTGGACCGTGGCCTTTGCGACAGGTTTAGCTTGGAATATGGTTCAAGGTATTATTATGACAGTGGGAGCTGTCATTGGTCCTTGGATCAACAAATACATCCCACGTAGTGCCATGTTAGGATCATTAGCAGGTTTAGCAATCACTTACATTGCAATGAATCCAATTGGTGCAGTATTCACAACTCCTTATATTGGTATGTTATCATTTGCGATTATTCTAGTTGGATGGTTAGCTCTGAAGAAAATGCCATTCAATGTTCCTGCAGGGGCCTTTGCGATTATGGTGGGTACACTCTTAGCTTGGCTTACAGGATATATGAATCCTGAAAGTGTAACAAACTCACTATCAGGAGTAGGATTAGCACTTCCTGGTTTCTTTGGTGGCTTAATGGTCACAGGATTCGCAACCATTGCCCCATTCTTACCAGCAGCCATTCCACTTGCGATCTATGACTTCTTAGAATCACTTGATAACTTAGAATCAGCAGCTGCAGCGGGAGAACATTACAATATTACACGTGCTATGCTTATTCCTGGGGTACTTACCATGGTGGGTTCTGTTTTAGGAACACCATTCCCTACAATTATTTATATTGGACATCCTGGATGGAAGAGCACAGGAGCTCGTATTGGTTACTCATGGGTGACTGGGGTTGCGGTATTAGTATTAGCATTCACAGGACTTATGCAGTTTATCTTAAGTATTATTCCACTTGTCGCCTTACTTCCAATCTTAGTGTATATCGGTATGGTGATTACTGCCCAAGCCTTCTCAGTCACTGAGAAACGTCATATGCCAGCTGTCGCATTATCATTCTTACCACTTATTGCAGGATTTGTTGTGTTAAAGATTAATTCAACCATTGGAGCATTGGGTGCTGTAAAAGATTATGCAGCTCTTGAAGCCAGTGGAGTCCCACTATTAGGTTGGGAAAGACTTGCTGGTGGAGATATCTTAGTGGGTATGCTCATATGTTCGATTGCGATTTATGTGATTGATCGTAAGTTTATGAGAGCTGCCGTGTATTCACTCATTACAGGTGGACTTGCTTACTTTGGATTTGTCCATGCCTTAGAAATCAAAGTTGGAGCAGCTCCTGAAGTTGCTTTAGGATATGGAGTGATGGCACTAGTCTTTATCCTCATGAATTATCTTAAAGATCCTAAAGAAGTCGCTTAAAGAGTAAACTAAAAAATGGAGGTCACTCCATTTTTTGTTGGTGGTATAATTTGATTAAGAAAAGGAGAACCATATGATTAAAGAATTCAAAGCGTTTATTATTCGTGGGAATGTATTTGACTTAGCAGTTGGGGTTATTATTGGAGGTGCAATGGGTCGACTTGTATCATCCTTAGTGAATGATATTATTATGCCTTTTCTAGGGTTAATCCTTGGACGAGTGGATGTGAAAGAAATTAAGCTCATACTTGTGGAAGGCAGTGAAGCCACACCTGAAGTCGCAATATTAGTAGGATCATTTTTGCAGCATGTGATTGATTTTATCTTGATTGGATTTGTTATCTTCTTAATTATTAAGTTTATGAATTCCTTTAAGAAGAAACAAGAAGAAGTTAAAGTCACTCCACCGCAGCCAAGTGAAGAAGTATTATTATTAAGAGAGATTGCCGCATCACTTAAAAAGTAGTCTAAGACTACTTTTTCTTTGCGACAATAATGAGAGAAGGACTGTTTTCACGCTCATAGGGTGCCAAAAGCCAAGTTCCATAGGTGTAATGAATTTCAAAGAATGGATTAAGCATGGATACTAACTGTGAATGAAATAATGGATATAGAATGGTTTCATCGAATTCATGAGTGTTTTGATTCTTATCAATAAGCTCAGCTTTAAACTTGAGTTGTGTTGAATCTTCAAAGAACTCATAGAATCTTTTGAACACCAGTTCATCATTTTCTATGATAGGAAGAGATGTTTTATATTGAGTAAAAATCATGTCATAGTTAACTATTTGAAGCAAAAGAAGCCCATCAGCACTCAAGAGCCCATGAAAGTCTTTTATTACATCTTGAACTTCTTCAAATGGAATATGAACAAGTGTATTCCCTAAACAGGTGATAACATCAAATGAAGCCTCTTCAAATGACTCCTTAAGTTTCGTCATGTCACAAACTTTGAACTTAAGATGTTCATTTTCTAAAGTCTTCGCATACTTGATCATAATATCACTTAAGTCGATTCCAAGCATATTTAATCCTTGTTTTTGAAGCTCTTGAGTTAATATTCCCGTGCCACATCCCACATCCAAACCAGTTTTCATAGACTCAGAGATAATACTCTTAAATAAGGTAACATGAGCTTGAGTCAAAGGAAAAATAGTTGAATAATGGTTTGCCAAGGTTGTGTAGAATGCCATAAACACCTCCTAAGTATAGTATACCTTGAAATGAGATTAGAAAAAGTCTTGTTTTTTCACAAGAATGAGTGGACTGGTTGCGCTTACAGTTTTAGTCATGTACAATGAAATCAAAGTTAATAGTGGGTGAGAGAAACAGAGAAAACCCTTCTAAGCATTTTTGTCATTGGAAGGAGGATTAATCATGATTGATATTATCGTGATCGGTGCTGGAATCATTGGCAGCACAGTTTTTTATGAGTTAACAAAACAAGTGAAGAACGTCCATATCTTTGAAAAGAATAAACAAGCAGGACTAGAGGTCAGTGGTCACAATAGTGCGATTGTTCATAGTGGGGTTGATCCAGTCCCAAACACTTTAAAAGCTAAGTATAATCTTATGGGTCAAGCCATGTATGAAGAGTATGCCAAAGAGCTTGAAACACCATTTAAACGCATTGGTGCTTTTGTGGTCGCAAAAAATGATGAAGAATGTAAGCATCTTGATATCTTAGTAGAGCGCGCAAAACTGCGAAATATTCCAGTCAAACGTTATGATGTTCACGATGCTTTGATGTTAGAGCCAAACCTGAATTCAAACATCAAAGAGGTTTTAGATATGCCAACCACAGCCATTGTGGATCCAACTCATTTATCAGCGCAAGCTGTGAAAAAAGGAGTGAGTCTTGGAGGTCAAGCACACTTTGAAGAACATGTCATTGCGATTCATGAGCGTTTGAGTCATTTTGAAGTCATAACAAATTTTGGAATGTACCAATGTAAGGTGGTCGTCAATTGTGGTGGGCTATATGCCGATAAGATTGAAGCGTTGGTTGGAGAACCCACATTCTCATTAGAATACCGCAAAGGAGAGTATATTGTTTTATCTGAAAAGGCTCCACAAACATCAAAGAGAATTATTTACCCTGTTCCTTCACCATTAGGAAAAGGAGTTCTTTATGTGCCTACTATAAGTGGACGAAGTTTAGTTGGACCAAATGCCGTGGATGTGGATGATTTTACTCCGCGACCAATCTTAGATGAAAGTGTTCATGATATGAAAAATAAAATGAATCAACTTTTAGATAATATTGCTTATGAGTATGAGATTGATCGATTTGTTGGATTTAGACCTCGAGTTGAGACAGATGATTTTGTGATTCATGAACATCCTCATGTGCCATATTTCTTCACTTTAGCAGGGATTGAATCTCCAGGCATTGCCAGTGCACCTGCAATTGCTAAAGATGTCAGTACCACAATGTTACTTCCAGCATTGAAAGCACGTCGTTCATAAAAGGAGAAAAGATGTATAATAATGATAACGTAAGAGAGAACCATACTATGATTGATATTATTAAAGCGCAATTATGCATCCCAGTTGTTCCAAGTATGAAGCGACTTGAGAAATTCATTGAAACTGATTTAACTGTATGTATTCTACAAGATATTCACATATCATTACTTGAACATATGATTAAGATGTTACATGCCCATCATAAACTTGCTCTGGTTCATATTGATATGGTTCATGGGATTTCAAGTGATGAACATGGAGCTGAGTTTTTATGTCAGCGTTTACGTGCTGATGGTGTTATCTCAAGTAAAACAAGAATTATTGAAACAACGAAAAAAAACAAGAAGATTGCAATTCAACGTATGTTTTTAATTGACAGCAAGTCCATTGAGCGTGGTATTGAAACACTTCAAAAATCTCAACCCGATATCGTAGAAGTCATGCCTGCGATTGCGTATAATATCATCCCTTACATTATCTCAAAAATTGATATTCCACTCATTGGTGGGGGATTACTTAAAACTAAAGAAGATATTCTGCAAGGTCAGAAAGCGGGTTGTATTGGATTTACAGTCAGTGATTTATGTTTATGTGTTTCCATGCATGAAGCTTAAGAAAATGTTACAAATTGTCGAATTTAGTAACAAATGTGAAAAAGTAAGCGCTTTACAATCTTTAAGAAAAGCATTGCATGAACATATGTCATGCGCTATAATGTAGTTACAAGTTAATAGACACACAAGAGACACCAGAGTAGATGTATTCCAAATCTATTTTGGTGTTTTTATTTGAAGGAGGAGCACACATGTACGATGTTGTGATTGTCGGAGCCGGGATCAATGGTGGACTATTAGCACAACGCTTGTCAAAGTTTGACTTAAGAGTTGCTCTGTTAGAAAAAGATAATGATGTTGCGAATGAAGCAACAGCCGCTAACAGTGCAATTATTCACTCTGGTCATGACCCAAAAACAGGCACATTGAAGGCTAAACTAAATGTTAGAGGAAATGCACTTTGGGAAGATCTTTGTAAAGAATTGAAAGTTGATTTTATTCGTAATGGCGCATTTGTGGTGGCGGTTAACGAAGAAGAGAGAGCAAAACTAAGTGAGCTATATCATCAAGCTCAAGAACGTGGTGTACCAAGTCGATTGATTAATCGTGAGGAAGCCATTCAACTCGAACCTAATTTAAGTGATGCGGTTGTGGAAGCCCTAGATTTGCCATCCACAGGAATCGTATCTCCTTGGGAAGTCACCATTGCAGCCATTGAAGATGCAATGAATCATGGACTTCATTTATTCCTCAATCATAAAGTTGTGAGTATAGATAAAAAAGAAGGATATTTTGAAATCACAACCCCTAAATCCGTATTTCAAACTAAGGTGGTTATTAATGCGGCCGGAGTATATTCAGACGAGATTTATGCGATGGTTTCAAAACAAACCCACTACAAAATTACTCCTCGTCGTGGTGAATACTATGTCTTAGATCGTGCTGTAAAACCTGTTGTGTCACGCACCATTTATCCACTGCCTTCTGAAAAAGGAAAAGGGGTTCTTGTGGTACCAACGATTCATGACAATATCTTAATTGGACCTAACTCCGATATTATTTCGGATAAAGAAGGTAAAGATAATACTGCAGAAGCATTGGCTTATGTGAAGGAACAAGTTGCAAAAACGGTTAAAAATATCCCAATGCATACGATCATTCGTACTTACGTTGGATTACGTCCTTCACATTTAGATTATGATTTTGTGATTGAAGAAGCACCGGATGTCAAAAACTTTATCAACTTAATTGGAGTTGATTCTCCAGGGCTAGCATCTGCTCCTGCCATTGCAGAATATGTTGAGAACATCCTTTCAGATATATTGCCTCTTAGACATAAAACAGAACCTAGAACACCTCGACGTCCTTGGATTATTTTAAATCGTATGAGCGTTGAAGAAAAACAAGCGATGTTTGAACAAGATGCTAAGTTTGGCCAAATGGTGTGTCGTTGTGAACTCGTGAGTGAAGGTGAAATCATCGATGTCATTCATCGTAATGCGGGAGCACGTACTGTGAAAGCTGTGAAACGTCGTGTTCGAGCAGGTGCAGGGCGTTGTCAAGGTGGTTTCTGTGAACCTCGTGTCATTGCCATTTTAGCTCGTGAACTACGTATTAAACCTACACAAGTCCTCTTGGATTCTGATGAATCAACGATACTTGTTGGTGAAACAAAGGAGAACCTAGCATGAAACACTTTGATTTAATCATCATTGGCGGGGGTAGTGCTGGTCTTGCGGCAGCAGTCAGTGCTTATGAGAACGGTGTAAGAGATATTCTTATTTTAGAACGTGACAAAGAACTTGGCGGTATTTTGCAACAATGCATTCATAATGGATTTGGAGTTCATACTTTTAAAGAAGAACTATCAGGCCCAGGATTTGCAGAGCGCTTTATTAACTTAGTCAATCAAAATCATATTACTTATAAACTCAATGCCATGGTCATTCATATGAATGATAATAAAACATTAGAATATGTTAGTCCTGAAGAAGGATACGTCGTTGTGAAGGGTGGTGCCATTATCTTAGCAATGGGATGTCGTGAACGTACCCGTGGTGCGATTGCGGTTCCAGGATATCGTCCTTCAGGCGTTTGGAGTGCTGGTACAGCCCAACGTTACCTCAACATGGAAGGTTTCATGGTTGGGAAAAAGATTTTTATCTTAGGCAGTGGAGATATTGGTTTAATTATGGCTCGTCGCTTAACCCTTGAAGGTGCTGAAGTGAAGGGTGTTGCGGAAATCATGCCTTATTCAAATGGACTTCCTCGAAACATTAAACAATGTCTTGAAGATTTCGACATTCCATTATTCTTAAGCCACACCATCACTAAAATTGATGGACTAGATCGAGTGAGTGGTGTCACGATTGCTCAAGTTGATGAGAAGATGCAACCGATTGCAGGAACTGAAAAGACCTTTGATGTTGATACAGTTTTATTCTCGATTGGTCTTATTCCAGAAAATGCTTTGACTGAGGAAGCCAATATTGAAATGGATCCAAAAACACGAGGTCCAAAAGTTGATGAGTCTTATCAAACCTCACTAGATGGTGTATTTGCTTGTGGTAACGTTTTACATGTTCATGATTTAGTAGATTTTGTGGCGGAAGAAGGTCGTAAAGCTGGTATTGCAGCTGCGAAATACATTAATGAACAGTTACAAACAGGAGCGGTAGTTGCGACTATGGCTAAAGAAGGGATTGGATACATTGTTCCTCAGTTTATTCATCCAGTCAATCTAGACAAAACCGTTGAACTTATGTTTAGAGTAAGAAAACAATATCGTAATGTGGAACTTGTCATTAAAAAAGATAATGAAGTTTTACGTGTGATTAAGAAAAAACACTTAGCCCCAGCAGAAATGGAAAAAGTGATTTTGAAAGCTTCAGATGTTGCAGCGTGTGAACACACATTAAGTATTGAAGTTGTGGAGGTGGTTGCATGAAAAAGCATGAAATGATTTGCATTGTTTGTCCTATGAGTTGTCATCTTGAAGTAGATCTTGATGATCAAGGACAAGTCCTTAATGTGGCAGGTAATGCATGTAATCGTGGGGATGTCTATGCACGCAAAGAACTTACAAATCCAACACGTATGTTAACTAGTACTGTGAAGATATTAGGTGCTATGTATGAGCGTCTACCAGTCATTACGTCATCCGATATTCCTAAAGGGATGATGTTTGAAGTGATGAAAGCCTTAGCTCATGTGGAAGTCGTTGCGCCAATCAAGATGAATGAAGTGATCATAAAAAATGTTTGTGGATTAGATGTTGACATCATTGCCTCAAGAAGCATGGAGCGTACACATTAATGTCAATTCAAGCTCGTTCAAAAGAAGTTGTTACGATGAGTAAAAACATTAAACACGTCATGGTCGTTGATGATAGTCATTTTGGTTTGAAAAAAATGGTTGAAATGTTAGATCATGTTGCGGATTTTAGTGTTGTAGCAAAAGCAAAAGATGGTTATGAAGCATTAGCAATTATGAAACGTCAACACATTGATGTTATCTTACTTGACCTTTTCATGCCAAAATGTGATGGACTAGCATTTCTTAAACAAGCTCATTTTGACAAGCTATTAACACGCACTAAGGTGATTGTTTTATCAGAAATTCAAGATGACAATGTCATTGAACAAGCTTTAGAATGGGGAGCAAATTTCGTCTTATTTAAGCCTTTTACTTCCCAAACATTAGTTGAGCGTTTACGAATACTTACAGCTGAAAAAAACAATGATGGTCAAGAACAAAGTAGTCTTAACTCGTTAATTATTAAAAATCTAATGGATAGTGGCTTGCCATCACACACCTTTGGGTATCAATATTTTAGACTAGCTGTTGAGCATGTTCTAAAAGATTCAATTGGTGTATTTTCCATCACTAAAACTATTTATCCCTATGTGGCTGAAATGTTTAAAACAAGTAGTGGAAACGTTGATAAAGCCATGCGTCATAGTTTGTCATTAGCTTTCGAGCATAATAAGGATCGACTTAAACAATTCTTGATTTCTATGAACTATAAAGATCCAAGTCGTAAACCTTCTAACTCGGAATACATGGGTATGATATTAGAAAAAATCAAAGAAGATATGTATCGATCTCACTCATAGTGTCAAATGTGAGATAAAAATTTCCCTCGCGACAATATCACAAGGTTGGTTTCATCAATCTTTCACACCAGTCGGATATTGTCGCTCCCCTTAGGGTTTAAATGTAAGCGCTTTTAATTTAAAATTAAAGGTAAGGGCAGATAAAAAACCCTAAACATTCACAAGGATTGAACTTTGAAGTTTTAGATTCACAACCTCATCCATTGTGGTTCAAAAGCTTCAAGTCAACATAGATAGCGAAAGCTATGGAAAGGAAAGAGGTTATTATGAAGTTTCTTAGAAGTGTTCTAGGATACGCCATCGCAGGTATGTTCGTTATGTCTGTATGGGGTCCAATGGCGTCTTTAGAATCGTTTGGAATTATCGGTGGTTGGTTTGCTGCATTCGCAATCATTGGTCCAATGTGGTTCTTAAATCATTATGTAGGAGTTATTCCACATGAAGCAGATTCTGGATTTGTCGACATGGCTACTGGTATTGGTATTGCTGGGGTTATGCGTGATGTATTCGGAGCTGGTTCAATCGATCCACTTATTGCTACATTACCAACTTTAGGTTTAGTGATTTTAGGAGGCGTTATCGGGGGATACCTCGCCGCTAAAGTCGAAGAAAGCATGGAGGGCTAAGAATTATGACAATTCAACAAGCAATTGCGACCGTAGTTGGCGCAGCAATATTCCCATTCTTAATCCGTTTACTTTGGGGAAAATTAGTTGATAATTTTGGAACGTTTGGTGGTTGGATGGCTGCTGCGTTCATCGTTGGTACTACTTGGGCTCTTAACCATGGTACTGGTATGATTACTCAATCAGCAGGCGGCGCTTGGGTTGATATGGCGTTTGCTGCTTCTGCAGGTTTATTAGTGGCTTCAGTTGTTCGTGGTGGAAGTTTCTCAAAAGCTGTTCCTAATTTAGTTGCTGCATTAGTTGGTGGCGTATTAGGCGGATTATTCTTATCATTCTATTTATTCTAATCTAGGTATTATTGTGGCTACCATGGTCACAAAAACATAATTAAAAGGAGGATACATGGAAAAGTATGTTTTAGCCATTGATGCTGGTACAACCAGTAATCGTGCCATTATTTTTGACCACAAGACTGACATCGTTGGTGTGGCTCAAAAAGAATTCACTCAAATTTTCCCTAAACCAGGTTGGGTTGAACATAACGCCAACGAAATCTGGACCACAGTTCTTGCTGTGTTAGCGGAAGTATTACAATCAACTCGTATTAAACCTGAACAAATTGCTTCAATCGGGATCACTAACCAACGTGAAACTGCAGTAGTTTGGGACAAACACACTGGGCTTCCAATTTATAATGCTATCGTTTGGCAAAGCCGTCAAACAGTGCCTATTTGTGACGAAATCAAAGCCATGGGTAAAGAAAAATTATTCCGTGACAAAACTGGTTTAGTCGTTGATGCTTACTTCTCAGGAACTAAAGTTAAATGGATTTTAGATCATGTTGAAGGCGCACGTGAAAAGGCTGCTAAAGGGGATTTATTATTCGGTACAATCGATACTTGGTTAGTATGGAAATTATCAGGTGGGGCAGCTCACGTTACTGACTATTCCAATGCTTCTCGTACCTTAATGTACAATATTTATGATCTAAAATGGGATCAAGAACTTCTTGATATCCTAAAAGTTCCTGCTAATATGCTTCCAGAAGTTAAACCTTCATCAGAAGTTTATTGCAAGACTGCAAGCTATCATTTCTTTGGACAAGAAGTCCCTATCGCTGGTATCGCTGGTGACCAACAAGCTGCTCTATTTGGACAAGCTTGCTTCAAACCTGGTATGGCTAAGAACACTTATGGAACCGGTAGCTTCATGCTTATGAACACTGGGGAAAAAGGTATTCCTAGTAAAAATGGCTTATTGACTACACTTGCTTGGGGTATTGATGGAAAAGTTGAATATGCTCTAGAAGGATCAATCTTCGTGACTGGTTCTGCTGTTCAATGGCTACGTGATGGACTTGGTTTCTTCACTTCAGCTCCTGAATCCGAAGCTATGGCGACTGCTGTTAAATCATCTGATGGTGTTTACGTAGTTCCTGCATTCGTAGGTCTAGGTGCTCCTTATTGGGATGACAAAGCTCGTGGTGCTATTGTTGGACTCACTCGTGGAACAACAAAAGAACATATTACTCGTGCTACTCTCGAATCTATCGCTTACCAAACACGTGATGTGTTAACTGCGATGGAAATCGATTCCGGAATTAAACTTGCTGAACTTAAAGTTGACGGTGGAGCTGTTAAGAATAACTTCTTAATGCAGTTCCAAAGTGATATCTTAGGTGTTCCAGTTGATCGCCCAGTCGTTCAAGAAACTACCGCTTTAGGTGCTGCTTTCTTGTCAGGCTTAGCTGTAGGATTCTGGAAATCCACTGATGAAGTTACTAATAACTGGAAACTTGACAACCGCTTTGAACCAGTTCTTCCTGCTAAAGAGCGCGAAGGATTATACAAAGGATGGCAAACTGCTGTTAAAGCTGCTCAAGGCTACAAGCCTGAGTAAACTTTCCCTCATCTTGGATGAAAAAACGTATGGAGTCAAATCCTGCGTTTTTTCAATTCAAGAACAATACAAGGAGACTTTATGATCACTTTTATCTTAGTTTCTCATAGTCAAAAAATTAGTGATGGAATTGTGGACATGATTACTCAAATGGTGCCTTCTCAAGACGTTAAAGTTATTTCTGCAGGAGGGACTGAGGATGGTGGCATTGGTACCGATCCAATGCGTATTCAAGCTTATATTGAAGACAATGCTATGAGTGAGCGAATTTACTTATTCGCAGATATTGGAAGTTCAATTATGAGTATTGAAATGGTACTCGAACTCATCGATGAATCCTTAAAACAAAAATGCGTCTATCTTGACGCACCGATAGTGGAAGGAGCATTCATTGCTGCAGTTCAAGCCATGGTTGATCCAAGCCATGATTCAATTCTAAGAGAAGTAAATAAACTAAAAAGCGATCAAGTTGAATCTTGATCGCTTGTTTTTTATAACACTTGTAGTAATGCTTTGAATAGTAAACCGGAAGAGAATGAACCTGGATCAATGTGACCGATTGAGCGGTCGCCTAAATATGAAGCACGACCTTTAGTCGCTTTTAAAGGCGCAGTATCATTCACAAATTGATCAACGAGAGCTTCATTTAATTCATGACGTTTTAATGCTTCAATCGCTGGTAACCACACATCAATCATTGTTTTTTCATGACGTGTTGCTTTACCTCTAAGCATTATTGAATCAACACCAGCTTGTAATGCACTCACAAGTTGATCGTGGTCTATTTCTGGAGCATCTTGAATTGCTTTGGCCATGGCTAAGAAAGCTGAGCCATATAGCGGGCCAGAAGCACCACCAACTTTACTTAATAAAGTCATACCTAAGAGTTTGCATTCTTCACTGATGGATAATTCTTGTTTTGCTTGACGAGCCTCTTTATAGAAAGTTGCTCCTTTAGCCATATTGAATCCATGATCACCATCGCCAATCGCATTATCAAGATCACTCATGTATTCTTTATATGTCTGAATGTCTTTTGACCACACTTCAAACCATTGGGTAAATGCGAGTGGAGTCATCATTTTACCACGCAGCCACTTTCACTTCTTGGTCAAGATATTCTACCCAACGAGGATCCTTAACTCTTAGTAGAGTTAATGAGATACCTTGCATTTCAATAGAAGTCATCTTATTACCAATAAGTTTACGAGACACTTCAATCTTATGTTCGCCTAAAATATTAAGTACATCATTCATGAATACATATTGTTCCATAAGTGGAGTTCCACCAAGACCATTCACGAATGCGACTACTTTTTCACCAGCAGTAAGTTTTAGTTCCGCAACAATCTTATCGATAAATTCTTTAGCCATCACTTTGGAAGGTTGTAGTTTAGCACGACGATAGCCTGGTTCACCATGGATACCGAGTCCGAATTCAATTTCATCTTCTCCAAGTTCGAAGCCAGGTTTTCCAGCTTGTGGAACGATTGCAGGAGTTAATGCTAGGCCTAAAGTTGCCATTTGAGTAATAAGGACTTCTGATTCAGCTTTAATTTCTTCTAGTGTTGCGCCATTTTCCGCAAGAGCACCTAAGATTTTGTGAACTAGTACAGTTCCCGCAACCCCACGACGTCCTTCAGTCCATGTGGATCCTTCAACCGCGATATCATCATTTGTAATGACAAAATCAACTTTAATGTTGTCCATCTCTTCTGCCATTTCTTTCGCCATGGTGAAGTTAATGACGTCACCAGTATAATTCTTAATGACTAAGAAAACACCGGCTCCTTTATCAGCGGCTTTAATTCCTTCATAAACTTGATCAACAGTTGGAGATGTGAATACATCACCACAGACGGCAGTACTTAACATACCTTTCCCTACAAATCCAGCGTGAGATGGTTCATGTCCACTACCACCTCCAGAAACTAATCCTACTTTACCTTTGCCTTCGTAGTTACGAGCGACTACACGAGTGTCGCCGACGCGGTGCACGATATCTTCGTGAGTGGCAACTAGGCCATTAATCATTTCTTCTACGACGTCTTCTGGTCTGTTCAGAATCTTTTTCATGGTTCCTCCTTTTGATCAACAGAACATGATACACATAGGTGTATACGCTTACATTGTAGTCCTTTTTTTAGGTTAAATGCAAAAGAAAAACCTTGCGAGTCGGATATTGTCGGATAAATATTCTAAAGAATCCATAACGTTTAGAAAGACTTTAAAGTTATCTCAATTGATTTGGAATTGTGCAGATAAGTATCAAAACACTAAACATGATTAGCTTCAATATCGACATTATCAACTCTTTAAATGCATTAATGAGTAGAGATGTGGTCAATTTTTAGATTTAAATATGAGGATTAATATAGTCTATGCTATGATATCGCTATGAAAAAACTAGTTATTATCGGGGGTGGTCCTGCTGGATGCATGGCCGCAATCAGTGCAAAAACACATCATCCTGAAATGGAAGTCATCTTGATTGAGCGAAATGCTCGCTTAGGCGAAAAGCTTCGCTTAAGTGGGGGAGGACGTTGTAATATCAGTGCCAATGTCACAAATCAAGTTGTCATCGAACAAACTCCCCGACATGGACGTTTTCTTTATGCATCATTAGAATCAATGAATCCACCATTAATCAAGAAATTCTTTAGTGAAAGAGGATGTCCCTTAGTGGAAGAGGACCATCAACGATTATTTCCACAGTCACACAAAGCAAGTGATGTCATGGATGTTCTTGTTAGAGAAATGAATAAACTCGGTGTGAAAATCATACTTCATACCAAAGTAGAACACGTGGACCTTAAGAAAAATCACATTCAAACTTCAGAAACAGTTTATAAGTTTGATCATTGTATCATTGCAGTGGGGGGACTTAGCTATCCTCATACAGGCAGCGATGGTGAACTTTTACTCAAAATGAAATCATATCTTGAAATAAGTGAACTATATCCTGCTGAGACGCCATTAGTAAGCCATGAGGCCTTTATTCAATCAAAATGTATTCAAGGGATATCATTAAAAGATGTGTCTTTAACGCTCTATATTGAAGGCAAAAAGAAGAAACAAGTGATTCATGATTTGTTATTTACGCATTTTGGTCTTTCTGGACCTGCTGCACTACAGTGTAGCAGTGTGTGTCGTGATTGCTTTGTAAAGAAGCAAAAAGTGATGTGTAAACTGGATATGTTACCTCAATTCAAATACCATGAGGTTGAAAATATGCTCAAAACACATTCACTCAAAGAAGTATGTTTAAAGTATCAATTACCCGCTCGCTTAATCAAAGCCTATGAAATGCTTTCAATTGACTTAAGTGAAATCGAATTCTTAAAAGCATGGCCAATTCATATTCATGATATGCGAGGTTTTAATCAAGCCTTTGTGACCAGTGGAGGAGTCAGCGTTAAAGAGATTGATCCTAAAACTATGAAATCGAAATCATTTCCTCTACTCAGTGTTTGTGGAGAAGCGCTTGATGTGCATTCTCATACAGGGGGATTTAATATCACCATCGCCATGAGCACAGGATATCATGCTGGGAAGAATTTCAAAGACTAAAAAAGAGAATCGTGAGATTCTCTTTATCATTTTATGCAAGTAATCGAGCAAATAAACCTTGGATAATCGCCCAAAGTGAGAAGTCATTTCCACCAAAGATGACAATCCAGTCAGCAACAGTTGTTTGTAGGAATGGAATTGAGAAGGCCACAAGTAGGACCATGACAACCCCAGCCACAGCGGAACCTAAGATAGCTCCACGACGACCACCCGTTGCATTACCAATGATTGATGCAGTACCAATTTCAAAGAAACATGTAATCGTAAGTGGGGCAATCACATAAGGGAATACTCCAAATACCGCAAGAAGTACGATTGCTGCAGTGGAACTAATCATAGACACGACAAACCCAATAATTAATGCATTAGGAGCATATGGGAATAATAATGGGCAGTCAAGTGCAGGAATAGCATCTGGAATAAGTTTCTCTTGGAATCCAGTGAATGCTGGAACGATTTCCGCAATCATCATGCGTACACCAAGGAGTAGCACAGTTAAACCAGCACCGAAAGCTAAACCTTGAGTGAGTAAGAAACGGAATACTTGAGCTGTAGAAGCAACTCCAAATACTTCAAGTGCATTTTGTCCACTAAAGGTTAAGACAAGCATGAGGATACCATATACGAGTACGATAACGATTGATGAAGTAATGGAAATTTCTTTTAAGAATGATAAGTTTTTAGAGAATTTAAGATCTTCTGTCGATTTACTCTTATCACCAAACCATTTGCCAATATAACCAGCAATGAGTGATAAACCAACTGTTGGATGCCCTAAAGTGAATGAATCATCCTTCGTCACTTCTTTAACAAATGGGCGAATAATATTAGGTGTAATGACCATGTATGCGGCAGTAAATAATGTCGCGACTAAGACTAAGGTTACACCTGATAATCCAGCATCAACCCCAGCTGCAACGAAGATAAATGGGAACCAATATAACATGTGTCCTGTTAAGAAAACAGCTTTCCATTTAGTGAAACGCGCAACAAGTAAGTTGATGGCGAATGCTGAGACCATAGCAATCCCAATTGAAGAACCATATTGGTTCATGAAGGCTGCGGAACCCATAGAGACGATGGCTTCACCACCATCACCACTAAAGACACCAAAGGCACCAAGTAGAGGTAAGATAGCACCGATAATGATATCAACCCCTTTAGTTAGAATAACAACACCTAATGCAGTTTTGAAAGTCCCTGATAACACTTCAGGAAATGACTTGCGTTGCAAGAGCAATCCTAAAAAGGCAATCAAAGATAGGAAGATTGGAGCACTACCGAAAATTTCGTTAATGATAAAATCTAATACAGCCATAATTTCCTCCTTTATTAAACAAGTTTAAACTTGTTTGGGCTACATTTTTTCCCCGCCCTTTATAGAAAACGGATCTTAGAAGCATATTTTTTCACGTATTGCTTATTGATGAGTTCCCCCTTTCCTGATTCAAGATTAGCACTGACCCACACTGGTGGTTCAATGTTTCTTTCCATACAATTTTCAACCACTTGCGCAACAAGCGCATTGATGATTGCAAGTCCTAATACACTTGAAGTTGGAGCAAACTTACTCTCTAATCCTTCAATTGAACATGTCGCATCGCCTAAAGGACATTTCAAATCAATAAGGATATCGGCCAAGTCTTTTAGTTTTAAACCACTCGAATGACGTGAAGGCACTTCATTGGAGTAGGCTAACGAGGTTAAGGCAATAATCTTACAACCTCGTTTCTTGGCTGCTAAAGCCATGTCAACCACGGAACCATTACGCCCTGAAACAGAAGAAAGAATAAAGACATCATGATTTGAAATGGTTTCAAACTCTAAGGCTTGATCAGCCCATCCTTCAAGACGCTCAAAGGTGGATGATAATAATGCATGAGGGACAACACTCATCTGTGGATACAGTAAGGCATTGACTGGGACTAAGCCCCCTGAGCGATAAAACATCTCTAAACCAAACATTTGAGAGTGACCACTTCCAAACACATGAATCAAACCATCATGAAGGATAGCTTCACTCATTAAGGTGGCGGCTTCAAGAATATGAGCATGTTCCTCTTTAAACTGTGTTTCAAGCTGTTGAGTCACCTGATTGAAATAATCTAGACTTTTCATCATTTCTTACTGACGACTTTCAACAAAAGCCATGGCTTTTGTTTCAATCTCGACTTTATCCACAAAACTATGAATGACGATGACAGGAACTTTAGCTCGATTTTTAAGTGTTTCCGCAAGTTCAAGGGATGTAAAGATGACGTCACATTCAACAGATGATGCGGTTGCGACATCCCCCGCAAAGACACTCGCCACAACACCATTTTTCTTGAAAGCTTGATCAAGTTTCATTTTGAGTAATGTTGATGAACCAACTCCAAATCCACACACAGCTTGTACTTTAAATTCTTTCATTGGGTTTCTCCTTTTTGGTAGGGTAAGACTAATTCTAAGATGGTATTCACATCTTGAGCATGTTGAATTTTTTGAATGACGTCGTCATCACTGAGCAACTCGGATAAGGTCATTAACCCATCCATATGGCCATGCGCAGAGTTAGCACATAAACCAAAGACAAGATAGACAGGATCATTATGAGAGTTAAAACTTACACTTTGAGGACATACCATGAGGGCTAAATCGTTATGAAGGACACTCTCATCAGGTTTCGCATGGGCAATTGCGATACCTGGTGCGATCACAAAGTAAGGACCTAAATCATGATAACTTTGAATCATGTTTTCAATGTATTGCTTCGTGACACTTCCACTTTGATAAAGCACATTACCAATTAATTGAAGTGCTTGAAGTGGTGAATCCACATCATGATTAATAATGACATTTTCTTTCCTTAACATGGTTGTTATCCTTTCATTGAGAGTATGTCTTGAATGGAGTTTGAATGAAGTAAGGTGTGCATGTTTTGATTATGCTCACAAAGACGGATTAACTTAACTAAGCCCATATCTTCTTTAGCTTTGGAGGCAATCACGAAGATGACCTTCACATCAACACTTTTCTTATCCCCAAAGCTAATCGTATCTTTAAGACGTAAGCAACTAATACCATTCTTGATGACCCCATCATCAGGAGCAGCATGCACAAAGGCAATATAAGGGAGTATCACCATATAAGGACCTAGATGATCCACAGCCCAAATCATTTTTTCAATGTAGGAAGGTTTGATTCTGCCTTCTTCAAGAAGAGGCTCAGCAGCCTTATGGATGGCTTGTCGCCAAGATAGAGGTTGTTTAATGAGTTGAATATGATGGGGTTGAATCATCATGGACAAAGAGAGATGTTCTTGTTGATTCACACGATACGTATGTAAGATTCGCTCACATTGCTTTTGATACGTTTCATTCCATATCAGTTTCTCAATGCGATCTTGATCGCTCAGGCTTAAGATTGGATTTACCACAATTTCTCCTTCTAAACCTAGGGATACTGTGGTGATAATGACATCAAAAGGAGTGGTTGATTTCATCGTATTAAACTCTGAAATCGAATAAGGTCCATAGAGCTGGTGATGAGGTAAAATATTTTGTATTCGATTGAGGAGTAATCGTGAAGTTGCACTACCATGAGGACATACTATGGCGACTTTGAGATGGGCATCCACGAGTCCAGTTGATTGCATCAATACTCCTAAATGCATAACGATGTACGATATCTCATGATCATTGAAGCTTAAGTGATGCTTTGTTTCAAAGTTCATAAGGCATTGTTGCGCAAGGTCATAGATGAGCGAGAAGCTAACTCTAACATCCTCCAACATAGGATTTTCAATCCATGATTGATGTTTAAGTCTTTGACATGTGGCTTTAAGATGCATGAATAAACTTTGAATTTGTGGGTCATTTTCATCACATTGAATGTTTAAACTGTGACAAAGTTCACTCAAGAGTTCATGTGCTAAATCTTCATGATCCTTTCGTGATTCAAGTGTTCCTTTACTGAGTCGTGATGAAGTCATGAGTTGTTCTAGTCTTGCTATCGCATCATGATCTAAATCTGGAGGTTTATTTGTTTCGAGTAATGATAGAGGAGTGTTGGATTCAATCGAACTTAATGATGACCTTTTTGAGAGAATCACCATGGTATTTAAGAGTAATTGCTGTGAATTGGTCTCAAACTCAAAATCATGCATCGTTTGAAATTCCATGAGCCATGATGACATTTGCTTCATGACTTCTGGAAATGAATGTTTGAGAAATTCAGTTGAAACATGAATGGGTATATTCATGGCCCAAGACTTGGTTAAGCGATCTCTAAGTAAAGTCTCTGAACAAGATAACTTGAAACCATGAGTTGTTTGAGTGAACTCTTCTTCAAGTAACCCATAAGTACTCTTCAGTTGTTTCAAATCACGTGTTAACGTTTGTCTAGACACTTGAAGAGATTGGGCACATTGTTGTACAGAAACTTTTGACTGAGTCAATGCTTTTAGAAATAGAATATGTTGACGAGTATTTTGATCCACATAACTAATTGAATGAATAAGTTGTTGCCACCCATCGCTATGCTTATCTTGCAACATGATACCTACAGATGGTTTTTTGATCACATGGCATTTCAGTGATGAGGCAAGACTAGTGATGGTTTGAATTTCCATACGCATCGTCTTATTACTCACTTTAAAGATGCGAGCAAGATCATCAACCCGACTTGGTTGATGTTGGTGCCAAAGATAATTTAAGATATCACTTTGTCGTTGAGTAAGCATACGTTTTCCTCACTTTCATTATAGGAGATAGATTTTGTCTTGGATGACTCATCATTTTGAATGATTGTGGTAATTTATGAGTCAAATAAAGTATACAAGAATTATTGTGGTTGACTCAACTTGTGCGAGGTTAGGTTGACATCAAAGGGGATTGATATACAATAATCATGTACGAGGTGAGTTATGTCAAAGGATGTATATAGTCGAGTTCAAGCTTATATAAATTTATGTGCTCATCAACAAGCCACTAAGCAAGATTATGAATTGATTAAAGATGATATCGCCAAACTTACACCTAAAGAATGTTTTATGTTACTGGATGATCGTCGTGTTCATGGTGAAAGCCATGAACAAATCCTAGGCTATCTAGAGCGTGTGCTTATGGCATTTTATCCTCATTTAAAAACATTTGAGATTACTCCAAATAAAGATTCATTTATTGAGCATCTTCATCAAGAAAATCAAGCCTTCATAAGCCATTTAGAGTCCATTAAGGCATTATTAAAGAAACAATCATTTGATGCTTATCGTCATGAATTAAATGTGCTTTTTAAAGCATGCGAGGAGTTTGATGTCCATTATTTGAAAAAAGAAAACATCTTATTTCCTATGCTAGAGAAGAAAGATCCTACTTTTAAAGGTTTAACACTCATGTGGACCCTTCATAATTATGCAAGAGCTACATTAAAGCAAATTCTTGAAGGATTTGATCAAAATCTTTTTTATGAAAGAATGAGTCAATTGATTGGCACGTATTTCTTTCAAGTGTACGGTTTAATTCAAAAAGAAACATACATTCTCTTTCCAAGTGCCTCTATTCTTTCGAAGAATGAAGATGAAAGCATGAGAGAACAAAGTTTTGAATATGGCTTTGCATTTATTCCATCCCCAACCTATCGCCATGTCCAAGCACTTCATTCATTTAGTGATAAAAACTTGTATACTTCAAAAACAGGAACCCTATCTTTTAATCAACTAACGATGTTTTTAGATTTATTACCTTTGGATTGTACCATTGTGGATGAACATGACCGTGTCATTTATTTCAACAATCCTAAAGAGCGTTTCTTTCCAAGAAATGAAGCTGTATTAGGTCGAAACGTGGTGGATTGTCATCCAGGGCATAGTGTTAGTGTCGTGCTTGATATATTAAATGCATTTAAAGAGAATAGAGAAGATAGTGCAACTTTTTGGATTAACTTTAAAGGGAAGAAACTTTATATTCAATACTTAGCGATACGAGATGAGTTAGGTCACTATAAAGGAGTATTAGAACTTACTCAAGATATTACTCATTTCATTGGATTAGAAGGAGAACGTCGTTTACTAGATTGGTCGAGATGACCAATTTTTTAATACTTTGATATGCAAATGACTTTATTTATATATATTTATCAAATAAAATGAAACCAGTCAAAGATGACTTTTAAAAGGAGGAATATAGATGAAGAAGTTTATCGCATTGTTTATATCGTTGATGCTTATCGCTATGACTTCCGTTGTGGCTTTACCAGAAGATGATATCGTCGATACTGCCATTGGAGCAGGTTTTGATACCTTAGTGGCTGCTGTCCAAGCTGCTGCACTTGAAGAGACCCTAAGAGGAGAAGGTCCATTCACAGTGTTTGCTCCAACCGAACAAGCATTTGCGGATTTATTAGCTGCTTTAGATGTGACTGCTGAAGAATTATTAGCTCACCCACGTCTAAAAGAAGTGTTACTATACCATGTAGTCCCTGGTCAAGTAGAAGCTGCTGATGTGCAAGATGCAATCTCTGCAGCTCCAGGTGGTGTTTTCAAAACCACAACCGCATTAGGACTTGGTGAAGAACTATCGTTTGAATTTGGTGATGATGGAATCGTGATTAATGGTTCAGCACTCATTACTGGGACTGATGTTTTCGCAACTAATGGTGTGATTCACATTATTGATGCAGTATTAGTTCCTGAAGCATTCTTCATTGAATTTGATACTGTTGTTGATATCGCATTATCAAGTGATGATTTCTCAATCTTAGTCGCAGCGCTTCAAACAGCTGGATTAGTTGAAACTCTTCAAGGAGCGGGACCATTCACCGTATTTGCTCCTACCAATGATGCATTCTTAGCTTTACTTGATGCATTAGATCTTACTGCAGAAGAATTATTAGGACAAAGTGAACTTGCTAAAGTATTACTCTATCATGTTCTTTCTGGAAAAGTATTCTCTGGGGATGTCACAAATGGTCTAACTGCTCCTACACTTAATGATGGATTATTATTAACCTTCTCATTAGCTTCAGAACCTGTTGGTGGACTTGCTGGTCTTGGAGTATTCATTAATGAAACTACAGAAATTACTGCAGTCGATATTGAAGCGTTAAATGGAGTTGTTCATGTGATTGATCGTGTTTTAATCCCTTCTAACTTCACATTGGATGATCCAATTCCTCAAACAAATGATGATAATTCAATCATTTGGATGGGACTACTCCTAATCTTAGGTAGTGCTTTAGTGATAATCTCACGTTCACTCAATAAAAAAGTAACTGCATAATCTACGTTACAACTAAAGAAAGCTCACTGAATTCAGTGAGCTTTTTACATGTCTTCATCTTTTCTTTTTAATGAAATCAATATGATAGAAAATAAGAATGCAAATATAAGCATCATAACTATAATAATAATGTGGCTTCGGAAGATAAATGCAAATATAAGTGATCCAATGATTAAACATCCTAATAATAAATGAGTTAACCATGGGTATTTCTTAAATAATCCTTCTCCCAATATATCAAATGCAATTTCCGCAATTATTTCAAATAGTGCTTCCATGTTACACCATCTTTCGTGTGTTCATCATCATTACGCTTAATCCATAAAACACTAAAGTATAAAGTAACAGCCCAATAATCATGATCATAACTGGCATTGACCAATCTTGAATTTCTACCGTAAGTCCAAAGAATGATTCAAAGCCAGAGCGAACACCTTCAGGTGCACCATCAAACACATGGCCCATGAACCAATTCATATAGACTCGGCGCATTAAGGTTACTCCATATGAAAACGGAAGTAAATGGATAAGATTGGCTATTGAAGTTGAAATGACACCAATTGGAACATAGATTCCTCCAAAGAAACCGATAAGTGTTCCTACAATACCTCCTAATGATCCGAATGCTTTACTTGATTTCATAATGAGAGCAAGAAAGAAGAAGAGACTACTGTATGTTAATGAACATAACATAATAACTAATAAAACAAGAAGAATATCATTGAGTGGTATAAAGCCATATCCTAAAGTTAAGATATATAACTGTCCAAAAACAAAGTTAAGGGTACTCATCATCGTTGTGATAATGAGGGATGAAAAAAGATAACTCAAGATAAACGATGATCGAGAGATCGGGGAAGTGTAAAAGTCATTCAAGGTTTTAGCACTACGATCTTCAGAAAATAAGCCTAAGACTGAAATAGGAACAGTTACAGTAGAGATAAAAACAATGCCTGCCATAAGCCATGCCATGACCATGCCATCAACATAGGGAATATCTCCAACCGAAGCTTTTACACTATTCAGGGTATTATCTCCTAAGAAAACGGCATACATGATGATGACCATAATGACAGAAAGAAAACTGAAGAACACTCCCATGGTGTCTTTAAGATATCGTTTTAAGTTTCTTTCAACTAATTTTAATATCATCTTATTGGTCCTCACTTTCTGTTAAGGCAAAGAACACATCATCCATACTTCCTTGAATGATTTCAAACGATTGAATGAATGACTTGTATGTTTCGATGAGTGGTAAGGCATCAAAAGGAGATGATAATGGGATAAGAAGACGTTGTTGGTGATGATGAAATGGGATGTTATTTTGACTAAGAATGGCTTCAAGGCCAGAGAGTGCACTGACGAATAATTTCGTCTTGGTGTATTTCTCACGGAGTGCATGACTACTTGCATTCTCTACTAATACACCTTGATCAATCACAATGACTTGGTCTGCATCCAAGACCTCTTCTAAATAATGAGTTGTAAGTAGAATCGTCATTTTCGCATGGTTTTTTAACTTATGAATATATTGCCATAATTCTTGACGACTCTTAGGATCAAGTCCGGTGGTGGGTTCATCAAGGATAAGAATACGAGGATGATGAAGCAATGCACGTGCGATATCCACCTTACGCTTTTGACCTCCAGAAAGTGAACCATAATTTTGTTTAAGGAGAGATTGAATTCCTAAGGTTTCGCTAACTTCCTTAATCCGTTCTTGAAGTTGAGTTTTACTCAGTCCATACATCGAGCCACGAATGGTAAGGTTATCCATAACACTCAGAATATCATCCATCATACTATGTTGAAAGACAACTCCAATCATAGAGCGAATTGCATCATCATCAGGGCCAACCTTTTTATCAAATAATGTAATCTCACCTTCAGTGATGTCAGTTAAGGTACACATCATATGGATAGTGGTTGATTTACCTGCACCATTCTTGCCTAAGAAGGCTGTAAAACTATGCTCTTGGATTGAGAATGAAAGTCCTTTAACCGCATGAACTCCATTGTGGTAGGTTTTGTGAACATTATTGAGTTTAATTATATTCATTGTTTTTTCCCCAATTCTCTACATTAAAACTAACATAATCCCACTCTACAAACAACATTTTTTTATCAATTAGTTAATGAATTCACATGGATTGTCATGATATGATGATGATAAAGAAAAGAGGATATTATGAACATCATTTTAGTTACAAATCTAGGATCAACCTCCACTAAAGCAGCCATATACCATGATGAAAGTTGTATTCATGAAACGACTTTACGCCATCTGCCCCAAGAACTAAGTCAGTTTTCATCCATTCTTGATCAAAAAGATTATCGTAAAAAAGCATTAGAAGATTGGATGCATAGTATTGATGTTTCATTTGAATCATTAAGCATTATTTGCGTCCGTGGGGGAGTCTTAAAACCATGTGTTAGCGGAGTATATCGCGTTGATGACGATGTCATTCATGATATTTTAAGTGGTCAATATGGAATGCATGTGACCAATGTGGGTAATTTAATCGGATATGAATGGGGGCAAACCTACCACAAGGAAGTGGTGTTTGTGGATGCTCCGATTAGTGATGAGTTTCATGTGTTAGCCCGTTATAGTGGTCATGCATTAGTCGAGCGAAGAAGTGTCTATCATGCATTAAATCAGAAACAACAAGCCCGTCGTTTTGCACAGTCTATTCAAAAACCTTATGAATCATTAAATCTGCTTGTGGTGCATATGGGTGGGGGTATTTCTGTAGGAGTCCATCATCAAGGAAGAGTCATTGATGTGACGAATGCATTAGATGGTGAAGGGGCCATGTCACCTGAGCGTGCTGGAGGACTAAATTCCATTTGCGTGATGAATCTTATGGAGAAATTCAACTATGATATTCCAACTGTAAAGAAACAACTTATTGGATTAGGTGGGGTTATGTCTTATCTACATACTAGTGATTTAAAAGAAGTGATGAAAGAAGCGCAAACGTCATCAAAACACTTAGAAGTGATGGAAGCGATGATGTATCAAGTGGCCAAGGATATTGGGGCCATGGCGAGCGTACTATCAGGACAAGTTGATCAAATTATTCTTACTGGAGGGATTGCTTATAATCAAGCCTTAATGGACATGTTAGTTAAACGTGTTTCATTCATTGCGCCAATCACAATCTATCCAGGAGAAGATGAACTTTATGCTTTAGCATGCGGAGCACTCCGTTATTTAAGACATGAAGAAGAACTTCAACCTTATGCAAAGGCATGAGAATTTAGATATACATATCTATCATTAACTATACAATCATGGGGTTATGTATGAAAATGAATGGTTGTTTGATATATTAGAAAGTGAATTCAAGTTAATTGAATGCATTAGATCATTTCTTCATAGACTAGAGAGGGCTTAGTATGACTATTATCAATGGACAAGAATGGTATGCATGTTTAATTTCAGGTGCGAAAAATGTAGTGGTGAATGAAATTAATCTTAATCGTATCAATGTTTTTCCAGTTCCTGATGGGGATACAGGAACAAATTTATCGCTAACGATGAATATGATGATCCAAGGGGCAAAGCAAAGTGATAGTGTTGGAGAACAAACACACCTTATTGCCTCATTAGCACTTAATCATGCCTATGGCAATTCAGGGATGATTTTTGCGCAATACCTTCAAGGTTTATCCCATGCATTTAATGACAAAGTCACTATCACAACCCAAGACTTAGTGAAGGGTTTTAATCAAGCTTTTGAGAAAGCCTTTACTTCAGTATCATCTCCTAAAGAAGGAACTGTATTAACTGTGATGAAGCTTTGGGCTCAAGCTTGGGAAAAAGAAGTGAATGATAATGTCGAGAAAATGTTTGAGGTGGTCTTAAATCAACTTCAAGAAGGCGTTGAACATACCAAACAGCAACTTAAAGTGCTTAAAGACCATAATGTTGTGGATGCGGGGGCAATGGCGTTCTATTACTTTATGGAAGGTATGCATCGCTTTATGAAGACAAGAAATCTTGATGATACAAACTTTCAGGCTGCTCAATTAGAACTTGTGAATGAAATGTTGATGAGTGCAGATATTGGACATTATCGCTATTGCGCTCAATATCTTGTAAAGACAATTACAAAATCACATGAACTTAAATCACTGATTGAATCCTATGGTGATTCACTTGTGATGAATGATGTGGATCAAGCCATCAGTATTCATATCCATACCAATGAACCAGAAAAAATCATGAAGCATTGTGTAAGTCATGGTCAACTCATTTCTCATAAAGTGGATGATATGTGGCTACAAGCTAACATGATTCATAAACCTGTATCAAAAATCGCCATCATTACAGATTCTATTGCCGACATCCCACAATCTTATGCAGACCAAAACCAATGTGTCATTCTCCCACTTAATATCATTATTGATACAGTGGTCTATATGGATAAACTTACGATGAAAGCGGATGATTTTTATCATCATCTTGATGATTATCATCTTAACCCAAGTTCATCACAACCCACCATTTCAAGTGTAGAACGACTTCTTAAATCAGTGCTTCAACATTATGATGAAGTGATTGGAATACTTGTATCATCAAAAATGAGTGGAACACTGAATACCATGCATAAGGCATTGAATAATCTGAACATGGAAGGTAAGCGAGTCACTTTTATTGATTCAAAAGTAAATTCCATTGCGCAAGGTCTAGTGGTTAGTGAAGCACTACGAGTTAAAGCATTAGGGTGGGAGTATGATGCGATTGTGAATCATATCGAGAGTGTTGTGAAGCGAGTTAAGATTTATGTGAGTGTCAAAGATCTTAAGTATATGATTAAAGGTGGACGAGTTTCGAAAACTACAGGAATGGTGCTTTCAAAACTTAAGTTGCAACCTGTCATATCGATTGATCCAACTGGACAAGGCATTATTCCTTATAAATCCTTCAATCAAAAAAGTGCAGTAGAAGATATATCTTCAAAACGGACACAATAAAAAAAGGCACTAGTGTAAAATTACATTAGTGTTTTTCTTTAGGAGGAATGAAATGAGAAAAACGAAGAAACATAAAGTCTATAGTATTGAGGAAAAG
>Ga0208242_100200_pt1 | contig 69451 bp, 61 predicted proteins | sample SubbioAug_CSW13A_FD_184825 | JGI IMG/M metagenome (GOLD analysis project Ga0208242, IMG submission 184825) | Serpentinite rock and fluid subsurface biosphere microbial communities from McLaughlin Reserve, California, USA - CR12Aug_CSW13A (SPAdes) | ecosystem: Environmental > Terrestrial > Deep... | reverse complement strand
CTCATGGTTTCTTTATACTGCTCCATTAACCTTTGAATATCGTTCTCTTTACTGCCTTTGTTATTGTTCATGACCAAATCCTCCCCTCATATTAGGTAGAGCTTTGATCATATTGTATTTTATGGCAATGTGGTTGTCCAGCTTTTTTTCCTTAGCTATGCGTTTCCATTTAATGGTACATAAAAATCAATTACACCCAGCATTTAAGAATTCCTGCTATTGGCCTTCATGTTCAACCACTGTAACTTCATCCATTTTCGCCCCTGTCACACTGCTTACCATCTCCACTATCTGTAAAAATTCCCTTTCGCTCAGTTTCTCAGACTGCACTACCACATTTGCCATGCCGTGGTGCCAGAAAAATATAGCGTCTCTGTAACCCTGCGCTTTCAGCAGATTTTCTACCAGCAGTTCTTTTTCCATCGTCTCCACCAAGGCCAGCATCTGCTCTTCAGCTTTTCTTTTACCTTCAGCGCTGATATTTGGATTGTCCAGCATATTGTTCAGTATTTCCAGTTCATTGGAGCGGACCCTGTCCCGCTGCAGACGGTACTCAATGAAGAAGGCCCTGAAATTGTTAATATCCCAGCTGTCAGGCGCCTGTTCAGGGTTGGTTATTATGGGGAGAATTTGAGTATCATCAGGGGTAAATTCAAACCTGCTGACTTCCCTGTCAACCTGCATCAGCCACCAGACACAGACCGCAAGGAGTAATACTACTGTCAGGGTAATTGTTTTTCTTGGCATCTTCCTCACTCCCATCATTTCATCGGCAGCACAGTGATTCTGTGTGCTGCCAGATTTAACCCCGCCTGCACCGCCCGGAACAGCTGCTCCTGCAAAACGGGATCATCTGCGCCTTCGGCGATAACAATGACTCCCCGTACCTGGGGCTGAGTCTCGCGCATGACGAGAGGTGCTTCCCTACTGCCGTCGGCGGCACGGGCGAGCACCGGCTGAGTTCTTTCTGTAGATTCGGTGACCTGCCTGGTCCCGCCTCCACTGTCAGCTTCCTGTGTGGTGCGGCCCACGGTTTCCCTGTTTTCGGCATATTCATATACCGGTCCGCTCTCCAGAGTAATCATCACCACCACCTCTCCGACACCGCGCACACGGCGGAGCAGTGAGGACAACTCGCGTTCCAGGCTTTCCTTATAATCCGCTCTGCTGCTTTGCCGGGCCACCGCCTCACTTGTATCCGGCAGCGGCGGAGGGGCGCTGTACTGTTGTGGCTTTGTGCTGATAAACATAAATATTATGCCAAGCGCAATCAACGCCAGCAGCACCAGCGTAGAGGGGGATTTCTTTCCACCTCCTTCATTGGCAGAGAACCCTCGCCCAAGACGCCGCCAGAACTGTTCGCCCATCTTCTAAAACACCTCCTGCAGACAAGCCCTTTTTATGAATATTTATATTGCTTAATAAATTAATTTAGCACCCTGACAGAAACTTTTTCCTCGGACAGGCCAAGCGCGAGCGCCAGCTTCAAAGACAAACGGTAATCGGGTTCACCCTCGCTTTCACCTGCTAAAACACTTGTCCCGCCAATCCTCACCGGTTCCACCGGCCTAATACTCCCCCCCGCTGTGGCGCCTGAGCGCACCAGCGCCACTACCTGCTGCGCACGGCCAAACTCAGGGTGCCCAGGGTCGTCAATTATCTCAAGATACAGCTCCTCCAGAGACATTTTCTCCTCCAGCAGTACAGCGCTGACCCTGGCCTGCAGCAGCTCACGGTAACGTGAGATTGCCAGTTCCCAGTTAAACTGCGACAACATCTCCTCCCGGGCGGCGATGTCGGTATCCGACACACCAACAGCGCGAAATACGGCGGGCTCCAGGTCGCCGGGCATCCTAAGCAGCATCCGCAGCGGCGCAAGCAATGTCAACATCAGCACCAGGCCTATCACCATGTTGACAAAAGGGCGGAAATCATTACGCGGCAGCAGAAGGTCCAACAGCGTGGCAGCGATAATCAAAACAACAAGGTTTCTTGTTACATCTGAAAGCACATCCAGCACACAAATCACCTACCTCATCATGAAAGCGGTGTTGCCCGCCCCGGCGATGATGGTGATAGCCAGATAAAAAATCAGGCTCACCACCGCCACTGCAGCAAAAACAAGCGAGAGGCAGTTTCCCATGGTATTCAGAGAATCACAGAGCGAAGTTTCACCAAGCGGCTGAATAATGGCTGCCGCCAGTTTGTAGATAAAGACCAGCGCCAGTATCTTAAGCAGAGGAAAAACCACCATATAAAAAAGTACAATAACGCCAACCACGTGAACGCTGTTCTTTAAGATCAGGGTCGCACTGGCCACAGTCTCCACCGCGTCAGCAAGCATCCCTCCCACAACAGGCAAAAAAGCGCCTGCCATAAACTTGGCGGTGCGGATAGTTACGGCGTCGCCCACTGAGGACGCTACGCCGTGAATAGCCAATAGGCCGGTAAAGATGGTAAGCGATATCCCCATCGTCCAGACTGAGACAGTTTTAAACAGGTCGGACAGCTTGCTCACAGTGACACGGGGTGAAATGTGATTGGCAATGGCCAAAATGGTGGTCAGAAAAATAAGAGGGAAAACCAGGTCACGGGTCAGTGCAGCAAAAAAGTTCACCGCCACCACAATAATGGGCTTAAATATTGCGGCCGAAGCCACGCTGCCAAGCGACGCTAAAAGAGTAAGCAAAAGCGGGATAATAGCAAGCATGAATTCCACCAGGCTGTTAACCGTCTGCCGCCCAATCCCCACTGCCACGCCAAAGCTCTGCATAGCAATGGTGATAAGCGCCAGGTAAACAATGGTCTGTGTCAGAGATGCTATGCTTTCATTGGCAAAAGCTTTCTCCAGGTTTTTTAAGAGCGCCGCCACCACTGCCAAAAACAGCAGCTTGCCAAGCAGAGCCAGATTCACAAGAACTTCCCGCCACAGAAAACGCCACAGCCCGTTTACAACAGAAGTTACCGACAGGCCGCGCGCTTGTCCCGGCCTGAACCAGCTAAACACGTCGCGCCAGTGAAATTCGGGCAGATATTCACCAGCCTCCCGCTCCAGCTCCGACCAGAATTCCCCGATATCATTTATATTTATTGCCTCAGCCTGCTCTTTTGCCATCTCCAGCGCGTCCTGGGCAAAGGCAAAAGAAGCACTGCACATCAGGGCCGCCGCCACACAGATTATAACCAACCATTTTTTCATCACAGCCACCTACGGAATAAATTTTAGGATCGTCTCAAGCACGGCCGAAATCAGCGGCAGCGCCATAACAAGAATAAAAAGCTTGCCGGCAAACTCTACTTTTCCGGCTGTGGCGCCCTCACCGGCATCCCTGCAGATCTGGGCCCCAAACTCGGCAATATATGCGATACCAACAATCTTCAGAAGAATATTAAGGTAGACCAGAGAAATATTGGCCTGCATCGTCATCCCTGTCAGAAATTCCAATACCAGCGACAGGTACCTGATCAGGCGCAGGAAAATAACTACGCCCACCACGATTGAGAGCTGCATGGCAAGCACAGGACGGTGTTCCTTCAACAGCACCACCAGAATAGTGGCGATCAGCGCAAAAGCTACAATTTGCAGAATTTCCACCAGGCATCCCTCAAAACAGATTAAATATAGTTTTAATACTTGAGAAAAGCTCGTTTATCAGCTGAATCACAATTAAAAGCACAATAACAACCCCGCCCAAAGTAAGCATCTGGGCCTGTTCTTCCTTACCAGCCTGCTTCAGAACAATATTAAGCACCGAGATAAAAATGCCGATTCCGGCAATACGGAAGATTACATCAACATTAAATCCGCTCACGCCCAAACCTCCTATAAAAGCAGGATGACAACTGCTACCCCTCCCAGTACACCTAAGTAGCGCCACATCTTTTCCCTGTCCCGGCAGCCGTGGGCAGCCTCGGCGGCCAGCTGTGCCAGCTGTGCGTCTACCAATTCAAGCTGCCTGACCTGTTCCTCACGCCCAAGCCCGCCAAGTCCGGCGCCCGCCCGCACCAGCACCGCCATGTCTTCTTCAGTCAGAGCCAACTCTTTTTTCACACTCACCGCCCCCTCCATCCAGGCCATTGACGCGTCACTGCCTTGCCCGCCTGCTGCCAGGTTTTTCTTAACCGCCCTGAAAAAAGCTCCCACCTCGACGCGCCGCAGTCGCGCGCTTAATATATCCATAGCCTTTGGCAGCGGCGTGGCGGTGTAGCCGATCTCCGCCATCAGGAGCCTTAGCGCCAGGCGGAATTCTTCAAGTTCTGCCACCCGCCTCCTCAACCTTTGCGCCTGGCTGTTGCCGAAGCTGTAGGCGGCGCCCAGAATAAGAAGCGCCCCAAACCACTTAACCAGCATGAGCCCAACCCCTGTCCTTAGCGATCTTTATAATATCCTCACCCCTGTAGACCGCCTCCACCGTCCCCGGCCCCTTCCTGCGGCTCAGCACCACCACCAACTCAAACAGATTGCGGGTAAATAAACCGGCCAAACTTGGACGCTTCAGCAGTTCCTCAACAGTACGCCCATGCGCAGTTGCCAGCACAGCAGCGCCGCTGCTTATAACCTCTTCCACCGCCCTGATATCCTCCGGCCTGCCCAGTTCATCTGTCACCACCACCTGCGGAGACATTGACCGCACCAGCATCATCATGCCCTCGGCTTTGGGGCAGCCGTCCAGCACATCACTGCGCATCCCCACATCAAGCTGAGGCACTCCGGCGTAGCAGCCTGCGATTTCCGAACGCTCATCCACAATACCTACTTTCAGGCCCGGCCTCCCCGTGGCAGAGTCCCCGCTGCTAAGCATCCTCGCCAAATCCCGCAGAAGAGTTGTTTTGCCGGCCTGAGGCGGTGAAACAATTAAAGTATGCCTCACTGTCTTTTCAGCAGCACAGTAAATCCGCGGCAGGATTTTCTGCCCTGCCCCCTTTATCTCGTGCGCCACCCGGATGTTAATGCCTGAAATATCCCGCAAAAGCTTCACTGCCCCGTTTTCCAGCACAGTACGCCCGGCAAACCCCACCCTGTGGCCCCCCGGCAGAGACAGGTAACCACGTCTTAATTCCTCGTCACGCGCATAAAGGGAATGTTCAGTCATCCTCAACAGCACTGACTGAATATCGAGGCTTGTCACATAATACGGCCCGCACCCGCCCAGGCAGGGCAAAACCTCTCCCTCCCCGTTGTGGACAAAAAGCGGTTGCCCCACCCGCAGCCTGATCTCTTCCAAACCCCCACCACAGCACTGTTCATCCAGAACAGCCCTTAGCGCAGACGGCAAATATGGTAATATCTGTTTCTTCCAGTATATCTCCGCCAGTGTCCTCACCTCATATACAATACTATGGGGACGAGCCGCCAATTATGATAAAAACAAAAAAATAAGACATGGGGACGGTTCCCTTGTCTTATTTTCTCAACTAATAATATTTTATTCACGCTTAAGCATTTGCTATGATGTTGCGCCCCAATCCGGTAACTTTGGCAATTTGCCTGATCGAAGCCCCCTCGACTGCTTTAATCCTGCGCAATAAATCATTCCGCTCTTTTCTTTTAAGCTGTTTCAGGCTGTCAACAGAAAATCCATGCAAAAGCTCGTTCAATCTGCCCACAATGTCTTCCCTGTCTTAGATTGAGGATGCTGTGAGGGCGTTGCTCATGTTGTATAGCTGGTTTATTATTTCACTGGTAATGCGGCTCAGGGAGTCTTCATTGGTGTTGATGATAATATCAGCAGAAGAGTTGTAGGTGTCTATTCTTCTTTGGTAAAGTTCGTTGATTGTTTCAATGCTCATGTTGCCGTTTAGCAGAGGACGGTTTTCGTCGTCTTTGATTCTCTCGTAGATAATTTCAGGTTCTGCGTCAAGAAATACAACAATACCGTTCTCCTTTAGGCATTTCACATTATCCGGGTCCATAACAGAGCCCCCGCCTGTAATAATAATTGTGTTGCTCAGCTGCCCCAGCCTGCAGATTATATCTTTTTCCATTGCCCGGAAATAACTTTCACCGTGTGTTTTAAATATCTTATTGATTGACATGCCGGCTTCTTTTTCAATTGCCACATCGCTGTCGGCATAATTCATCTCCAGCACTTTGGCCAGCTCATTGCCCACTGCTGTCTTGCCAGACCCCATGAATCCTGTCAGCACAATGTTGTACGGGAAAAGCTTCCTGGACATATAGCCCCTGCTGAGTTTTAGCACCTGCTCGATAAACTTTTCGGCCTCTATCTTGTAATCGTCGTCCTTAATATTATTTTTGGCGTTTTCAATTACCTGCTTTTCCCTTTCAGGGCTAAGGATTGATTGGCCGCTTTTACGCTTTACTTCAATAATCCTTCTCACCAGGTTGAGCCTTTTTTTAAAAACTTTTATCAGTTCCCTGTCACATTCATCAATCGATTTTCGCAGTCTGCTCAGTTCATCCATTTTGTTCACCGTCCTACATTATTTTTTTTACCAACCGTGGCTTAAAAACTCGTCCTACCGTTCTACTGTCCGGCCTCTACTGTGCAAAAAAGAAGAGGCACTTTCTAAGTGCCTCGTTTTGCCAAATCAAAGGACCCTTATCCCTTACCTTAGAAAGATATGAATTCCTATTATGTTCATAGCGAATACCCGGTGCTAAAATAATAGCTCCAGGTGCTAAAATAATAGAAAGAAGGTAATGATGACAATTTAACTGATAACAACATAATCACCTGTCCTGCTAAAATAAAGTGTTATAAATTATTCTACAATATCAAAATCGTCATGTCAATGATTAAAGACACCCATAACAGGTTAGGGAAACAGGTTAAAACAACACTCTTTTTCCCTCTGCGGCTGACAGATACCCGGCGTAGATGGCTTTCCAACAATAACACTTTTCATAGTTATACCTCACTGTATCACGGCGTCTGTCACTTCAGCGGGCTTGCCGCCCGCCAACGCAGCCAGGCCTGCTTTTTCCCTGTTGACAATATTCAGCCCCAGTAAAATAAAAAAACCTCCGAATATCTGGATAGCGCCGATTTTTTCTCCCAGCAGTATCCAACCAAAAAGGGTTGAGACAAAAGGCGGCAAATTGGCATAAACGGCAGTCCTTGTCGGCCCCACCACTTTGATTGCATTATTCCAGAGGACATATGAGATGCCAAAGACAAAAGCTCCGGAGTAGAAAGCGCCAAGCCAGGCCTGCAGGGAATACTGGCTCCAGGGAGTTGCCAGCGCCGCCCTGCTGGAGATAATTACAAAGAATGTGGCTGTAATGGACAAAGAGTAAGCTGTAAGCTTTGCTGCCGACAAATCTTTGAAAAAAGCTTTTACCAGTACAGTATAAAGACTCCAAAACAAAGTTGCTATCAAAATCAGGATGTTTCCGTTTAAAACATTTCTGCTAAATACCACGCTTGTTCCAAAATTCATGACAACAAGGATTGTACCAACAAAAGAAAAGAAGATACCGACCAAAATTTTTGTACTTAGTTTTTCAAGTTTTAGCAGATAAGCAAGTAAAAATACCCAGACTGGCGTTGTTGCCAGAATAATCGAAGTGGCGGCGGCTGTTGTCCTTGCCACGCCATGGACAAAGGCCAGTTGGTTAAAGGCGTGGGCGCCCAAGCCAAGGACAAGCAGCTTTTTTATTTCTTCCCGCGTCACACGGCGGTTTTTTTCTTTTATCAATAAAACTGTCCAACAGGTCACGGCGCCCACCACAAAACGGACAGCGTTAAAAAACAGTGGGTCCATTTCCCTCAGCGATATTTTGACAATAACATAATTGAGGCCCCAGATAACTGCCACCAAAAAAAGCAGAAAATCCATCAGGCTTAGCTTACTATTAGAAATTTTCATGCCACGTTTCCCTTACCGCCTGTCTGCTTTTTATTTTTCAAGCTCAGGATCGTAAAACTCCCCGAAGAGTTCCTGGTCGGACGGCCTATCCTCCGGTATAGGCAGCGAGACCCAAGTGGTGTTCATGTAATGTTTGAGGTGGATGTTCTCCGATACTATATTTCCGCCGAAGGTGCCGCAACCCATGCTCGATGTCATGGGCATTCCGTTGTTGAAGGCCCCGGCATTTGCTTTGGACTGAGGCTGGCGCACCATGATGCGGCTGACAGGAGCCATCAGAGCCAGCCGGTGAATATGGTCGTCATTAAAAGAATATATCCCCACTGAGTGGCCTCTGCCGCCAACCTCGTAGATTTTGCGGATGGTGTCAAGCCCATTCTCAAAGCCTTTGTATTTGTAAAGAGCAAGCAGTGTCGTCAGCTTTTCGCCTGAAAAGGGATATTCCTTCCCAATACCGTTGCCCATTACCATGATGAACTTCCTGTCTGCAGGGATTGTAAAGCCCGCTGCTGCAGCAAGTTTTTGCGGGGCAATAGCCACTGTCTGCGCCAGCCTGTGACCCTCATCATCCCACATCACACTGCGCAGCTTAGCTTTCTCCTCTTCGCTTGCGAGATAGCCTCCTTCTTCAACCAGCTGTTTGACCATCTGCCCAAAGATGCTCTCTTCAATTACAAGATTGCCGTCGGCAGAACAGCCGGAACCATAGTCAGATATCTTGCTGAGCATGGTATTATGGGCTGCTTCTTTGATATCTGCAGTCTCATCAATGAGCATGGTGGCGTTTCCTGCGCCCACACCGTATGCAGGCTTCCCCGAACTGTAGGCGGCACGTACCATGGGCTGGCCGCCTGTGGCCATCACAAGATCCCCCCGTGCCATAAGCGCCTTTGACATGGGAATATTCACATTTACGAGACACTGCAGGATATCGGCTGGCGCACCTTCACGTTCAAGCGCCTCCCGCATCAGCCGTACTGTCTCAAAAGTTGTCTTTTTAGAACGGGGATGAGGAGAAAAAATGACAACGTCCCGGGCCTTGATGGCATAAATAGCCTGGCCTGCGGGAGTAAGGTCGGGGTTGGTGGTGGGGACAAGCGAGGCAATAATCCCGACCGGTTTTGCATATTTTACAATACCCTTCTCCGGAATTTCTTCAATAATTCCCACACTCTTCTGACGCAGCGCATCCCTTAAAACGCCGCGGATTTTAAAGCGCTTGTTCTGCCGTGTAACAGGGTCGCCAAGTCCGCTTTCCTCAATGCTCATATCGACCAGGCGCAGAAAGGTCTTCTTATTCGACACCGCCCAGGCCACAGCCTGACACAGGCGGTCCACCCTGGCCTGGTCATAGGTCTCGATGATTGCCAGCGCGGCTTTTGCCCTTGCAAATACTAAATCGAGTTCCTGCTGCTGTTGTACTGTAAGTTCTGTTTCCATAATGCTCTCCCCCTTAGAGTAAATATATAAAATCATAAAAGTTGTATCCCTGCTAAAACTAAGGGTCTATCAGTAATTTCTGCATCCCGAATTAAAAGAAACTTCCTTCGCCGTCTCAAAAACACAGTTTTGCACCGAATAGACAAAATCCCTGGTAAATCTCACAGAAGGTCCTGCCATTGAGATACTGCCGATAATATTGTTGGAAGCGTCAAAGACCGGAGAAGCAACAGCTGAAATTCCCATCTCAGTTTCATCAAAACTGAATGAGATTTTACTTTTCCTTATTTCTTCCAACTGTTTCTTCAATTCATCAATAGCTACGATGGTCTTATCTGTTAAGCGTTCAATTCCCCCTGCTACTTTCAGAAAATGATCTTCGTCAACAAAAGCTAAGATAGCTTTACCGCAAGCCCCTGACCATAAAGGAGACTTACCCCCTAGCTGTGGAATCCCCCTCAATCTGTGCGTGCTCTCTATCCGCTCGTAACAAACCCTCTGTAAGTCTTCCATGATATAGAGACTCACTGTCTCGTTATACTTTTCCTGCAGCCTCTGCATCACAGGATAGGCGGCTTTCCTGAGACCAAAGCTTTCTTTTGCCAACGTGCCAAGATAGTAAAGCGTATGTCCCAGGGTGTAGGTATTGTCCTCATTTTTAATCAAAAAGCCGTCCTTTTCCAAAGTGCTCAAAAACCTGAAAGTGGTTGACTTAGGGAGGGATATGCGTTTTGAGATATCAGTGAGAGACAATTTCTGAGTGTTCCAATCAAAAGAGAGCAAGATACTAAAAGCCCTCTCTAGCGTTCGGAAGCCATTGCTGTATCCATCCATATTCCTTCTCCCTTGCCTTCACATTAGTAATTACCGGCACTGCACCAAACCTAAACTTTGTGCACCGACAGCTCTCTTTATTTATCACACGTCTGATTCGTTCTCAGCACTGGTGCTGCCCATTGTTTTAAGCCTGCCAAAGATTTTAGACTGAGAAACCGCCATAATCACTATCAGCAGAAGCAGTGTGAGAGAAATCGGGTTGGTCAATATGTTATTGAAAAAAGCTAAAACGTTGCCCTTTGAGTAGAGGATAGATCTGCGATATGAAACATCCAGCAGCGGTCCCAGTATAATCCCCAATATCATGGGCCCCACAGGATAATCATAAATTTTAAAGAGATACCCGAGAATTCCAAAGCCAATCATCCAATAAATGTCCATAATATTGTTATTTATGGCGTATGCGCCGATCACCGAGAAGGTAATTATGATGGGAATCAGTATTCCCTTAGGTATTTCAATCAGCCGTGTAAATATTCTTATCCCTGTCAGTCCAAAAACCAACAGGAAAATATTCGCCAGAATAAGGCAGCCCACAATAATCCAAAACAGGTCCGGTGTATCAAGCATCAGCATGGGTCCGGGCTTAAGCCCATGTATAAACAATGCCCCGATAATAATAGCAGTTACTGCATCCCCTGGAATGCCCAGTGTCAGCATCGGAATCATGGCGCCGCCGATAGCCGCGTTGTTGGCGGTTTCCGGCGCAATCAACCCCTCCATTGCGCCTTGTCCAAACGGCCTTGAGGGGTTTTTTACAGTCCTTTTGGCATGGTCGTACGCCAGCAGCGCCGCCAGGTCGCCACCGGTGCCGGGCAGGGCGCCGACGATTACACCGAGTATGGCTGTGCGAATTGAAAGAGGCAAATATTTAACCAGCGTCCCCCATGACGGAATTATACGGTCGATCTTCTGCTTGATGATGGGTAAGTTCCTGGTTGAGACCTGAATTAAAGCCTCCGAGAGTCCAAATAACCCAATCATGGCTGTAACATAATTTATGCCGCCCATAAGCCTAACCTGGCCAAATGTAAATCTTCCCTGGCCGGTTAAAGTGTCCATCCCCACCAGTCCCAGAACAATACCAAGAGAGGCGGCAAATAAGCCCTTGGCAGTAGATTTGGTACCAAGGCTGCCCACAAGCATCAATCCCATTACTGCCAAAAGCAGGTAATCCCGGGGCGCAAATTTCAGGGCAAATTCAGAAACGGCAGGGGCGGCAACCGCCAGGAACAGAATACCTATAAAACCGCCTAATACAGATTGCACCGTGGCCACCCCTATTGCTCTACCGGCCTCCCCGCACTTGGCCAGCGGGTAACCGTCAAAGCTTGTGGCAATTGCCGCAGGGGCTCCGGGTATATTCAGCAAGATAGCCGAGCGTGAGCCACCGTATACGCCGCCGCAGTATATCCCAATCATCAAGGCCAAAGCTTCATGAGTACTCCATGAAAAAGTAAACGATATGAGCAGTGACACTGCCATTGTCACAGATAGGCCGGGAATGGCGCCGATATAGATACCCGCAAACGTTCCGGCAGCCACCAATAAAAGAAGCTGGAAATTCAGCAACGGCGTAAATATATTAAGTACCACACTGTCCAATTGCTCACCCCCTCCTATACCTTAGTCCTCATGACTTATAAATAAAATATTTTTCATACACATACGCGTGTTTAAGGAAGTATGACTTTAAATATCTGCTTAAAGATGAGCAGTATAATGGCAAGATTAAATAAAGCAATAAGAAGGTTCTTCCCCCAGTTGCCCTTGGTCAGGTAACACATGGACCCCCAGAGAAAAATAACAGTGGCAATACTAAAACCCAAAAACTTAAGCATAAAGGCATAGACTAACACAAAAAGGATTACAAGCAGGCAATCTCCTGAAAAACCAATCTCCTGCAAGGCGCCGATTCTAGACTTCAAACTTTTATGGAGACCTGGGGAGAATTTTCTGTTTTCTCCCCAAGTCCACACACTAAACACAACCAGGGCGAGGGATGTCATCAGCGGAAACGCCCCGGGAGAACCCGCTGTTGTCTTTTGACCTGATATCTTGTAGGCGTGGTATAAGATAAACAAGCTTATCAGGATCATAACATACGTTATGACTTTTTCTCCGACTTTTAATTTTGGCGCTTCCACTTAAATCCCTCCCAGTTTAATTACTTAATACGCCCAATTCCCAGAGTGTCCGGAGATATCTGGGCGCCGCCTGCATCATAAAGGAGCCAGGTGGAAATTTTCTGCCAGTTAGTAAGAAACTCTCTTGCTTCAGCTCCTGAAATTCCCATGGGAACTGCACCAAAGTCCAGTATAAATTTCTGGAATTCCGGTTCATCGAAGCCCTTCTTGAAAGCAACTACCAGTGCATCAACAACTTCTTTTGGCGTGTCCTTTTTGACAAATATACCATAGAAAGGACCCCAGGGCAGATAAGGCTTATATTCAGGCATTATCTGTGCAATCGGTACGATCTCCTCAAGTCCCGGAATAGGATCTATGCTGATTACTGCCAGTGGCTTTACCCTGCCGGCGCGGTACATTTCACGCGCTGCTGTTAAGCCGGCAATGGTGATGTCGACGTGGCCGCCCAACATAGCTGTCATTGAAGGGCCTTCCCCATCAAAGGGAACCATGTTAAACTCCACACCGCTCACAGTCTTAAGCAGCGAAGCAACAACAAAGGGCAGTCCACCGGGTCCGGTTGAACCCATTTGGATGTCGCCGGGGCGCTGTTTTGCGTCGGCAATTACTTCCTGAATTGTGTTCCATTTTGAGTCAGCAGGGACTACTACGATGGCAACGCCCCTGGCAATAATATTAATCGGCTCAAAATCCTTGTAATCCAGTTTGGAGATATCAAGTACACCATACAGCTGGGGGTTCTCCGCACCATAAAGAAGCGTGTAACCATCAGCTTTCTGGTCAAACACATGCTGAGTAGCCACGGCGCCGGTTGCACCTGTCATGTTCTGCAGGACAATTGTCTTGCCAAGATGCTTCTCAACATAAGGAGTCAGGCTCCTTGCCACATTATCAGTGGCGCCGCCGGCTCCCCACATGATATAACCGCTTAAATCTTTTGTCGGGAAAGTCGGAGCTGGGGCTTTTGGGTCTTCTTTTTTAGTCGAGCATCCGGAGATTAAACCGACAACCAAAACCATTGCCAACAGGGTGCTTACCAATTTAAATGCCTTTTTACCTTTCACTTTATTACCTCCATTTTTTTGTAGACTTGAGAAAACAAAATGGCAAAATGCTATTTCGTTTTAACCCCCCCTGTGAATTGCCGCCTGCGAAAAAACCCGCTAATGCTAGTTTTTGGGGAGTTCCCCCTGCGGAGAGTAAATCCAAATCAGCCACAGCGGTTCATTGCCGGTGTTTTTGTGCTGGTGAAAGAGCCCATCTGGCACAAACATGAAGTCATGCTCCTCAAATGGCCTTTCTTCCCCGTCGGCCACCAGAATGCCGCTGCCTTTGACAATAAAGTCGATCTCTTCCGAACCGGGATGGTTATGCATGGAACTGGCTTCGCCCGGCTCAAAAATGGTCAGTCCGGCACAAAAATGCGTTGAGTTCACAAGATCCTTGGTAACTAACCGAAATACTTTGCGCACCATTTTTTTCTCAGGTTCTTCAAGCCCAAGCCAAATCTCTTCTGCATCTTTGAACGGCTTTAAAATCAGCGTCTTCATAACTTTCTCTCCTTCTTTCTTAACTTTGGTTTTTCTCCTGCTTTATCAATCTCCCTTCGCAAACGTTATCCTTTGGCGTATAAATGTCATTGATATTCCAGATTCCATCGGTGGGAACAGGAATATTCTCCATGGGGACATCGAGTAGGTAAGGTTCACCGGACTCCAGCGCTTCCCTGAAAGCTTCCTTAAATTCAGCAGCACTGCCAATCTTTTTGGCCTTTATGCCGTAAGCTTTGGCCACGTCAGCCCATTCAGGGTTATAGGGCTTCCCGTCCCGCTTAAAAAGGGTGCCAAAGTGGGTGCTGTAGTGGCTGTATTCAAGTCCGGCGATGGTGCCGAAAGCATAATTATTCATCACCACCCAGACCACAGGGATATTATTTTCTGCGGCAGTGGCCATCACCGACGGCTGCGTCCCAAAACCGCCGTCGCCTACCAGGGTGATCACTTTCTTGTCGGGCGCGGCCAGTTTTGCCCCCAGCACCGCTGAGGGGCCAAAACCCATTGTTGCCAGGCCGCCGGGATGAATGATTGTTTTGGGCATTGTTACCGGAAACTGCTGGCCAACCCCGTTTTTATTCCAGCCCACATCTGTGAGGATAATGCCGTCCTGCGGCAGGACTTCCCGCACATCTGCCAGAATCCTTTGCGGCGTCATGGGGAACTGCCCGCTTGTCTCCACCTCGGAGTTTGACTCTTTAAAAGCCTTTTTAAAATCGGCAATTCTTTTTCGCAGCTCCACCCTGTCCATGCCTTCGGGCTTTAACCTTTTGGCTGCCGCCAGGAGAGCTCCAAGAGCAGCCCTGGCATCAGCTACAGCGCCAATTTCCACAGGAAAGTTGCGGCCGATTTCCGCCGGGTCGATATCGATATGAATCAGCTTTGTGGGCGGGATGTTAAAAGTTACTCCCTCATACCAGGAACTGCAATCCGCTTCTGAAAAACGGGTGCCCACTCCCAAAATAGCATCAGCGTCTTTTGTAATCTGATTGGTCAGTTCAGTGCCCCAAAAACCTGTCATGCCCACAGCAAGTGGATGCAAATCAGAAATGGCGCCCTGCCCCATCAGAGTCCTGGTAACCGGGATATCGAGAAAGTCGGCCAGCTGTGTGAGCTCTGCCGTGGCATCAGCTGTTATAATGCCTCCTCCTACATAGAAAAGGGGATTCTCGGCAGCGATCAGCATCCTGACGATGTTTTCTGCAACCTCACTGTCAAGCGACGGTTTATGCACTAACCGGCTGCCGGCTTTTCTTTTCTCAAAATGGCATGTATCCATTTCCCGTGAGAACATATCCATGGGCACGGAAATCAGCACCGGCCCGGGCCGCCCTGATACCGCCAGGCTGAATGCCTTATCGAGTATCTCCGGTATCAGCTCCGGACGTTCCACCCTCCACGCCCTTTTGACAAACGGCTTGTAAATCTCAAACTGTGAAGCATCAGCATGCATGTTGACTTCCTGATGAGGGTGCTTGCCATAATAGAAACTCGGTACATCACCGGCAATGACAACAAGGGGGACTGAGTCCAGTGAGGCATTGGCCACACCGGTGGTGGCATTGGTTAATCCCGGCCCCAGGTGAGTCATAAGCACTCCGGGTTTCCCGCTCACCCTGGCATAGCCGTCAGCGGCATGGGCCGCGATCTGCTCATGCCTGACCGAAATAAATTTCAGGTTGCTCTTTTCAAGAGCATCAAGCATGGCAATCACCGTATGCCCGCACAACCCGAAGACATACTCAACCTGGTTATCCTCAAGATAAGCAACTATCTGATGTGAGACAAGCTTTTTCACATTTTAGCCCCTTTCATAAGAAGGTGGATCAGCTACATGGAATCCAGCAGTACTTCAATGGCGCCTCTCAGCTTCGCAACAGGAATCTGGCCCGGAGCCGACGCTGCTTTGCCCGCGGCAAAAGTAATTGCTGAACCAAATATTGAGCCCGCTATCCTGCTGATTACCCCCAAGCCGGACATGGACATGGATACAACAGGTATTCTGGCGTGATTTTCACTGAAAAACAGGGTGGCCTCCAGCAAATTCAGCACATCCTGCGGCTGGTTAGGCATTACAGCCACCTTTGCTATATCGGCGCCTGCTTCCTGCTGCCTCAGCAAAGTCCCGATTATCTGCTCCTTTTCGGGAGTTTTCTTAAAATCGTGATTTGATAGAATAACATATACCCCGTTGCGCCTGGCTTCTGTTATTACCTCGTTTGTCACTCTCCAGCCGGAGTCAAGCTCCACGTCGACAATATCAACCTTCTTTGTCCTGACCACTTCCCCCAGCAATGCAATCCTGGCCATACTCTCAATCTCTGCGAAGCCGCCCTCTGTATGGTCCCTGCAGGTAAAAATAACAGGGTAATCCGGGATAATTCCTCTCAGCTTTTCAAGAGCCTCTGTAACTTTACCGGCATTTTTGACTTCATCGAAAAAATCTGCACGCCATTCAATAATATCCGGCTTCAACCCGGCCACTGCCTCTGCTTCCGCCAGTAAATCAGCCAGGTTCCTCCCGACCAGCGGAACACAGATATTTGGCTTTGCGCCCCCGATTATGCGCCCTTTAACCTCTATTTTTTTTACGCTCAAACTAAATCACCTCTGCTATTTATTTCAGCGTTAAGCTTATGTTCTATGAAGAAGGGAATTCCCTCTCCCCAACTCCGGTGTACTTGACCAGGGTTTCATCGTTTTTAGGACAGGGGCCTTTTAAGCGTGAGCCCTGCATATATTCCTCCAGGGCGTGGGCCACTAAACCCATCCCCCGTGAAAGCGAAAAAACGCCCTTAAAAACTTTGGCAGGCAGCCCCAGCTCGCAAAGCGCCGCTGCAGAAATACCGTCAATATTTATAGCCAGCTCAATGCCCAACACGCGGCGCAGTGCTTTATGTAGGGCATGGGCAATCCTGAAATATTTCCCCTCTATCTCGCCTTTTTCTTTTGCCTCCTGTGCCAGGCGGTCAAGTGCGGCAGCCCTGGGGTCGATTTTGTGAAAGCGGTGGCCAAAACCAGGCAGCTTTTTACCCTCTGCTTTAAATTCCCGGCAGAGAGCATCCGCCAGCTCGGGCAAATTGCTTTCATCGTCTGCCAGCTGCCCGGAGAGCTGATAAAAAATTTCCATGGACTGTTCGCCGGCGCCGCCGTGAATATCCCCCAATACATTAATGCCTGTGGCAATGCAGGAATTAAAGGAAATCCCGCAGGTAGCCGCCATACGCGCCGCCGCCACAGAAGGAGCATTTGGCCCGTGGTCGCAGCCCGCCACCAAAACGCCTTCCAGCAGCCTCGCCTGGTATTTTCCGGGCAGCTCGCCTTTTAACAGCAGCAAAAGCATCTCAGGATAAGTCACACTGCCGATGAGGTCCTGGATTTTATAGCCTCTAAACTCAATGGAGTCCGGCCTGACATTAATTATCTCGGTCTCCCACCACGCCTTATTGTCGTCCAAACAAAAAACGCCCCTCTCAAAACACACTTATCCAGTAGTTCCAGTCTGTGGAACCTGTTTTCACTAGTTGGCCCATAATTCAAATTCTGCTTTTTTATCAAAACTCCTTCTAATAGAAAAAATATTTTTTCAATTAAAAGACAGGGGGACGGTTCCTCTGTCTTATTTTTTTCTCCCAAAGAAAAAAGCGGCCTGCTTCTGATACAGCAGGCCGCTTATTTCGTTGTTTAGCATTCGTGTGCGGGAGACAGTGCAAAGTATTTATCTGTCGTTTGCTATTTCCCGCTCATTCATTTCACGCTGTGCCTCGTCTGAACTGTAATAGATCAGGCTGTGGACTTCTACCGTCAGGTCAGCATTATGCAGGTGTACAGATTCCGGCACTTTAAGCCTTATTGGCGCCATGTTGAGGATAGCTTTTACGCCTCCTTCTACCAACTCATCAGCCACTTCCTGGGCATTGTCCGCGGGCACTGTAATAATGGCGACTTTAACAGCATTTTCACGCACAAACTCTGCCATCACATTGATATGACTCACTGTAATGTCTGCAATTTTTTTGCCGATAACTGCAGAATCGCTGTCAAACAGGCCCACAATTTTAATATAAGGGTTCTTGTCAATATTATAGCGGCTAATTGCTTGCCCCAAGTGCCCAATCCCTGCAATTATTATTTTTGTCTGCTCGTTGAGTCCGATAATTTTTAAAATCCGGTTGCGCAAGAATTCTGTGTTGTAACCGCATCCTCTTGTGCCAAATGCACCAAAGTACGCTAAATCCTTACGGATTTGTTCTGCGCTAAAACCGGTTATCTCACTCAATCCGCCTGAAGAAACAACCTCCACATCAAACTTAATTAAGTTGTCAAGAACACGCAGGTACAAAGGAAGCCGCTTAACCACCATTTTCGGGACGTCCTGATAAGGCACTTCATTTCCCCCTTTAAAGTTTTAAAAAGTTTAGCATAAATGAGCTTTGAATAGAAGCGCGACGCAGTTTAGTGGGGCGGGTCTCTGTCTTTACTTGAGTGTGGCGCCCGGCACATCTTTGCCGGTAAGCGCCTTATATGACTGTTGCAGGAGCTGTACAACATAATGTGGGTTATGAATCCCGTAGCTGCCGTCGTACTTGACCAATACGTGGTTGTAGCCGGCCTGGTAGATTTCGTTGGAGATGTCGGCAGGAGCGATTAGCTCGCCTTTAGCATCTTTAAACTGAACCTGTCCGCCGCCGGTAGCGAATGAGCCCCCCTCCAGCGCTTCCACAATAGCTGCTTCCAGGATCTTCAGCAGGCCCTTCACTTCGTCCTGGAACCCCTTGGCCGTACCATCTCCGTCGTAGTCTCCAAGTGCTTTCCTATTCACGTCTGTGAGGCCCGAGTGACACTTGCTGCAGGAGTCTTCGGCACTATCAACGCGGAAAGTATGCGAAGGCAGCCCCTCGGGGGTTTTAGTCATATGGCAGGCAATGCAGGTATCGCCAATGCCTGTATGTGGCGAGCTTATGTAGCTGAAGCCATCAGTGCGAATACCGCCGCTGCCGCTGAAGATGCCTCCCTGGCTGCCACCGTGCGGTGAAGCGCGCCGTGCGTCGTTAATATTTGGAACCCCTCGCTCATTATGGCAGGACAGGCACAGTGCGCCTTTGCCCGCCTTGAAGTTTTGCTGGTTGGGAAGGTTGACCACACCCGATTTCTGAATCTCCAGGCCATAGCCAGAGTGGCAGGCCCGGCAGTCAAGAGCAACGTTGAACTCCCGGTGTAATTGATCCTGCTGCGTAAGCTTGCCTGCAAAGGCTCCACCGTCATGGCACGTCACACAGGTATCGCGGCCCGCAGGGTACAGCTGGATGTTGCTGTGGTCGGAAGCGAGCCATTCCGCAATCAGAGGCTCGATGTTTATGCTCGGATTTGTCACCGGTGCCGTAATAGGTTGTGCAACAGGTGGTTGTTCTGCTTTTTTACCGCAGCCTGCTGCCAGCAAGAGTGCAGTCAAAACTACCGCTGCCAGTAATATCTTTCTAAGTTTCACTCTATATCCTCCTTTTTACAAACCTTGCCTCAATTAATACACTTGACTCGAAGTTGTGACTCTCCCTCCCCTTTCTCATCCCCCCTTAACTGTCATTTTTATAGTGCTGTATTTCACTATAAAGGCTTTGTAAATTCCAGCCGGAATCAGACCGATATCCGGCTGGAAAACCTACCTTATTTTCCTGCACAGCATTCTGCTGTACAGCGTTGACAAGCCGCCAGTTTGCCGCGCTTACCTGCGTCAGTGTTTCTGTTTAGCTGCCCGTGTTATCACCTGGCAGAAACCATTTTAACTACCGAGTAGAACAGCTGTGATACCAATGCCGCTGAAATAACCACGAACACGTAGGACAGCATTGACGCAGGAACTAATAATAGTGCAATTTTCAGACTCCTTTTCATCTTTTTCTCACCACCAGGTTATTTTTGGGCTATTTCTATCGTCAGCATAACTTTGACTAACCTGTGAAGAAGAAGAATTAGAACTTGTCAAACAGTACCCGTTCCTGGCTGATTCCCTTCATCATTAATACTTTTACTGCCGCATCCAGCATAGGCGGCGGGCCGCACAGGTATGCTTCAGCATCCACCAGTGAGTCCTCATACTTTCTGACAGTGTCTGTAATAAACCCTGTTTCCCCATGCCAGTTATCTTCCGGCGCCGGTTCAGAGAGGGCGGCGTAAAACTTAAAGTTCGGATAGTTTTCTTCAATCGACCGCAACTCGTCTTCAAAAAACAGGTCCCTTTTTGATCTGGCGCCAAAGTAATAGCTTACTTTGCGCGGCATATTTTTTTCCTTCAGATGAGAAACGATTGACCTGATGGGCGCCATGCCGGCGCCACCGGCGATACACACGATTGGCCGGTCTGAGTCTTCTTTCAGATAGAAATGTCCGTATGGGCCTGTAAACTTAAGCTTATCGCCGACTCTTAAAGCCTTATGGATATATGTTGTGCACAATCCTTTCGGTATGTGCCGTATGGTAAACTCAATGGTATCCATTTGACTTGGCGGCGAAGCCACAGAGTAGGCGCGAAACGCTTCAAACCCGGGCACCAGTGTCTGTACATACTGTCCCGGCCTGAAATGAATGGTTTTCGGGGATAGCAATCTTACTTTAACATGCTTGATATCTCGGGTAAGGTCATGCAGCGCCACTACCTCGGCCGTATATTCCTTAACTTCAAGCAGGTCGTCAGGAAGATGGATCTTCATATCTTCTCTGGACTTGACCTGACAGGCAAGCCTTACTCCTTCTTTCATCTCCTGCTTGGTAAGCAGGCCTTTTTCTGTAGGCAGCAAGTCGCCGCCGCCGGACTCAACCACAACCTTGCAGTGGCCGCAGGTGGCTTTGCCGCCGCAGGCAGAAGGAATAAAGATTTTATGATTCGCCAAAGTAGTGAGCAGAGTGTCTTGACCGGAACCCTTAAGCTTTAGCTTATCATTGATATTAATTTCCTTCTCCTCGTGGCTGCCAAGAGTAATATCCGCCACTGCCAAGACCCCTGTAACAACTACCAGTATAGAAATCATCACTAAAATAGATTGTATACTCATAGCTGTTGCTATTTGGGCTACTGAGGAGAACACCTGTGATAGCATAGCTGCAGAAACTACTACGAATACGTAGGATAATATTGATGCCGTAAGTAATAACGCAATCTTCCAACTTCTTTTCAATTGTCTCACCTCCAGGTTATATTTTGTTTGACTTGGCGGCGGCGTCGCCGGACTCAATCACCCTTGCAGCGGCCACAGCTGGCCTTGCCGCCGCAGTTCGACTTTTTCTTTTCCTTGTGACTGCCAAGAGTAATATCGAATGCTGCCAGGATACCCGTAGTCACAACCAAGATAGAAACCATCACCAAAGCTGGTTGTATAATCAATTATAGATCCACCATCCCCGAGAACCCCATAAAGCCAAGGGCCAGGATACCCAGGATAACCATTACAATACCTGCTCCATCAAGACCTTTTGGTATGTCACCGATCAGATCCAGCTTCTCTCTGATACCGGCAACCAAAGTGATGGCCAATAACCAGCCAATTGATGAACCCAGAGCAAATACCAGGGTGTGGAATAAATTATAGTCTCTAAGTACCATAAAGAGCGACACTGCAAGCACGGTGCAATTTACTGTAATAAGGGGCAGAAAAATCCCGAAAGCTGAATGCAGGGCCGGAGCAAACTTTTCCAACAGCATCTCCAGAAGCTGAACTGTGGCGGCAATAGTCACTATAAAGACAAGTAAAGATAAAACCTTGCTTCCCGTCGGCACCAGAATCAGGTTGTATATGGGCCAGTTAACAAGCGATGTCAGCGTTATCACAAAAACCACAGAGATACCCATTCCCATTGCCGTTTTGGTGTTTTTTGAAAGGCCAATTGTCGGACACATACCCAGAATATAAGTTAGTGCAATATTATGAGTGAGAATTGTGGCAAAAAAGATGGAAAGTGAACTTGTCATTACCATTCTCCTTTCAAACTGTATTAGTCTCCGATAACAGTAACAGGAATCTCTCTAAACCGCCCCCGGCGCGGCAGCTGCTATGGTGGTGGCGGTAGCGATGGCACCGGCCATTTGCGGGTCTGCCACTTCAACTTCCCTCTGCAGGGAGCGGGCTACCCAGACTATGATGGCTAAGAAGAAAAACCCTCCGGGAGCCATAGACATGACCACCCAATTTGTCCAACCGGCCCAGACTACCCTCACGTTCAGGAGAGTGCCGAAAGCAAGCACCTCTCTGAAGGCAGACAGTACTAACAGTGTAAATGTATAGCCTAAGCCGTGAGATAACGCATCCAGCGTGGAAAATGAAACACGGTTTCTTGATGCAAAGGCCTCTGACCTTCCCATGATTATACAGTTTGTGATAATCAGTGCCACATAGGGCCCCAGAGCTTTACTGACATCAGGGAAAAAGCCCCTAAAGAACAGATCCACCCCAATCACGAATGTGGAAATAATAATCATATAGGTAACCATTCTGATCCTCTGCGGAATAAAGTTTCTGATAGCAGAGGTGATCATGGATGCTGCCATAACGACAAAGGTAACTGCCAGGCCCATGGCGATTCCGTTGGAAACCCTGTTGGTCACCGCCAGGGCGGAACATACACCAAGGGGCGCGGCTGTGAGTATGGGGTTGCTTCTCCAGATCCCTTCTCTTGCCAGTGCATATGGTTTAGTATAAATTAACCTGAATAACGTCCTTGACACTCTACTTCACCCCCAAAAGTTGCCGCACATTGGTGATATGGTTATTTAGCATATTCTCCAGGGCCTTGCTGGTCATCGTAGCGCCGGTAATACCATCAACTTCATTTCCCTTACCCGCTGCTTCGCCTCCCTTTTTAATAACTAACTGCGGCTCAACCTCTACTCCTTTAAATTGACTCAGAAACTCTGTCTCAACAATCCGCCCTCCCAAACCGGGAGTCTCCTGCTGCTCCAGAATTATAACTCCGTCGATAGTCTTCATGTCGGAACTTAGAGCGACAATTCCGGCAATCGGCCCCCACAGGCCCTCCCCGTTGAATCTGGAAGCGATACTGCCGTTAGCGGCCCGGTATAAGATTACCTCACCAACCGGTTCAACAGTGATGTTGTCCGCAAATACCCGGTCAGAGGTTTCCGCTGTGTATTCAAGGGCAAAGACATCAAGGACACCGCTTTGCAGCTCAGCGCCGACATTTGCCAGCACCATCTTCATTGTGTAGGACTCCAGTGTCACCAGTAAAGTTGCTGAAAGAGTACCAAGGATAACAATAAAGACCAGCATTTTCAATTTTTCAACTACTACTGCTTTCGGGTTAAGCTTCTTTTTGCTCTCTAAAGCGATAGTGCTGCTCATTTTAAACCACCCCATAATCCTTTATTGGTTTAAATTTAAACTTCAGGACTAAACTATCGATTACCGGAGTAAGCGCATTCATTAAGATAATGCTGAACATAACGCCTTCCACAGCACCGGCAAACCCCCGGATGAGAACGGTAAACATTCCGAGCATCAGTCCGAAAATCCACTTTCCCTGCTTTGTAAACGGGGATGTTACCGGATCCGTGGCCATAAAGAAGGCGGCAAACAGGAGCCCGCCGGTGAGAAGCTGAAACAACGGAGGCGCGACCCGGCCGGGGTAAAACATGCTGCCAAACTGAGAGAAGACAGCTACTGAACCGAGATAAGCTACCGGGATTCTCCAGTTGCTTATCTTAACAATAATCAGGAAAACGCCGGCAAGAATTATTAACAGGCGGAAAGTCTCTCCCATGGAACCGGGCGCCCTGCCCAGCAAAAGATCGGAATAGGAATATAGCGCCGCCTCTCCTCCGCTGAAAATTCCCAGGGGCGTTGCCGAGGTGATGGCATCAGGCCTGCTGAAGTTTAAAAATCCGCCCAATCCTTCTGTAAAAGGCAGCTGCCACAAAGTAGTCATTAATAACGGAAAAGCGATGGTAACAAAAACACGCCCCACAATGGCCGGGTTAAAAATGTTGCGCCCTGTTCCCCCAAATACTTCTTTCCCAAAAAAGACACCAACAACTGTCCCCACTGCAACTATCCACAGCGGTATTGTGGGGGGCAGTATTAACGGAAAAATCAGCCCCGTCACAAAAAACCCTTCTGTTATCTCTTTCTTTCTGAAAAAGGCAAACAGGAGCTCTGTTATTCCTGCAAATATATAGGAAACTAAAATCATGGCAACTGCGCGCCAGCCATAAAAATAGACAGATGCAAGGCTAAGGGGCATGAGTGCCAAAACTGCCATTGACATATAACGCTTAGAATCTAAAGTATCCACAATATGCGGTGCTGAAGCTGTAACATCCCCTGGCCCGAACACTAAAAATTCAATATGCCTGAAAGCAGGACTTAAAGGCTTTAACGATTTTTTATTCTGCAAATTCGCTAATTGCTGGCGAAACCGGTTCATTTGCATCCTCCTCTTCCTTCCAAGCTTAAGTAATTTCGCTGCTGCACTGCCTGATTCAGATAAGCATCATTCCCCTGCAAAAATTATTCAATTATCCGGCAAAGTGAAAGGCAAAAGCATCCTTCCCGCATTGTGCAGGTTGGGGCTGCTTAAATTCATTTTCAATGAGCATCTGCTGTCCTGCTTTGATATTCCAGGCAAGATGTATCTTGCTGGGACAGACATAACTGCACAAATTACACTCGACACAGCTGAAAATTCCATATCTGATCAACTGCTCGTCAATAATATTGCTTTTTACATACTTGTCAAGAAGATGCGGGATAATCTCCACCGGGCATACCTCTTCACAATAACCACAGAAAATACAGGCCCTGGCTTCCCCATGGACATTGGTATCACAGGTTTTTTCCAACATGGGCAGCGCTGCGGAAAGAAAAGCTTTGGAATACGAGCTCTTCTTCGCGCCCAGGCGTAAAAAGGAGAAAAGCGCGCGGTTGGTATTTTCAGGGATGGCATTAAGATTATCAAAAGTGCGGTCAACCGGTAAGAGGTCACTGATAGCCACATTGGTCAGCAGGTTATTGGGGACAAGCCTCTGCAGCCCTGTTTTTTTAAGATACTTAGCTGTAATGGACTGGATGGGGGTTCCCACGCGCACCTTAAGATGAAGATTATGCTCCCACCCCGGCCCTGACAGCGCCACCATGCGCTCAATTAACGGCTTGCCATCCACCACCGCATCACGGGCCTGCAAAACTGTCTGTACTGTCAATACAACCGAAGCAGCACTGGCATTTGCATAGTTCCCGCCGAGAATAGCTTTCATTAATACTTCATCATTGCCTTGCGGGTATTTGGGAGACAATGGATATAATTCCAACAATTGATTTTCACGGGTGAGTTCATCGAATTGTGCAAGCAGTTCCTTCCTGTTGCTGTTAACAGCCAGGTGGATCTTTGCGCCCGGCATCATTTTCTGCAGAATCATTAAGCCTTCAAGAAACTGGACCAATCTTTCTTCTGCCAGCAAGACCGTCAGTGATAAATTATAGGGATCAGCTTCAACCGCGTTGACAATCAGGTGTTTCACATCCCGGGCAGACAGAGGTGAACCCTCGCGATTTGTCGGTATGCCCTGGCTGTCAAGGGAAGTAACCCCTGAAGTATAAAGCAATTCTTCGATCTGGGGGACTGACAGCTTTGTCCAGTCTGCCTGGCGCCCCGCCAATGGTTCCCATCTTTTCGTTCCGTCTGATTCAATAACAATGGAGTTGACAACGCCCCTGGGGTATTTGATCTGATCGAGGCTTACTACCTCTCCGCTAACACTGGCATGAACCGGTGCTGCTATGCCTTCTGCATCTTTCCCGATAATCTGGCCCGCCTCCACTTTATCTCCCTGTTTTACAACCGGCTTTACTTCATTTCCACAACCCTGCTTCAGCGGAATAATTACGGTTGAAGGAATCTCCATTTCGACTACTTCTGCGCGAGGATAACCTTCAAATTTAAAATGATAACCTCCTGAAAATGTTTTGTTAGCTCTCATCCTTCTACCACCTTTATTGAGTACTCGTGATTAGATTCTTTTGCTTCTAGAAAAATAATAGCACCTTCTGTAGTACCCTGCCAATTATGCCAAGGTATATTATTAATAACCTAAAGGCTACTATGGCATGTCTTAAAGTAGTACTATAATTTTTATTTTTCTGAAGAGTTAATTCTTTCTGTCTATTTTCTTCTATATTTCTTCAAGGAAGGCGCGCTTATTCGGTTCCCTTAACGCGCGCCTTTCAGTGCCGGTTTCCGCTGCAGCTTTGCTGACTGCAAAGCGTTATAATTTCCTACCGGCCGGGAAAAAACCAGGCAGCCTGCCAAGGCGGGCTGCCTGATGCAGTTAAGTATAATAAATGTAAAAAACTGTGATCACAAATACCCATGAAATAATAATGGCAGCATAGAAAAATCTTACGAACGGCAAGGAGAAACTCGCGAAAACAAGAACAAGAAAGAACATGACATTCAGGATTAATGCTTTGGTTGCCTTTTCTTCCAGTTGCCTAACCTCATTGCTTTCAACAACTTCGGTTCTGCTGACCATAATGCCCAACACTCCTCTTTTTAAAATGATTCGATATTTAATTATCAGGCGCTAGTGACAAATTTCTTTTGCTCCTATAAAAAAATAATAGCACCAATTACGGTGCCTGCCAATTATTCCAATGTATATAAATTATAACCAAAGGGACTCCTCTCCTTGGCTTATAGTAGTAGGTCGTTTTGCTGCTTTGTAGCGTAAACAGCAATCTCAATTCTGTTTTTTAATTCAAGCTTCTCCATTATATGGCGCAGATGAACTTTAACTGTACTTTCCGAGATGCAAAGCTTCTCGGCAATATTTTTATTCGTTAAGCCCTTTCCCAGCAGCTTTACAATCATATTTTCACGCGGGGTGAGCTCGTTTCCATCAGAATTCAGTCCTTTTTCGGAATCATTATAGTTATCATTAAAGAAGAGTTCTTTTGCGATTTTACCTGAGACAGGGCTTTCACCCCTGATTACAGCCTTTAAAAAGGCATAGAGTTCCTCGGGTTCAATGTTTTTAAGGATATAACCATCGGCGCCTGACTGGATTGCTGATAAAAAATACTTCTTCTCTTCCAAGACAGTAAGAATAATAATTTTAACTAAGGGCTGAGTTTCCTTGATTTTCTTAGTGGCCTCCAGCCCATCCATGTTTTTCATTTTTAAATCCATCAGAATTATGTCCGGTTTAGCTTCTGCCGAAATAGCCTGGGCATCCTCTCCGTCGCCGCATTCGCCTACTACATCAAGTTCTTCGTTGGCCCGCAAGACTCTTACCAGGCCACTGCGAAACAGAGCGTGGTCATCAACTACCATTACTTTGATTTTGCTCATTCCACCACCCCTTCAATGACTTTTAGCGCTGATGCCCTCTTAGAGTATTGCTCTTTCTTTTCCAGGGGAACCATTATTACTACTTTTGTTCCTTCCCCCGCCTTTGAGGTCACTTTCCATTTTCCCGAAATAAGATTCAGGCGTTCCTCGATAAATTTCAAGCCAAACTTATCAGGAGCATTGCGGACCAACCTGCGTTTAAAGCCAACACCGTCATCCTCAACTGAAATTTTAAGCATGCTCTTGCTCCTTTCCAGAGTTACTGATACTGACCGCGCCTGAGAATGCCTGCGCACGTTGGAGAGAAGCTCTTTGAGGATACGGATTAATTGTATCTCACTAAAAACAGAAAGCTTTAAATCATCCCAATTTAAATTTACTATATATTCTGAGGAAATTTTATTGTCTTCGCCGAATTTATATACTATTTTTTGGGCGGTAACCAAAAATCCATCCTTTTCAATTTCACGCTGAAGTTCGTTAATAACCTGCCTGATATCCTGGTATATATTATCAAGACACTCTTCCATCTGTTTTAATTTATCATCTATATCTTTGTGGCCGCCCTTGGGCAGTTCCTGCCGGATTAGCTTGGTTTCCAGGCGCAGATAACAAATATTTTGTGCAATGTTATCATGAATCTCCCGCGCCAATCTCCCTCTTTCCTGCAGCGTAGCTACGCGGCGGATCTGGTCCCATTTCTCATCCTCAAGCTCAACGTATGCTGACCAGCTTTTCTTCTCCCAGCTCACAAGCCCTCCTACCAGCCATGCTATGAGAAACATCAGCATCATTAAGTTAAGTTCCATCAGCATGTGGGTGCCCCCCCACACCTCTATATGGTCTAAATGATAATACAATATAAGAAATGAGGCTATTGCGGCAGTGATCAGGCCGCCTTTTTGCCCAACCCTTAAAGATGTGAGTGTTACAGGCAGGATATACATGGCCTGAAAGGGGCTCATATGCCCATGGGTCAGCAGTATGAGCATTGTTATGACTACAAATTCTCCGTATGTTTCTGAGTAATAAAAAAATAATGTCCTTTCTTTTCTATAAAGCTGAAGCAATCCGAATGTTATCAGGTATACAGCCCAGAGAATTAAAAAAAACCTGAATAAAGGCTCTACAAAAAAGAGAGGAACAACTATAATGCTTGTTAGCAGTACAACCAGAAATGTGACGATCTGTAACATATAAATTAATATTCCTAATTTACGCTGTCTGTATATGAAAAAGTCCATTTTCCTTTCCCTCAAGCTTTCTCCTGATGATAGTTGCTATATTTATAATAATATCACATTTTAGAGCAGTGCCAATAATGCAGATAGTTATCTTAATAAGCCTATTGGACTAACCATTTGCCCTAAAGTACTATCTGTTTGTCCTTTGGTAAATCATAATTTCTGAAGTTAATATTTTCCTTACAAACAAATATTGCTTGAAAATTGAGAAAACATTTATTGCCTCTATCAAATCAACAGCATTTTATATAAATTATTATACCATATTACGACCCTAAGTAGTATAACCCGCAGAATTTACCTGCACCGCAAGTCATCCTGCCAGTTTGTTGAGAAACCCAAGGCTGTTCAAAAACGAGCAGGACGCGAAGCAAGAAGCCCCGGCACCGCAGGCGTATATATAATACGTTGAGGATGCCGGGGCTTCGCAGCGACAAAGTAATGCGAAGTTTTTCAACAGCCTGCTGTCTTATTTTGTATGACACTAACAAAAAATCCGCCTGCAGCATCAATATATTGCAGGCGGATCTTACTTTTTTGGTTAGCCGGCGCACTCGCATCCGCAGTCTTGTGAGGCGTCAGTGTGAGAGAGTTTGGCTGCCGGCGCCTGATGTTTTTCCGGGAGGCCTACTGCTTCCAGGTAGGCGGTAAACCAGTTTTCAGCGCTCTGGCACAGTGGCTTGCACAGGAAGGCGGGGCCGTCTGCCGAGGGCAGCGCCAGCCTGAATTTGCCGCTTAGTGCGGCAATATAGTCGATGCCAAGCACAGGCGCCTCAGGCCAGTACGGGCTTTGTGCCGGGTCAAGGCCTGCGAATGCAGGCGCCACAGACCCTATTTCAGCCCAGATCTCGTCTGCCGCAGTTGCCTTCTGGTAATAGCCCATCAGTTCCATCAGCTCAATCATAACCTGCCTGTTGTCCTTACCTGACAGGGTCCGAATGGCGGGACGGAGCTTTTGCACACGGCGTTCGCTGTTGGTGAAGCTGCCGCCTGTCTCGGCAAAGCTTGCCGCCGGCAGGACCACATCGGCCTCTTTGGCCAGGTCAGTGAGGAAGAGGTCCTGGACCACCAAAAGCTTTGCATCGGCAAGCCTGGCTGCTGTTTCCCTGTCCGGGTCTTCTCCGAATACAAACACTGCTTTTACTTTTCCTGCAGCAAGCCCTTGCAGGACCTGTGCACCGTCAAGGCCAGCCCCTGTTGAAAGCTTTGCTTTCCACTTGCGGCCTGTTTCAGCCACTGCCGCACTGTCTTCAAGGCAGCTGTAGCCGGGCAGCGTGTATGGCGAGATGCCCATATCGGTGAGCCCCTGGCTGTTGCAGTGGCCGCGCAGGTAGATAATGCCGCGGCGCGGCAGGCCTGCCTTGCCCATCACCACAGCGAAGCTGACAAGAAGCCTTACCGCCTCGGCGCTCAGGTTTTTGCCGCCAAGCACCAGGAGCGGGTTTTTAGCTTTGGCATAAGCGTCCACCAGTGAGCTGACATCGCTCTCCAAGAGGCCGCTGCCGGCAAGCAGTTCCGCCAGGTCTTTATCCTTGAGCGCGGCTTCCACTTCGGCAAAGTTGCCTGCGTATTTTTCAGCAAAGCCCTTGTTGACTAGGCCTTTCTTTAAGGCATAAGCAATCATGGCTGCAAACAGCCCTGCTCCGGCGTCGCTGTCAACCTTGACAAAGCGCCTGGCGTAAGCGGCAAGCTTTGATTCTCCACCGTCCACCACCCACAGCTCTTTGCCTTTTTGAGCCGCCAGCTTAAGTTTAAGGCCGGCGATGGGATAGTTAAAGTCCACGCCCACAGCCAGCATGAAGTCAGCTGCGTTAATCTCACTCAAAGAGTTGGTGGAGACTTCCATTCCCAGCACGTCGCCCACAGGTGTCTGGGGCTCGGACAGGCTGTTGATGTTATTGGTGCCAAGAACTGCCCTGGCAAATTTCTGCACCAGGTAAAGCTCTTCATTGCTGTAGCGCGGGCCGGCAAATACGGCCATGCTCTCGCCGCCAAAGCGCGCTTTTACGGCTTTGGCTTTTTTGGCGATATAGAGAAGTGCGTCTTCCCAGCTGGTTTCCTTAAGCTCTCCGCCTTCACGGATAAGCGGCTTGGTCAGCCTCTCTTTGTCGTTGACATAACCAAAACCGAATCTGCCCCTCTTGCACAGCAGCCCTTCATTGACCGGGCCATCAAAGGGCACGATCCGGGCTATTTTTTCACCCACTGTCTCAATCTGCACACTGCAGCCCACGCCACAGTAACCGCAGACCGACTGTGTCTGCTCCAGTTCCCACGCCGCCGGCTTCTCAAAGGGCATATTCTCAACCAGCGCACCGGTGGGGCATACTGCCACACACTGGCCGCAGGCTACACAGGTGGTATCTTCCAGCGGCAAATCAAGCGACGGACTGACATAGACGTCAAAGCCGCGGTTGACAAGGCCCAGCGCCTCGGCGCCTATAATTTCACTGCATGTGCGCACGCAGAGTCCGCACAGTATGCACTTGCTCTGGTCGCGCACTATAAACGGGTGTTCCACCACTTCAAAATCATGCTTCTCGCCGATAATCCTCTCAGGCTTAGCACTATAGTCGGTGGCAAATTTGCGCAGCTTGCACTCAAAAGCGTCAAAGCAGCCGCACTCCAGGCATCTCATGGCATCAGCGGAGGCTTCCTGCGGCGTGATGCCGTGCTCGATTTCACGGAAGTTTGTCACACGGACCTCTGCCGGCGCCACAGGCATGGCCACCTTGGGAGTCTTCTCCAGATGGTCAAAGTCAGCCTCGTTGAGTCCGTCTTTTTTAATATTGTAGTGCGTCTTGTAGGGCTCCATTCTCCCGCCCAGGTAACTATCCACAACATCTGCCGCTTTCCTGCCGGCAGCCACTGCCTCAATGGCGATGCCAGGCCCTGTTACGGCGTCTCCGCCGGCAAAAACACCGGCGACATTGGTGTCAAAAGTGCCTTCTTTTATTTGGATTGTATTGTACTTGTTGACGCCCACTTCGTCCCTGATGTCATCAACACCCACATCCTGGCCGATGGCGGCGATAATGGTGTCCACTTCCAGGGTGTAAAAATCGTCGGGGATTGGTTTTGGGCTGCGCCTGCCGGAGGAGTCGGGTTCACCGAGCATCATCCTCTGGCAGGTCATCCTTTGCACTTTGCCGTCGCCCTCAATTTGGACCGGGGCGGTAAGCAGGTGAAACTCCACGCCTTCCTCTTCCGCCTCTTCCACTTCAATATGCTGGGCAGGCATCTGTTCACGCGCCCGGCGGTAAACAATCATTACTCTCCCGGCGCCAAGCCTCTTGGCGGTCCTGGCCGCATCCATGGCCGTATTGCCGCCGCCGATGACAGCAACGCTGTCGCCCACAGCCACTTCCTCGTTTAGCATCACAGCGCGCAGGAACTCGGTACCGCCCATTACACCGGGCAAATCTTCCCCGGGCACTCCCATCCTGCGGCTGTTCTGGGCGCCTATGGCCAGGTATACTGCGTCATAGCCGCTCTTAAACAGGTACTCTATGGTAAAATCTTCCCCCAGTTGTACATTGGTGTGCGCTTCGACCCCAAGGTCGAGCACCTGCTGAATTTCGGCCTGGAGTACGCTCTTTGGCAGGCGGTACTCAGGAATGCCGTAGCGCAGCATGCCGCCCATTTCGGGCAGTGATTCAAAGACTGTGACACTGTGGCCGCGCCGCCGCAGGAAATAAGCTGCGGTGATGCCTGCGGGCCCTGAGCCGATTACAGCCACCCGCTTGCCTGTATCAGGCGCCACTGACGGCACATAGGGGTCGTCGCTGGCCAAATCAAGGTCGCCCACCAGGCGCTTGATATAGCGGATTGACACCGCGCCTTCCACCAGCTGGCGCCGACAGTTTTCCTCGCAGGGCGCGGGACAGACACGGCCGATGGAAGCCGGGATGGGCATAAATTCTTTTACCAGCTGCAGCGATTCCCTGTACTGGCCGTTGGCGGCCAGGGCCACATAACCTTGGGCGTCGCAGTTGGCGGGACAGGCATTGACGCAGGGTGCGCGGCAGTCGCCGCGGTGGTCGGACAGTATGAGCTCAAGGGCCACTTTACGCGCCGTCTTAATCTTGTCGGTTTCAGTCTGCACAACCATGCCGTCGGCAATCTTGGTGGCGCAGGCCCTCAGCAGCTTGGGCATCCCCTCCACATCCACCAGGCAGAGGCCGCAGGAAGCGTAGACTTCCAGGTCGCCGCTGAAGCAGAGTGTGGGGATATGAATGTTATTCTCTTTAGCCAGGTCAAGGATGGTCTGCTCAGCACTGCCTGTCAGTTCCCGGCCGTTTATATTAACTCGCAATTTACTCATGCCTTATACTCAACTCCTTTACTGTTGACATATTTACTCCACCAACACCGCGTCAAACCTGCAGGCATCCAGGCAGTTGCCGCACTTGATGCATTTTGACTGATCGATGACCTGGGGTTGCTTCTTTTCGCCCGAAATTGCCTCCACCGAGCAGCGCTTGACACAGCGCCTGCAGGCGTTGCACAGTTCGGGGTCAATGGTGTAGGTGAGCAGTTCACGGCATACTTTGGCCGGGCATTTACGGTTATAAATATGAGCTTCATATTCTTCACGGAAATACTTGAGGGTAGTCAGCACCGGGTTGGGGGCGGTGTTGCCAAGGCCGCACAGCGCGCCTTCCCTGACGTTGTAGGCCAGCTCCTCAAGCAGATCCAATTCTTCCGGCTTTGCTTTGCCTTCAGTGATTCTCTCCAATATCTCAAGCATCCTCTTGGTGCCAAGACGGCAGTGGATGCACTTGCCGCAGGACTCGTTCTGGGCAAAATTAAGGAAGAAGCGGGCCATATCAACCATACAGGTGGTCTCGTCCATGACGATCATGCCGCCTGAGCCCATGATGGCACCTGTCCTGGTGATTGACTCGTAGTCCACGGTGGTGTCAAGCAGGCTCTCCGGGATGCAGCCGCCCGAGGGGCCGCCCATCTGCACGCCTTTAAACCGCTTGCCGCCGGGGATGCCTCCGCCCACTTCATAAATTACATCCCGCAGGGGGATGCCGATGGGCACTTCAATCAGGCCGCCCCTGTTTATCTTGCCGGCCAGGGCAAAAACCTTGGTGCCCTTGCTCTTCTCAGTACCGTAAGCGGCATACTTTGACGCGCCGTTATAGACAATCCATGGCACATTGGCCAGAGTCTCCACGTTGTTGATGCAGGTGGGCTTTTTCCACAAGCCGGCTTCGGCCGGGAAAGGCGGCTTCAGCCTCGGCATGCCCCTCTCGCCTTCAAGTGATGCTATGAGGGCGGTCTCCTCGCCGCAGACAAAGGCGCCGGCGCCCTTCTTGATTTTCAAACTAAATTTAAAATCTTTGCCGAAAATATTTTCTCCCAGCAGGCCCGCCTCTTTGGCTGCCATGATGGCTTTTTCCAGCCTGATAATGGCCAGCGGGTATTCGGCCCTGGCGTAGACATGGCCCTCGGAGGCGCCGATGGCATAACCTGCCAGCATCATGCCCTCAATCACAGAATGGGGGTCGCCTTCGATGATGCTGCGGTCCATGAATGCACCGGGGTCGCCTTCGTCGGCATTGCAGACAATATACTTCTGGTCGCTCTTGTACTGCCTGGTAAAGCGCCATTTGAGCCCTGTGGGGAACCCGGCCCCGCCACGGCCGCGCAGTCCGGAGTTTAGCACCTCGTCTATCACCTGCTCCGGGGTCATCTCGGTAAGCGCTTTTTCAATGGCCTTGTAGCCGCCCTTTTCCCTGTAGTCGGCAAGGGACTCCGGGTCGATTACACCGCAGTTGCGCAGGGCTATTCTCACCTGCTTGCCGGTGACATTGTCCTTTTCAGCGTCAAGCAGGAATTCTTCAGCCAGCTGCCCTCCCCTGATGTGTTCGTCCACAATCTTCACCGCGGCCTCCGGCGTCACCCCGCCGTAATAATGAGATTCGCCGCCGGGTGAAATTACTTCGATAATCGGCTCTTTATAGCACATGCCGATGCAACCTGTCCTTTGCAGTGCCACATCCAGGTTGTGAGTGTCAATTTCCTGCTTAAGCGCCTCAAAAGTTCTGTTGCCGCCGGCAGCTATGCCGCAGGTGCTTAAGCCAACTTTAATTACAGTCTTAACTTGTTCCTGCACTACAGGCACCTCCCCGCATCGTTAATTTTGCTTCTGTGCTTCCTTGTCCTTGTACTGCTTTAATACTTTGCGAATCTTATCCGGCGTCAGCCCGGGATAGGTTTCACCCTCAATCACCACTACCGGGGAAAGGCTGCAGCAGCCCACACAGGCTACTTTCTCAAAGGTGAAGAGGCCGTCTTCAGTGGTTTCTCCTCCTCCGATACCAAGATCATCGGTAATGGCGTTTCCAATCTGCTTAGCGCCGTTAACATGACAGGCTGTCCCTTCACAGACCATGATGTTGTATTTGCCAATGGGGTTAAGCCTGAATTGAGCGTAGAAAGTGACTATGCCATAGATTTTGGCCGGTGGAACTTCAAGCTGTTTGGCCATAAAACTTATGCTCTCCTTGGGAATGTAGCCCAGGAGATCCTGTGTGTCCTGGAGAATGGGGATTATTGCACTTGAATCTCCCTTATACTTTTGAATAATCTTAGCTATTTCGTCATAGGGGATCGTTTTGGGCTCCGGGCTCTTGCACGCGCATCCTGCCATTTACATACAACTCCTTTTCACAAAGTCCACCTAATTTTATTCGCCAAGATTTCCAACATTCCTTTTAATTGTATATTGTAATTGTTGTTTTAAAACAAAAACTTAGAATAATTATAACATGAAAATGCCACCCCTGAGGGTGGCAAATGTTTCTACACTTCGTCGTCTCCGGCGTCATCGAAGACATCTTCGATTTCAGAAAAGTCCTCGTCGTCGTTGATAAACACTACCCTCTCGCAGTTGGGGCAGAGAATCTCAAGGACATCCTCGTCCTCCAGCATGTCCTCGTCAATATAGACGATTTCATGGCAGTCCGGACATTCAACAGAGAACATATCCTCATCGTCCCCGTCGTCGTCATCTTCGTCATCTTCCTCGTAAAAGTCGTCTTCAATCTCACTTAAGTCTTCATCTATGGCCTCAGTATAATCCACCAGGTCATCATAGTCGTCCTGCAATTCGGCCACAGCATCAGCCAGCGCTTCAATCACATCAATAATCTGGTTAAACATTTTCCCCTCGCGGGAGTCGCCATCCAGGCTCAAGCCGGCAGCCAGCCCCTTTAAATATGCAACGCGGGATTTTAAGTCATCCATGAAATTCCCTCCTAGCCTTTCGTTTTGGTTACACCCTTTCAATATACGCCCCATTGCGTGTGTCTATACGCAGCACATCGCCGCCATTGATAAAAAACGGCACCTGCACCACAAGCCCTGTCTCCATGGTTGCCGGTTTTGAGCCCCCGGACGCGGTGTCACCCTTGATTCCGGGTTCTGTCTCCGCCACTGCGAGTTCCACAGAAGTCGGCAGGTCGGTGCCGAATACTTTCTCTTCGTACAGCAGCACACCGATATTCATGTTTTCTTTGAGAAACTTCACATCATTGCCAAGCTGCTCTTTGTCAATGGTCATCTGCTCGTAAGTCTCGTTGTCCATAAAAAAGTAATCATCGCCGGAGCTGTAGAGAAACTGCATTTCACGGCGGTCCATCACAGCCCTGTCCACTTTTTCCCCGGCACGGAATGTACGCTCGGTTACAGCTCCGTTCTTGACGTTCTTTAGCTTTGTACGGACAAAAGCCGCGCCCTTACCCGGCTTGACGTGCTGAAAATCCACAATTAGATAAACAACATTGTCAAGCAGGATGGTCAGGCCGGTGCGAAAATCACTGGTTGAAATCATCAGCATCCCTCCGTTATAGGCAGATAAGTTCCTTAGTACTTCCGGTGAGGTTGCGGCAGCCGCCCTCACCGATTACTACCACATCTTCAATGCGCACCCCAAACTTCCCGGGCAAATAAACACCGGGCTCCACGGTTACCACCATGCCCTCAGCCAATACCTCTTCAGATGCCGGCGAAAGCCTTGGCGACTCGTGTATCTCTCTGCCCAGGCCGTGTCCCAGCCCATGGCCGAAATTCTTCTCAAAACCGCGCCCATTCAACAGTTCCCGCGCCAGGGCATCGGCTTCTTTCCCTGTCAATCCAGCCCGCAACCCCAGAAGCGCCCTCTGCTGCGCAGCCAGCACATCATTATACACCTGTCTGGCTTCTTCTCCCACATCCCCCATGAAAACAGTACGCGACAAATCAGAACAGTAACCACCAAGCACACAGCCCAGATCAAGGACAACTGCATCGCCCCGCTCCAGGCGCTTATCTCCCGCCACGCCGTGCGGCAGCGCCGACCTGGCGCCCGAGGCCACAATTATACTAAAGGAAGTCCCCGACGCTCCCCTGCTCCGCATAAAGAACTCCAGCTCCAAAGCCACTTCCCGTTCAACCATGCCCTCTTCCATAAAGCCCAGTATATGCTCAAAAGCTGCATCGCCAAGAGCAATGGCCGCCTCAATAGCCGCCACCTCTTTTTCACTTTTAACCCTGCGCATCACGGCAACCGGCGAAGCCACAGGCACAAGCTCCACACCTGCCAGCTCTTTTTCCATCTTCCTGTAAGCATCCACAGTTAGGTGCTCAGACTCAAAAGCAAGCTTGTCCGCACCAAGCAATTCAGCAACCCTTGCCCACACCGAAGTGCCCACATCAACAATCTCAAAACCCTTTGCCTGCTCTGCCGCCTGCTCCAGGTAGCGAAAATCGGTGAGCAAAAAAGCGCCATCCCCGGTCACCAGCACAAAACCGGCCGTTCCTGTAAACCCGGTCAGATAAGAAATATTGACCGGGTTGCTGACGAGAAGCGCCGGCGACTCAGCCAAGAGCCCCCGCAGAGTGTCCATACATGCTCCCAATTTCAGCCCCCCGTTTGGCACATAGCCGGTATTTACACAAATCTGCCGGTTTCATCCCTAGTATTTCTCTTACGCGGTAAAAAAATCCTGCACAAAAAAACTGATTTGAGTTCAATTCGACACTTATTCGCCCATAACCTTCCTCCCCCGGATATTTTTACTAAGGCGGCGCCGTATCAATCCTCACCCTCCCCGTCACCGGCGTCACAATCACATATAACTTATTCCCCTTTCTATCCTTCAGCGCCACATGCCCTCCCCTGTTTGGCGCCCCGGTATACCTGAAATACAAAGTGGGCCTGCCATCAAGGGAAAGAGGAAAATTATTGGCAGCATAGTTGATGCCCTCGGGCAGGCTCACCCAACTGCTGCCCCCGGGATACTCCAGCTTATACCTGTTGTTAAACTCATGAAAAATAATATGGCAGGTGCTGCCCTCAACTATGGCCATGTGCCTTGTCGCCCTGATCCTCACCGCCAGTTCGTTCGCCGCCGCCCGCAGCGGCCATAACGAACTCTGCCTTGCCACCGGCACAGCCACTCCCGCCAGTATACCAACAATCATTATCACCACCAACATCTCAATCAGGGTTACCCCTCGCCTGTTCATCGGTCACCTTCTCGGGGAAACACTCAGCCATTCCAGTAAAAAACAAGAAAACTGTGTAAAATCCACCTGTGCAAATATCTCTTCATGCTCAAACAGCAGTTCCTCGTTGCATGCCAGTGCAAAATTTCCAAGCTCAATGTCGCCGCGTGCCATTATAATTCCATTCATCATCAACTGCGGCTTGATACCAACTCTCCTGTCGAGGATATCACCGCCGCTGTACAGCACAGTGTTTCCGTTATACTGCTGCACCAATCCTCCGCCACCCCGAAATTTGATGTCCCCCTCCGCCAGAATAACAACCCTGCTTTCAGTGCCGGCACAGCTCAAATCAACATTACCTCTCACAACAATTATCCCGTCAAACTTCAGAAAATCACTTATGGTCAGGTCTCCCGGCACAAAAACCTTCCCGCACCCATCCCTGTCAAGCTCCCCCCACTCATACTGCTTTTCTCCCTCCGCCACGCACCACCCCTCATCCACCATTTCCTCCAGCAGATCAAAATCAAACATCACATCGCCAGTGTCATCAATTGCACACGATCTGCCAAGCAGACGATACCTGCCTCCTCCCTCGGTCTTTACCTCACCTGCATGCAAGATCCTTCCCCTTACCGTACTTTCCCCATACCTGAATACCACGTCATTTCCCCGCACATTGCCTGTTACCTCCACACTGTCGAGCCTGATATCCCCGCAAGAAAATAAAACCTGCCCCCCAAACAAACTCATCCTGGCCACCACTTCGATCATCCTTGATTTTCCTTTAGCCATCCCCACCGACCTGATCAACTTGCCATTCTCAAAAGGCAGCATTTCCACCCTGAAACTTGGCTCCTCTAAACGCTCAATCACACCTGAAAACGACAAAAAAGGCTGCCACTCGCGCGGGAGCTCCGCCACCACAGCCTCCACCCCCGACTCGGCATAATAGTAAAGCTGGTCATATAAAGCAACGTGCCGGCCAATCTTTTTGTCCAGTAAAGTCATGTTGAGCAGAGTTACCCCCAGCACGGAAAAAACAGCGACAACCATCAGCACAATAACCAGTGCAATACCTTTATCCTTCAAATTAATCATCCTATCGCAGGTTTCTGGGAGCCACTCCGCTCCTCATGGAAAAAGTACTTTCCTGCTCAGACGCGGTTACAGTAAAAGTAAGCATATCTCCTGCTTTCATCACCCCGTCCGGCTCAAATTCGATGTTATCGATGAAGCCGGCCACCGGCACCGCCGTCCCTCCCGGCAGTCCGTGCATAAGCTGTCTGCCCAACAAATAAAACCTGTAACCTCGCTCCACTCCTTCCACCTTTTTCCTGTACTCAACAATCCGCTTCTCTCCGTCAACCTTCACCCACGTTGCCACATTAAGCTCATTAACTACCTCATCCACGGCAATCCGTACATGCTGCTGCAAATCCACCTGCACAGACCCGCTTTTCCACCCCTGTATACCTGAAGCATAAAACGCCGTCACAGCCGAAAATATAATTCCCATCACAGCCATCACTACCAAAAGCTCTACCAGCGTCAGGCCCTCTTCTTTCACTTCCTCACCTTCTTGCAAGATATGACACCAGGCGGTATTCCCGCGTCTCATTCTTAAAAGGCCAGCTCACAACTACTGTTACCAACTTCAGGTCATCACTAACCAAATCAACATCCACAGCGCGGGTAAAAGCCGCAAACCGCTCCACCTCCGGCTCAAACTCCCCGCTCGCATTACAAAAACCCCGGTTTTTCACCTCCTCCATCTTCTCCCTGGCCAAACCCACAGCCACACTATACATCCTCTCCTGGGCGTTGCTTTGCGCTCCCGCTGAAAACATCAGGAAAAAGGGGATTACCATCATCCCCAGCACCACAATCACCACAAGCTGCTCCACCAGGTAAAACCCCTGCTCAGATCTGACAGCCTTCATCTTCTCACACCCGCTTTTGTATAATAAAAAAGCACCAGAAATACAAATCCGGTGCTGGAGAGAAGGATAAAAATAATTGTTAATTGCAAATCTTATAAGTATTCATCCCACGACAAAATAATCTTCAGAAAAATCAACCCATCAATCTGGTTTCCCGTGAACGAGTAATTAACGGCATTCAACTGTAAAATGTTCAGCGAATCTTCCAGGTCTTTAATCAGTGCCATGTATTCCTCCGGTGTTGTACTCACCTTAAAGTGGAGCGGAACTACTGCCAGGCCCCTTTCATTATCATAGGCCACCTTCTCAATTTGCAGTATTTCAAGGCCTGACCCTGGAAAACGCAAGCGCTCTTCTACCCTCTCCAGTAGCAACGGCAGTTCGCTCAGAGGAGGCAAAATAATCCTGATCAGTTCTCCGGCTACTTTCCAGGCAGACAGTTCTTCACGTTCCTCTTCCAGCCGTGCTGCAAGCATACCATCCCGTTCCACCTGCCCCGCCAGAATGCTGTTTTCTCTCCGCAGCGCCGCAATCCTTCCCCTGCTCGGCCCAAGTTCAAACCAATAAGTTAAACATCCAAGCAGCACCAGCAGCACCAGCAGGAAAACAGCCAGGTTTTTTTTCTTTTTAACCTTCATATTTTACCTCCCGGCCAGCGTTGCCCTGATCCTGGTTTCAAATTCATTATTATTAAGCACAATTATTTCATAATCAACATTTTGAAATGACACCATTTCACGCATCCTAAACACAAATGCAGTTGCAACTTTAAGCGACTTGGTCCGGGCGCGGATATTTATTCCGCCGCCAATATCACTTAAAAATTCTTCAATAATCACATCTTCTTCCGTACCATTATGGAGCTCAGTAATGTAATCAGACCATATCAGCATTTCCGCATTCAGCAGATCTATAACCTTTTGCTTTTCAGTATAGGCCTTAGTCTTTTCCTGCAGCATCCTGACCTCTGTGACTGCAGGATTTAGCCGCTCTATTTCATTCCTCAGCATCAGTTGCTCAGTTATAAGTTGTTGTTCATCAAGCCGCAGTGTAATCACGGCAAAAATCAGCGCCAGCAAATAAATACAGGCAATAACTGCTTTAAGCAGGCGCGGCCAGTAAAACTGCTTCCTCCTGGTGTATTCCGCGGGCTTTAGGTTAACCTGCATTTAATACCACCCCCGCAGGGCTGCACCGCCAGCTATGTTTATAAAAGGAACATACTCATTCATTTCAGACAGGATATATCGCTTGTCCAACCCAATTTTGTGAAACAGATTAATAATCTTTGGCTCCAACTTCAAGTCATGCCCCAGGAAGGAGAGCAGGCCGTTTTGCCTGATCCCTCCTCCGGTCACCCAAAGCTCATCAATGTTTTTGTGGCTGTTATTATCCTTGTAAAGCAGGTAATAGTCAATAGAACGCCGGATTTCACGCAGCAGATCGTCCACGAGTTCCTGTACCCCACCAAGGCCCAAAAACCCGGGCGTACCTTTGAGACTTTCAGCCTCTTCCCTGGAAACCTTCTCTCTCTCCATAATGGACTGTGTAAAATTGTTGCCTCCAATTGCAATGTTTCGTGAAAAAGCAAACTGCCCGTTTTCGATTACAATCAGGTTGCTTGAATCAGCTCCAAGATCCAGCAGCAAAAAAATTTTATCATCATACCCCTCACTCATGGACGACCCTTCAATGTGCCTAATAACCCTCAGCAGGGAAAATGCCTCTATATCAATAGCTACAGGAAATAATTTTATACTTTCCAGCACTTCTATGTAGCTGTTTACCACGTTCCTCGCTGAAGCTACCAGCAGTATTTTCATTTCTTCCTTATTCTCACTCTGAATGTCCTGCAGTTTAACATAATCAACCACAGCATCCTGAATGGGAAGAGTAATGTATTTCTCAGCTTCCCAGCGCATTGCCTCCTTCAATTCCTTTGCCGTCATTTTTGGCATTACAATAGAACGTGTTATCACATTCTGGTCACTGAGAGAAAGAAACACTCTCTTTTCCTTTATCCGCAGCTTCTTTATCAGCAGCTTAATCCGCTGGGCAACGGCCTCGGGATTTGTAATCTTGCCGCCATCAAACGCATTGTAAGGTGTTTCCATCTGCCCTAACTTAGCGACTGTAATCTCATTTCCTTTACGCTTTAACTGGACCAACTTAATCGAGTGTGCCCCGATATCCAGGCCAGGCAGCGACATTTCTCCGAATAATCTTTTAGAAATTCCCAAAGGTCTCACCTTCTCGGATTAGGGTTAATCCATTGATATTTCACTGGCGCAAGTCCCGGTAAAAGATGCGAATGGAGCAGAAGCATGTCGGTGTTGTACTCAAGCTCTACGCCCCTTAACCTTAAATTAGCCCTGGCAATGAAAATTCCCTTTGCTTTAATGCGTGTACCGTCGTTAGAAGATCTTACAAAAATATCGGCGTTGCTGTAGAACAGGTTTCTTCCACCCATTTGTACTGGCTGTCCCGGAATAAAGTCAACATTTTTATCAACCACAAAAATGGCCCGGGCTTCCACGTCCTTGTTTATCTGTCCCTTAACCTGTAACTGGCCTGTAACAACGATAAGCCCCTCGAATATAAAGTTTTCATCATAAGATCCACCGATTTCAAGCTTATTGCCGTTGATAAAAATCTTCTTTCCTTCCCATTCAGGAGGCGCTCCTCCTTCAACTTTATACACTCCCCCGCCTTCAATTACAACCCATTCATGAGGATTATTTGCAATATCGTTGGTATAGACACTAAAATCAATGGGCGGTATGACAGGCAGTTCAAGGTCGGGATCATACATGCCGTCCTCGATCATCTCGCCTCTGTTGCTGTGATAATAAGTCTTTGGCGATGGTTTTCCGATAAATACATTGCTGGATTGACCAGAAAAACTGACAGGATTATTTCCATCTGACTTAAAGCTCAGCCAATCACTTACAGAGTTATTACCGGAAAATGCAAACGTAATGGCATGTACACTACCGTTTATCCCATTACTATCATTGCGGCTTATTTCAGAATCATTCATGCTGACGCTGCCACTGGCCCTCACAGTACCGATAACATTAGAATTGTGCATCGTTATGTTAGAGGTGGATAAAAGAGCATTGGAATAAAGCGGCTGTATCTCCACCAGTACATTTATCGTTCTGGTCTTACCCTCGGCAGTTCCCGTGGAAGTAATAAACCTGCTGTTTCCCGAGGGTTTTAATACCTCAACAAAAAAATCAGTCTCGTTTTCGTTTAATTCATTATCAAACTGATAATTAAATTCCTTGCTCAGATAAGCTATTGCCTTTTCAATGCCTGCCTCAGCAGCGTAATAAGCCTTGTCACCATTGGCAAAATGCCTGGAAACGTGAATGCCCGCCATGGAAACATTCAGCAACGACACACCAAGGAAGGAAAAAACAGCTACCGCAACTAAAACTATTATCAATGCAGACCCTTTATCGTTTCTCATGGCACACCACCAATCACAGGTTTCTGGGACTGACTTTAGCTCTTAAAACAACCTGTCTGCCCTGTTTTTCCGCAGCAACCGTCAATTCTATAATTTTACCGGTACTTACAGCCTGCACACTCAGAATATTATTGGCTACAGTGGTCACTGTCCCATCAGGCAGTTCAATCTTTAAATTGCCGTCTTGCAGCAGGAATTTATATGTCCGGCTATTTTTTTTGTAAGTGATTGCAGTATTTGAGTGAGAACCGTTGGCGGTAATAGCTACATCAGAAGCCCAGATTAGTTCATTTGACAGTTCATCCATGGCAACCCGGGCGCTCTGCTGCAGTTCAGCTCTTGTATTGCCGTCGGCCCACCCCCGTGCTCCGGAAGAATAAAATGCATTAGTGGCTGCCATAATCATACCCAGTATAGTCACTGAAATCAGTAATTCAATGAGCGTTACACCCTTCTCATCCCGCACTCTTATCACCTTCTTGTCATATAAGAAGACAGGCTGTAATTCCTTTCTTCCCAGTAAACAGTCACTGTAACGTTCTTTAATTCCACTTGATCATTGTCAGCTGCTTCATGTACCGCCACATCCACAGAATGGCTGAACTGCGGGTAGCCATCCACCGGCTCTTGCTCCAGCGTCTCAACACTGTCATAATTTATATTTTTTATACTTTCCATCTTCTCCCTGGCAAGGTTGAAAGCAATAGTATACTTACTTGCCTGCGCATTATTAACAGCACTGGTCGAAAACATACCCAAAAGGGGCGCTACAACCATTCCTAAAATCGCAACGGCCAAAAGCAGTTCCACCAATGAAAATCCTCTTTCTTCTTTTAACCATTTACTCATTATTCTCACCAACCGCTTAGCCTTAAGTACCAAAACAGAATATTTTCACCCCAAGCACTAACTATAAACGAAGCCAGTACCAGAAACGGGCCGAAAGGAATCCCATCCTTCCTCTTCTTTATCCCCGCCGCCAGCAGCAAAGCACCTGTTACCCCACCCAAAATAAAAGACAGAAACATTAGAATCAGGATGTAGCGCCACCCAAACAACAGGCCAAGCACTGCCACAAGCTTTATATCACCGCCGCCCATACCGCCTTTACTGATCAAAGCCAGTATAAGAAAGACACATCCACCAAGTATTCCCCCAAGCAGGGCCTCCCCCCAGGGTACAACAGGACGGGTTATTTGCCACACCAAAACATAACTAAGTAAAATCAGTATCAATCGGTTCGGTATAATCTGGTGATCGAAATCAATGAAGAAAACGATAACCATTAAAGAAAAGAAAATCGCATACAGCAAAAAATCAATGCCGGCATACCTTGTATACAGTACTATAAAAATAACTCCCGTCAAAAGCTCCACCAGCGGGTAACGCCAGGCTATCTTTCCTCCGCACCCTCTGCATTTCCCCCTCTGAACCAGGAAGCTGAGAACAGGCACAAGTTCCGCAGCTTTCAGATTCCTCCCGCAGCCGGGACAATGAGAATGAGGGAAAACGATTGACTCTCTTTTAGGAATCCGCGAAATGCAGACATTAAGGAAGGAACCTATCAAAAGGCCGAGCGCGAAGACAAGTATTGTAATCACTGTTTCTCCTTTGCAAAATCAATTTAACAGCCGCTGCATAAGACCTTAACTGCCGCCGTTGTTGTCAGGTAGTGACACCGTAAATGCTCCCGTAGGCGGCCCCTGGTATCCCCAGGCCTCATCACTCTTTGCCGCTTCCCCGCTCCACCCGTCCGTCAGCCTGACGGGCACTCCCCTCAGATACGGCTCGCTGTCATTTACCAGGTCCGCCAGGTTTTCCGGATAAGCAAACGGTGTCTGGTTGGCATAATAAGCCTCCATCGCATTTTTAAGTATCTGCAGGTTGGCATGGTCCGTTCACCCTGGAAGCATTAACCACCCCGAAAATGGTAGGTACAGCAATGGTAGCCAAAGCGCTAATCAGAGCAATTACAACCAGCATCTCGATTAAAGTAAAGCCGCGCCTGCTCCGCCTTTTCTTCTCAGCAGATTTTAACAGTTTCATCTTCTGTATCCTTTCAAAGTTAAGGAGATTCTTTAACTAATTTGGTGGCGTGGTTGCCCACGCCACCAGTAATAGAGCAATTTGTGCCATAATTCAGCAGTAATTAATTTAAGGTCTATAGGGCTCAAGATGATAGTTCCGTGCTCCTATTAATATACTTATTACGTTTACGATTCAGGCACAGGTGTATCTTTTACGATGTCTATAAATACACCGGTTGCTGTGTCTCCAGAATATCCCCAAGCAAGATTACCCGTTAAGCCATCCGTACCCGTATGTGTCCCCCATTTACGAGCAGGAACTTCTTTGATGTAGGTAGTAACTAAATCAGCCAAGGTTTCAGGATAAGCGCTGTTATCAATGTAGTACCTCTCCACAGCATTTTTTAGTACTTGCTGGTTTGCCCTATCCGTGTTCTCCCGGGCAGTATCTACTGCACCAACAACCCTCGGCACCGCCAGCGCCATTAAGACGCCAAGAATAGCAATAACCACCAGAAGTTCGATCAGGGTGAAACCACGTTCATTTCGCTTGCTGCGACGAATAAAATCTGCAATCTTCAAAACCATTAAACACACTTCCTTTCAATTTTTTTAAAGAAGACTCACATCACATGCTGGAACATTTCAAACATCGGAGTCACAATTGCGGCTGCGATAAGTCCCACTACCAGAGCAACACATAAAATCATTACAGGTTCGATTACTGAACTTATGCGGGCAACCGTGTAACTCACATCTGATTCGTAAAAATCAGCCAGTTTTGACATCATCTCGTCTATAGACCCCGTCTCCTCTCCTATTTGCATCATTTCTGTCAACATGGTGGGAAAGAGGCCGCTTGTCCGCAAGGGAGTGGACATGCTCTGTCCCTGCCGTATACTTTCCGCCGATTTATTGATAGCACTCTGCATGATGCGGTTATTTACCACCCGGCCAAGCAACAGAAGTGTTGAGATTATATCCACTCCGCTTGCTAAAAGAGTGGAAAGTGTCCGACTGAAGCGCGCCAGGATGATTTTCTTATATATCGGCCCAAAAATTGGCAACTTTAGCTTTAAGCGGTCAAAATTTTCAGCGCCCTTCTCATTGTGCAAACTTTGCCTTATTATGAACAAAATCAGTAATACAGCCAGCAGCATAACATACCAGGTTTTTTGCAAAAAATCCGAAAACCCGAGCAGCGTGAGGGTAATCCAGGGCAGATCGGCATCCAGTGAGTCGAAGATACCGCCGAAAGTAGGCAGCACCTTGACAATGAGGAAAATTAACACCAATGTGGCAATAGATAAAATCACAACCGGATATGTGGACGCCGACTTGATTTTTTCCCGCAGATCGTGTTCCTTCTCGAAGTGATCGGCCAGGCGGATCATCACCACATCGAGCACACCACCCAACTCTCCTGCCTCAATCATACTAACCATGATAGGTGGGAAATAGCTGTCATGTTCAACCAGGGCATCCGTGAGGGTGCGGCCTCTCTCCAAAGAGAGGATCACCTGTGTGATTTTTGCGCCCAGGGAAGGTGAACTCTGCCTGGCCAGGATGCGTAAAGCGTCGCTGACGTTCATGCCGGCTTCAATGGCTGTGGCGAACTGGCGGCAGAAGACCATAAAGTCGCGGGACGATGGTTTCTTTTCAAAAAGGGTACCCTTTTTTACCTTTTCTTTGTGTTCTTCAATTCGGATGATGAAGAAGCCCTCGTTACGCAGCTCGGAGGCAACAGAGCGCGGGTTCCCTGCCGTCCTAATGCCTTCTATGGTCTGCCCGCTGTCATCTTTTACTGTGTATTTAAATGCCGGCATATAGATCCTCTCTCTTAGTTAAGATTTGCGGCAAAGCCGAGATGGCGCAGCATTGCTTCACTGTCGACAGCGTAGGCCAGAGCGTCATCGTAGCTGATTTGGCCGTCCTGGTAGAGCTTGCGCAGCTGGTCGTCCATGGTCTGCATCCCCAGTTTGCCTCCGGTTTGGATAACTGAATATAGTTGGTGAGTCTTCCCCTCACGAATCAGGTTGCGGACAGCTGGGTTTACCACCATTAATTCCGTGGCAGGGACACGTCCCTCACCGGAACGGTGCTTAACTAGCTGTTGTGAGAGGACCCCAATCAGTGAGTTTGAGAGCTGCATTTTGATCTGCTGCTGCTGGTAGGGAGGAAAGACATCGATGATACGGTCAACAGTCTGGGGAGCATTGATAGTATGAAGTGTGGCAAAAACAAGATGGCCTGTTTCCGCCGCAGTGATGGTGATGCCGATAGTCTCCAGGTCGCGCATCTCTCCGACGAGGATAACGTCCGGGTCCTGGCGGAGGGCGGCACGCAGGGCATTGCCAAACGATTGTGTATCCTGCCCCACTTCTCGCTGGTTGACGATGCATTTTTTGTGAGAGTGCATAAACTCGATGGGATCCTCCAGTGTAATGATGTGGCAGGCGCGTTCTGAGTTGATAATATCGAGCATGGAAGCCAGGGTGGTGGATTTGCCGCTGCCTGTGGGTCCTGTGACAAGGAAGAGGCCTTTTGTTTTTTTGGTGAAATTTAAAAGGGCAGCCGGCAGGTTAAGCTCGTCCGGGGACGGGACTGAGTCAGTGATGGAACGCAACACAATGCTTGTAGTACCGCAGCGGCGGAACGCGTTAATACGAAAACGCCCCCTGCCGGGAAGGCTGTATGAAAAGTCCATCTCCCCAAGTTCACTGAAAATATTATACTGTTTTTCATTCATTAACTCCCGGCTCATTGACTCGGTTTCTCCGGGAGTAAGGTCAGCGTAGTCCTGCCTGACAAGTTCGCCAAAAATACGCAATATCGGCGGCATATTCACCGTGATATGCAGATCTGATGCTTTTTTCTCTATGGCCAGGTTCATCATTTCAAAGATAGATATCATGACTTTATTCCTCCTCGTCAGTTTCCCTCGAAAGTCACACGAATAACTTCCCTGATTGTGGTCACACCTTCCTGCACCAGCCGAAAAGCGTCCTGCTGCAGGGTAATCATACCATTATCAACCGCCAGTTTTTTTAGTTGTTCCATGTTACCCCCGGACAGCATCAGTTCGCGGATTTCACTGTTTAGAGTCATTATTTCATGGATGGCCAGACGTCCTTTATAACCGGTGTTGTTGCACAGGGCGCAACCCCGGCCGGAGTAAAACACAGGGGGCATACCTTCAGGGCAGTAATATGAGTAGAGATCCAGTTCCTCGCGGCTCGGTTGGGATTCTATTTTACATTGAGGGCAGATTTTACGTATCAGCCGCTGGGCTATTATGCCCACTATGGACGAAGTCAAAAGAAAAGGCTCCACGCCCATGTCAACCAAACGGGAAAGTGCGCGCGGCGCATCGTTGGTGTGTAGAGTGCTAAAGACCAGATGGCCGGTAAGGGCTGCCTTGACGGCGATATCCGCTGTTTCTGCGTCACGTATCTCGCCAAGCATGATCACGTCTGGGTCCTGTCGCAAAATAGAACGCAAAGCGTAGGAAAATGTCAGGCCGATTTTTGGAAACACCTGGACCTGATTGATATCGTCAAGCCGGTATTCCACCGGATCTTCCACTGTAATAATATTCTTTTCAGGAGAATTGATGGCCTTAAGTGATGAATAGAGGGTGGTTGTCTTACCGCTGCCGGTCGGGCCCGTAACTACTATCATCCCATAGGAAGATTTGAGAATCCGTGAGAAATTATCTAAATTATATTTTGACAAACCCAGTTCTTCTATAGGCAGGAGCATTTTATCTTTATCAAGGAGCCGCATGACGATTTTTTCGCCGTATACGGTTGGCAGGGAAGAAACACGGACGTCTACGACTCTGTTCTTGTATCGTATAGAAAAGCTGCCATCCTGGGGCAGACGCCTTTCCGCAATATTCATTCCGGAAATGATTTTAATGCGTGAAACTATCAGTGGCTGCACATCGTGCATAGGAGTCATCACGTCCTGGAGGATGCCGTCAACACGAATCCTGATACGAAGGCTTTTTTCTTTGGGCTCCACATGTATATCGCTTGCGCCTTCGCTGGCCGCCTGGTTAAGAAGTGAGTTGACAAATCTGACAACAGGAGCATTTTCCACCAGCTTGGCAATGCGGACGGGGTCCAGTTCGTCTTCCTTTTTTTCCGCGAATTTGAGCGCATTCTCAACAGATTCCTTAATACCGTAAAACTGGTCGATGGCCTGCTCAATAGCCTTTTCACTGGCCAGCACAGGTTCCACTTCACAGCCGGTAATCATGGCAACATCATCAATGGCAGGCACATTAAGCGGGTCGGACATGGCCAGCTTGAGGCGGTTTTTCTCCTTTTCAATGGGAATAACCAAATAGTGCCGGGCAAGATGAAAAGGTATGGAAGTAGCAACTTCCGGGTCCATCATGCTGGTTGTCAGCTGCACAAAGGGTATGCCAAGCTGCTGTTCCAGCATCTCCAATACCCGGTTTTCTGTCACGAAACCTTTATTTATCAAGATCTTGCCAAGGCTGCCAGGCTTGTTGACGCGCTGTTCACTCAGTGCTTCAGTCAACTGTTCATTGGTTATCAGCCCTGATTCAATCAGCATATCACCGAGACGTTTGCGGTAAAACTTTACCACTTAAAGTCCTCCCTCTATTTTGCAATACTGTCTTGCCTTGCTATCATGAGCATTCCATCAAACCGCTCCGGGCAACAAAAAATCTGCCCTTTGGCAACCATGCTGTCATAGGTTTTATACCTTTAGACCATGGTTTTGCGTCCTTGCCTTTCGACAAGTTTGCTATTATCGGAGAAAGAGATGGTATAATATTTTACATTTTCTACTATATTTTTCATTTTCCTGTTAATATTTCCAATATTGGCCTACTTTTTTATATATTTACAATATAGTTTTCAGGAGAATTATCAAGCACATTATTTCCTTTTAATGCTTTTTGAACCTGGGAATTGATTACCCAGTCATTTAACATAATACCACCGCCACTAGTGGCGCTGTTTCCTAAAATACGATTTTTCAGCATCACAGCCTGGGATTGATGCCGGATATTAATACCCCCACCGTCCTGTTCCGCCCGGTTGTCTGATATTTCGTTTTCTTTCAGCTTTGGTGAGGAGCCAAAGGTAACAAATATCCCGCCTCCGCACTTGGCATAGTTGTGGTTGATATTATTTTTAAAAACAAAACCTTTAGAACAATCCCCCATATAGACCCCGCCGCCCTGATGAGAAGTATTTCTGCAAATAGTATTATGCAGAACTCTGGGTGAGGAGAAAAGCCCGATGTAAATACCGCCGCCTTCCTGTGTCCCTTTGTTATCCGAGATTATATTATAGGCCAGAGTAGGACTTGCATGCCTGTAAATATAAACACCCCCGCCCTGAGCAGCAGCCCCATTTGTGATTGTAAACCCTTCCAGGATAGCCCTTGATCTTTCACCGAACTTTATTACACTATCCCGCCCCCCCCCGTTTATGACAGTCTGCGCAGCCAGGTCTCGGTTTGTCGGCTCCTTGCTGCGCACAGTGATGTTTTTACCATTAAAATCAAGATTTTCCTGGTATATGCCAGGCGAAACAACAATCACATCACCGGACAAAGCCATATCGATAGCTTCCTGGATGAACAGGTACTGGTCCGGAACACTGAGCAACCTGTGTTTCCGCCGCAGCACAAGTGTTAAAAAGAATATCAGCAAAATACCAAGAAAAACGCCAAACACTATCTGCAGAGGCTGCAGCAGTAAAGCCGGCCTTGCAGCAGGCATCTCCGCAGCTGACGGAAGCTGCTGCACCGGCAAAGCAGCAGGCAGGGGAGCCTGGTAAAACTCTTCGGCAAAGAGCAAACGGTCCGCCGCCACCGTCAAAGAAATGGCCACTTCTTCGCCTGCCGCCGCCCTGCTGCGATAAACCACAGAATAGAAACGCCTGAGCATCCCGGCCACATTGTTGTAGACCTCTCCCAGCTGATGGCGTGTGGGAGCGATAACCGCCCTTGCTCCAGTCTCTGTCGAAATATATTTCAGCAGCTCAGAATCCAGGTCCGCTGTAGATAAACCGATATTGAAAATGCGCACATTCTCTTTTTGTGCAAGCCCAATAACTTCCTCCAGAGTCGTCACACTGCTGTTTTCCTCACCATCGGTAAGCGCCACAATTGTCCGGTAAGGATTATCTCTGCCGCTTAATAAAACAATAGCCTCTTTCAGCGAGTCATAAAAAACTGTGGTAGGTTCAAGCTTCGGCTCATTTTGCAAAACTTCAGCCAGTAAACTTTTATCAGTCGTAAAGTCTTGCAGCAGGTAAACTCCCCGCCCAAAAGCGATTAAGGCAACCTCATCGTTTTCCCCAAGGTGCTGCAGAAAACCGGTTGCAGCCTCAAGTGCCTCAGTAATCCCGGTACGCATGCTGCCGCTGATATCAAGGGACAACACCAAGGCCAGCCCCACATTATCTTCCACCCTGTCGGAGAAATCAAGGATAGCTACAGGGCTGCCGTTTTCACGTACTGTCACCTGTCCCTGCCGCAGTTCATAATGTCCGTCCTGGTTGCTCAGATCGAAAGCGACCCCTATCATAGGAAAAGTCTGCGTCTTCAATTCAAGGATATTAAGAGTCATATCACTTGCATATACATTCACAGGAACAAAGATATATACCAGCAGCATGATCAGCCAAACCCTTCTCAGGTCTGCTCCCCAACTGCTACCGCTCAATTTTTCACCACGATTAGCCTTAATCATATTAAGCACCGCCAATATACTTGTCAACCCCATCCAAAAGCCCTTCATTGCTTCTCTTCATATATCGTCACTTCCTGTGATTAATTAACCCTTACTCCACTATTCGACAAAATAAAATTTCTTTATAAGCTCTGTCGAACTTATCTATTTCTTTGGTGATTTCATTTATTCTTACTTATACTACTTAAGATTTTGCAATTACTATTATATTACAGCAAAAAAAACAGCACCTGTCATATCAACGGGGCTGTTTTTTATGTATCTGCCCATGTATGAGTTCTCCCGGTTTGCGAGTAGGGTATCGACGTATAACACATCGATGGGATGTCAACACCTCCGTCCCTCCGACACTGCCTACACTGAAAGAGCATCCTCCAGGCTTTTGCGCATCACCTCAACAGGCGCCTCCCTCCCGCAGAAAAGATAAAATGCACGGACTCCCTGATAAAGAAGCATGCCCAGTCCATCACGTGCCGGACTCCCCAGTTCTTTGGCCAGATCAAGAAAATCAGAAGGCATGGCGCCATAGCGAAGGTCATAAAACAGTGCACCAGCCGCTCCTGACAAATCGGCTAGCCACCTCCCCTCCCGCCGGAAAGGGACAGACAGTGAGTTAACCACCAACCCTACCCCGCTGACAGCACGACTGTAACCGTCTTCAAGGGAAAAAACACTTATGATGTTAGACCCAAGCGACGCCGCCAAGGCAACCGCCTTCTCCTTGGTCCTGTTTATCAGGACAACCTCCGCAACCCCCCCGTCCAACAGCCCGGCAATGACAGCCCGGGCAGCGCCTCCGGCCCCCATCACTACCGCTTTTATCCCCCGTAAATCCAGCCCCTCATCGCCTACCGAGTCAATAAAGCCGGCCCCGTCAGTATTATACCCCACCAGCACCCCACCGTCGTTTACCACAGTATTGACCGCCCCGCAACGCAGAGCCGACCCGTCAATCCTGTCCAAAAGCGGGATCACCTTTTCTTTGTGCGGCACCGTCACATTTACCCCCACCAGTTTAAGTGCCCTTATCGCCATGACAGCATCCCCCAAATCCCCCTCCTCCACATGAAAGGGTACATAAACATACGGCAGTCCAAGCGCCTCAAAAGCCGTATTGTGCATAACCGGCGAAAGTGAATGCCTGACAGGGTCACCGAAAAGCCCAACAACTTTCTGTTCCCTTCTCTTCATATATCGTCACCTCCGCACTAAATTCTCCAATTTCGCTCAGATTTGATTTCCAGCACCAAGTCACAGTTACCGTCAATCCTCTCCTCTAGCATAATTCCAATCAACAATACCGCCCGAAACACAAAGCAAGATAGTACTTTATACCAGGCGTTGAGCAGGGCAGTAGTCAGGAGAATGCCTCCTGACTGTGTTATGAGAGAAATTGCATTTTGATTGCCCTGGAAAAACCACGCAGGTCTGATATACCGTTTTCCAGAATGCCGTAGACAATTTCGGGGTCAAGTCGTACATAATCATGCACTATTATATTTCGGAACCCGGCCATTTTCCGGTAGTCATTCTTTCTTTCCCCGGGCAGGAAACCACTCTCAACCAATACAGTAAAAATGTCTTTATTATCTGCGGGCTCCCTGAGTTTCAGGTCGGCAATCAGGTGGCTGCCGATATCCAAGCAGGCTTCAATCGCCAGTTGTAGAGTTCTTTCTATGTAACGCCTTGTCACTTTGTCCTTTAGAAAGTCATCGAGCGATATGGCAGCAGCTTGGTCCAAGTCGTCAATATATTCGCACAGCAATGACAGCCTCTGCTTTAAGACATCTCGGTCGACCATTTTACACCTCCTATTACTGGCGGTTGAGTATAGCATCCGAACGCCTGTCCAGGTGTCGTTTCAGATCAAAATATTCCCGGCGTGAAGATACTTCGAAACCAATCCGCTGCAGCCTTTGTTTCTCTATGATAAGAATTCCGTCACGCATAATGTAATGCCTAAGAGAGAGAGGAGCAGCCGCCAGGTCTACAACATCCACGTCCTTGACCAAGTGGGCAGCCAATTTATCAGTAAGCCTGAGGCGCAAGTCAAAACGACCTAATTTATCCAGTTCCGGGTCCAAATAAACAGCAATATCAACGTCACTTTTCGCGTGAGCCCGTCCGCGCGCCATTGAACCAAACAGGTAAGCAAAGCTGACCGGTTCGTCATCCAGCAGCATCTTTACGTTTTTAATAATCTGCTCCTTATCCATGCACATTGCCCCTACCAAATTCTCCTCTATATTATACGCTTATTTACCAGATATTACAAGGCGTCAAAGAGCCGGATCGGCTGGGTATCCAGCCTGGGGTCCAGCCTGTCCGGCTTATTTTAAGAGGGTGGTGATGGTGTCGAGGACCTGTTTGCTGACGGCGGAGGGGCCGCCGAGGATGTAGACGTTTTGGAGCGAGGAGCTGCCGAGGTGGTTCTTGAGAGATTGGGGTAGGGTTTCTTTTGCTGTTAAGAGGACCGGGGCGCCTTTTTTGGCGGCGAGGACGCCGCCGGTTAAGGCGTCGGGGAAGTTCAGGCCGGTGCCGATGACCACGGTGCCTCCGGCGGTGAAGAAGTGGCGGGTAACTTCCAGGGTTGTGCCGTAGCGGTCAGCTGCCGCCAGGCGTAACGTGCCGCCCGCGGCGGTGTAGACGTGGGCTGAGATGGCGGCGGTGCCGCCTACTACGTAGACTTCACTGAGCTGGTGTTGGTTGAGGTATTGAGCAACAACGCCAGGCACTGCATCTTTTCTGCAGAGGAGTACCGGGATGCCTTTGATGGCGGCGGCTGAAGAGGCGGCCAATGCGTCGGGGAAGTTTTCCCCGGTGGCCAGGAAGACTTCAGTGTGGCTGCTGCCCAGCGCTTCGGCGATTTTTATGGCTGTTTCATAGCGGTCGTTGCCGGCCAGGCGTACTGTCTGGTAGCCCATCTGGACCAGGGCAGCGTTGATTTCCGCCGACAGTGCGCCTGTGCCGCCGAGCAGGTAGACTGTGCCCTCTTTGTCGAGGACGCGCTGTATTTCCACGGCTACCCTGCTGTCCAGCGCCTTTGGTGCAGTTAGCAGCAACGGCGCATTCTTAGCATAGGCCAGCGGTACACCGGCCAGGGCATCGGGGAAATTATCGCTCCTGGCGAGGACTACGGCGCCTGCGCTGCCGCCTGCTTTGAAAGCTTCACGGCTGACGGCTATGCCTGTTTCGATGCGGTCCTGGCCGCTTAAGCGTGCGAGGAAGTTGTCGTACTCCACTACGCGGTAATAGCTGAGTCCCGGCAGTGATGCTTCCACATTGCCGGTCTGGGGGTTATAGAAGCTGGGGACATAGGCCCATTGAGCGGCGACCGGGTCGTACCTTTCCAGGTACAGGTTGTTGGGGTCAGCAATCCCGGAAAGGCCTACTGCGCTGATGCTTAGATTAAGGTATTTTTGCAGATTGGCGGCGGACTGGTTGCCGGCACTGTCTTCAATAACAGCGGACAGCCAGTAAGCGCGGCCGGCTAAGCGGATCAGGGCGCTGCCCGCAGAGAATGAGGCGTCTTCAGACAGGTCTGCCTCCCGCGCGCTGAGGATTAACGAGCTGCCCGCCGGTACATTTGCGGCGCCTGGGGCAAGCCCGAAGGATAGGTCTCCGAAATCCAGCGACAAAGTTGTGTTGTAAGCCTGCGCGCTGTTTAAAATATCTCTTTTCAGGCTGATGCTCCGTTCCTGGCTGTCCGGTTCTTCCGGGTGGGTGAATTTATAAACACCGCCTGCCGAGTTTTGTATTTCCGTGATGGCATCCTCCGGCAATACAGCAGGCTCTTCACCGTCGCCGTCCGAAGGGGTACCCGGGGCCGGAGCGGTGCCGGTTACGGTGATGCTGCCGTTGACCGGTGTGGATGGGATATTTTTGGTTATGGCATCGATCAGGGACAGTTCTGTAATTTCCAGGGCGGTTGCACCCGGGCTCTTTAGGGAGAAGGTGATGATTGTAATAACCCCGTCGGTGATTTTCCCCGACGTGCCGGCCCAGGCCACTTTAATGCTGTCACTGGTGAAGGCAGTATTGGCTACGTGCAAAAAGCCGCCGATCAGGCTCCCCGCCCGTGCGCTTACCGGTTCCACGATACTCGGGTCATATTTAACGACAATGCTCCCTCCGGCCATACCGGAGGGATTTGTTACTTCTACCGGCACTTCTATTATTGTCCCGACGCCGCCTTCCATGCTTTTTACGGAGACTAGAACCTGCCCGCTTTGAGCGAGACCGGTCGGTACGGCTAATATAAAAACAAAACTGATTAGCAGCAAAGCAACAAAAAGTCCCCTGTTCATGTTTATCCCCCTTGTAACAATAGATTAATTAAGGCAGAGCTGGCAGCTTAACTCCCGCTTCCGTCTCATTTACCAACTGCTTCTTTTATATTAATTCAACAATTTACTCGCATTTCCTTTTTATAATAATTTTTTAAAATAAAAGGAAATTTAGGGTTTAAGTAGAAGTAAAATAACAATATGTAAGAACAATATTAATTTACTACGTATGTAAAGTTAACGTGAATAAAAGAACTTCTCGGTTATTGACAATTGATCTGAGATTTGTTCCTTTTTTTTTCATTGTAAGAGCAGGGCTCCCTGCTTTAACATAGATTAACTAAACCTTAATCCAGGGAGGAAGCTATGTTAAACTTTTTAACCAAGCCGCTTAGATTAAAGAAAATGATTTCCGACCTAAATATAATTGTACTGACTTTGATGATCTTTTTTGCCGGTATTCCGGCACCGATGGGAGTTGTACTGGCAAAAGAAGGCCCACCCCCGCCGGTGCTTGGTGCCATGATCGCCCACGACTGGATACAGGGGCATAATTTTCCCGCTGACGTGACGCTCTCCGTTAAGGTAAACGGCGGTGGTAAAGGCACGAAACAGGTTACAACCGATGAGCACGGCAACTTCTTTTTAAATGAATGGAGCGACGGCGACCCGGCCAGACGCCTGATGCCGGGTGATGTGATAACCGCATCTTTTGATGACCAGACTGCTGCAATGACAGTGCAGAATTTCCAGGTAACCGATATCGACCATGCCGGCGATACAATATCCGGCTTCGCTTTAGCCCCGGACGGGACTCCCCTTGAGGGGTGGCAGGTTCAGGCGGAGATTCACAACAGGGACAACTGGGACCATCTTGCCACGGCAACGGGTACAACAGGAAGCGACGGCAGTTTTACGCTTGATCTTTCGCCCTTTGATTTGCTGCCTGGCCATGCTATTTTCATGATCCTTAACCATCCCGACGGCAACCGCACCATGATTGAGCCGTATAATGTACTCCCCCACTTCAACGTCAATCCGCAGGGCAACCATATCTGGGGCCATCAATGGCCGGCTGGTGTTCAGCTTAACATCAGCATAGACGACCCGGATATTCCGGGCAGCCCTAACTACAGTACGACAGCTGTAACTACTGCCTGGGGCGATTTCGACCTGCATAACCTGGGCTTTGATATCCAAGCCGGGGCGGTGGTGACGGTTGAAACCGGACAGCTGGTCAAATCACATGAAGTGAGCCCACTGCAAGTTATGGTAGTTGATGCGGCTGCCGACACCGTTTCCGGGGAGGCCGAGCCCGGCACCCAGGTTCGTGTGGGCATCCATGACGCTGAACAGTTCCGCTTTGCCCAGGCTGATGGCTCCGGCCACTGGACCGCCGACTTCTCGGTGTCTGTAGGCCCCGAACCCTGGCAGCAGGCTTACAACATCGAACCGGGCATCGACGGCTACGCCAGGCAGCGGGACAATGACGGCGATGCCACACACATCCACTGGCAGGCCATTAATCCGGTATTCAGGGTTGACCCGCAGGAAGGAAATATCTGGGGCCATCAGTGGCCGTCCGGAGTTGAGCTTACCGTGACGGTCAGGGACAGTGGCGTCACTGTTTTTGAGGAGACCACATATGCCGACCCCTGGGGTGATTTTAATGCGCACACAGGCGGCGGGGTAATCCAGACAGGGTACCTGGTTACCGTTTCCGACGGAGAGACGGTAAAATCGCACTACGTGACGGCGGTACGTATAACTGATGTCAATGCTGCAGACAGCACCGTTTACGGCACTGCCGCGCCAAACAGCGAGGTCCGTGTCGATATCTACGCGCCTGACGGAACCAGCCGCAGTGTGCAGGCAGACGGGTCCGGCAACTGGATCGCCGATTTCTCTTTACCGGGATCTGAGCCCTGGGAGGTTATTTACCCCTTTGTGCCCGGCACCGAGGGTGCCGTCTGGCAGGGAGACGATGACGGTGATGAGACTCGTATCCACTGGCGTGTCATTAACCCTGTTTTCAACGTAAATCCGTGGGACAACGGCATCTGGGGCCACGAATGGCCGGCCGAAGCTCCGCTTACCATCACTGTTAAAGCAGGAGAAAACGAGATCTTAAGCGGTACCACGCAGGCAGACCAGTACGGCGACTTTCATTTCTGGGATTTTACCGACACTAATATCCTGGCCGGGCACGTGGTGACCGTTTACGACGGGATAACGACCAAGGAGCACACGGTCACACCGTTGAGCTTTACCCATGCAAACCCTGAAAATAATACAGTATCGGGTATCGCTGCTCCTTTCAGCTGGGTGCGTGTGGGAATTCATAACAACGATATTTCTCGCTACGTTCAGACAGATATATTCGGCAACTGGACTGCTGACTTCTCAAGCGGAGAACAGACCTATGACATCGTGAATGACAGCGAAGGTTACGCCAGGCAGGATGATGCCGACGGCGATGCCACACATATCAACTGGCGTGTGATAATTCCTCAATTCTGGGTTCGTCCGGATACCAATACGATCAGAGGTTTCAATTGGAATGCCGGAACTACCGTTACCATCACGATTAACGGCGGTACCGCATATTCCGGCACAGCCGAAGTTGGTGCCGAAGGCAATTTCATGCATGTAGCCAGCCATGACATCCAGGCCGGGGACATGGTAGAGGTTTCCGACGGTGTCACGACCAAGGAGCACATTGTCACATCGCTTGTAGTGACTGACGTGGACAGGGAAGGCCATACCGTGTCAGGCACCGCAGAGGCTGGCTCCTGGGTGGTGGTTTGGCTGTTTGGGCGAACACCCGAGCAAGGCAATTTCATTATCGAAAAGCTGGACGTGGAGGCCGTTGGCGGCAACTGGTTTGCCGATTTTGGAGCGCTAGGACACGAAATCGACAACCGGGAGATTCACGTCGCCCAGATAGATGATGACGGGGATGCAACAGCGTTTGTCAGCTTTGTCCCACCGCATCCTTTCTTTAGCGTCAACCCGCAGGACAACAGCATCTGGGGTCAGGAATGGTTGCCCGGGGCATCACTGGACATCAATGTATTCATTCCGGCTGACCCGGATAACCCGGTCTTTAGCGACAATACATCAACAGATAACTGGGGCAACTTCCACCTCGATAACATTAGTTTTGAAATCACAGCAGGCATGAACGTTACAGTTACCGATGGGGTGACCACCAAGGAGCATACCGTAACACCGCTCCAGGTGACCGGAACGAATTCCGTGAACAATACAGTTTCCGGCTCCGCTGCCGCCGGCAGCAAGGTTATCGCGGCAATAATGGATTTCGGGCCCTTTGGGCCGCAGTTCATCCATGTTATGGATGTTTTCGCCAACGTCGCCGGTGAGTGGACGGCCGATTTCGGCGCCGCAGGACACAGCATCAACACGGGAGGTATTGTCTGGCAGGAAGACCATGATGGGGATGCGACTACCATCGGTTGGAAAGTATTCAACCCCGCCATCAGTGTCAACCCGCAGGACAACAACATCTGGGGCGATGATTGGCCGGCCGGCAAGACACTGAATATTACCATCTTTGACCCGTCGACTCCGGACAACCCCGACTTTACCGGCAGTACTATAACCGACGAGTGGGGCAACTTCCACCTGATGGGAATAGCTTTCGATATTGCTGCAGGACACGTGGTCACAGTTACGGACGGTGAATTTACAAGGGTTCACATTGTCAGACCGTTGACGGTCACAGTGGTGGATCCGGATAACGATACCGTATCCGGTACGGCAGAGCCTCACAGCACGGTAAACGTGGCGCTGATGCAGTTTGGCCCGGATGGACCGCAGTTCATTCATATACTGGAAGATATTCCGGTCAATGCAGCCGGCGAGTGGACAGCGGATTTTGGAGCAGCGGGCTACAGTATTGATTCAGGCGGTATCGCCTGGCAGCATGACGATGAAGGAGACTCGACCACCATCGGCTGGAGCGTACAGTCTGAAGGAGTTTTACCTGGTGATGTCAACGGTGACGGCGTAGTAAATGTCGGTGATGCCATCCTGGTTCTCAGGCACGTTGTAAATTTGATCACTTTGAATGAAACTCAGCTGGCAGCAGCAGACGTTAATAATGACGGTGTGGTCGATATCGCCGATGTTATACTGATTCTGAGGCAGATTGCCGGCTTGGATGGTCCTCAATAAACAGTAAACAGCACCATACAATAGAACTAAATAACTACTTAAGGCCGCCATATAGGCGGCCTTTTATATTTGTTTAAATGCTAAATGCCCTCTTTTTTTTAAGAAAAAGCTAATAGGCAAAAGAACTTTTCGTTTAACTACTTAAACCTGCGATTAGTTCCTTTTTAATTGTTGAAGCAGGTTACGGCCTGTTTGAACATAGATAAATATTAAAATAAGGGAGGAAGCTTATGTTATCTAACTTTTTACTCAAGCCGCCTAGATTGAAGAAAATAATTTCTGTGCTAAATATCATGCACTTTCTATGATGATGTTTTTTGCCGATTCCGGCGCCGTAAACTCAATAACTAGTCTAATCTTCTTGTCCCGTGCTCCTTCGAAGCAACTTTGTTCGTGCTCCCAGTCTAAGATACGGCGTTATCGCTGTGCACAAAGGTCCGCCCGGATAACGGGCGGACCTTTGTTTAGGCAATTGTAGTCATTTGTAGATTTAACTTTTAACTACGGTTCTACGGGAAATTTGGTTACCAGGCCGACGATACGGCGCAGAATAAGGATGGCGTCACCTACGTCTACCACTCCGTCGCCATTGACGTCTGCCGCTTTAATTTGCCTTGCATTCAGTGTTGTCAATCCAACGATAGACCTCAGCACCAGGATGGCATCACCCACATCCACTACTCCGTCTTCATTCACATCGCCAAATACTACGTCAATGGCAGTAAAGGTACCGTTTTCTGCTGTTGAAGGGATAAGTGCTCCTTCTTCATCAAACAGCTCCAATCCGCTCACCACCAGGGCCGTATCTCCTTCGGCTTTGACCAAAAATTCTAAAGTACAAAAAATGCCTTCGGTTTCAATGACCTGTGTGGCGCCAGCCCATGCGATGAAGATTCCCTGAGGGTGGTTCAGGTTGATAATAAATCCTTCCCCAATGTCACCAAGAAGACCGCCTGGAGCAACGCTGACAGGCTCAATAATATTTGAATCATAGGACAGAATGAACTGCCCTCCTGTTAAATAAGTGGCGTCTGCGATACTGATTGTAGCAGTTTTATTAAAGGTGACTATGCCTTGCTCGTTGCTGACTGTAAGTACTATTGGACTTACGGTTTGTAATACTGAAGCTTCCGATAATTCTCCTTCGAGATACAGCCCTGTCCCTACCGCCCTGACTTTGACATTATAATCTCCTATGCCAGCATCTCTCATCTCTCCGTAGAAGCTAACTCCTGCTATACCACTGGTTGCAGACTTCATGGCTACCAGGTCTACACCGTCCTTGTAGAGTTGCGCTTCATACGATGAAGCATTAATGACGTCGGTCCAAGTTACAAACCTTGTCTGGGAAAATTCGGGCTGACCGACTGTAGCAAGGGCAACGACTGTCCGGGGATCGGATGAATCTGATACAGGCCCATCGGAATATAGGACGGTTCCCAATGCTTTGACAGTTACTGAATATTCGCCTACTCCTGCGGTACGCATGGAGGGCAGCATATTGTATTGTTCTATATTCCCGACAACACTTTGCGTGTCTACAACCGAGTCGCCTTTATACAGTGTAATCTCATAGAAGCTGGCATTATTCACAGTTACCCAACTAACTACACCAAGGTCAGACAAGAGAGGTTTTGCAACCTGCTCAAGGGGAATTGTTGCGGTGGTACTACCGTCTACAACGTTAATTGCCTCACTCGGTATGCTTAATGGTGAAGGCATACTGTCATCTTTTAAAATAAGGTTATTTAACTGAAGGTTAGCAGTACCGGCCTGAAGTAATTTAAATTTAAAAGTTACAATTCTCGCATCCTGGTGAAATTGTTGAGAAGAAATCCAAGCATACGCTAAGCTATTATCGGTTAAAGCAGGGTTAAATTCTACTGTCCACTGCCAGGTGTGAAAATCACCAGGAATCATGTCCACCAGTTGTACTAAATTACTGTCATAGCTCAACTGGAACTGACCGCCTGATATGCCCCCTATGCCAAGGTTTGTAAAATCATTGAGATTTATTGACACGTCTACAGTCTCATTTACTAACCCAGTAACATTCTCAACGGTGACTGTCGCCTGATTCTGAGCTGAGTCAATTATAGCAAACGTACCAAATACTATGCACAAGGTCACCAGTATCGAAATTAGGCGCTTCTTCTTACAAAACGGAATAAACAATTTCTCACACTCCTTATATACTTAGGTCGAAATATCAATCTAAACCTAAGACCATATTATTATTCTACGGTGATTTGGCCGTTTACAATTCTAATCAGTTCACTTGGAATGCTCAGTGGACTAGGCATTGAGTCATCTTTTAAAACCAGGTTTCTTAATTCAAGGTTTACTGTGCCCGTCTGAAGTAATTTAACTTTAAAAGTTACAATTCTGGCATTCTGATGGAATTGTTGAGAAGAAATCCAAGCATAAGCTAGACTATCTGCGGTTAAAGTTGGATTAAACTCTAATGTCCATTGCCAGGTATGGAAATCACCGGGTACCAAGTCTTGTATTTGAACCAAACTGCTATCATAAATTAGTTCAAATTGACCACCAGATATACCTGCTATATTGATGTTTTCAAAGTTACTAAGAACTATTTCAACATCCACAACCTGATCTATAGTTCCTGTTAAACTGGAAACGTTAACAACAGTTTTATTTGCGTTATCAAATGCATCCTGTGCAGTATCTATCGTCGCCTGTACTGCAGCCAACCTCGTCTGCAGGCCGTCTTTGACAGTACCATCAGCGAGAGCGGTTACCAGTGCTAGCGCAGTACCGTGGGAAGCCTGGGCTGCATCGATTAACGCCTGGGTGCTGAGGTCGCCCGCTGCCAGAGCTTCTGCTGCTGTTACAGCTGTGTTGGCAGCGTTGATGGCATCCAACTGCGACTGCGCTGCAGTGATAGCTGTCTGGACTGCGGTGAGCCTTATTTGCATACCGTCTTTGGCGGCACCATCAGGGAGGGCGGTTACCAGCCCTGCAGCCGTGTCGTGGGAAGCCTGTGCAGCATCGATCAACGCCTGAGTGCTGAGGTCGCCTGCTGCCAGGGCTTCTACTGCTGTTACAGCTGTGTTGGCAGCGTTAATGGCATCCAACTGCGACTGCGCTGCAGTGATAGCTGTTTGGACTGCGGTGAGCCTGGCCTGCAGGCCGTCCTTGGCAGCACCATCAGGAAGGGTGGTTACCAGCCCTGCAGCCGTGTCGTGGGAAGCCTGCGCAGCATCGATTAGCACCTGGGTATTTAGGTCTCCTACCACCAGGGTTTCTGCTGCTGTTACAGCGGTATCTGCATTCAGCAGTGACTGCGCTGCAGTGATAGCTGCCTGGACTGCGGTGAGCCTCGTCTGCAGGCCGTCTTTTGCTGTACCGGCGGGTAGCGCGTTTACCGATGCGGCCGCAGTATTATATGCTGCCTGTGATGCATCTATTAGCACCTCGGTGCTGAGGTCACCCGCAGCCAAGTCTTCTGCAGCAACTACGTCGGCTGTTGCCACAGCTATGGCCGCATCCAGTGTTGATTGTGCCGCAGTAATAGCTGTCTGGACAGCTGTAAGTCTATTCAGCAGCCCGGTCTTTGGTGCTTCGTCGGGCAGTGCATTTACCAGTGTTGCCGCTGTTCCATGAGCAGCTTGCGCTGCATCTATCAATGCCTGGGTGCTGAGGTCGCCGCCAGCCAAGTCTTCTGCATCTTCTACGGCCGTTGTTGCCGCAGCTATGGCTGCATTCAGTGTTGTTTGGGCTGTTGTGATAGCTGTCTGGACAGCTGTAAGCCTATTCTGAAGCCCGGTCTTTGGTGCTTCGTCGGGCAGTGCATTTACCAGTGTTGCCGCCGTTCCGTGGGCGGACTGCGCTGCGTCTATCAATGCCTGGGTGCTGAGGTCGCCCTCAGCAAGGGCTTCCGCATTTTCTACAGAGGTGGTTGCAGCAGCTATAGCTCCATCCAGTGTTGATTGTGCAGTATTAATAGCTGTCTGGACAGTTGTAAGTCTGTTTTGTAAATCGTCCTTTGTAGCACCTGCAGGGAATGCGTTTACTAACGGTACCGCGCTGTCATGAGCAGCTTGCGCTGCATCTATCAACGCCTGGGTGCCGAGGCCTCCCGTTACCAGGTCTTCTGCTGCTGTAACTGCATCCTCCGCCGCGTTAATGTTATTCAACAGGGTTTGTGCTGCAGTAATGGCTGTCTGGACTGCGGTGAGCCTCGTCTGCAGGCCGTCTTTTGCTGTACCGGCGGGTAGTGCGGTTACCGATGCGGCCGCAGTATTATATGCTGCCTGTGCTGCATCGATTAATACCTGGGTACTGAGGTCTCCTGCAGCCAAGTCTTCTGCAGCCACTACGTCGGCCATTGCCGCAGCTATTGCCGCATCCAGTGTTGATTGTGCCGCAGTGATAGCTGTCTGGGCAGCTGTAAGCCTGTTTTGAAGCCCGGACTTTGGCGCTTCGTCGGGCAGTGCATTTACCAGTGTTGCCGCTGTTCCACGAGCAGCTTGCGCTGCATCTATCAATGCCTGGGTGCTAAGGTCGCCCCCAGCCAGGTCTTCTGCATCTTCTACAGCCGTTGTTGCCGCTGCTATGGCGGCATCCAGCGTGGATTGTGCCGCTGTGATAGCTGTCTGAACAGCTGTAAGTCTATTCTGAAGCCCCGTCTTTGGTGCTTCGTCAGGCAGAGCATTTACCAGTGCTGCCGCCGTTCCATGGGCGGCTTGCGCTGCATCTATCATTGCCTGGGTGCTGAGGTCGCCCGCTGCCAAGCCTTCTGCTGCCATTACTTCGGCTGTTGCCGCAGCTATGGCGGCATCCAGCGTGGATTGTGCCGCAGTGATAGCTGTCTGGACAGCTGTAAGTCTATTCTGAAGCCCTGTCTTTGGTGCTTCGTCGGGCAATGCATTTACCAGTGTTGCCGCTGTCCCGTGGGCGGCTTGCGCTGCGTCTATCAACGCCTGGGTGCTGAGGTCACCCGCTGCCAAATCTTCTGCTGCCACTACTTCGGCTGTTGCCGCAGCTATGGCCGCATCGAGCGTGGATTGTGCCACAGTGATAGCTGTCTGGACAGCTGTAAGCCTATTCTGAAGCCCGGTCTTTGGTGCTTCGTTGGGTAGTGCATTTACAAGTGCTGCCGCTGTTCCGTGGGCGGATTGCGCTGCATCTATCAACGCCTGGGTGCTGAGGCCGCCCGCTGCCAAGCCTTCTGCTGCCACTACTTCGGCTGTTGCCGCAGCTATGGCGGCATCCATCGTGGATTGTGCCGCAGTGATAGCTGTCTGGACAGGTGTGAGACGTGCTTGCAGACCATCTTTGGCAGTGCTCGCAGGCAGGGCATTTACCAATATTGCAGCTGAGTTGTGGGATGTCTGGGCTGCATCAATCAGTGCCTGTGTGCTGAGACCTGCCGCTACAAGAGCTTCTGCATCTTCTACTGCTGTAGTTGCGTTTTGCAGTTGAATCGGGTCGATAATCGTCTGCAGTGTTAAAGTATCTGTCTTGCCATCCACACCAATGGTTAAGGTATGGTCGCCAACAATGGTCAAGGTTATATTTATACTAGCAGCACCGTCAGTAAATGCAATATTTTCGGCAGTGACTCCGGTGGAATCCCCTTTGTCACTGGTGATGGTTACTGCATAGTCACCTGAAACTAAATTATTGAATTCGTCAGTCAGGGTTACGATGACTGCAAACTCTACTCCTACGATCTTGGAACCGTCTACCGCCAAAGCCGCACTGGCAGCATCAAGGGCGGCTGCCGAAACAGTAATGGCCCGTGTTTGTGTTGTATCTACTCCATTAACCGTAGCGCCGATTACATTATCAGCGGAGATGCTGGTCACAGTAACGGGAGCGGTGTAGGTGCCGTCACCTGCGTCAGTCACGGTAATGTTTGTATCATCGTCGTCCAGCAGGACAACAACTGTCTCGCCGGCGCCAAGGATGTTGTTGTAGGCGTCTTTGGGTGTGACTGTGACGGTTACAACTTCACCGGCAATTCTTGCTGTGTGGTCAACTGTAACTGTGGTGTTGCCGGCGTGGACTGCACCGGGGATGACATTCACAGGAGCCGTGGCCGGCAGCCTGACACCGGCGACGGTAACGGTCAACGTGTGGGCAGCAGCTTTCTTTACCTGCCCGGCGGGGATGGTAACAGTTGCACTGCCGTTTGCAAAGGCGCCGGTACCGCTGAACACCTGCCCGTCTTTGTCGCTAGTGACGGTGACGGTCCTGTTTTCGTCCATGGGGTCGCCTTCATAATTTAAAGCGTCAATATTTATGTCAAAAGCTGCACCTGCTGTTTTGTCCTCTGCAACAGCAAGAACGGCGGTTGCCGTGGATTTGTCGATAAAGTAGCGTAATACGGAGACGTTACTTGGGATTATATTTGGATCAAGAGCGTCTATGGCAATGGCCCTGATAACCGTGTCGCCGGTAACATCAATTGGGGCGACGTAAAGGATGGAGTTTTCATCAGGCGTGCTGCCATCTGTTGTATAGTAAATGGATGCTGTCGCTGTCAGGGTGGAAAGAGTAACCTGCTGGTCTGCGAAGTAAGTGCCGGCTGCAGGATTGGCTGTGGGGCGGCTGGCTCTTTCCACAACTGTAACGGTAACTCCCGGGGGAGCTGTTACTGTTACGTTGGCATCGCCGGACACGTATATTGTTATGTCGGAATTTGTATTGACATTAACATTGGCAGGAGTACCTGAAAAGTTTTCAATTTCCGAACCTTCGGCATCCTCGTTAACTGTAATGTCAGGTGGGGTCGAACCTGGAGCAATATCTATCTTTGAGGGCTTGGCTACTCCAACTGGTACTCCCGTGAAGTTACCGCCCAGAACGATGGGATTCTGGGAGGTGGGCGGGGCAATGATGATACCGCCGGGAATGTTACCTGCGGTATAATTAAACGTGCCCCCGTCCTCGTCAATGATTTCAATATCATCAGCGTCACCGTCCTGGTTAAAGGTGCCGCTGCTCACATCTTTAATTGTAATACTTCCGTTTATATTAATATTATTGTTGACGGTAGCATTTCCGGCGTTAACGGTGAGGTTGCCGACAATACTGTTCGCTGCCGTCCCGTTTAAGTTGATTGTGCCGGCGGTTGCTGTGTTGATTGTCAGGTTGCCGGTCAGGGTATATGTGTCGAAATCGATGCTTACCAGGCGTGTTATGGTAAGATCGGTTGCAAAGTCGGCGCCGAAAATCACTGTCGGTTCGGCTGTTTGCTGGAGGATATAGGTCAAGCGGCTTAAATCAAGCGCTTCACCGGCAGTATGATTGCTGATGGTAATTGTTTCCTGGCCGGTTACGCCTGAGCCGTCCTGGGCTGTGGCTGTTACTGTTACAGTTCCGTTGCCAAGTGCCCGCAGCAGCCCTGTGGAGCTGATTTCCGCTGAGCCGGTGACATTTGCTACAGACCAGGTCACGTTTTGGTTGGTGGCGCTAGCCGGTGATACTGCTGCACTCATCTGCAGCGTACCGTAGGATGAGGTAACAGTAGTGGCTCCGGCTGTACCTGTCACGGCTATGCCGGTTACGTTGATGGTCGGGGCAGGGCCGGGGCCGGGGCCGGGGCCTGGAGGAGGTGTTACAGGGGGTATAAGTTCGCTGATTCTGGCTGCAACGTTGGTGCCGATGGTTGCAGCTACCGCATTAACACCGCCGATGATGGCAATCCGGGAGTCGGCGGTGGCCACAGAATCTATGTAGTCGCTGACAACACCGGGGATCATGGTCTGCAGCACGTACAGTACAGGCTCACCGAAGATGGAGGCGCCGATGGCGTCGGCCAAATTGTTGTCGGCACCGCGTACCAGGCGTAGGTCGGGTACGTCGGCAAACATTACTTTGGCAAACTCGACGCTGGTGGCAAAACGGTCGGCACCGGCGATGCGGGATACATCGGGTACCAGGCCCTTCAGCGATGATTCAACCGCTGGGCCGACTACGGCGGTTCCGCCGATAATATATATTTTCTTAATGCCGAGTTCGTTTAAAACAGCTTGCGTGGTGGCAGGGATTGAGTCCCTGGTTACCTGGAGAATGGGGGCGCCGTTTTGGAAAGCTGCAGGGCCTGCGACCAGTGAGTCGGCGGGAGCGAAGCCGTTGACGATAAACGCGTAGTCGGCAACATTGCCACTCTGCTTGGCTTTCCTGGCTATTTCCACGGCAGTCTCGAAGCGGGAAGCACCGCCGATACGTTCCACGGTGAGCCCGAGCTGGGAGAGAGCGGCGGCAACATTGGGTGAAATTGCAACTTCACCGCCAAGGATAATGACGTTCTTCGCTCCCAGGTCGGCAATCGCTTTACTAATCGCTGGCGGGAGTGAGTCAGGCCTGGTTAACAGGATCGGAGCATCCAGGACGCCGGCCAAAACACTGGCGGCCAGGCCATCGGCGTAAGCTCCGGCAGCATCACCGCGGGCGATGATTACTGTGTCTGCCGAGGTGTATTTTGCCAAAGCAACCTGGGCGGAAGTATCATAGCGGTCTGCTCCTGCAATCCTTGTAACAGAATCGTCAGCAGCAATTGCTACTGCTGGAAAAATAATTAGTACGGTAAGAAGTACGGTGAGAGAAAACTTAACAAACTTGCCTTTTGAGAATTTTTTTCTCACGAATTTAGACCTCCTTTTTATTATAAAAATATTGTCAATATTATACATCTTTATAATTCCAGGATATATAACACTTTATATATTCACCATCACTAGCGTTGCATTAAAATTATTAAAAAAATGAAAGTGCTTTGCCTGCAACGAACATATGTAAGTTTACTCTATTTATAGTAAAATATGTAAGGGACATTTCTCGCCTGTAGTTAAAAGGACTAGAGCCGGTAAAGGGTAGTCCTCATCCACATTTTG